>Ga0209310_1002197_pt1 | contig 12825 bp, 13 predicted proteins | sample AD_UKC030_MetaG_FD_184415 | JGI IMG/M metagenome (GOLD analysis project Ga0209310, IMG submission 184415) | Active sludge microbial communities of municipal wastewater-treating anaerobic digesters from USA - AD_UKC030_MetaG (SPAdes) (version 2) | ecosystem: Engineered > Bioreactor > Anaerobic >... | reverse complement strand
CTTCACCAGATGCCATTTGGCGAGCAGGCGATCGCACAGCGCCCGGTCCTTTTCCCGCTTCGTCTTGATGTTGCACTTGTTGTCGTCACGCAAGATCACGGTGATCGTCCGCGCGCGGTCCTTGCCGACCTTTTTCAGCTTGATGGACAGCCTGGCGTAGTTCAGGTGGTGATCGCGGAAGTCGAAGGTGGGACTGATCAACGACCGAGTAGCGGTGTAGATGTCGTCGCTATCCTTGGTCCAGATTTTCACCAGAAGCGAGCGGCCGTTTGCAGCGGAATAGCCGAGCTCCACGACCTTGACATAGGCCACAGGCTCGCCAGCCAAGTCGAAGTTTCGTGGCGCCGCCAGGCTCTGGTAGTCGTATTGCTTGAGCGGGATCTTCTCGCCGGTGATGGGCGATTGCAGCAGGGAGTCGGCCACGATGCGCGCCAATGCTTCCCGGCCCGCCGTATCTTTCGACAGCACCTCCAGGTGCCCATTGGCCGGCTCGTAAGTGATGTGCGAAGACACCGCCCGGATCACTTCCTGGGGTACCAATTCGCTGGCCTGCACGCAGTCGATGATTTCCGGTGGGCGGTTGTGGTGGATGCTGATCTGGTAGAGGTCCACGTCTTCGCCGGTCTGCGTATCGGGCCGCAGGCGCTTGAAGATCTGGATCGCGACGGCGTCATCGGAGCAACCGAGTTGTTGGGCGACGTTCTGGTGGAACGCCGTCTTGGCCGCTGCATCGTCGAGTAACGCAAGGGTGGCGGGCGCCATGAAACCCGAGTAGCAGGCGGCGCTTTGCCGGAACACGTCGGCCTGGCGGGCGTTGAGGGCTTCCTCGAAGATTACGGGCTCATTGACGTGCAGCCACAGCGCTCGCTGGTACTGGTTCGGGATCGCGGCGAAGGCTTCCCGGGCGGCGTCATCGAAAATGTCGTCCTTGAAGCCATCGATGACGTCCTGGCCGGCGCCATCCGACAGCAGCACGATCCGTTCGGCCACTTCTTCGATCCGCTGCCGCTCACCCACCCCAAGGGCGGAGAGCACGGCCTCCATCTGCTCGCGCTGTTCCTTCTTCGGCTTCTTCGCGTCCACGTCCGGCATGGCCAGACCGAACTCGTCCACCATGAAGTCACGGAACACGGCCGGCGGCAGGTGTCCCAGGAGCTTGGTCAAATTCTCTGCATCGTTCATCTACATACCCCTCAAAAGGTTTGGATTGGCTTGGTATCAGCCCCGACGGCCCCTTGTTCTGAGTGGGGTGTGCAGACCGATGGCGTTCGGTGTACCGAACGATTGTGATTGTCTCGGAGCGGTTAGGGGTTTGTCAAGCAGGTGCGAATTCGTTCGGCGTAGTGGTATTATTTTCGGCCTGACGCGAACACATGAGGAGATAACGGTGCCATCGCCCCTGGGGGACAAGATCCGCGCATTGCGGAAGCAGAAGAAGCTCAGCCTGGAGCAGTTGGCCGAGCTGACGGACTCCAGCAAGAGCTACATCTGGGAGCTGGAGAACAAGGACGATCCGAAACCGTCGGCCGACAAGATCGGCAAGATCGCCGCCGTCCTCGATGTCACCACGGAGTTCCTGTTGACCGAGTCGGCCACCACGCCGGACGAGGAAGTGCTCGATGAGGCCTTCTTCCGCAAATACAAAACCATGTCGGAGCCGGACAAGAAGAAGATCCGCAAGATCCTCGATGCCTGGGAAGATGAATGACGGACGCGAAGAAGCCCATGGCCGAGGCCAACCGCATCTCGTCCATGCTCAACACGGTTCTCGGTGCGGATCGCTTTCCAGTCAAGGTTGACGAGCTGGCGCTGGAGTATTCCCGCCAGTGCTTTTCAGACTCGCCGATCGACAAGGTCCAGGGCGAGGATCTCGACGGTTTCGATGGTCTGCTGAAAGCCAACAAGTCGCGGTCGAAGTGGCTGGTCCTCTACAACAGTGCCACCCCGTCGGAGGGTCGCAAGCGCTTCACGATTGCGCATGAGTTCGGTCACTACATCCTGCACCGTCACCAGCAGGACATTTTCGAGTGCGGCGACGGTGATATCGAAACGGGAGACAACAACGAGCGCGACATCGAGGCAGAGGCGGACTTGTTTGCTTCGACCCTGCTGATGCCGCTGGACGACTTTCGGCGCCAGGTCGACGGCCAGCCGATCAGCTTCGATCTGCTGGGCCACTGCGCCGACCGCTATGGTGTATCGCTCACGGCCGCCGCCTTGCGCTGGACCGAGATTGCACCCAAACGAGCGGTGCTCGTGGCCAGTCGCGACGATCACATGCTGTGGGCCAAGTCGAACAAGGCGGCGCTGAAGTCTGGTGCCTACTTTGCGACCCGCAGGAACACCATCGAACTGCCGGGTGATGCGCTGGCGCACAGCAACAACGGCTGGGCCGGCAGCCAGCAACAGACGGCACGGGCGCAGCTCTGGTTTCCACGCGAACCTGAGAGCATGCAGGTCAATGAAATGATCAGGGTTGCAGGCCAATACGACTACACCCTGACCTTGCTACTGCTGCCTGAAACCGAGTGGCAGGGAGCGCGACACGACGATGAGGAGCCGGAGGAAGACACCTACGACCGGTTCATCCGCAACGGCCAGTACCCGGTGCGGTAACTCATACTGTACGGATCATGAGAGCCCTGACGCGAGTTGAATATGACTGAAAAAACGAAAAAAACCCTCGGTTTAATAGTCGCGATTGCTGTGATCACGGCTGTTGGACTGTATTTATGGCGTCAGAACTACAAAGACGACGCGCTCGAGCACATCGCCAGCGGTAACGGTCGCATCGAGGCGGTGGAGATCGATATCGCCGCCCGTCAGCCGGGCAGGGTCGCGGCGATCGAAGTGCGCGAAGGGGACCTGGTGCGCGCGGGTCAGTTGCTGGTGCGCATGGACACTGAATCGCTGCAGGCGCAACTGCGACAGGCTGAAGCCCGCGCCCGGCAGGCGGGAGATGCGGTGAGTACGGCACGCAGCCAACTGGCCCAGCGCGAGAGCGAGAAGGCCGCCATGCAGGCCCTGGTGGTGCAACGTCAGACCGAGCTGGCCGCCGCGCAGCGACGCGCCCAGCGCTTCGCCGATCTGCGCCAGCAATCCTTCATCTCGCAACAGCAACTCGATGACCAGACCGAAGCCGTGGATCGCGCCTCCGCCGCGCTGGCCGCCGCGCAGGCCCAGGTGGCGGCGAGTGACGCGGCGATTTCCACCGCCCGTAGCCAGATCCGGGGCAGCGAGTCGGCGGTGGACGCTGCGCGCGCCGAAGTGGAGCGCATCCGCACCGATATCGAGGACAGCGATCTCAAAGCCCCGCGCGATGGTCGCGTGCAACTGATCGTGGCGCGCCCGGGCGAGGTAGTGGGCGGCGGTGGGCGGGTGCTCAACCTGGTGGACCTGAAAGATGTGTACATGACCTTTTTCCTGCCGACCCGCGCAGTGGGGCGTGTCGCCGTGGGTAGCGAGGCGCGACTGGTGCTCGATGCCGTGCCGCAGTATGTGATTCCGGCACGTATTTCCTTCGTGGCGGATGTTGCGCAATTCACGCCCAAGACGGTCGAAACCCAGATCGAGCGCGAAAAGCTGATGTTCCGGGTGCGCGCGCAGATTCCGCCTGAGTTGCTGGAGAAGCATCTGGCGCAGGTCAAGACCGGCCTGCCCGGCATGGCCTACGTTAAGCTCGCTGGTGACGCCCCGTGGCCGCCGCAGTTGCAGGTGAGGCTGCCGGAATGAACCGCGTCGCCCCGCCCTCGTCCGCCCCGGTGGTTCGTCTGCAGGGGGTGAGCTTGAACTATCGCAAGGCCCAGGCGCTACGGGATATCGATCTCGATATCCCTGCCGGGGTGATGGCGGGCCTGATCGGCCCGGACGGGGTGGGCAAGTCCAGCCTGCTGGCCCTCATTGCCGGGGCGCGTGCCCTGCAGAGCGGACACATCGAGGTGCTGGGTGGCGACATGGCCAGCGCGCATTTTCGCGCCAAGGTGTGCCCACGCATCGCCTACATGCCGCAGGGACTGGGCAAGAACCTCTACCCGACCCTGTCAGTATTCGAGAATGTGGATTTTTTTGGCCGGCTGTTCGGGCATGACCGTGCCGAGCGCGAGCGGCGCATCGCGGCGCTGCTGGCCGCCACGGGGCTCGCACGGTTTGCCGATCGTCCTGCCGGCCAGCTCTCAGGCGGCATGAAGCAAAAACTCGGGTTGTGCTGTGCGCTGATCCACGACCCCGATCTTTTGATCCTTGATGAACCTACCACCGGCGTCGACCCGCTCTCGCGCCGCCAGTTCTGGGCGCTGATCGACGACATCCGCAGCGAGCGCCCCGGTATGAGTGTTCTGGTGGCCACCGCCTACATGGAAGAGGCCGCACGCTTCGACTGGCTGGCCGCTATGGACGCAGGAAGCGTGCTCGCCACCGGCACCCCGGCCGAGTTGCGCCAACGCACGGGCTGCGACACGCTGGAGCAGGCCTTCATCGAGCTGCTGCCCGAAGCACAACGCGCCGGTTACCGGCCGGTGGAAATCGTGCCGCACGCGGCCAGCGCCGAGGCTGATGTGGCCATCGAGGCGCGCGACCTCACCATGCGCTTCGGCGACTTCACGGCGGTGGACAGGGTGAATTTCCGCATCCGGCGCGGCGAGATATTCGGCTTCCTCGGCTCCAACGGCTGCGGCAAGACCACCACGATGAAGATGCTCACTGGGCTGCTGCCCGCAAGCGAGGGCGAGGCGTTGCTGTTCGGCAGGCCGCTAGACCCTCACGACCTGACCACTCGTCGTCGCGTCGGCTTCATGACCCAGAGCTTTTCGCTCTACGGCGAACTGACAGTACGCCAGAACCTGGTGTTGCACGCGCGTCTTTACGGCCTGCCGGAAGCCGACATCGCGTCTCGGGTGCAGGCCATGGCCGAACGTTTCGACCTCGCCGACATCCTGGATGCACTACCCGAGGCATTGCCTCTGGGTGATCGCCAACGCCTTTCGCTGGCGGTGGCGATGATCCACGGCCCGGAGATGCTGATCCTCGACGAGCCCACCTCGGGCGTGGACCCTGTGGCGCGCGACGCATTCTGGCGTGCGTTGATCGAGTTGTCGCGACGCGAGGGCGTGACGATTTTCATCTCCACCCACTTCATGAACGAGGCCGAACGCTGTGATCGCATCTCGCTGATGCATGCCGGCCAAGTGCTGGTCAGCGATACGCCGCAGGCCATCATGGCGGCGCGCGGTGCAAGCACGCTGGAGGACGCCTTTATCGCGCACCTGCAGGAGGCTGTCGGTGAGCCGCAGCAGGCGCGCAGCGGGCAGACAACCCCGTCTGCCTCGACCGTCACCCCAACTGTCACCCCGACGGTACCACTTCCGGCCGTCCGCAGTGCCTTCAGCCTGCGCCGGCTCTTGAGTTTCACTCGACGGGAGGCGCTGGAGCTTCGGCGCGATCCGATCCGCCTCAGCCTTGCAGCCCTGGGCAGCATCGTGCTGATGCTGGTGCTGGGCTACGGGATCACGCTGGACGTGGAGGACCTGACTTTTGCGGTGCTCGACCACGATCAGACCAGCATCAGCCGCGACTACAGTCTGAACCTGTCGGGTTCCCGCTATTTCGCGGAGCGCGCGCCGCTTGCCGACTACGCCGAGCTGGACAGGCGGATGCGCGCCGGTGAGATCAGCCTGGCGATCGAGATTCCGCCGGGGTTCGGACGCGACCTGCTGCGCGGCCGGCCCGTTCAGGTCGGCGCCTGGATCGATGGCGCCATGCCGCAGCGTGCCGAGACGGTACGCGGCTATGTGCAGGGCATCCACCAGCACTGGTTGGGAGAGCGTCTGCGCGAGGCGCTCGGCGATGCGGCAACGGCCCCGCTGGTCACGGTGGAGACGCGCTTTCGCTACAACCCCGACGTGCGCAGCCTGCCGGCCATGGTGCCGGCGGTGATTCCACTGCTGCTGATGCTGATCCCGGCCATCCTCGCGGCGCTCTCGGTGGTGCGCGAGAAAGAACTGGGTTCGATCATCAACTTCTATGTCACGCCGGCCACCCGGCTCGAGTTTCTGCTCGGCAAGCAGATTCCTTACGTCGTGCTGGCCATGGCGAGTTTTCTGTTGCTGGTGGCGATGGCCGTGATGCTTTTCCGGGTGCCAGTCACAGGCAGCTTCGGGGCGCTGACACTGGGCGCGCTGCTCTATGTGATCAGCGCCACAGCGTTCGGCCTGCTGATTTCTTCCTTCGTGCGCAGCCAGGTGGCTGCCCTGTTCGGCACGGCCTTGCTGACCATCCTGCCGGCGGTGCAGTTCTCTGGCATCATCGATCCGGTCAGCTCACTGGAGGGTGCGGGGCGCCTGATCGGTGAAATCTTCCCCACCACGCATTTCGTCATCATCTCGCGCGGTACCTTCTCCAAGGCGCTCGAATTCGAAGATCTCTGGGCCTCGTTCATCCCGCTCCTGATCAGCGCGCCTGTGCTGATCGGCCTGACCGCCGTGCTGCTGAGGAAGCAGGCAAGATGATCCGACAACGCCTGCGCAACATCACCCAGCTTGGCTTCAAGGAACTGCGCAGCCTGCTGCGTGACCCGATCATGCTGGTGCTGATCGTCTACGCCTTCAGTTTTTCTATCTACACCGCCGCCACGGCGATGCCCGAAACACTCAACAAGGCCCCCATCGCGGTCATCGACGAGGATCGCTCGCAGTTATCCCAGCACATCATCGACGCCCTGTATCCGCCGTATTTCATGCCGCCAGCGATGATCATCCCGGCCGAACTGGACGCGCGCATGGATGCCGGCCTCGACACCTTCGCCCTGCACATCCCGGCCGGCTTCCAACGTGATGTGCTGGCCGGTCGCGCCCCGGTGATCCAGCTGAGCGTGGACGCCACCCGGATGAGCCAAGCCTTCACCGGCAGCGGTCATATCCAGGTCATCGTTCAGGAGCAGGTCAACGAGTTCGTGCGCCGCCACCGTGCAGTGGCCAGTCCGCCCGTGGAACTGGCGCTGCGGGCCCGCTTCAACCCACAGCTGAACAAGGCATGGTTCGGAGGGGTAATGCAGATCATCAACAACATCACCATGCTGTCCATCGTGCTTACCGGCGCAGCTCTGATCCGCGAGCGCGAACACGGCACCCTGGAGCATCTGCTGGTGATGCCGGTCACCCCGTTCGAGATCATGTCCGCGAAGGTGCTTGCGATGGCGGCGGTGGTCCTGGTCGCTTCCGCCTTTGCGCTCAACGTCGTCGTGCGCGGTCTGATGGGCGTACCCATCGAAGGCTCCCTGCCACTGTTCTTCACCGGCGCGGCCCTGCACCTGTTCGCCACCACGTCGCTGGGTATTTTTTTGGCGACGCTGGCGCGCTCGATGCCGCAGTTCGGCATGCTGCTGCTGATGGTGCTTCTGCCTCTGCAGATGCTCTCCGGCGGCAGCACACCCCGCGAAAACATGCCAGAACTGGTGCAGTTCGTGATGCTGGCAGCACCCAATACCCACTTCGTGATGCTGTCCCAGGGCATTCTTTACCGAGGCGCGGGTCTGGCAGTGGTCTGGCCCCAGTTGGTCAGTCTGGCCGTGATCGGGTCGGCCCTGTTCATGTTGTCGCTGGCCCGGTTCCGTAAAACCCTGGCGTCAATGGCGTAGGCGCCTCATTGCCCATGTGGAGTTCGCAGTGCCCAATATTGCGAGAAATTGTGCAACAGCGAGCGATTTGAGCGAGTCACCGCGTCCCAAATACTCCTGTTACTTTGGGTGCAACCACCTTTTAACTTTCCCGTGAAGTTACCTTTCGACAATTACATTGGCTGCGTTGCACTGGATCTCGCGCGGTCATGGTTATGAGATCACCGGGGGCGATGTGCTCGATGCTTACTCGGCGGTGACCCAGGCGGCCGTCAGTGCGGGTGTTCCGGTCCAGCGTGTCAACGAGCAGATCCGGGCGATGACCGCCGGCGCGCAAGCTGGAAACTCGCTCATGAGAACGATCCTGGCCCGTCATTTATCGAGCTGAGCGGGAACCGCTTTCCGCAATAGCCCGCACCAGCCCGCACGCCTTCGAAACTCCCTCATGGTGCCGGCGGCAGTCCATCCGGACAATTTCACTGCATGTGAGTTTGACCGAGAGGACCGCCACCAATGCATCGAATCAACCATCTACCACCTGAGCGGATGACGCCGGAGCAGCGTCGCCACGAGATCGCGTCGCTATTGGCCAACGGCCTGGCACGCCTGCGCATCAGCGGCGCAGAACAGTCCGCAAGCAGGGCCGCAGAGAGCGAGTTTGAGCTTGGCTTCTGTGGCAACCAGCGCGTTCATACAGACCCCGTCAACAAGACAACTACGGAGTCGAAATGAGCACGCAAACACCAACACTTTCAACGTCGCCCTCGGTGGCGGCGCAGATCGCCAGGCTGCCCGAGATGCCGATGGCAGAGATCAAAGCGCTCTGGCAGAAGCTGGTCGGTGGCGACACGCCCACCCACAACCGTCAGTTCCTGGAACGTCGTCTGGCATACCGTCTACAGGAGGTGGAGTTCCGCAAGGTCGACGCCAACCTGCTGGAGCGGAACCAGCGTCGCATCGCATCCCTGGTGGAGACCGGCAAGGTCAAGAAGCGCGATCGTGATTACCGTCCGGCCGCAGGCACGGTGCTGGTCCGGGAATACAAGGGCGTCGAGTACCGTGTGATCGCAACCAGCGATGGCCAGTACGATTTCCAAGGTCGGATGTACCCGAGCCTTTCGATGATCGCCCGCGAAATCACCGGCATGCGCTGGTCGGGACCTTTGTTCTTCGGACTCAAGCCGCCTGCCAGCGCCAAACCGAAGTCGTCCACCAGGAAGAGAGGTGGGCGATGAGCGAAGTCTTGAAGCGCCGCATGCGCTGTGCGGTCTACACGCGCAAATCCACCGATGAGGGGCTGGACCAGGAATACAACTCCATCGATGCCCAGCGTGATGCCGGTCATGCCTACATCGCTAGCCAGCGCGCCGAGGGCTGGATTCCAGTAGCCGACGACTACGACGATCCGGCCTTCTCCGGTGGCAACATGGAACGTCCGGCGCTTCGCCGCATGATGGCGGACATCGAGGCCGGCAAGATCGACGTGGTCGTCATCTACAAGATCGATCGCCTTACGCGCAGCCTGGCGGACTTCTCCAAGATGGTCGAAGTGTTCGAGCGCTACGGCGTGTCGTTCGTGTCGGTCACCCAGCAGTTCAACACGACGACCTCGATGGGCCGCTTGATGCTGAACATCCTGCTGTCCTTCGCCCAGTTCGAACGCGAGGTCACCGGCGAGCGCATCCGCGACAAGATCGCGGCCAGCAAGCGCAAGGGCATGTGGATGGGTGGCGTGCCGCCGCTGGGCTACGATGTCGAGAACCGACGGTTGGTGCCCAACGAGCGTGAGGCCAAGCTGATCCGGCACATCTTCCAGCGCTTCGTCGAACTCGGTTCCAGCACCGAACTGGTCAAGGAACTGAAACTGGATGGCGTGACGTCGAAGGCGTGGACCACGCAAGACGGCAAGACCCGCGATGGTAGACCGATCGACAAGGGTCACATCTACAAGCTGCTCAGCAACCGAACCTACCTCGGCGAGTTGAGGCACAAGGATCAGTGGTACCAGGCCGAACACCCACCCATCATCAGCCGCGAACTGTGGGACAGCGTCCACGCGATCCTGGCCACCAACGGACGGGTACGCGGCAACGCAACGCGGGCAACCGTGGCGTATCTGCTCAAGGGCATCGTGTTCGGCAACGATGGCCGAGCACTGTCGCCGTGGCACACGACTAAGAAGAATGGCCGTCGGTACCGGTACTACGTGCCCCAACGCGATGCCAAGGAGCACGCGGGCGCCTCGGGCCTGCCGCGACTGCCGGCCGCCGAACTCGAGTCGGCCGTGCTGGACCAACTGCGCGCGATCCTGCGTGCCCCGAATCTCCTCGGTGAGATGCTGCCGCAAGCGATCAAGCTCGATCCAACCTTGGACGAGGCGAAGATCACCGTGGCCATGACCCGGCTCGACGCGATTTGGGATCAACTTTTCCCGGCCGAGCAGACCCGGATCGTGAAACTGCTGGTCGAGAAAGTCATCGTGTCACCCAACGACCTCGAAGTGCGGCTGCGCGCCAACGGCATCGAACGGCTGGTGCTGGAGCTTCGTCCCGAGCCCGTCGGCCAACCAGAGGAAGCGCTGGTATGAGCGACATCCGCATCCAGAAGACCGGCGAGCCGGACATCCTGCAGACCAGCGACGGCAGGCTGACCCTGTCCGTGCCGATCCAGATCAAGCGCCGCAGTGGCCGCAAGTTGGTCACCTTGCCAAACGGCGAAACCGCGCCGGTCAGGCCGTGGGATGTGGCACCTACATCGATCCAACTGGCGCTGGCCAGGGGGCATCGGTGGCTGGCCATGCTGGAAACAGGAGAGGCAAAGTCGTTGAAGGAGATCGCCACGCGGGAAGGAATCGACAACAGCTACGTGAGCCGGATGGTCAACCTGACCACGCTGGCACCGGACATCGTGGCCGCCATCCTCGACGACGCGCTGCCGAATCACATCACGCTGTTCGATCTGGCGGTCGATCCGCCGGCGCTGTGGGATGAGCAGCGGGAGAGAGTCGGGCTCTGAGGTGGAGACACCACCTCAGCTCAACATGCCCTTGAGATCCTTGAGCATCAGGAACAGATGGTACGGATCAGTCGGGCTGGGCTCGAATTCCCAGGATTCGTACCACTGTCGCGCTGCGTCGTCCTTGGCATGCACCAACAGGCAGCGAATGCCGGCGATGTCGGCGGCCTGTGCGGTACGCAGCAGCGCATCCTTGAGTAAGGCCTGGCCCAGGCTCTTGCGCTGATGCTCCTTGTCCACCGCGAGCCGGGCCAGGATCATGACCGGCACCGGGTGGCGCGCCAGCCCCTTCATCACTCTCGACGGCGCGGCTTCCGGATCGACGCTACCAACGGCCAGGCTGTAGAAGCCGACCACCACGTCACCCTGGCAGCAAACATAGGTCTGCGCGCTGTTGGCCTTCTGGTTGACGAGCGCGTAGCGCTGCAGGAAGTGGTTCAGCGCAGCCTGGCCGCAGTCGAAAGCATCGACCTGATCCGTTGCAGCGAGCTTGCGAACGGGTGAGTAGTCATTGCTCAACCCAGCACCCCGGGTTCACGCAGCAATTTTTTCAGGCGCGGCTTGCTCTGCACTGGCCGATCCAGCGCCTCTTGGAACGCCTGCCACTGCGTCTCGTCCAGCACGAACTGGCGACGATCCGCCAGCGTCTGCGCGGCCGCCGTCACCCCCGCGTCGAGCAGGAACTCGCTGACGTTCTTGTGGCAGGCGCGTGCGGCTTCCTGCAGCAGTTGCTTGACTGGCGTGCTGGCGCGAACGTCAATGCGTTCGGTCTTGGAAAGATTCAGGGTGCTCATGGTGCCCCTCCGGACTGATCTTGGATGCCCTTATTGTAGTCGTCCGGACATTGTCCTGACAAGGCGTTTCTTGTTTTGGCCACCATCCAGGCACGTACTTCCGCGTTGCAATGTGTCGGTAGTGCTCGATAACTACCGACGAAACACAACCGCAGCGTTTCCTTCGCCACCCGATGCTGCACAAATTCGCCAGGAGCGAATTTGGACGACGAAGTCGGCCCCGCAGGGGCGAACCCCATGGATGGGGTGAGCAATCCAATCGCTTGATTCGTCCGCGCGTAACTCTTTGATCTGTTAGGGGGCCGTGTTGGGGTCTCTGCGGACTTCGGGCCAGTTTCAGGGAGCGAGGTCGGAGCGAGGAATGGCCAGGAGAGAGTGGCCTGACGACGCTGGCGCCCGACATCGTGGCGGCCATCCTGGACGACGCACTGCCGAACCACATCACGTTGTTCGATCTGGCGGTGGACCCGCCGGCGCTGTGGGATGAGCAGCGGGCTGGGATCGGGACGAAATACTCTGCCTGTTGGGAATAAACGCGGCTCGACGCAGCGCCTTGCGGTCGTCTCGGGCGACCCCAGCGTAATCAATCATTCGGTAGGGGCAGTGTGCAATCCGGGGTTTGTTCGCGTAAACCTGTCAGAAGCTCATCCAGTAGTGTGGCGAGCGCCGTGGCCTTTTCGAGCGGAAAATGCGTGGTGGCGGCGAGTTCGGCGGGAATGCAGGCGCAATGCGAGCGCAGCGCATCGCCGGCCTTGGTCAGATAAATCTCGACGATGCGTTCATCATCTTGGCGGCGCTGACGTTGCACCAGTCCTTGCAGCTCGAGCCGCTTGAGCAGCGGGGTCAGCGTGTTGGTATTGAGCAGGGCGCGCGCGCCGATGCGAGACACTGGGCAGGGCGCGTCTTCCCACAGGATCATCAGCACGATGTACTGCGGGTAGGTCAGCCCCAGCGGCTCCAGCAGAGGCTGATAGAGCCGCGTGATCAGGCGCGAGGCGGCGTACAGGCGAAAGCACAACTGAAGATCGAGGCGCAGGTGATCCTCGGGGTTGGCATCGCCCGGAGGCGCTGATAATGACCGTCTGCTCATCTCAGGCCGCCCCGAGAGCCTTGGCAAGGAGCTGATCGATCTTGTCGGGACGCGTGGTGGGGGCGAAGCGGCGCAGCGGCTGACCGTCCCGGCCGATCAGGAACTTGGTGAAATTCCACTTGATCTGGCGACCGACGAGGCCAGGGAGTTGCATGCTCAGCCACTTGAACAGCGGATGCGCATTGGGCCCTTTGACATCGACCTTTTCAAACATCGGGAAGCTCACGCCGTAATTGACAAGGCAACTGCCTTCAATGGTATCGGCGTCGCCGGGCTCCTGATTGCCGAACTGGTTGCAGGGAAAACCCAGCACCACG
>Ga0209310_1002191_pt1 | contig 12858 bp, 9 predicted proteins | sample AD_UKC030_MetaG_FD_184415 | JGI IMG/M metagenome (GOLD analysis project Ga0209310, IMG submission 184415) | Active sludge microbial communities of municipal wastewater-treating anaerobic digesters from USA - AD_UKC030_MetaG (SPAdes) (version 2) | ecosystem: Engineered > Bioreactor > Anaerobic >... | reverse complement strand
CCGCCGCCTCGCTCGCCCGCCTCGACGAGGCGCTGGACGCCGGGGCCGGGATCGCCGTCCTCACCGCGCTCCTGCCGGACGCGGGCGCCTACGGGCGCGTCGTGCGCGACGCGGCGGGGCGGTTCGAACGGATCGTCGAGGCGAAGGACGCGAGCCCCGAGGTGCGGGCGCTCGGCGAGATCAACTCCGGCATCTACGCCTTCGACCGCGAGCTTCTCGAGAGGGAGCTCCCGCGCCTGACGGACGCCAACGCCCAGAAGGAATACTACCTGACGGACGTCCTCGGGTTCGCCGTGGGCGACGGCGCGGCCGTCGCCGCGCTCCCGGTCGACGACCCGGCCGAGGTCCTCGGCGTCAACTCCCGGCTCGAGCTCGCCGAGGTCGACGCGCTCCTCCGGCTCCGCGCCGCGCGCGCCGCGATGGCCGCCGGGGCGACTCTGATCCGGCCCGAGACGATCACGCTCGACGAGGGCGTGACGTTCGGGTCGGACGTCGTCGTCGAGCCGTTCGTGTCGGTCACCGGGGCCTCGTCGGTGGGCGCCGGGACGCGGATCGGGCAGGGGTGCGTGATCCACGCCTCGACGATCGGCGCGAACGTTTCCGTCCGCCCCTACTGCGTCCTCGAGAAGGCCGCCGTGGGCGACGGCGCGGTCGTCGGGCCGTTCGCCCGCCTGCGCGAGGGGACCGACCTCGGAGAGGGGGTCCACGTCGGGAACTTCGTCGAGACGAAGAAGGCCCGCCTCGAGAAGGGGGCGAAGGCGAACCACCTCACCTACCTCGGCGACTGCCGGATCGGCGAGCGGACGAACGTCGGCGCGGGCGTCATCACCTGCAACTACGACGGCTACGGGAAGCACTTCACCGACGTCGGCGCCGGCGTCTTCATCGGCTCCGACGTCCAGCTCGTCGCCCCGGTCGCGGTCGGCGACGGCGCCCTCGTCGGCGCCGGCTCGACGATCACGAAGGACGTCCCCGCCGACGCCCTCGCCACGTCTCGCGTCCCGCAGAAGACGATCGAGGGGGGCGGGGCGAGGTACCGGGAGCGGAAGACCGCCGCGAAGGCGGCTGGAAAGTGAAGCCCGCGCGGAGGGGTTCGGGGAACGTGAGGGAGCGCGCAGCGCTCCTTCACGAAGACGAAGTCAACCCGGCGTCCGGGTTGGCTGCGCCTTCACCTCGCGGCCAGGCCGCTCGGTGGTCCTCCGAGAACATGACGAACCGACCGATGGCGCCCCGGCGTTCTTCGCGAGCGCGGAACGACCGCAGGTCAATGGGCGATTGAGGAGTAGTTCATGTGCGGCATCGTCGGCTACGTTGGGCCGCGGGAGGCGACGCCGATCCTGGTCGACGGCCTGCGGCGGCTCGAGTACCGCGGCTACGACTCGGCCGGGATCGCCGTCCTCGGCGCGGACGGGCTCGTGCGCGTCACCCGGAGCGAGGGGAAGCTCGGGAACCTGACGGCGCGGATCGAGGCGGAGCCCCCCTCGGGGCGGACCGGCATCGGCCACACCCGATGGGCGACGCACGGCCGCCCCTCGGAAGAGAACGCCCACCCGCACCGAGACGCCTCGGGGCGGGTCGTCGTCATCCACAACGGGATCATCGAGAACTTCCTGCCGCTGAAGAGGGAGCTCCTCGCCCGCGGCGTTCCCTTCACGTCCGAGACCGACTCGGAGGTCATCGCGCAGGCGATCGGGGCCGCGTGCGCCGACGCCCCGGAGGCGCCGTTCGGCGAGGTCGTGAGGACGGTCCTCTCGCGGATGACGGGGATGTACGCCGTCGTCGTCCTTTCTGCCGACGAGCCGGGGGTCCTCTACGTCGCCAAGAACGGCCCGCCGATCGTCCTCGGCCTCGGGGCGGACGAGAACCTCGTCGCCTCCGACGCGACGGCGCTCCTCTCGCACACCCGCGACCTGGTCTTCCTCGAGGACGGCGACTTCGTCCGCCTCACGGCGGCGTCGGTGGCGGTGACCGCGCTCGACGGCGCGCCGCGGAGCCGGCCGGCCCGGCGTGTCCCGTGGGACGCCGTGGCCGCGGAGAAGGGGGGCTACCCCCACTTCATGGCGAAGGAGATCGCCGAGCAGCCGACGGTCGTCGTGGAGACGGTGGGGCACAAGCTCTCGCTCGAGACGGGGCATTTCAGCGAGGATGCGATGGGGGTCTCGCCGAAGCTCCTCGCGGACGTCGACCGGGTCGTCGTCGTCGCCTGCGGCACGAGCTGGCACGCCGGCCTCGTCGGGAAGTTCCTCCTCGAGGAGGTCGCCCGGGTCCCGGTCGAGGTCGACTACTCCTCGGAGTTCCGCTATCGGAAGAACCTCGTCGGGCCGCGGACGCTCGTCGTCGGGATCTCGCAGTCGGGAGAGACGGCCGACACCGTCGCCGCCCTGACCGACGCGAAGCGGGCCGGCGCGCCGACGGTCGGGGTCGTGAACGTCCCCGGCTCGGCGATCGCGCGCCTCGTCGACGGCGTCCTCGCGACGCACGCGGGGCCGGAGATCGGCGTCGCCTCGACGAAGGCGTTCACGACGCAGCTCGTCGCCCTCGCCCTCCTCGCGTACTACGCCCGCGAGGCGCGCGGCCTCGGCCGCCTCGAGCCGGGCGACCCGTTCCTCGAAGGGCTCGCCCACCTCCCCGTCGCGCTCCAGCAGGCGCTCGCCCTCGAGCCGGCGATCGAGAAGCTCTCGCGCGCCCTCGCCCACGCCCGCGACGTCCTCTACCTCGGGCGCGGCGCGCACTACCCGGTGGCGCTCGAGGGGGCGCTCAAGCTGAAGGAGATCTCCTACATCCACGCCGAGGGGTACCCGGCGGGGGAGATGAAGCACGGCCCGATCGCCCTGATCGACGGCGAGCTCCCCGTCGTCGCGCTCGCGCCGCGGGACGCCCTCTACGACAAGGTCGCCTCGAACCTTCGCGAGGTGAAGGCGCGCGAGGGAAGGCTCGTCGCCCTCGTCTCCCCGGGCGACGAGGACGTTTCGACGTTCGCCGACGAGACGCTCGTCGTGCCGGAGATCCACCCCGCGCTCCAGCCGGTCGTCTCCGTCGTCCCGCTCCAGCTCCTCGCCTACCACGTGGCGCGGCGGCGGGGCTGCGACGTCGACCAGCCCCGGAACCTCGCCAAGTCGGTGACCGTCGAGTAGGGGCTCGGTCGGCTATTCTCCCGGTCCCTTGTTGAACGTCCGCGAGAAAGCCCTCCTCGAAGGCCTCAACCCGGAGCAGGCAGCCGCCGTCTCGGCCGGGCCGGGGCCCCTCCTCGTCCTGGCCGGCGCCGGCTCCGGCAAGACCCGCGTCCTGACCCGGCGGATGGCCTGGCTGATGGCCCACGGCACCCCCGAGCCTTCGATCGTCGCCCTCACGTTCACGAACAAGGCCGCGGGCGAGATGAAGGAACGTGTCGCGCACCTCCTCGGCTCGCGGACGCCCCGCTCGTTCGTCGGGACGTTCCACGCCTACGGCGTGCGGCTCCTCCGCCGGTTCGCTTCCGAGGCGGGGCTGACGCCGGGCTTCGTCGTCTTCGACGCGGACGACCAGCTCGCCGTCTTCCGGCAGGCGCTCAAGGCCGCCGGGATCTCCGACAAGGCGCTCACTCCGAAGGCGGTCGCCTCGAAGATCTCGAGGGCGCGCAACGCCGGCTGGAGCCGCGACGAGTACCCGCGCCGTTTCGGCGACTTCGTCGGGACCCGCCTCGCCGAGCTCCACGCGACGTACGAGAAGGAGCTGAAGAAGGCGAACGCGGTCGACTTCGACGACCTCCTCGTGAGGACCCGCGGCCTCCTCGAGAGGAGCCCGGAGGTCCTCGCCCTCCTCCGGCGGAGCGTCACGCAGCTCCTCGTCGACGAGTACCAGGACACGAACGGCGCCCAGGCCGGGATCGTGAGGCTCCTCGCGGGGGAGGCACGGAACGTCTTCGCCGTCGGCGACGAGGACCAGTCGATCTACCGCTGGCGCGGCGCCGACGTCTCGAACATCCTGGATTTCGAGCGGGACTTCCCCGGGGCGGAGACGATCCGCCTCGAGCGGAACTACCGCTCGACGGCGCCGATCCTCGACGCCGCGGGGGCCGTCGTCGCCGAGAACCGCCGCCGGCTCGGAAAGAGCCTGAAGGCGACGAAGCCGGGCGGGGAGCCGGTGACGCTCCTCGTCCTCCCCGAGGAGCGGGACGAGGCGCGCGAGGTCGTCGAGCGGATCTCCCGGCTGAAGGCGGTCAAGCCGGGGGCGGAGGTCGCGGTCCTCTTCCGGACGAACGCCCAGTCGCGCCCCTTCGAGGACGAGCTCGTGCGGAACCGGATGCCGTACCTCCTCGTCGGGGGGACGCGCTTCTACGAGCGGGCCGAGGTGAAGGACGCCCTCGCCTACCTCCGCCTCCTTCGCAACCCCGAGGACGACGTCTCCTTCCGGCGCGTCGTCAACGTCCCGGCCCGCGGCATCGGCGCGGTGACGCTCGAAGGGCTCTCGGCCGCCGCGGCGGAGTGCGGGAGCTCGCTCTTCGCGGTCCTCTCGGCCCTTCCCGACGGCCTGACGGAGCGGGCGAGGAAGGCGCTCGTCGAGTTCCGGGACCTCGTCTCCTCCCTCAGGGAAGAGTTCGCGGCCGAGGATGCGGGCGCAGCGGCCGCGGTCGCGGCCGTCCTCTCGAACACCGGCCTCCTCGCGCTCTACGAGGGGTCGGACGACCCGCAGGACCAGGCCCGGCGCGAGAACCTCGACGAGCTCCTCGCCGCCGCCCGCGAGCACGAGCGGTCGGGTGCCGAGGGCGAGGAGGCGGACCGTTCCCTCGCCGCGTTCCTCGACGCGGTGACGCTCCGCTCCGACGCGGACGACGTCGACGAGCGGAAGGGGATCGTCCTGATGACGCTCCATGCGGCGAAGGGGCTCGAGTTCGACGAGGTGTTCCTCGCGGGGATGGAGGACGGTTCGCTCCCGCACTTCTCCTCCCGGCAGGACGAGGACGAGCTCGAGGAGGAGCGGCGGCTCGCCTACGTGGGGATGACGCGGGCGAAGGAGAAGCTGACCCTCTCCCGCGTCCTCCGCCGGATGGTCCACGGCGAATGGACGAGCCGCGAGCCGTCGCCGTTCCTCGACGCGATCCCCGAGCGGGCGCTCGCCGTCGTCGACCGGACGTTCGGCCCGGGGTCGGCCGACGGTTTCCGCGGCGGAGGGCGAGGCGCCGGTCTCTTCCCCGACTACGAAGGGGAGTCTCAGGAGACCTGGGCGCCGCCGCGGTCGGCGGCGCGGCCGGGCTACCGCCCGGCGGCGCGCGCCGCGAAGCCCGCGATCCCGACGATGCGGCGGACGCCGCCGCCGCCGACCGCCTCCGGCTTCCGGCGCGGCGGGCGCGTGCGCCACCCGGAGTACGGCGTCGGGGTCGTCCTTCTCGTCGAGGGCTCGGGCGACGGGGAGAAGCTGACGGTCTACTTCGACCGCGCGGGGCGGAAGAAGTTCGTCGCGCGCTTCTCGAACCTCGTCCCCGCGTAGCCGGGCCCGCGCCTTCGGCGCCCGGCGCGGGAACCGGCCGTCAGCGCGGCGGCGCCGGCTCCTCGACGGCGGCCTCGAGGAGCGCGCGCTCGGCGTCGGCCCAGGCGCGCTCGGCCTCGAGGAGAGCCCGCCAGCGGCGGCGCGCCGCGGTGGAGCCCGGCGACGCCTTCTTCAGCGCGGCGACGAGAAGCGCGCGGTACTCCTTCAGGCGGGCGGCGCGCGCCTCGCGCGGCTGCCGCTCGAGGAACGCGATCCGCGCGAGCGCGGCGTCGCGCGGGCGGGGCATCGCGAGCGGCTCCGCGAGCCACTCGCGAAGCTCGCGGCGTCCGGCGGGCGTGATGCGGTACTCGCGGCGCGGCGGACCCTTCTCCGAGCGGCGCCTCTTCATCACGACGAATCCGCCGCGCAGCAGACGGCGCAGCGCGGGGTAGATCTGCGGGAGCTCGGCGTCCCACCCGAGCGCGAGGTCGCGCGCCATGCGGCTCTTCAGGTCCCATCCGCTCGCCGGAGCGCGCGACAGGAGCCCGAGGAGGACGTGCGGGAGCGACACGGCGAAAGTATAAAAGTCTTTCCATACCGGGGTGCAAAACCCGGAGGATTCCCTGTGGAATTCGAGAGACGCCGAGGGCGGCGACGAGGCGCCCGTCGAGGCAAAAAGAAAGGGGGCCCGTTCGGCCCCCGTATCCCGGAAATCCTTGAAAAATAAAGAGATGTGCCTGAAAGGCCTACTTCTTGGCCTTCTTGGCCGGCTTCTTCGCGGCCTTCTTCGCGGCCTTCTTGGCAGCCTTCTTCGTCGCCATGGTTACTGTCACCTCCTCTTGGCAGAATCGATTGACAGTCCCGAAAGCCGCGTGCTACGTTGATCGTCCCTCGAAGGACGGGGGCCCGCGACCTACGGCCCTGCCGACTGCCCGTCAGTCATGAGTTCCAGGGTTCCAGGGTTTCAGGTTTTCCCGTTCACCGGTGAAGTGATTGCCGTCGCTTCGCCGGTATTTTTTTCTCCGCAGAGAATTGTAGAAGAACGAGAACCGGATGCAAGGATTTTTTTCTTGACGCGAGCGGATTTTCTTTTCCCCGCGAGGGCGCTTTCGCGAAGTCGTCGATCGCGAGCCGCGTTCGCGCTCCGCTCGCGCGCGAGAGCGCGGAACGGGTAGCATCCCGCGCGATGTCGAACGTCGATGCCTCTCCTCTCGTCCTCGCCCACTCGCCCGACTCCGACGACGCGTTCATGTTCTACGGGCTGCGCGCGGAAGCGGTCGACACGGAAGGCCTCGTCTTCCGTCACGAGCTCGCCGACATCGAGACGCTGAACGGTCGCGCCCTCCGGGGCGAGCTCGCGATCACCGCCGTGTCGTTCCACGCGTACGCGCACCTGGCGAAGACGTACGTGCTCCTCCCGCACGGTGCGTCGTTCGGCGACGGCTACGGCCCGTGCGTGATCGCGCGCGAGGCCGGCGACGCGCCCGCGGCCCTCGAGGCGCTCGCCGGGAAGCGGGTCGCCATCCCCGGAGCGCTCACGACGGCGGCGCTCGCGCTCCGGATGCGCGTCCCGAGCGCTCTCCCCGTCGTCGTGCCGTTCGACCGCGTCGGCGACGCCGTCGCCGCGCGGGAGGTCGAGGCCGGCGTCGTCATCCACGAGGGGCAGCTCACCTGGAAGGAGGAGGGCTTCCGCCTTCTCGGCGACCTCGGAGCCCTCTGGACGAAGGAGACGGGGCTCCCGCTCCCGCTCGGGGGGAACGCGGTCCGGCGGGACCTCGGCGCGGAGAAGATCGGCAGGATCTCCCGCGCGCTCGGACGCTCCATCGAGTACGCGCTCGCGAACCGCGAGGCGGCGCTCACCGACGCCATGCGTTTCGCCCGCGGCCTCCCGCGCGAGAAGGCCGACCGCTTCGTCGGGATGTACGTGAACGACTGGACCCGCTCGTACGGAGAGCGGGGGCGCGAGGCCGTCCGTCTCCTTCTCGACAGGGCTTTCGAGGCGGGCGTCGTCCCGACGCGCGTCGAGCCCGAGTGGGTCGAGGAGCGATGAGCCTCGAGCGGTTCACGCGCGGCTCCGCGCTCCGGACCGCGCTCCTCCTCGTCCTCGGGGCGCTCCTCGGCGCGCTCGTCTTCTTCGCCGGCGCCGCCGGGACCGTCCTCCGGGAGTCCCCCTCCCGCCACGCGGGAGGGGCGGTGAACCGAGCGCTGCTCGACCTGCTCGACCTCTCGACCTACGGCGTGGCGGCGGTCGCGTTCGTCCTCGTCCTCGTCCTCGACCGCGTCGAGCCGTTCGGGAAGGTGCAGAAGGGGCTCGCCCTCCGCCTCCTCGCGGTCCTGGCCGCGGCCGCCTTCGCCTCGCACGAGGTGATCACGCCGCAGATGATGTCGCTCCGCGACCGGCTCCCGACGCTGATCGACCTCCTGCCGGCGGGAGACCCGGGGCGGAAGGCGTGGGGGCGGCTCCACGGGTTCTCGTCCGGCATCCTGGTCGTCCGGATCGCGACCGCCGCGTTCCTCTTCCTCCTGCTCGCGAGGAAGCGCCGCCGGACGATCGCGACGGCGGAGGTCCCGGCGGGCGTCCCCCCCGCGGCCTGAGGGCGAAGCGGAGGCCGGCCCTCAGGCCGGCTTCTTCGCCGTCCGGCCGCGCAGGGACTCGAGGCGCCGGCGGGCGTCGCGGTTCTCGGGCTCGAGCTCGACGGCGCGGCCGAACGCCGCGACGGCTCCCTTCACGTCGCCGGAGGCGGCGAGCGCCTCGCCGAGGGCGGCCTGCGCGCGCGCGTCGCCTCCCTGCGAGGCGTCGACGGCGCTGCGGGCGCGTGCGACGGCCGCCGGGAGGTCCTTCAGGCGGACGAGGAGAGCGGAGGCGCGCACGAGGAGGGCCGGGTCGTTCGAGACGCTTCCGAGCGCGACCTCGAGGGTCTTCTTCGCCTCGTCGCCCTGCCGGGCGAAGGCGAGCGTCTCGGCGAGGGCAAGGAGGCGGGACGCGCGAGCCCAGGCGCCGCCAGAGGCCTTCTCGCCGAGCGCGACGGCGCGCCGCGCCGCGGCGAGCGCGGCCTCCGGCTTCCCGCTGGCGCGCTCCGCGGCGGCGAGCGCGACGTGAAGGTCGGCGGCGAGCGGCGCGTCCTCGGGGAGGAGCTTCAGTCCCGCGAGCGCGGAGGCGCGGGCGGCCGCGCCGTTCCCCGCGCGCGCCTGCGCCTCCGCGGCGGCGAGGTGCAGGATGGCGGCGCGCGGGTCGGCGGCGAGGCGTGGCGCGAGCGATTCGATCAGGTCGAGCGTCTCGGCCGAGAGAGCGCCGGCGCCGTGCTCGAGGCTGACGAGGTAGAGGAACGCTTCGCGGGCCCCCTCCTCCGCGAGCGACGGGTCCTCCTCGACGGCGCGGAGCGCGATCGGGCGGAGCCGGGCGAGGTCGTTGCGCTGGGCCAGCTGCGCCGCGAGGCCGCCGGCGAGCGCCGGGTCCCACGTCTCCTTCAGCTTCGCGATCGCCGCGGCGAGGGGCGTCTTCCCGGAGAGGATGGCGTCCGCGGCGCCGAGGAACTCCTGGGGGCCGAAGACGCCGGAGAGGCGGTCGATCTCGTTCCCGGCCGGGTCGATGAAGAGGACTGTCGGGAAGGCGCGGACGGCGAAGCGCTGCGAGATGCGCCGCCCCTCCCCCTTCTCGGCGTCGAGCTTCACGGCCACGACGTTCTTCCGGGCCCACTCGCCCACCTTCGGGTCGGCGAACGTCAGCCGGTCGAGCTGCTTGCACGGGCCGCACCAGACGGCATAGGCGTCGAGGAGGACCGGCTTCTTCTCGGCGCGCGCGCGGCGAAGGGCCTCCGCGAAGGGCCGCCCCTCGGAGAAGGAGATCCCCTGCGCCCGGGAGGGAGCGGCCGGAGAGGCGACGACGGCGAGAGCGAAGGCCGCGAGGAGGACGGAACGGCGCATGGGGCCGGATGTAAGCACGCTCCGTTCCCGAGGGTCAAACGACGAACGCGCCTGCGCGCCGCCGCGGCGGCTCAGAACGCGGGGCGGAGAGGGTGGGGCGGCTCCTCGACGGGCTCGCCGGGGTATCCCACGGACTCGAGGAAGAGGCCGGACGGCGGAACGGTGAGCCGCGCCACCTCGCTCGTCCGCTCGGCGAGGAGGCGCGCGACCTGGGCCTCGGCCATCCGTCCGGCGCCGACCTCGAGCAGGACGCCGACGACGCGCCGGACCATCTTCCAGAGGAAGTGAGACGCGGCGATCCGGACGAGGACGAGACCGTCGGCCTCGGCGGGCGCGGCGACGCGCGCCTCCTCGACGACGACGATCGTCGAGTCGTGCCCCTCGGGGTTCTCGCAGAAGCCGGCGAAGTCGTGCCTTCCGGCGAGGAGCCGCGCGGCGCGGTCCATCGCGGTGACGTCGAGGTCGTCCTTCACCCAGTAGACGAACGGCTTGCCGAACGCGGTGCGCCGAGTCGCGATCCGGTACCGGTAGACGCGGCGGACCGCGTCGTGCCTCGCGTGGAAGGTGGCCGCCGCGGGAGCGAGCGCGAGGACGTTCACGTCGAAGGGGAGGAGCTCGTTCCAGCGCCGGAGGGCCGCGGCGGCGTCGACGCGTGCACGCGGCGGGAGGTGGACGGAGGCCACCTGGCCGAGGGCGTGGACGCCGGCGTCGGTCCGCCCCGCTCCGTGGACGCGGACGCCGGGACCCCAGAGCTCCCGGGCCGCGGCGAGGAGGACGCCCTGGACGGTGCGGGCGTTCACCTGGGCCTGCCAGCCGCGGTAGCGGCTTCCGTCGTACTCGATCTTCGCGCGGAGGACCGCGCCCGCCGGCGCGGAGGTCTTCGAAGGGGCGCGGCTCGGGATCACGCGGTCATTGTCGCAGGCCGGAGGCGCGGGGCTCTATGATCCTCGAGAGCCTCGATGAGAAGGCGCCGGACGATCCACCTCTCCGTCGAGGCGGACTTCCCTTCGGTCCGCCTCCTGGCGGCCGCCTGCCACGGCGTCCTCGCCGAGTGGGGGCTCCCGACCGAGCGGAGGTCGCTCCTGGAGCTCGCGGTGGTGGAGGCGGCGACGAACGTCGTGCGCCACGCCTACCGCGGGCATGGCGGCCGGGTCGAGGTCGAGCTGACGCGCGAAGGGCGGGCCATCGCGCTTTCCGTCGTCGACACCGGCATCTCCTTCGACCCGACGCGCGTCCCGCCCCCGCGTGACCTCGACCCGGACGACCCGTCGACCTGGCCGGAGGGAGGGATGGGGCTGCCGATCATCCGCGCGGCCTGCGACGAGCTTCGCTACAGCTCGGACGGCGCGAGAAACGAGCTGACGCTGCGGCTGACGGTCGACGAGCCCGAGGAGCCGTGACCGGCGCGGACCGCCCCTTCACCGCCGCGGCCGTCCCCGCCGTCGAGCGGCGCTGTCGGGAGACCCTCGCGGCGCTCCTCTCGCGCCTCGGGGAGGTGGCCGGCGACGGTCTCGCCGGGGCGGCGCTCGGCGGGGCCCTCGGGAGGGGCGAGGCGCCGACGACGGTCGACGCGAACGGGGCCTTCGTCACGCCCGTTCCGTTCGAGCTCCTCGTCGTCCTCGACGCCACGCCGGGGCGCGCCGCGTCCGTCGCTCCCCGGCTCCGGCGCGAGCTGGCGGCGACGGCGCGGACGCGATCGGCCGACGTCCGTCTCGCCACCGCGGCCCGTTCGGCGCTCGCCCAGCTCCCGCCGTCGATCGCGAACGTGGAGACGGCCGCGGCCGCCCGCGTCGTCGCGGGCCCCGCGGCGCTCCTCGCTCCGCTCGCGCCTCTCTCGACCGCGCGGCCCGGCGCGGACGAGGCGCTCGCTCTCCTCGTCCGCCGCGGGGCGTCGCTCCTTCTCGCCGAGCGCGCCCTCTCCCGCCGTGCCCCTTCGCGCGCCGCCCTCCTCGCGGGGCAGGCCGCCGTGCACGCGGCGGACCTCGCCCTCGGAACCGCGCTCCTCGTCTCGGCCGGCCGCTTCCGTCCGACCGACGCCGCGCGCGACGCCGAGCTCCGCCTGCTCGCCGCGCCCGCGGGGGACGGCCCGGCCCCCGCGGGCTTCCATCTCCGGATGTCGCGGACGCGCTTCCGGGACGTCGTCGAACGGCATCGGGCCGCCGTGGAGGCCGCGCGCGAGGTGGACCTGCCGGACTCCCTCGGCGAGGTGCGGGCGCAGGCGGGGCGGGCGACCGACCGGTTCGTGGAGGTCCTCCGCCTCCTCGAGGAGGAGCGGCTCTCGCGTCCGCTGCCGAGCTGGACCGACTACGTCCGCGCGCTGGCCGAGAGGAACGGCGGCTCTCCGGGGCCGGGACTCTTCGAGGCGAGCCGCGAGGAGGAGCTCCCGTCGCGCCGGAGCGTCCGCGCCTGGCCGGTTGCCGAGCGGCTCGCGCCGGCCCTCGCGACGCTCCTCGACTGGGACCCGGGCGACCTCGCCGTCGTGCCGCTCCTCCTCGACCTTCCCGCAGACGCGACGAAGGAGGCGCTCGGCGCGCGCCTCGCATCGCTCGCCGCCTCCGCCTGACGGAGGGGCCGTCCGGCCCGGGGCCGTATACTCCGCCGCCGTGACGTCCGTGACCGAGATGGCGGACGACCCGGGGGCGTCCGGACGTCTCCTGTTCGTCCTGGCCCTCCTCGCGGGCCTCCTCCTCCGGCTCGTGCAGCTCGGCTCGCCCGATCTCCTGGGGCCCGAAGAGGGGCCCTGGGCCGTCGGCGCCCGAAACATCGTCGAGGGAGGGCTCGCCCAGCTCCTCGCGCTCTCGTCGACGCCGCTCGGCGAGCCGACCGGCATCCCGATCTTCTTCCCGGCGCTCCTGGCGGCGGCGGTCAAGACCTTCGGCGCCTACGAGTGGGCCATCCGTCTCCCCTCCGTCCTGTTCGGCCTCGTCGCCGCGTTCGTCCTCGAGCGGATCGTGAGGCGCGGCTTCGGCCAGCCCGCCGGGCACGTCGCCGGCGCGTTCGCGGCGCTCGCCTCGCCGCTCGTCCTCTCCAGCCGGACGGCGACGGTCGAGCCGACGCTGACGCTCCTCGGCCTCGGGGGGATCATCTTCGGCCTCCGGGCGTTCGAGGAGGACAGCCCGGGCGAGGCGCTGCCGGCCGGCGTGCTCTTCGGCCTCGGCTTCCTGACGAAGGGCTACGCCGTCGGGCTCTTCGTCATCCCGCTCCTCCTCGCCCTCCTCTTCCGCCCTCGCCTTTTCACTCTCGGCCGGACGAAGCGGACGCTCGCGCTCCTGGCCGCCTCGTTCCTGCTGACGGCCGGCTCACACCTCCTCCTGATGGCGCTCGTCCACCCGGCCTCGCTCGCGCCGCACCTGTCGCGCGCGTTCGGGAGCGCGCCCGACACGCTCCGGCAGCTCACCGACGTCGCGCTCGTGAGCGCCGACCTCCGGATGATCGTCAAGTCCCTCTTCGTCCTCCGGAGGTCGGCGCTCACGAGCGCGACGTCGGTGA
>Ga0209310_1002190_pt1 | contig 12864 bp, 15 predicted proteins | sample AD_UKC030_MetaG_FD_184415 | JGI IMG/M metagenome (GOLD analysis project Ga0209310, IMG submission 184415) | Active sludge microbial communities of municipal wastewater-treating anaerobic digesters from USA - AD_UKC030_MetaG (SPAdes) (version 2) | ecosystem: Engineered > Bioreactor > Anaerobic >... | reverse complement strand
TAAAAAGTATTCTGTATCACAAATTCTATTTATACGCTCCATTATTTCCTCAGCTTCTTCTTCATCATAGAAATTATTTTCTGTACTAAAAAAGCCACCTACATAAACAGGTTGACTAAAATAATCAGTCAATATCTTTACATAACAATTAATTATAGTAGCTATAACTCTATGTTTAATAATATCTTGATGTCCTAGTTTTTCTCTTAAAACTAAATCATCCATATATAAAGACTGAGCTTCCTTTATATTTTCTAGGTACGTTTGTATTTGTGCAGCAGTTACCATTATTGTTCATTCTCTTTATTAAAGTCTCTTCCTTTATCCATATACTGCTTCCCTAAGATAAGAGCTGACACAAAAGGTACAGCAAACATAAAAGCAGTAGCACCTCCATTTTCTAAATCTAACACCATAGAACAAGCTAGTATAGAAAAAGCCATTATTTTACTCCATGTTAAATTTATATATGTTCTTACTCTCATTATTCTTTCTTTGTTAAAACAACATGAATATCGTTTATTACATTCGTATAATGTGCTATAGCAAAATTTCTAGCTTCTTCAGACCTAGTAGCCCAAGTAGGATTTAAATCATAACCATAAGAGAAATCAAAGTCTGATTTTATATTATAATGATCAAGTTTATTTGTCTCTCTCCAGCCTTTATTAAAATAAAAGAAAGTGGCTTCACTTATTGCACGTTTGTGCGTAGGATCTTGCCAACACCTAATTGAATTATAATAAGGAGCTATAATTTTAATTTTACCGCCAGGTTTAAGTATCCTATAGACTTCGTCCATAAACTTAATTAAATCTGAAGTATGCTCTACATAATGACTACAGAATATTTCTTCAACACTATCTGATTCAATAGGCCAAGGAAACTGTTCTAAGTCCACTACAGCATCTACGTTTTCACCTGGAGCTATATCAACCCCGAAGAAACCCTCCTGCTTATTTTGTCCACAAGCAAGGTCTATCTTAAGTTCATTTATCATTACTTAGTTAAGTCTTTTGTTTTAGCAAATAAACTATTTCTCTTTATTAATCTAATACCTTCTTTACAAGACTGCTTAGATTTATATGTTTCTGAAGTAAGAATAACTTCACCGTTCCTAGCTACAAGCACAAAATAAAATTGCTTGTTCTTAGACTTATGAATCTCAAACTTCATCCTTTTTATTCTAAATTGTATTTTCATGCTACCAAATTATGTCATTTGTGTAATCAAAATGGCCTACTTTAACTCTGTTGTCACAAGCAAATCTATACCCTTCTTTAGCTGCGTTCTCATAAAAGTATAAATCTTGTGTATAACATTTTACACCAACACCAGGGATAGCTTCTTGCATTGTTTTAAACCAAGGCTTAGGTAATTTAGGATCTTTAAACATATCCAATTTAAAAAGATTAAACCCCATACCTAATCCGTTAGCAGGTTGAATCTGATCTATTTTAGGTAACTGTGGTATAAAATTTTTAGGTACAACATTAGGGTCACCATAAATCATAGGCTGACCTCCTTCTCCTTTTGTCCAATATAGTCCTTGAACTACATCATACTTATCTATATTTTCATATAATTTAAGTAGACCGTCTGCTGGAGGCATGTTGTCCTCTTCTATAGTAAGTATATATTTATACTTAGATAGCTCTGAGTTATTTAAAATCATATCTATAAGATAGTTGTAAGCTTCACCTACTTCCATTCCTATAGCAAAAATAGGACCTATTACTTTCTGATTCATAGGTCTTAATAAACCCATCCAACTTTGCACTACTCGTGCTGGTATTTGCCCTCTTGTAGGACATATAATAATTGTTGATAAATCTTTATATGTCTTGTTCTTTTCTAATCTCTTAGCCGACACATCTAGGTCCCTATTATGAAAACCGACTTCTGGCATATATATCTTAGGTTCTTGCATAATACTTAATATTGTATACGTATAATTTTTATAAATGTTACTTTAAATGATAGAATATTTTGCTAAAAAAGCATTACTTATAATTATTCCTTCCGGTTCTGGTTCCTCTTCTAAATATTCATAAGCTCCTATACTTGGAGTAGTTGTATCATATAAATTATCATCATAGTCATTTGTTACCGAAGTAGGTCTCCCAGCACCTATTGCAGGAGATGTAGACTGAAGATGAAAATCAGAACTTGAAACAAATAAAGGATCTTGCTTAACAGTGCCAGAATATGTTATTCCGGCAGTTGGAAATGTACTAGTAAAATAGGGATCGTTACTATTATATGAATCATAAATAACATTGTTCCTTATAAAAATATTTGTAGCCTGGTCTCTTGCATTATTACCATAAATAGCACCACGTTCCCAATTAATGAGAATATTATTTTCAATATAAACACTATCAAAATCATTTGCTGTTGGAAGCATTATTCCAAAAGCTGTAGGATCTGGAGCAGTAGAAGAAGCGTGAAATATATTATGTTGTATATATATATTTTGCCATAATCCACCCTGTTCTACAACACTATAATCAAACAAAAATCCCCATGTCTGCCAAGACAATCCTGATAAATGATGTATTATATTATTATAAACATAAACACCATTCCAAATAGTTGCTAAAGAAGAATTGGTTGTATTAGCCGTTATGCCTCTTGCAACATAATGAATATGGTTATTATATACATAAGTATCAATATGAGTACCTTCAAAAAGAATACCTCTATCTAAACTAGTTGTATTAGACGAATATCCTATATTGTTATTATAGCATTTCATTCCCCAACCAGCACTATATTGATCCCAACTATCACAAAGGTCTATAGCACCTTCACAATAATTATCATAAATTTCTGTACCTCCTAAGTCCCACCATATTTCTATAGCAAACTGCCAGTAATTGGTAGACATATGTCCAGCATATAGTTCATTACTATAGATTTTACTATTACGATTAAATCCAGCACCGTCGCTTATAAACTTTATAGGGACACCGTTGTTGTTACTTGACCTACCTGTAGCAGTTATATAATTATCATATACAAGTATACCATCATTAACAGAAACTTCAATAGCTCCAGAAAAATCATTTATTCCAGGAGTAATTCTACCACAAGAATTATGTATGATATTATTATATATTTTATTACCTACAACAAAACTATCTTCAAAAGGTAAAAACTCAAAATCAGAACCTTCCCTATCATCATAAGGATTATCTATACTAAAACCGTTCCAAGCTTGTTCTCCATTCATAATAACAGCTGAACGGACAAAATCTACGAATTCACAATCATATACTTCAACATAGCTTCTATAATTATTCTTTATAGCTGTTATTCCTACAGGTGTTCCAGGAGTAGTAGAACCTACAAATTTTATACCAGAAATATGCTGATGTCCAACTGTAGATTTATTTGCCCATCCATTCCATGTTTCTAACTTTATACAAGGACTGCTACTATTATATGTTAAAGTAATAGTAGTAACATCTCTACCAGCTCCTTCAATACTTACACCATCATCTAACTCCATCTGTGTTGAAATGGCAGGATAAGTTCCAGCATTAACATGTATAATATCTCCAAAAGTAGAAACTCTACTTATAGCATAAGAAAGAGTTGCCCATTCCTGACCTACAGAACCATTCCTACCTGCACTATCAACCCCTGCTGTATCTATATAAAATGTTGCCATTAACTAAAAGGATAAGTATTACCTGAACCTGAATTGTATAGATCTGCGGCCTCTGTATCAGTCAAAGCTCTATCCCATATTCCTATTTCATCTAACGTTCCGTTTAATTTAATAGAACCTCCATTATTACCGAAATAAAGACGATTTGTACCTGAAATATAAGCTATTGTATAAGGCCAACTCCAACCAGAACTTTTAACTCCGTCTAAATAAACATAAACAGTACTACCATTAAATGTTAATAATACATGATGCCAATTACCATCATTCTTTCCCGAAGAATAAGACACGTCTAATAAATGTGAACTATTACCATCTGCTAAAAATATACCTAAAGATCCAGAATCATATATAGTAATTCTATATCCTTTCCAAGCACTATCATAACCAGAATTAGATAAGAAACATTGTTCGCTTCCATTACTAGTATTTTTAAACCAAAAAGAAAAACTAGCTGCAGTAGTAGGTTTAATACTACTAACTACTATTACTATAGAAGAACTATTAGTAAAACCAAAACACCTACTTATTTTACCAGATGCTGTATATACTATATCACCACAAGTACCTGTACGACTATTACCAGAAGAATCAGCAGCATTACCTGATGTTTCATCTAATTTCCAATAACCTTCTAATCCTTCTAATAAATCCAAAGGATTAACTTTTGAATATTTGTCTAATGTTACTAAAGAAACACTCATGTTATAGATACATTTTTAAAAGGATAATTAATTCCAAAGCCAGTATAACCTGGAGCTGAAATCTTAATCAACCACCCAACCCAAAAGGATGTAGAAGCTGTAAAAGCATCTGGGTCTAAAGAAGTTCCGGTGTACTCTCTTCTAGCTGAAGAAATAGAACAACTTTCTGATCCAGTGCCTGCTTGTGTAAATAAACCTATAAAATTAGTTGGAGCAACAGAAGCAACAACGGTAGAATTATGACCAATAAGGGCTATCCAAAGAGCTTCAGCTGAAAATAAACCATTACAAACAGTTAAATTAGGATTAGAAGAACTAACACCTGTTTTAGAATTCTCAATGTTAGTATCATAAGTACCTGATACTATTCTATAAACTAAACAAGAAGAATATTGTCCTTCGGAAGTTGTAACAGTTAGAGCATTAGAAGTTTCTGCTACTTTATAATAAATAGTAGCAGTTATGCCTGTATCATCATCTCCTATAATATTAGTATCATATACCACCCACTTATTACCACTAACACTAGTATTTATTGAGTGTGTGCAAATACCATCACTAACAAAAAACGCTAATAGTAAATCACCGGCTGAAATATTTCCAGGCATAATAACACTATGACTTGTAGTATTTACATTATTTGAACATGCAGAATAACCACCGACTGTAGGATAAGCCATGCTTAAGCAGTTTTTAATGAAATTGTAGATGAAACTCCACTTACAGAAGAAGTCCAACTGTAATTAGCAATATTACCAAAGTATAAATATCCTAAAGAAGGAACAGTTATACTTAATCCATTAGTATTTCCTGAAGCAGTTACAGCCCCAGAAGTACTAACATTTGTACCCATATAATTCCCAGTAGCTTGTACACTAGCTGTAATTGTAGTAGAAACACCATTTGTAGAACTACCAAAACTTACACCATTAGAATCATTGAAATATACATTTCCACTTGGGTTTCCTATAACCGAAACAGCATTACCACTCTGACTTAAAGTAATATTACTACCTCCAGCAAGAGTCATTGTTCCACTAGATATAATAGTTAAAGTACCTGCTGTGTTACCGGATAATGTTATTTGATTACCTCCTGCTGCTGTACCACCAGCTGCACTAGCTGTTATAGTTGTAGATGAACCAGAAGTTGCACTACCAAAAGTAATACCCTGACCAGGAACATTACTGAACACTACTGAACCACTAGGAACTGTTGTTAAATAAGAAGGAACACCTACAGACAAACCGGAACTAGCAGAAGTAAATTTAATATCTGAACCAGTAGTACTTGCTGTTTGTACACTACCATGACTATGTGTACTATTAGCAGCAGTAGTTAAATAAGAAGGTAAAGATACTGAAAGACCATTAGAAGCAGATGTAATACCTATACCTCCTGTAACAGCTACACTTCCATGACTATGGTTACTAGCAGCGTAAGTATGTGTATGATTAGATGCAGCTGCTGTTGTTAAATATCCTGAATGAGTATGTGTAGTATAACCTGTTCCTAAAGATAAACTATTAGCAGAAGTAGCTTGTAATAAAGAACTATAAGCATCTAAAAAGAAATTACCTGCTGAAGACTGCGGAATAAATAAAGAACTGTTTGAAGTAGCTACTAAATTACTTGTTGCTGATACAGCTAAATAGTTACTCATTGCGCTAGAAGGCTGTAATCCACTTACGCTTACTGTTGTATTAGCACCAGCAGTAGATAAAGACACATAATCTCCTGCATAAACAGAGTTAGCTGCAGCATCTGGAGCAGCAACAGATAATTGTATATACTGATTAGTAGAAGAAGCTCCAGTTCCCTGAGAAGTATTAACAGTTAAATTCTCTCCAGAAAACTGTACTGATCCGCTGGTAAAAGGAATAGTAACTGTATTACCAATACCTACACCAGCACCACCTCCTGTACCACTAGCATTACCACTTATGACAATAGTGTTACTATTACCTGATAAAGTTATATTATCTCCGCCTTGTAAGTATAATATACTACCCATAGGAGAAGCTGTTGTGCCAGAAGTATTACTTCCTTCTAATTGCCAAGACTGACCAAAACTAGTGCTATAACCTAAAGGTATAGCATTTGCAACAGATAATGTTAAACCGTTACTTGCAGAAGCACCTGTAATATTAACACCTACAACAGCAGAACCATGTGTATGAGTACTATTTGCAGCAGTAGTAAGCCATCTAGGTATACCGAAAGTAATTCCACTACTAGCAGAACTATTTGAAAGTAAAGATCCTGTTATACTAGCTGTATATAAACTACCATGTAAATGTGTATTATTAGCAAAATCTGTAGCACTTGCAAGAGGTATATATAAATCATTGTGTGAATGCCAGCTTTCTGCAGCAGTAGTTAAATAATTTCCTGTTGTTTGATATTGTGAATGAGTATGATCAGAAGCTGCAGCAGTAGTTAAATATTGTGAATGTGAATGGTTTGAAGCAGCTGCTGTTGTTAAATAAGAGCCCGCTGGTTGTAAACCTGTTACAGAAATAGTACTAGCCACACCATCAACTGACATAGATATGTAATTACCTGCTATCAGCGTATTAGCAGCTGCAGAAGGAGGAGCTACAGATAAAGTAAGACCATTACTAACTGAAGTAGCCGTAATATTGTAACCTACTACAGAAAGACCGTGTGTATGACTAGTATTAGCATAATTACTTAGATAAGTAGAAAGAGCAGAAGATATTATTGTAATATCTCCAGGCTCTCCTTTTGGTCCTCTAAGTCCCCTTGCTTGAACTAGAACACCTGGTATATGTCCTCTTCTAAATGTCATAACTTGATATATTTAAAAGTATTCTTTCTAAGGTATATAATTGTTCAATTACTGCAGTTCTCCTAGCTGGTAATTCTGCTACTTGCATAGCATCTAAATAAGTTTTAGCAAATATAATATTTAATACTCCTTCATCTATACATCCTTCACATTCATAAGAAGTATTCATTTGTCTCAATAACTTATAAATAGAACTTCTTACTACACCATATACAAGTATTGTTTCTTGTAAATCAGCACTATTACCTGGTAAAACACCATCTATTGTATAAGTAATATCCCAAACACCATCAGGTAATATATCGTCAGATGTACCATAAGGCACACCAGCAACTGTTAAATGAGTAGCATTTAATTCAAATACTAAATCATCTTGTGTAGAAGCTGGTCCTAATCCTAATTCTATAACTAGATTTATAGTATCATAAACAGTTATATCACCAGAAGAATCAGTTATACTTATATCTAACGTTAGTATAGAAATACCATCAGGGTTTATATTCCCTCCTACACCCCAACCTGTAGAAGTATCCGTAAAAGTATATACTTTATTATCATTACGTTCTTCGTATGACAAAGAAAGAGTTACTGCCATTTTATCTTTTTGTTAATTCTATTAGAATGTCATCTATAACATTCAAGTCTTTTGTAAATAATTCGTGTCGAACTTCCTCAGATTTTAAAGATACTTCTTCAGAAACAGCATAAGACATCTTAGCATCAAAATCACACTCAATACCATAATGTCCTAAGCCCATAGATTCCCTTGCTTCTTTATTAAAATAACTAACAGTGAAATCACATATGTACCTTTTATGAGTAGGGTCACCAAAAGACCTCATAGAGCTATAATAAGGAGCTATAATGGTAGCTTTACCTCCTGGCTTAAGAATACGATATAATTCATTTACAAACCTTATAAGACCATCTCCAGGGTGTTGAAACTCTGGCTTCATTATGTTCTCTTTAAACTCTTCAAAGCTGTTAGATTTCTCTAACACAACAGCCAAATCAGAAGCTACATTACTATGAGGTATATGTTCTATATAGTGTGAACAGTATACTTCGTCTACACTATTGGATTCAATATCCCAAGGATATTTCTGTAAATCCATTACATAATCTACAGTATCAAGACTTGCTATGTCGATACCTTTAAATCCTTCAAGCCTGTGATTACCACAAGCGAGGTTTAGTTTACTTTCATTTATCATGATTAAAATACTATATCTTTTTTACTATCATAATGTCCTACAAGAACTCTGTTATCGCAGGCAAATTTATAGCCTTTTTCAGCGGCCTTACGATAGAAATAAAAGTCTTGTGTTAAATTAGTTATACCTGTGAACTGGTCATAATCTTCAACAGTTTTAAACCAAGGTTGTTCTATGTTACGGAACATATCAAGTTTAAATAAGTTGAACCCCATCCCTAAAGCGTTAGCTCTTTGTATCTCTCCACGTTTAGGTACTAAAGGCTTAGGATCTAAAGGATCTTTTTCAGGGTCTCCAAATATCATAGGGAATGCTCCCTTTTCATTCTTAGACCAGTATAAACCACCTATCACATCATACTTATCCATGTTCTCATATAATCTCAGCAAACCATCTGCTGGTGGAAGATTATCTTCCTCTATTGTAAGAACATATTTAAATTTACTTAAATAAGGGTTATTAAGTATATATTTTATTAAAGCATTATAAGCATCATCTACTTTCATGCTTTCTGCAAATATTGGACCAGCTATAAGTTGATTCATAGGCCTCATTAACTTCATCCACGACTGCACTACACGCGTGGGAAACATGCCCCTAGTAGGACATATAATTATAGTTGAAAGGTCTTCGTACATTTTAGACTTCTCTACTTCAACTATAGATTTATCGATGTCTTCGTTGTGTAAACCAACGGTACTATCTGTTATTATTCTAGGTTCCATATATAAATTTACGTTATATAGATAGTAAAAAGGGCTGGCCAAGTAACCCCTAACCAGCCCATATTTACTTAAATTAATCTCATTACTTACGCATAAATGTAATCTACATACACATCGTAAGTAGCTGTAGCAGCTGAATTACTTGAAGCACCTATAACCATATTCAGTTCCGAATCTACAGTAAGATAATTACCGTCTGTCGTGGCGAGAGCTTTAACAGTAGGAACGGTCTGAGCTCCAAGAGCTGAAACGTTCGCAGTAGCAATTATGTTAACTGCGCCAGCGCGAAGCTGTACGGTACCTGAAGCGCCTGTAATCGTAATTGCACTAGGAGCAACCATTCTAACACCAGTGATAATAGCACCAGCAGGAATGTATACACCAGTTACATGAGTTACAGCAACGCTTGAATTAACCAGTGTGAAGCTAGCTTTTACAGTTCTCTGAGAGAAAAATCTATTTTTACCATTTGCCATTTTTATTTCCTCCTATAATTAATTAAACTGTAATTGCAGCAAAACCAGCTGACTCCATCCAAGGGTTAAGAACAGCCAGGATATTAGCAACCTGTGCAGCATCAACGACTGAAGCTATAACGGTTGTAATCGGGGTTCTCTTAACATACTGATTATCAGCTGACTTGTAACTATTATCATGTTCGATTACGATAAGATCGTAAGTCGTAGACGCAACAGTCGTAAAATCAGGCTGAATAACCGGGAAGTGAGTTTTGTTGGTAAGGCCTTTGTAGCCACGTGCAACTTTCTCCATGTCGCGAACCTGTTCCCAAGTACCAACTCCCGTAGAAGCAGCTGTGGTATAAGTTTTTCTCAGAGGAGTAATAGCCTGATGAAGATCATCAGAATCTATATAAGTAGCAAAAGCATCAAAGTTAACCTGCCTAAATTCATCAATATCATTAACTGAAGTAGTTCCTTCAGGAATAGCAAGTCCAGTAAGAGTAATAGCAACGTTGCCTGAATTAGCAGCAACCACTCTCCTACCTTTATGACTATTTATAATAGCAACAATAGCATCAATCCAAGTCTGAAGAACTGCAGTTGTTGAAATATACCTATAGTCATGAACAAACTGTCCTGGGTGTTCACTAAGGTCTTTGTAAACAATTCTAATTATATATTCAGTACCTACAACAGGTGTAAGGCCTGTAAAATCAAGAGTGAGAACCTGTTCTGCTTTTGCAGCATATGAACGGCCAACATAGCTCTTAATCCCACTTGCCTGAATTGGGTCAGAGAAAACAACTTTCCTATTTGTGGAAGTTGTAGTCCCAGCCTCGTTTGTATAGCTAAAAGTCTCTCCTGTGCCCTGAGCCAGATAAATTACATCTGAATCAGCAATAGTAGCGCCAGCAGCAAGAACATTTTTGTTCTTATCAAGTACAACCAACTCACCGTCTCCAATAGCATTAGAGGCAATAAGAGTAGCCATACTTGCACCAGCAACAACCTGTGCATCCCTAGAGACATTCTTAGCAAACAAAAGTTTGAAGGGTCTTGTCAACATTTTGTATTATTTTTAATTATTCAATTTTATTTAATTCAATTGTATGCGTCTGGTACCTAGGGGATTCAATATTTTCTAGTAGTTTATCGACTGTCATGCCTACTATTTCCCTATGAGTATGTTCAGGTAAATCACAATTACTAGCTATTAAGTTTATAGTACCCGGACCAGTAAATGTAGTTACACCTGTTACTCCTATAAAAGTTGTACCTGCAGAATAAGCTGCTCCATTGTATATAATACTATCACCAACAACTAGATATGTCTTGCCTACTGCTATGCTGCCTGACAGAACTGTAGTGGCAGTTGTTAAATTTATAACATTAGGTTTCCTAATATAACGCATATAATAATAAGGAATGGAGTAATTACCATCCGTTATTAATTCTACTCCCTTTTCACTAAACAGTCTTAATGGTCTAGCCGTATTCATATGAAGAATATGCTCACCATAAGGATCTGATACTTTTGTAAAATAACTGTCAGATGTACATTCAGTTACTCCAGTTCTTAAGGTAACAGATGTTCCTGTACCCGAGTGAGTGAATGTTATTGAGACTTCATCATTTAAAAACAAAAAGTAGTTATTAGGGAAGTCAGCTGATTCTACAATAAAAGAATTAGGTTTATCATAAACAGCAGAAGCTACACTAGGAACTATCCTTTGCTCAACAATTAAAGTACGCAAATCATCTACTCGTTTTTGTGATTGTTCAAAAGCTTTAGCGAAAGGTATATTATTACCAGAATATCTAGTTTTAATAAACCTTTCTACAGCTTCATTGAGCCAAAAGTCTATTTCTTCTATTTGAAAAGCTGGTAAAGATAGGGCTTCACTTTTGTCAAGCCCCATTTTTACAGCTATATGCATTTCTGCTACAGTCATTACTTAGCCTTTATTTCATTCATTATAGCCAGCTTCAGATCTTGATTAGCAGGAGAATCTATATAATTTATAGTGTCTTCCATACCATGTCCTATAATGTCAGTACCATATTTATAAACGTTCTTAGATTTCCTAATTACGTTTTTAGATATAGCTTCCTGGACAAGAAACTCAGTATCTTTATTTGTATTCATAACCCAAGTAGCTAAAAACCTTCCTGGATCTTCTTCTACTAAAGTACTAAGTTTAAATTCAGCGTTTTCATTACTTAAATCATCTGCCTTATGCCCATATAATCTAAGACACTTACGCATCTCAGAAACAGTCATTTTGTCAAATTCCTTAAGAGCCTTACGCTTAATCTGTCCTAATTTATTAGCTTCAGCTGCTTCTTCTTCTTCGTTTATAATGATATAATTAGCCGTAGCTTTCTTATCATTCATGCCGTTTGCGACACGTTTATGGCTTTTAAGAAACAAATACTTAAGCTCATCATAGGGATCTGATGTATCCAATACCAGGTCTTTATCGCTCATTTTAATATGAAAAGTAAGCCAGAATGGTGAATTTGCATCCAATTCCATTCTAAGTTTTTCGCCTAATCTTACTTCCTCTTCTTCTGAGAGACCTGTGTAAAGTCTACCTGTTCTTGTAAAATATGGTGCAAGGGTAGTATGACAATTTTTATAGTGCACAATTCCCGACCATGCATTCCTATTTAAAGGTTTAATTATTACTTTCATCGTTGTTTTAATTAACGGTAAGCCTGACAAGGGCTATGACTAAAAGTCATAACCCGTCAGACATTTATGTTTTATTCGGCGTCACAGATATATTTCCATTTAAAACCATAAGCAGTTTTTCTATATCCTCTAGCAACAGCTCCTATTACAAATCTATTTATATTTAGTTTCCTAGAAGCATCTGACGCACTTTCAAAAACGTTTACTAATTTACCTTCTAAATCATACTGATAAATTCTTTTATTAACGTTCTTTCTATGTCTCATTTTTTCTTTGGATTCTTTAGAATGTTTACGACCTATTGCTTTTTGTCTAATTTTGTTTTTAGTTTCTTTTGAGTGATATCTACCAAACGTTCCATCACCTCCTAAAGTTAAGTTGTACCCTTTACTTCTGTCATAGCTTCTGTAAAAACCAATCCAGTAAATCTCTCTTTCTTTTAAAACTTCAACATCTTCAACTGTTTCTATAACTTCTATTTGAAAATTATCTTTGCCGTATTTTCTAATAGCATTATGTAGAGCAAAAGCAGAACCTGCGTTTGCGTCTGAACAATGTTTGCACCAACGCATACTGG
>Ga0209310_1002187_pt1 | contig 12881 bp, 8 predicted proteins | sample AD_UKC030_MetaG_FD_184415 | JGI IMG/M metagenome (GOLD analysis project Ga0209310, IMG submission 184415) | Active sludge microbial communities of municipal wastewater-treating anaerobic digesters from USA - AD_UKC030_MetaG (SPAdes) (version 2) | ecosystem: Engineered > Bioreactor > Anaerobic >... | reverse complement strand
AGCTTGCCCGACGGCCCTTTCTTTTGTTTCATGCCGCTGAGCTTAAAAAGTTCACCGGCAAATGTCCCGACAAATCTGCGTTAGCCCTGTTGTTCCTGCTTCAGGGCACTTTCATGCATAGCCGCTGTCGATTTCGCAAGGTGGGGTGGAATGGGCCGGAAGCATCGGTGAATCGGCAGGCCAGTCCATGAAGCGGAAACGGATCGGGCAACGCGGGAGCGGATGTGGTGAAGCAATGGCAGGCCAAAACGACCTGGACCTGGCCCGGCAATCCGCTGAGTCCGCCCAAGACGGATTGGGTTTGGGAAAACTCCCTCATCCCTGCCCACAGTCATTCGAAGGCTATCAGGGCTTGGTTGAAGATGATCCCTTGCCAAAGCTGGATTTGTGCGCTGGTTCTCCAGAAAACGGCGCTCCTACCTGGCCTTGGAAACAGTGGATGAACGGACCGGCAAGGCGCGCGGCTTCAGCGAGTCCCTTATCCCGGCGAAGTTTCACCAGCCAGTCTTGCTGCATTTGGGCCAACGCGCGGCACGCATTGCTCGTGTGACGCATGCGTTCGTAAAAATCGAGGATCATCTCCGAGGTCAATGCGTCGTCGATGGGCCACAAAGCCAACACCATCGCTCTGACTCCCGCCTGAATAAAGGCCCGTCGCAGGCCCATCACGCCTTCCCCATCCAGGATATCGCCCAAGCCACTGTCGCACATGGACAGCACCACGAGGTCCGTTTCCCTCAGGTCCAACTGCGAAATTTCCTCGGCAGTCACCACCCCGTCATTAGAAGACAGCACGGGGAGACGTTCCTTCCATAACTCCACGGTTCGCCGGGCTCCCGCCAGCAACAAGCCGCTGCGCAGCATGGGATTCGCCCTGGGCCCGGGAGGGTTCGCGATGAATCCTCCATGATTTTTTTCCGCCCCTCGCCAACTGTCGATATCCTCGGCGGCCGAGAAGAAAAAACCGTGGGTGGCCAGGTGCAGAATGTTGACGTCCCGGGCGTCATTCCCAACCAGGGCCTCCTCGGAAGCCTCCCGGCCTGTGCGAACGATCACCGACTGTAATCCGAGCGCCGTCGCGTTTTGGGCCAGCCAGCGGGCTTCCCGCTCGGCCCCGGGCAAGGGACGAAAACTGAATTCCCTCACCAGAGGGGTGCCAGGCACGCCAACGGCTTCAAGAATATTGCCACCGTGGGATTCCGCGGAAGAGGGCTGGCTGAAGTCAGGATTAGCCCAAACCGCCAGGCGCAGCTTGACAGCCGAGCTGGAACGTTGAACCAGCAAATCCCGTCCGCTGGAGACATGACTGAAAACGTATTGTTCACCGGCAAATCGCTCCTCGGGCCCGACCAGGGCGGCAAATGGCACGAATGCCAAAGCGGCATCTGGACAACTGATGATGCCGGTGTGTTCGGTGGCCAAAACCCGCCTCACCGGATCCCATATTCGCGCGTGCAATTCCTCCAGCGAACGTTGAAGGGCCTTGGCGTCGGTTCGGTTGCGTAACAAGTGCCGGCAAAGACGGACCTCGCGATCCACGTCGGCCGCCAAGCCCAGAGTCACCCAGCGCGGAGGATAGGCTCGGGTGACCACCATCGCCCCGTAGTGCGGTTCCGATTGGTTATGATTCAATATATGTTCATACCGCAGAAAATCGACCAAAGCCGTGTCCGCGGGCAGCGAACGGCGCACCTCATCGACGGTCACCGCCAAGGCCCGACGCGTTTTGCCCAAGCCGGTTACGGCCCGCGCCATTTGGCTTTCCCACCCCTCCACTTGATCCTGGAGTCGCTTTCGCTCGGCTGCTGCAGTGGTTTTTCCGTCCTGTCCCAGGTCGCTCAGGGCCAATCCCGCGATCCTGCATTTCTGGCGGTGGATGCGGGTCAGAAGTTCCTCCATGCTCGGATCGGCGCTCGCTCGAACCCGCGCTCGGTCTTCCATGAGCGAATCCAGGACCAGCGCCTTCGTTCGCAGAATATGTTCCGCCAACGGCTCCGCTGCTCCCAGAGTGGCCAGAACATGGGGCCGGGATTCCCATGAAAACAATTGAAATCTCTGGGATTCGGATGTAAACACCGAGAGGTTGTCGACCAGCGCTTCCCAGATTTGCCGCTGCCGATTCGCGCATGCGACGGCTTCATCCTTTTTGCCAAGGGCCAGTTTCAATCGGGCCAGGTTTCCCCAATCATTCAGGGTTTGCCTATTGAAAGCCGATGGCTGAGCGGCGCGTATTTGCAGGGCCCGTTCCTGGGTTGCCTCGGCCGCGGGCAAATCTCCCAACTCCGCTAAAACGACCGACAAATGGTGCAACGCGTCGCTCAACAGGGCCTTGGCAGTCCCCGTGCTGTGTCGTTCCAGGATCCGCACCGCCTCGTCCAGCAACGGCCGGGCCTGAGCCGGTTGTTGCATGAATTCGTGCACGATGCCCAGCCCGGAAAGGCATTCGGCCACCTTGAGATGATTCCTCCCAAAAACCCGCTCGAAAGCCGCGCGATTCTCCTCATGGAGTCTCTGAGCCAAGACCAGCTTGCCGCTGGTCCGATAGACCACCGCCAGGGCATTGGCGCTTTCGAGAGTTTCCCAGTGTTCATCCCCCAGCCGCCTCTGTTTAATGGCCCAGGCTTCGCGGCCGTGTTCCTCGGCCTTGGCCCAATCCCGGATCCAGAAGTTCACCCAAGTTAACGCCGATGCCGTCTCCGCCAACGTCAGGGAGTCTGGTTCCAAGGCCGCCAGGCCTAATTGCCGAGCCCGCTCAAGCGCCGTCGCCGCCCGGGAGTATTCGGCGGTCCAAAGGTAAAACCATCCCAAGGCATTGAGCGCTTCACAGAGCGCTCCCGGGTTCTCCTCTGCATGCGCCTCCCGTATCGCCAGGCACCGCGATAACCATTCGCCAGCGCGCAGTGGATCTCTTTGACAATCCCGGGCAAAAACGCCCAGTCGCAGCCAGCTTTTGGAGGTTTCCAGGTGACCGGGTCCAAAGATCCGCTCCCGAATGGCGAGCGCCCGCAAATACAGGGATTGCACCTCTGACAGCGCACCGGCCATCGTGACGCGTTTGCCCAATGCATCCAGGGCATCCGCCGTTCGAGGATGGTCTGGTCCCCACCGGCGCTCCGCCTCTTCAAGCATCTGCCGGGCAATCCGAATAACATTGGCCCACTGCCCGGATTTCTCGTGACGCTCCAGTTCCTCTTGAAGCCTCGCCCACTCGATGTCGCTTTCCGATTCCGCGGCAAAAACCAGTGTCCCCGGGCCAATCAATCCCGCAACCAGGGCCAAGATGTACCAACTTCTCGCCGGGAAGCTCATGCAACATTTTGGGATAGCCCAATCAGGATAGGCCAAGGATTCTCGCCCGGCAAGCCGCTTCGCCCAGACCTTGGATAAACCGCCGCCCGGCGCGACGCGGGCAGCGCGGAAATTTGACGCAGTTCCTCCTTGTGATTTCTCGGCGAAACGGGTATCTGGGGGCCGCCATTGCCATTCTGTTGTTTTCGTGACGCAGGCGTAACAACACCGAGAGCTGATGAGGTTTCAAACATGATCCAAACCAGACAAATTCTCTCCACCCGCCCACGGAGCACTCCAGCAAAGCGGGGGGCCTTTCCTGGGCCGTCATGGTTCCTGTCGTGTCTCTTCGCCCCGGGTTTTTGGGGATTCTGAGTTCCCGCCTCGCTATGCTGGCTGATTTTCCCGCATACAACCAGCTGCAGGCGGGCGACGAGGTCGCCTGGGCCGAGGCCTTTCGACGCCTCTGGCCGATCGCCTGCCACGCCGCCCAGCATCCATCGCTGACGCTGTCCAGGGAGGATGTCGAAGACGCCGCCAGCGAGGCCCTGGCTCAAATCGTTGCCCGAGTGCGATCCGCCCCGGCTCTCTATCAACCGGCCGAAGGCCGGATGGAACTGCCGCTCCACCGCGCCTTTTCTGCGCCGCCACAGTCGCGCCCTGCCGCAAATCAGTTCATGGCCCCTGCACAAACCAAAGTCGAAGAGAACGCTTCCCAGGAACTAGCGGCATTAACCGCCACCATCGCCTACCGTCGCGCCGCCTCGCTGGCTCGGCGGAAAATGGCCCGCAAACGCTCGCCCGAAGCCGGCGCCGTCTACCTCGATCCGTTTCATGCATCCGATCCGCGACAAGCCCCAACTATGCCGATCGACAACCTCAGTGACACCGAAATGAGCGACCTCACTGGCCTCCTGGCCAAGGCTCTGGCCGGCTTGGACAACGAAACCCGCCGGTTGCTCCACGAGAAAATCGGTCAAGGCAAGTCGTATCTGGAGCTGAGCCGGCTTTACCAGAAACCGCTGCCCACCTTGGCGGCTCGAGTCATGCGCGGCTTGGCCAAAGTCCGCATCACCTTGCGTGAAACCCCCGGATTGATGCAACAATTGCTGGCCTTTTTGCGATAGGTTCAATGTATGGATACAGAAGATTTCGAAGAACTCGCCATCCAAGTGCTGGCCGGAGAAGCCACCCTTGAGGAACGAGCGCGGTTCGACGTTCTGTTGCAGCAGGATGCCGGGCGGCAAGCGCAGTTCCAGGAAATCCAGGCTGCCTGGTGGCTCGTGCGCGAGGCCGGCCCTCTGGCCGAAGCGCCCCATGCCCCCTCCCAACGCATCCCCCCCGACCGCCTCCAAGCCCTGATGCAAACCGTTCGTCGTGAATTCAAACTCCCTATTCAGGAACCAGCCGAGACCGCAAAACCCCCATTCGATTTCCAAAGGTGGTTCGAACCGGCGAGGCCAGCTTGGGCCGCGGCCATCCTGCTGATCTTGGGCGGTCTATGGGTATTCCTCGACCGCACCTCAAACCCAAATCCTCGACCGGATTCCTCTATTCCCTCCGCCGCTTACTTGCTCCTCAAAACCGGCCAGGTCGAAATCGTCCGTCACTCACGCTCTTTCGCCGGACGATCCGGCCTTGCCCTCTTGCCAACCGATACACTACGCGTTGCGCCAGGAGCCGCGCTGGCACTCATGAGTCCCCATGGACTCAGGCCGCTGACATCGCCCGGCGCTTTCCTCGTCGCTGATCTCATCCCATCGCCGACCCTCGCTCCAGCGATTCCCGACACCTCGACCAACCCACCTCCGCCAGTCATTCAAACCTTGTTCCTCGCAAAAAACGAGGCCTTGAACGCCGCGCAGCTCAGCACTACCCGCGGCGGCGGGACTATCCCCGTCTACGCCCCGCGCCAAGCCACCGCCAGCCGCGCACCCACCTTCCTATGGAAGTGTGAGCTCGGCAAAACCTACGACTTGTTCCTAGCCGATGAATTGGAACCGGGCCGTGCCCCGTTACGCTTGACCCTGGCGATCTCGCCCGTGGACTTCAACCAAGTCCCCGAATGGAAAGACCAAATTCTCGCGCCGGGGGGACTGTATCGATTGATCATTCGGGAGACAGGCCAGCCCCTTTCCGCAGTGGAACACACCTTCACTGTCCTCCCCGCGGGCGATCCGGTTGATCCAACAAATTCACCGGAGGAGAAACTGACTCAAGCCTTTCGATTCCTCACCCGCGAACCGGTCTGCACCGGCGACGCCCTAAGCCTGCTCCTGAGCCTGCCTCCGGATTACGGCCGGACCGAGCTGGCCCTTCGACTCAAATTGCTGGCGTTCGGCAGCCTAGGACTGGCCGACGAATTCCACGAGACCATCGCCCAGTTGAAGGCCACGGTGTCCAAACCGTAGCCAAATCGATGCCTTCTCATCCAGCACAGGCGTAGGTTGGGTGTTGGACGGGTCATGCGACCGGCTCGAAGGAATACTGGTTGCCCATCAACCGGGCCGCGTGCCCCGCGCATGCCAACACCTGCTCCCGTCGGAGCGACGGGAACGCTGCGAGCACATCCTCCACGGAATCGCCCGCTGCCAGCATTTCCAGCACCGATTGGACAGCGATGCGGGTTCCGCGCAAGACAGGCCGCCCGTTGCATACATCGGGATGGATCTCAATCCACTCGGCACTCACAGGCCAAACTTAACCAAAAGCAGCACCCGCGCCAAGCTCCAATTGCGGGATGCCGCTGGCGACTGGCAGGCCATCGTGAAGGCGGAAGCAACCCGGCTATGCGTGACCAAGGCGGACGATTGCCAGCTTTTCTGGGTTTGGATGCAGAAAAATCACTCTTTCAAGGCCAACGCCGGTCAAACAAGCCAGTTTGGTGCGCCGCCATTGGCCGGTGTTTCATTTCATTCCTGTTTCTGTTCGCCCATGCCAGTGCAATTCCGGCAGCGCAACCGATTATCACCCTCCAACCGCAAGGAAAATTGGTGCAAACTGGCGCGAGCGTGACCAGCAATGTAGCCAGAATGATCGTGACGACCGCTTTGTCGCCAAGCGATTTGTCCTTCCGTCAGGTCGCAGCTGGTAGCCGGCACACTATGGCCATCAAGCGTAATGGGACGCTTTGGGCCTGGGGTCGGAACCATCATGGCCAGCTGGGGGATGGAACGACGGTAAACAGGAACAGCCCCGTGCAAGTGGGATCGGCGGCCAACTGGCAGTTAGTAGTGGCAGGATGGTCCCACACCGTGGCGATGAAGGGCAACGGGACGCTTTGGGCTTGGGGGAACATCAGAGGGATCAGTTCTTACTATTGACAGCATAAGGGAGTTTCCTCGATGCCGTGCATGTATTGCGTGGTGCAGGAGCCGTCCGTCTGCGCCTCTACCAACAAAACGAGCGGGGCGAGTTGATTGCCACCGCCGACACCGCCAACCAAACCACCCGCTTCACCCAGACCACCGACGCAACAAGGGAACCGTCCAGTTGTGGCGGGCGCCATCCTTCGAGGAGATCACCGCCCGAGAACAGGCCTGGACGCGCTCGCCCTAATCCACCGTTTTGCGGGATCATCGAGACGCATGTACGGTGAATTCGTTGGGCAAGGATGATCTGGATCGCGAAACCTTTCTCAAAATTCCGGGCCAGTGCTGTGCCCGGATCGGCGGGCAGGTCCACGCGTTCTGTCTGATGCCCAACCACTTTCACCTGGTGGCTGAGTGGATCGCTGGGACTAACCCAACCAACACCCTCTCGACATTGCGGATGCTCGATCCTTTGTTAACCCCCACCGGTGTTACGCTGAGTTGGCAGAGTGTCAGCAGCATCTCCTATTTCCTGGAGCGGGGTACAAACCTGGCCAATGCTTCGGCCTTCATCCGCATCCAAAGCAATCTACCTGGCCAGGCCGGGTTGACGATGTGGACGGATACCAACCGGCCTGTGGTTGGCCCGGCATTCTACCACGTCGGGATCGAGGAATGACGGACAGGATATACCAAGCCCAGCCGGGATTAACCATGAATTCGAGGCTTTGTGCCATCCCGCCATTCTGATCTTCAGACGGCATGGCTCCTTCAAGAGCCTGCATAAGGAAAACGGCATCTGGCGATATATCTATTAAACTATGACGAATCCACATCATACCTTTGCGAAGCATGCGCCCACTGATTTGGCATGCCGCCTAACCCTTACCTTCCTGTTTGCGGCCAGCCTGATCTGGCTTCCCCTGCTGACCGGATGCACCGGAAGCCATGCCACGGTTGCCAAGGTTGCCGGGCCATCGGTTGCCCATGCGGGCGCCGTCCTCAACGTGATGCCCTTTGCCGCAGCCGATAAACAATATGCCACCAGCGATGCCGGGCGCCGGGGTTTGGCCGGAGTAATTGCAGATGAAGGCACCGGCATTTACACCTATCGCTTTGACGCCAAAGACTACCAAAACCTGCGCCAGTCCATCGTCGAATCCTTTCGCGCCGGCAAGCACTTCGCCGAGGTTCGCGACCTGGCCAACGCCAAGGAGGCCCCATCCGGCTTGCGGCTCTACCTCGAGTTCTCCGAATCCGGCATGAACAAGACCACCTGGAACATGGTTTGCACCATCAGAGGACAAGGCCGTGTCGAGGACGCCACCGGCAAGGTGCTGTCCAAAAAAGATATCGCCATCACCAAGAAAAGCGGCATGTCGGTCAGCGCCGCTAAAAATCAAGCCATCAAGGCGTTCGCGGAGGAAGTCGGTGCGCTGTTTAACGACCTCTAACCTAGCCCTCCTATGCGTTGGGCTGTGGTTCTCCGGATGTTCCACCCCGGCGCCTCAAACCAGCCGGGATACCCTGCCACCCGAAGCCAGGCGCGGTTACGTGGAGTTCTCTGGGGACCGCGCCGACCACCGCCTTATCGTCTACGAGATCGATTCCCGAGGCAAGCGCCAGCGTCTCGGCATCGTGAGCGGCCCCACTGAAGTCGGTGAGCCGGCCATTTATGTGGCCGGCCCTGGTTCCGAACGGCTCCGCGTGGCCCTGGCTCCCGGTCGCCACCGCTTCACCACCGACAACGTCAACCTGAAGAAGGATCCCCCCGATAAGATTCTCGAACTGGAGGTCAAGGAGGGCTGGGTCACCCCTGTGAAGATCTTCCATGCCCTGCTCGGCACCTCGAATTTTAGGAGCCAGTACCGGATCATTTACACCGTCGGCAATCCGTTCCCGGCCCACTGAAAAACTGCAAGAAAGGAAGTCAATTCACCATGAAACAAAAGTCCTCTGGCCTGGTTTTCCTGTTGGCGTTTGCCATCACCTCATTCCTGGTTCTCTTTGCCCATGCCGGTTCGGTTCTGGCAGCGCCACCGACGATCACGCTGCAGCCCACCGGCAAATTGATCCAAGCCGGCGCGAGCGTGACCTTCACGGCGACCGCCACCGGCACCGAACCGATCAGTTACCAATGGCGCCGCAATGGTTTCCCGGTCGCCGGAGCGAACAACCCGACGCTGACGCTGAACAACGTCCAGATCGGCGACGCCGGCACCTACTCGCTCCTGGTGACCAGCGCCAGCGGCATGGCCTTGAGCCTGCCGGCCATCCTGACGGTCAGCCGGACGTCGCCGCCATCGGCACAGGTGGCCGGTTGGCGGTTCGATGGCTATGGTAAAACTGGGGTGCCGTGGGACCTCACTAATGCCGTCGCGGTCAGCGGTGGTGTGGAACAGGTGTTGGCGCTCCGCGCCGATGGCACGGTGGCCACTTGGGGCTTGGGCTACAACGGTCAGGGCGACATTCCGGCAAGTGCGACCAACATCGTCGCGGTGGCCGTTGGCATCTATCACAGCCTGGCGTTGAAAAACGACGGCACCGTGATTGGTTGGGGTAAGAACGATATGGGCCAGGCGATCCCCCCCACCGGCCTGAATGGCGTGGTGGCCATTGCCGCCGGCGGACAACATAGCATCGCGCTTCGCGGCGACGGCACGGTGGTGGCCTGGGGCTTAAACGACACGGGCCAATGCCGGGTGCCGACGGGCTTATCAAATGTGGTGGCCATCGCCGGGGGCGCCACATTCAGTGTAGCACTCAAGCGGGACGGTCGCGTGGTTTCCTGGGGCCCCATACGGGATCAGTCGTCCCAGGATATCGGTCGGATCACTGCGGGTTTCACGAACCTCGTCCAGGTCTCCGCTAAATTCGACCATGTTTTGGCGCTTCAATCGAACGGGGCGGTCATTGCCTGGGGCGCAAACTACCTGGGTCAAACGAATGTTCCGCCCGGCCTGAACAATGTGACCTTGGTCGCAGCGGGGTCGGATCAAAGTCTGGCTTTGCGGAGCGACGGCACTGTGGTCGGCTGGGGATCGGGCATGACCGGTTCACGGGATAGCGATTATGGGCAAGCGCATGTGCCGGATGGTATGACGGGAGTCAGCGTGATCGATGCCGCTGCGAACTGCAGCTTCGCCATCATGAGCGGGCTGCCGGCCATAACCCTCCACCCGGATCCGCAACGGATTGCCCCAGGGGGTCTGGCCGAGTTTCGTGCCTGGGCCGTTCCGTTGAACGGCATGACTTATCAATGGCAATTTAATGGCGCCAATATCCCCGGAAAGGACGGGTGGGTGCTGACCGTCACCAATGCCCGTGCTTCCGACCTGGGCGCCTACACCGCCATCGCCAGCAATGCGCTCGGAACCACCCGGAGCCAGATTGCCACCCTCGAGTTTTACTCGGGCAAACCCGGCGCCTTGGATCCATCCTATGTCACCACAGGCAGTGGATCGATTAACGGTTTCGTGGAATCCCTTGTCCTTCAATCCGATGGCAAGGCTATCGTCGGCGGCTTCTTCACCCAAATGGCCGGCGCGGCACGCAATCGCCTGGCTCGGCTCAACCAAGACGGCAGCCTCGATGACGGATTCGATATCGGCACTGGGGCCGACGACACCGTGTCGGCCTTGGCCGTGCAGGGTGATGGGAAGATCCTTATCGCGGGACGATTCACTCAATTCAACGGAACCGCCCGCCCTTACCTGGCACGACTGAATGCGAACGGGACCTTGGATTCGACTTTCCTCAACGGGCTGGCGGGTCCGAACGCGCCTGTGGAGTGCCTCCTGGTCGAGCCCGAGGGCACGTTGTTGATCGGCGGCGAATTCACTCGTGTCAATGGAATCAACCGCGGCCGGCTAGCCCGCCTGAAGGCGGACGGGAGCCTCGATACGCAATTCCTCAACAGCATGACGGGCGCAGACGGGACTGTGCGCGTGCTGACCCGGCAGCCTAATGGGAAATTACTCGTCTTTGGCGATGGCTGGAATTTCAACGGCCAGGGTGTCGGTCGGGGTGCGCGATTGAACGCCAATGGATCGCTGGATACCACCTTTGTGCCGACCGTGGGAATGTATCCGCAGGCCGCTGTCCTCCAATTGGATGGGAAAATCGTGTTAGGCGGCACACATCCGGAATGGCCCAACAACCATCTCTACCTCACGCGCCTGAATGCCAACGGCTCGGTCGATCCGACCTTCAACACCACCAACCTTTGGACGAGTGTGAATGCGCTCCTCCTGCAATCGGACGGGAAGATCCTGGTGGGCTTCGATGGCGGCAGCGGATTTCATTACTACGAACGAGCCGGGATCCTCCGGTTGAATACGGACGGCAGCGTGGATACTGGTTTCGATCCCGGATCGTATCTAGCGCGCTCGGCCATGGTGCGCGACCTTGCCCTGCAGCCCGATGGCCGCATCCTCATCGCTGGCGGTTTCGAGTATGCGAACGGTTACCCACGCGATTCGGTCGCACGGCTGATCGGCGGCGATCTGCCTACTATCACCGTCGCGCCGCGGACTCAGACGGTTTTCGCCGGCACCGTCCCTGTGCTAAGCGTAGGCGCCACCGGCCAACAACCACTCAGTTACCAATGGCAGCGCGGGGGCATCAACATCCCCGGCGCCACCAACTCGTTCCTGTTCTTGCGCGGAGCGACGCCCGATATGAGCGGCAACTACACCGTGCTCGTCACCACGCCCGCTGGCGCCGTCGCCAGCGCGTCCGCTACCCTGACAGTCCAGCCGGCGACGACTGGCGCCACCGCCGCTTGGTTTGGTGCAAGGGTTTTTGATTATCCTATGGTGCCCCCGGATTGGTCGAACTTGGTGGCGATCGCTCACTACTCCGGATACAGACTCGGCCTCAGGAATGACGGCACCTTGGTTGGAGAAGGCTATCCAGGGGTTAATCCTCCTATCCCCGGGGGCTTGTCCAACGTGGTTGCGATCGTTGCGGGCTGGCTGCATGGATTGGCCCTTAAACAGGATGGCACCGTGCAAGGCTGGGGAGACAATTCCTATGGGCAAAGCCAGCCTCCGGCCGGTTTAAACGATGTCGTGGCCATCGCTGGAAGTCAATTCTTTAGCCTTGCGCTGAAGAGTGACGGGAAAGTGGTGGGTTGGGGCGATAATACTGTGGGCCAAGTCAGTCCGCCGCCAGGGTTGACTGGCGTCGTGGCCATCACCGCCGGTGAGGATCACGGTCTGGCTCTCAAGGCCGATGGGACGGTGGTGGGCTGGGGTAACAACCAGTATGGACAGGCCACAGCACCTGCTGGTTTATCGAATGTCGTGAGTATTGCGACTCACGGGAGCGTGAATCTGGCCCTTAAGGCCAATGGAAACGTCCTGGGCTGGGGTTCCGACAGGCCTGCGCTCGATATACCTCCAGGCCTGACCGGAGTGGTGGCTATCTCTGTGGGTGACATGCATGGCCTCGCCCTAAAAGCCGACGGGACCGTCGTGGCCTGGGGCGTCCTCCCACTCCGCTTCGGAAGCGATTATGGTGAATCTCCGGCCGAAGTGCCTCCTGGGCTGAAGGATGTCATTTCTATTGATGCCGGGGCTAGTGCTAACCTGGTGCTGATCGTCGGGCCACCGGTGATCACCACTCCACCTGTGCCTCAGTTAGTTACTACGGGTGGCACGGCAAACTTCTATCTCAATGCCTATGGCCCCGCCCCACTAGGCTATCAATGGTATCGGGACGGGCTTCCGGTGGCGGCAGCGACTAACAACCTGCTGATTATCTCTAACACACTGCCAGCGCATGTTGGCAATTACCACGTGGTTGTCACCAATCCCCGAGGGACTGCAACCAGCCAATCGGTGCCCCTGGCCTTAAACACCGGTGAACCAGGCGCAGTGGACTTATCGTTCAAGCCGATCCGGACACCCCGATACGCGTCGCTGGCCGCGCAACCCGACGGGAAAATCATCGTCGGCGGTATCGGCAGTTCAGGCTCACAGGACATCCTGGAGTTCCTGCGTCTCAATGCCGACGGCAGCGTCGATCCAACATTCGCGACACCCAACATTGTCGGCGGGATTGTCGGCGCGCCGTATTTCCGTTTTACCCGTAACTACTCAGGTCAAAACGGCGGCCGTATGAGCGGATGAGGGGCCGGAAAATATTTTCATTTTGTACGGGACTCCCAACTTTCCGCCTGGTAATCTGGCGGCATGCTCGAAAGCGAAAACATCCAGGGACGTCGAATTGGCAGCCTGGAACTGGCAGAAATCCGTGAGCTGATCGCAGAAAATCCCC
>Ga0209310_1002186_pt1 | contig 12893 bp, 12 predicted proteins | sample AD_UKC030_MetaG_FD_184415 | JGI IMG/M metagenome (GOLD analysis project Ga0209310, IMG submission 184415) | Active sludge microbial communities of municipal wastewater-treating anaerobic digesters from USA - AD_UKC030_MetaG (SPAdes) (version 2) | ecosystem: Engineered > Bioreactor > Anaerobic >... | reverse complement strand
CGTCCGCCGCGTGCGGGCCGGTCACGGCGAGCACCGATGGGTGCGTATTCCTGACGATGTCGCCCTTGGCGCCGAGGCAACCGGTGACGATGACGCGGCCGTTCTCGGTCAGCGCTTCGCCGATCGCGTCGAGCGATTCCTCCACCGCTGCGTCGATGAAACCGCAGGTATTGACGATGACCAGATCGGCATCGTCATAGGTCGGCGACACCACGTAGCCCTCGGCACGCAGCTTGGTCAGGATGTGTTCGGAGTCGACGGTGGCTTTCGGGCAGCCCAGCGAAACGAAGCCGACGGTCGGGACTTTTGCATTCAAATTCTTCACCTCTGGCGGCTAAACAAAAAAGCCCCGATTCGGGATCAGGGCTTTGCGAATCATGGCTGACACGCAAGAATGTATCGCACGTCCAGCGTGCGCTGATTTTCCGGCCAGCGACAGTTTTAGTCAAACAGTTCAAGCCGGCCCACGCTACGGTAGGATTGCGAAAATTACCGGAACATGAACATGGCCTTGCCTGTACTCACCCAGCACATCGCCCGGACCAAGCTGGGCGCCTATTGCCAGCGAAGAATCCCGGCCGAGGTCGGCGACCAGGTACGGCTCGAACTCGAGTTCGAAGACAATCAGGTGACGCTGGTGGAAACCCGCCCGTATTTTCGCGACCCGACGCAATGGACCCGCCTGCCGGTCGCCCGCTTCCGCTTCAACGCGGCGTCCGGCACCTGGTCGCTCGATTGCCCGAACCTGCGCGAGAAAGGCGGCTGGCGCCCCTATCCCGTTCAGCCCGGGCGCGATCTGGACAAATTGATCACGGCGCTTGACCGCGACGCCAGCGGGGTATTCTGGGGTTGAGTCCGGCGCCGCGCGCTTGATCTGCCCACCCCCGAGGGCTATAGTTGCATCAGAAGATGCTGATTGACTTGCTGCGCAGGAACATTCGGGCGCGGCGCAGGATGACCGGCGTCAGAACGCCCCCAGACGGGGCCGGAGAGATGGATGGAAGATCACCTGATACGCCTTCTTGAGACCGAATCCCGTGCGCAGGCCATCATTGATGCCGCAAGCGCCGGGCGGCAACGCATCCTCGACGAAGCTCTGGCCACCGTGCGGGATGACGAGGCGCGCTTCGAGGCGGGGCGTGCGGAATTGCGCGCACCTTTTCTCAAGGAAGCGCATGGCCGTGCCGAGCACATCGTGGCGGAACTGGCGCGCAAATATGAGGAGCGGCAGCGCGCCCTGCGTGAAATGGCCGCGCGACACGAACAGGAGGCGGTCGACGCAGCACTGAATCTGCTGCTCGACCCGCGGCGTTGAGACTTGCGTAGAGCGATCACCTGACCTGATGACACCGTCCGCCTACCTGAATACCCGTGTCAGCCTCTTCGCCAACCGTCTCTGGCGAGAAGAGGATCTCAGCGCGCTGCTCGCGACGGATCACGCTGAAATGGCCGGAGCGCTCGCCGAGCGCGGCCTGCCGCAACTGGCGGCCGGTTTCGACACGCTCGACAACCGCTCTCTGGAACAGCGCATCATTTCCCGACTACTGGATGAAACGACGGTACTGATCCGCCCCCTGTCGGGTCCGCCGCGCAACTTCCTGATTTACTGGATCGAACGCTTTGAAATCGGCAACCTGAAGACGCTGTTGCGCGGCAAGATGACCGGCGAGCGCCCGGCGGTCATCCTCAGCCGACTGACCCCGATGGGCGTCTTCGGACGCTTGGACATCGAGGATCTGGCGCATGCCGAGGACGTCGGGGAACTGCTGCGGCGCCTCGAGAGCAGCCCCTACGCCGACATCGTGCGGCCCGCCCGGCGCGCCTTCGAGGAAAGCCACGACCCGTTCATTCTCGACGCCGCGCTCGACCGCAGCTATTACGAGGGCCTGGAACATCGCGCACTGCCGCTGGAAAGCATCGCCGGGCAATCGTTCCGGCGCCTGATGAGTTCGTTGATCGACCGCCTGAACCTGGTCTGGCTGCTGCGTTACCGCTTCAACTACAACCTGCCGCCGGCCCAGGTGTATTACCTGCTGGTGGCATCGCGTTACACGCTGTCTTCGGCGCAATTGCGAAAACTGGCGGCGCTCGGCAGCCAGCAAGAAGTGCTTTCCGCCTTGCCGGAATCACTGCGCGGACTGCTGGCGGGAGTGGACAGCATTCCTGAAGTTTTCGCGAGAATGGAGCACGGCACCGTCGATTGCGCCCGCAAGGTATTGCACGCCGGCGGACCCGCCATCGCGCGCGCCTTCGCTTACCTGATCCTGCGCGAACACGATCTGCGGGCGGTACGGGCCGTATTGCGCGGCCGCCTCCTGGGTCTGCCCGAGGCCGACATCCGACTTGCCATGTTTCACCCCGCTACCGGGAGCGCCTGATGTTTCGCGCCGAACCGCTGCTCAAGATCCGTCTGCGCATCCTCGCTTCCGAAGCCGCGGATGCGGCGCTCGAACTGGCGCGTTTCGGCATCTACAGTCCGGCCCGCCATGCACCGGAGCGACTCCCCGAGAACCCCGCCGCGGTCTACCGCGAAACCTGGCTCGAAGTCGAAGCGCGGACGGCCAAACTCGTCGAGCGCTGTGGTGCCCTGTCTCCGCTGAGCATTCCCGAGGGCGCCGAGGCGCCGACCCTGGTCGATCTGGAAGAACTCAACGGCTGGCTGAAGGAGGTATGGATTACCTGCCTGGCCGCCTATGAGGGCGAGGTCCGCATCGAGGAAGAGATTCGCCATCTGGATGCCCTGCAGGAAACCCTGGGCAGACTGGAGCGCCTCAATGTGGACCTGGCCTATCTGTTGCGGCCCGACGGGCTGCTGGCGGTCAATATCGGCAGCCTGCCCGCCGCCAGCGTCAAGCGCGCGGGAGAAGCCCTGTCGATGACCGGCTACGTCATCTACAACTTCGACACGATTGCCGATCAGGTATATGCCGTCATCGCCGGCCCGCGCGACCGCCACGGCGAAGTGCGCGCCCTGCTTTCCCAGGCCGGTTGGCGGGAACTGCCGGTACCCCCGGAATTGCGGACCCACCCGCGAACCGCACGCGCCTGGCTGAGCGAGGAACGGCAGCGGGTGGAGGCGCTGAGTATCGCCGAATGCGCGGTGCTCGAGAGCCTGCGCGGCAAATACCGCTCGGGCCTCGAGGAAGCCCGCCTGCGCGTCGAACTCGGCCGCCCGCTGGCCGCGGCGGCGGTACTCGGGGTCAGCGGACGGGGCGCCCTGGCCAGCCTGTCCGGATGGGTTCCCCGGCGCCGCGCTGACGAACTCAAGGAAAAACTGGCGGCGCGATTCCATGGCCATTACTGGCTGGATGTCGAAGAGGCGAAGCGGCACGACGCGGCAACGACGCCCTCGCTGGTGCGCTATCCGGCCTGGCTGACGCCATTCGTGCCGCTGGTCAGGAGCTATGGCGTGCCGCGCTATGGCGAATTCGACCCGACCCTGCCCTTTGCCTTGACCTACCTGATGTTGTTCGGCGCGATGTTCGGCGATGTCGGCCACGGTGCCGTCATTCTCCTGCTCTCCGTCCTGTTCGCCGGACGCCTCGGCCGGGCTGCCTGGCTGGGCATCGCCGCGGGAACCGTGTCGATGCTGTTCGGCCTGGTCTACGGGAGCGTCTTCGGCTTCGAGGATCTGATCACGCCGCTGTGGATCTCGCCCATGCACGATCCGATCCGGATGCTGAGCGTCGCGATGGCATTCGGTGTCGGCTTCATCGCCCTCACCTTGCTGGTGAACACGGGTAACCGTCTGGCTTCCGGACGGGTCGCCGAAGCGCTGTTCGACTCGGGCGGACTCGCCGGGCTGCTGTTCTACGCTGGTGCAACGGGTGGCATCGCCAGCCTGGCGGGCGCAAATACCGGCGCCTTGCCGTTCTGGCCGCTGGCGCTGGCCGGCATCGTCACGGTGGCGATTTACAAGTGGCTGGAAAGCGACGCCGGATTCGCCGAGCGGGCACTGGTCACGACCATCGAGACCATGGAAGCCGGCATCAACCTGTTCGCTAACACCTTGTCCTTCATGCGTGTGGCGGCCTTCAGCCTCAACCACGCGGCCCTGGCCCTGGCGGTGTTCACGATCGCCAACGGGCTCGATACGACCGGCCACTGGCTCACCACTTTTCTCGGCAATGTCGTTATCATCGTCCTCGAAGGCGGCATCGTCGCGATCCAGGCCTTGCGCCTGATGTATTACGAAGGTTTTTCCCGTTTCTTCAGCGGCGACGGGCGCGAGTTTGTTCCGCTGAAACTGATGGATGCCAGGGTGCCGTGAAAACAGAGGCTGGTACCCGCTCTACGATCGATGTCGGACTTTAGGAGAAAAGAATGAACTGGTTGATCGCCTTCGTTGGCTTGTCCGTTGCGGCCACGATCGCCACCGGCGTCTGGCTGGAACTCAAACCGCAGCGCCTTCCTTCGCCACGCTTCCTGAAAGGGGGCGTACTGGCGAATTTTCTTTTCATCGGACTGGGTCTTGCCGGCATGCTGATGCTGGGCGTCCAGGAAGTTCTGGCGGCTGAACCGGTGGCCGGCGGCACGATCGAAATCTCGTTGGGCAAGGGCCTTGCGCTGATCGGGATTGGCCTGCCGACCGGCCTGGCGGCGATCGCCGCCGGGATCGCGCTGGGTCCGGTCGGTTCGGCCTCCCTGGCCGTGATCGCCGAGAAGCCCGAGATGTTCGGACGCACGCTGATCTACATGGGATTGGCCGAGGGCATCGCCATTTATGGCCTGGTCATGTCGATCCTGATGCTCGGCAAGATTTGAGCGATAAGAGACCAGCCATGGCGGACGAAGCTGACAATCTTCCTGCGGGTGCACACTTGGTCGTGTTCGGCAGTGCGGGTTTGACCGAGGGATTCAGCCTGATCGGCGCCGAGGTCCATCCCGATGCGGATCCGGCCCGGGTCGAGGAAGTCCTGGCGCAACTGTCCAGGGACGGCAGCGCAGCCCTGGTCCTGCTGGAGGCGGGCTTGTCGCGCGCCGGCGGAATCTGGCTCGACCGTCTGCGCAACGAGGGCGGACGCATCGTGGTTACCGAGCTGCCGCCGCTGTCGGCCCCGCATGATTACTCGCCTGCGGTCGACGACGTGGTACGTGCCGTTTTGGGCCCGGAGGCGCTGAACTGATGGATACGGATACCCAGGTAAGCCAGCTGGAAGCGGCGCTGCTGCAACAGGCCGAGACCCTCGCTCGCGAACAGCGACAGAACGCCGAGTCGGCCAGGGAGCGCATTCTCAAGGATGCCGCCGAGCGCCTCAAGCTGGCCGAGAATCGCGAAGTGCTGTCGGCCAAGGTCGATGGCGAGCGCATCGTGCGCCGCGAGGTTCAGGTTGCCGAGGCGCGCATGGCCGCGGAACTCGACCGGCTGCGCTGGGCGCTCACCGAGGCCACGCTTGCCGGCGTGCATCTGGCCTTCCGGAATCTCGTGAACGATCAGGCGCGCTATGTCGAGCTGCTGGAAGCCTGGCTCGCCCACGCTGCCCGGGTCTTGCCGGCAGGCGACCTGGTCGCGGAAGTACGGGCGGCTGATCAGCCGGGCCTGTCGGCGAACTGGGCGCCTATCGTCGAGCGGGCGGCCCCGGGTCGCAAGGTTGAACTGCGCGCCCACGACCAGCCCAGCGAAGGCGGCATCCGTGTGCTGCTGGCGAACGGCAGAGCTCAACTCGACCAGACCTTCGAAGCACGCCAGTCGCGGCTGGCGAACGAGCTTGCCCGCGCGGCGATGGAGCGCCTGTTCGCCAGCACGCCGGATCTGGGAACCCTGATTCATGGGTAAGATACTCGAAATCAACGGCCCGCTGGTCAGGCTGCAATTGCCGGAAGCCGTCATCGGCGAACAGGTTCGCGTCGGTCAGATCGGCCTGGTGGGCGAAGTGATCGGCCGCAACGGCGACACCGCACTCGCGCAACTGTATGAAGACAGCGGCGGCCTGCGCCCCGGCGAAGTCGCGGAGGGACTGGGCTGGCCCTTGTCGGTCGAACTCGGCCCCGGCCTCCTCAATGCGATTTTCGATGGCGTGCAACGCCCCCTGAATGCGGTGCGCGAAAAGAGTGGCGACCGCATCGCGCGCGGCGTCTCGGTCCCAGCCCTGCCCCGCGACCGGCGCTGGCGTTTCGTTCCCGAACCCCGGCGCCAGGGGGGCATGCGGGTCGACGGCGGCGATGTACTGGGCTCGGTACAGGAAACCGAATCCATCCGCCACCGCATCCTGACGCCGCCGCTGACGCAGGGCGAACTGCTCGAACTGGCGCCGGAAGGCGACTACACCATCGATGAAGTGATCGGCCGGATCAGGCTGGCCGACGGGAACATCGAGAAACTGCGCATGTTCCACCGCTGGCCGGTACGCACGCCGCGCCCGTTCAGGCGCCGCGACCATGCGGTGCAGCCGCTGATTACCGGGCAACGCATTCTGGATACTTTCTACCCGTTGCTGAAGGGTGGCAAGGCGGCCATTCCCGGTCCCTTCGGCGCCGGCAAGACGATGCTGCAGCAGCAGATCGCCCGCTGGTGCAACGCCGAGATCGTCATCTACGTGGGCTGCGGCGAGCGTGGCAACGAACTCACCGACGTGCTGGAATTCATGCCCAGGCTGAAAGATCCGCATACCGGCCGCCCGCTGATGGAGCGCACGCTGCTCGTCGCCAACACCTCGAACATGCCTGTGGTCGCGCGCGAAGCCTCGATCTACGTCGGCATTACGCTGGCCGAATACTTCCGCGACCAGGGTTACGATGTGGTGATGGTGGCCGACTCGACCAGCCGCTGGGCGGAGGCCCTGCGCGAAGTCGCCGGCCGCCTCGGGCAGATGCCGGTGGAAGAAGGCTATCCGGCCTACCTCGGGTCTCGCCTCGCGGCATTCTACGAGCGCGCCGGTCGCGTCGAAACCCTGTCCGGAGAACACGGTTCAGTGACGTTGATCGGCGCGGTTTCGCCTCCCGGCGGCGACTTCTCCGAGCCGGTGACCAGCCATACCAAGGAGATCATACAGACCTTCTGGGCGCTCTCGAAAGATCTGGCCGACGCCCGCCATTACCCGGCGGTCGACTGGCTGGAGAGCTTTTCCGGCGATGTCCCCGGCGCCGCCCGGTGGTGGGCCGAGAACGTCGATCCGGGCTGGGAAGCGGCGCGCAGCGAAGCCCTGAACCTGCTTGCCGTATCGGAAGAGTTGCAGCGCATCGTCAACCTGGTCGGCGTCGAGGCCTTGTCGAGCGAACAGCGCTGGACACTCGAATCCTCCGTCCTGATCAAGGAAGGCCTGTTGCAGCAGTCGGCGACCGATGAAACCGACAGTTTCGCCTCCCCCGAAAAACAGTATGTCCTGCTCGCCGCCCTGGTCGAGATTTATCGCCAGGGCATGAAGCTGGTGAAACTCGGCGCCCCGGCGCAGCGACTGATCCAGATGCCGCTACTGGCGCAGGCCCGACGCTGGAAAAGTCAGCACAAGTCGGATGACCTCGCCGCGCTCAAGGAAAAAGCTGCCGGGATTCAGGCGGAATTCGAACGGATTGCGCTGGATTACACACAGGGAAGGCCACCCGGCCGCTCCGGGCTTGAGCAAACCATGGCCGATCAATCATGAAAAACATCGAATTCCGCACCGCGACCTCGGCGCAGGGCGGGCTCGTCGTCATGGGCGGCGTGCCGGGCGTGGCGGCAGGTTCGCGCGTGCAGTTGCGTGACCACCGCGGACGCCTTCGTTCGGGTCTGGTCATCCGCTCCGCCGATGACGCGGTGCTGGTCGAGGTCTTCGAAGGGACCGACGAACTGGACCTCGAACGTACCTGGGTGCGCTTTCTGGGCGAGCCGTTCAAGCTGCCCGTCTCGCGCGACATCCTCGGCCGCGTGTTCAACGGCGCCGGACTGCCGCGCGACGGACGACCGCCGATCATTTCCGCCGACCACCGCGACGTGAACGGCGAGCCGCTCAACCCCGCCGCCCGCGCCTATCCGCGTGAATTCATCCAGACCGGCATTTCCGCCATCGACGGCATGAATTCACTGACCCGCGGCCAGAAACTGCCGATCTTCTCCGGCGGCGGTTTGCCGCATAACCGGGTCGCGGCGCAGATCGTGCGTCAGGCCAAGTTGCTGGGCGACGACTCTTCCGGCTTCGTCATCGTCTTCGCCGCCTTCGGCGCCTCGCATGCCGATGCCCGTTTCTTTCAGGAAAGCTTCGAAGAGAGCGGCGTCCTGAACAAGGTGGTCATTTTCCTGAACCTCGCCGACGAACCGGTCATCGAGCGCCTGCTGACCCCGCGCGCGGCACTCACCGCCGCCGAGTATCTGGCCTTCGACCTCGACTATCACGTGCTGGTGGTGATGACCGACATGACCGCCTACGCCGAAGCCCTGCGCGAAGTGGCGGTGCTACGCGGCGACGTGCCGGCGCGCAAGGGCTACCCGGGCTATCTTTATTCGGATCTGGCGGAAATCTACGAGCGCGCCGGGCGGATCAAGGATCGTCCCGGTTCGATCACGATGATTCCGGTGCTGTCGATGCCTTCCGACGACATCACCCATCCGATTCCCGACCTGACGGGCTATATCACCGAAGGCCAGATCGTACTCGGGCGCGAACTGTTCAATCAGGGCATCCATCCGCCGGTCACGGTGCTGCCGTCGCTGTCGCGCCTGATGAAGGACGGCATCGGCAAGAATTTCACGCGCGAGGACCATCCCCACGTCGCCAGCCAATTGTTCGCCAGTTACGCCAAGGCGCTCGAAATACGCGGCCTGGCGGCGATCATCGGCGCCGAGGAACTGGGCGACGCCGACCGCCGCTACCTGAAATTCGCCGAAGCCTTCGAGCGCCGCTTCATCGGCCAGGGCGAAGACGAAGACCGCAGCATTGCCGAGACCCTCAACCTGGCCTGGGATCTCCTGTCCATGTTGCCGGCCAGCACGCTGACCCGGGTCTCCGAAGAGGAACTGGCGAAGTACCACAAGCATGCCGGCGACTATCCGCCCGACGCCGACGCCTGACCATGAAAAAGCGTCTTTCCGTCCCGCCGACCAAAAGCGCCCTGCTGCAGATCGACCGCCAGGTTCGTTTTCTCGAACAGGGACAGCAAATGCTGGAAAAAAAGCGCGACCTGCTGACCCGACTCGTCTACGAGCGACTGGCCCAGTACCGTGAACTGCGCGCCCAGACCACCCGTGAACTGGCGGCTGCCTATCACTGGCTGGGCATTGTCCAGATGCGCATGGGCGGGCAAATGCTGCGCCAGGCTTCGGTCGGCATGAAGCCAGCCGTGGCGCTGAAGGTGGTCGCCCGCTCCAGCGTCGGCGTCGAATACCCGAGCGTCTCGGCCGCGCCGCTTCCGCTGCAAGCCGTCGGCCTGATGGGCACCGATGTCAGCTTCGACGAGGCGCGCATGCGCCTGCAAAGCCTGACGATCACCCTGGCCCGCCTCGGCGAGGCGGAAAACGCCCTGTGGCGCCTGCTGGCCGCGAGCCGCAAGACCCAGAAGCGGGTCAACGCCCTGAAGTACAACATCATCCCGCGTTACCAGGCAACCGAGCATCACATCCGCGCCGCGCTCGAGGAAGACGAGCGCAACACGCTGTTCCAGATCAAGGTTCTGCGCGCGCGTGCCGACGCCGCGTCCGCGCCCTGAACCCCCCGGACAACGCTTTGCGATCGCCACGCCATGAACTCGCCTTACGTATCGACCTTCCTGGGAAACCGCTTCTTCCTGACCAGTCCGCAGATCGACGACGTGGCCATCGAGGACATCGCGCATGGCCTCGCCTATCAATGCCGCTTCAACGGCCAGACCAGCGCCTTCTATTCGGTTGCCCAGCACAGCCTGATGGTCATGTCGCTGGTGCCGGAACCGCTGCACTTCCAGGCCCTGCTGCATGATGCGGCCGAAGCCTACCTGGGCGACATGGTGAAGCCGCTGAAGCAGTTGTTCCCGGAATTCGGCGTCATCGAGTCGCGCGTGATGGACATCATCGGCCAGCGCTTCGCGATCGACCTGACCCGGCTCGACCCGGCGATCAAGCGGGCGGACATGGTCGCCCTGGCGACCGAAAAGCGCGACCTCATGCCTTATTCGACCGAAGCCTGGTCCTACCTGGAAGGGATCGACGCCTTGCCCGACATCATCGAGCCGATGGGTCCGCAGGCGGCAAAGGAAGCTTTTCTGCTGGCTTTCCGCAGCTTGTCGGCCGCCTGACAAGAAAAAGGCCAATCCGGGGATTGGCCTGTGGAATCAAATCGGAACGGCAGCTCAGTACAGAACTTCGTGCCAGCGACCGCTCGACTGCATGTCTTCCTTCACCAGTTCCCAGGCGTCGGGTGAGCCGGCGATGTCGACGAGCGCCTTTTCGACACGCGCCTGCATGTCATTGACGCCGGCGAAATAGACGTGGGTATCGGTGCTTTGCATCATTTCCCAAACCTCGGCGGCATTCTGCGCCAGCGCCTTGTCGATATCCACCGGCGCGTCGAACAGCGGACGCGGGCTGATCGCCTGAAACGCCTTGAAGGTCGGCTGATAGACGTATTGCGCCAGATCCTTGTTTTCGTCGTTCATGTAGAGCATCTCGAGGCCGGTCTTGGCACCGTAGAAGAGGCGCACCTTGCCGTCCCAGCTGCCAAATTTTTCGTAGATGGTGCGGATCAGCGCGCGGAACGGCGCGATGCCGGTCCCCATGCCGATCATCAGGATGCCGGATTTGCGGCTGGCCGGCACCTCGAACGGGTAGCCGAAGGGGCCGGTAAATTCGACCGCGGCGCCGACCGGCAGGTCGCACAGATAATTGGAAGCGATACCCTGATAGCGTTCGCCGTTGAAATCATCGATGTAGCTGTGGCGCTTGACGCAGATGGCGAATTCGATGCCGCCGTCGCGCTCGGCATCGTTGTCGGCCACCAGATAGAGGCGCGGATGGTATTTGTTGCCGTACTGGCCGGGCGCCATGACCCGCACGCATTGTCCCGTCTTGCACGAAAAAGACAGGTCGTCGCGGCGAAACACGAGATGGCGCACGTCCTCGGTCGAAGTCGGCGGCGTGATGCGCTCGGAACGCACCAGAGTCGCGGCGTACTGCTTGCCGGCAGCGAAATTGGCGGACGTGGCATTCGACATTCGTATTCTCCAAACAATTTCAAATCGTCAATTATGTTGATGATACCCGAGAGTCAGCGGATATCGGAGACGTACTTGGCGGAGACGAGACCGAGGACGAGGCGCTTGTATTCTGCTGCAACCAATTGGCAGTCGCTCCGCCTATTGTCCGGCGCCCTGATCCGCTCCGGCAGCTTTTCCGGGCGCCCGGAAGCGTTCCAGGACATGGCGGCTCATCCCTTTTGCAAGTTCTTCCTCGCCATGGAAGACAACCCCGACGGATTGCTCACGCAACAGGTTCAGTTCATCGTCGCTATGGGTGCGCAGCACCACCTCGATGCCCGGATTCAAGGCTCTCGCGGTCGTCGCCATTTGACGAACGTTGAGCGGATCAGGCGTAGCGACCACCAGCATCGCCGCATTGGCGATATGGGCCTGAATCAGCACCGCCGGCTCGGATGCGTTTCCGGAGACGGCCACCTTGCCCTGCCGGCGTAGATCCTCGACCAGTTCGCGATTTTGTTCGGCAACGACATAAGGTATCCCGGCATCGTCGAGCACCCCGGCAATCCGCTGTCCGACGCGACCATAGCCAACAAGGACCACTTGGCCATCGAGATACTTGCGCTCGGTACTCATCGGCAATTCGGCATAAGGGTCGTCGCGGCATTCCAGGCGACGAGCCTTCTCCGAGCGTGCCAATATCCAGCGCCGTGCCGGCTCGACGCCGGCAAATACCAGCGGATTCAGAGCAATCGAGATCAGTGCGCCTGCCACAATCAGGCTTTGTCCCGAAACGGACAACAAGCCCAGCGAAACGCCAAGGGTGGCAAGGATAAAGGAGAATTCGCCGATTTGCGCCAAGCTGGCGGATACCGTCAGGGCCGTACTCAGGGGGTAGCGCATGACCAGCACGAGGCCGGCTGCGGCGAGGGATTTTCCGAAGACGATGATCGTGACGACACCGAGTACCTGCAACGGCTCGTCAACGAGAATCCGAGGATCGAAGAGCATACCGACCGAGACGAAAAACAGCACGGCAAACGCTTCCTGCAGAGGCAGCGACTCGGTGGCAGCACGGTGGCTGAACTCCGATTCGCGCATGACCATCCCGGCGAAGAAGGCGCCGAGTGCGAACGAAACGCCGAACAGCTTCGCGGCGGCGAAGGCGATGCCCAGCGCGACCGCAACGACACAGAGCGTAAAAAGCTCCCGCGACCCGGTCTGGGCAACCAGCCAGAGCAGCTTGGGAAATGCCCGACGACCGACAATCAGCATGAAGGCGATGAACGCCGAAACCTTGAGCACGGTCATCAACAGGATCAGCACCAGGTCGCCATCGCCGGACTGCGCGGCGCCCATGAGCCGGGCCAGCGGTGGCAGAAGCACCAGGACAAGAACCATCGCCAGATCTTCGACGATCAGCCAGCCGACGGCAATCTGGCCATTCATCGATGCCAGGACGCCGCGCGCCTCGAGTGCGCGCAGAAGGACGACGGTACTGGCGACCGACAGCGCCAGCCCGAAGACCAGCGCGCCGCCCGGTTCCCAGCCCCACATCCAGGCCATGCCCGCCCCCATGAGGGTCGCCACGGCAATCTGGAGCACGGCACCGGGAACGGCGATGCGGCGCACCCGCAGCAGGTCATCCAGCGAGAAATGCAGACCGACGCCGAACATCAGCAGCATGACGCCGATCTCGGCCAGTTCGCCGGCCAGTTTGACATCGGCGACATAGCCGGGGGTAAAGGGGCCGATCACTACCCCGGCGAGCAGGTAACCGACCAGCGCCGGAAGTTTCAACCTTGCCGCCA
>Ga0209310_1002185_pt1 | contig 12895 bp, 20 predicted proteins | sample AD_UKC030_MetaG_FD_184415 | JGI IMG/M metagenome (GOLD analysis project Ga0209310, IMG submission 184415) | Active sludge microbial communities of municipal wastewater-treating anaerobic digesters from USA - AD_UKC030_MetaG (SPAdes) (version 2) | ecosystem: Engineered > Bioreactor > Anaerobic >... | reverse complement strand
CGACTCCAGCCCGGTAGCCGCTGATACCCACGGCACCGGCACCTGGTCGACGACCGGGGCGCGGACCATCGACTTCGGCTCGCTGGCCTCCACCAGCCGTCTGATGGTCGGCTTCGCGTCGTGGTACGGAACCACCTCGCGTAACGTCAACTCGCAGCCCTCGGGCATGACCGAGCGCTACGACGACCACAACACGACGCCCGACTGGGGCCACTACGCCGCAGACCAGCTCTGGACGTCCGGCACCTATGCGCCGAGTAGCTCGACCAACTACCTCTCCGGCAACGCGACGTACCGCGTCGGCTTCCTGGTCGCACTCGCGCACAAGTCGACCGCGCCCGCAATCACCGGCCTCTCCCCTGCCAAGGGCCTGCCCGCAGGCGGCACCAGCGTCGTCATCACCGGCACCGACTTCACGGGCGCAACGGCGGTCAAGTTCGGCGGCACCAACGCGGCCAGCTACACGGTCAACAACGACCTGCAGATCACCGCCACCACGCCCGCCAAGTCGGCCGGCACCTACCAGACGCAGGTCACCACCCCGGACGGCTCCTCATCCGACGTAGCCGCCGATAACTTCGAGTTCACCTCCGCGCTGCCGCCGTGGCTGGTCGCCGGTCAGGTCGCCTACGCCTACTCTAGCGGCTCCACCGCCTCGGTCGCGCTGCCGGGCAACGTCACCAACGGCAACACCGTCATCGTGTTCGGTGACGGCGGCGATGGCTGCACCTTCACCGGCGTCAGTAAGACCGCAGGTACGGCCACCATAGGAACTCCTGTCAAGGTAATCGAGAAGACGGACGGCGGCACCAACGCCGACATCTGCCTCTGGTATGTGCCGGTCACGGGCACGGGCTCGCTGACCTTACAGGTGGCGGGCCTCTCCGACGGCGCGATCATGGTCGCCGAATACGCCTACATCGCATCCTCGTCTCCCGTGGCCGACTCCGACTCCGGCAGCGGATCCTCGGGCAACTACTCGACGGCGGCGCTCACGGCTCCGGCGAACTCGCTCATCGTGGCCGGCTTCACGAACCATGCGTCCGGCTGCACCATCACGCCCGACGCCAACTGGACCGAGCGGGTCGATCACGACACCGCCGCGCAGTCCTATATCGACCGGCAGGTCACCAGCGCGGGCGACTATACGCCGGGCGCAACGCCGGCCGACAACACGCGCGCATGGAGCGGCGTCGGTGCGGTGTTCAAGAACAACGCCAGCAGTCTCACGCAGGTCAGCTCCACCATGACCGCTCAGTACGACGTACGGCAACTCGCCGCCAAGACGGCGACCGCCCAGTACGACGTACGCGGGCTGGCGGCGAAGACGGGGACGCTCCACTACGACATCTGCGGCCTGGCGGCCACCACCTTGACCGCGCGCTACGACTCGCGCGCCCTCGCCACCAAGACGCTTACCGCTCGCTACGACGTCATCCAGCACATCGCTACGGCCCTTGATGCTCGCTACGACCTGCGCGGCATCGTCAGCGACACGCTCACCACCCCTTACGATGTCCGTGGCCTGGTCGCAGACACGGTGAGCTGCGTCTATGACTCTCGCCAGCTCGCGGCCAGGACGCTCACCGCCCCTTACGATGTCCGACAGCTCGGCAGCAGGACGCTCACGGCGCGTTACGGCCTGCGGCAGCTCGCCGGCGACACCCTCACCGCCCTCTACGATGTGCGGCAGCTCGGCAGCGCCAGCGCGACCATCCGTTACGACCTGCGCCAGCTCGCGGCCAGGACGCTCACGGCGGCCTACGATGTATGCGGCCTGGCGAGCCGGACCCTGACCGGCCGCTACGATGTGCGCCAGCTCGCGGCCGGCACGGCGACGCTGCGCTACGACATCCTCTCGACCGTGCCGACGGCGGCCTCGGCGCTCACGCTGCGCTACGACCTGCGCCAACTGGCCAGCGACACGCTGACCGTGCCGGCCGACATCAACGGCCTGGTGGCCGACACGCTGACCGGCGCCTACGACGTGCGCGGTCTGGCCGCGGACTCCCTGGATGCGCGGTATGACGTGCGCGGTCTGGCCGCCTCATCGGCGACGCTGCGCTACGACGTGTGGACGCTCGGAGCGACGCAGCTGCAGGTGCGCTACGACCTGCGACAACTGGCGAGCGACACTCTCACGGCCGCCTACGACCTGCGCCAGCTCGGCGGCGGCGAGCTGCAGGCAGGCTATGACATCCGGGCGCTGGCCGCGGCGCAGTTGTCCGCCGTCTATGGCCTGCGCGGCCTGGCGGCTGCCACGGTCACCGGCCGCTACGACCTGCGGGAGCTGGCGGCCGCCCAGGTGCGCATCGTCTACTCCATACTGTTGCCCGACCTCCCCGACATCGACCTGCACGCCGACCTGCTGGGAGCACTCTACGCCGCGCACCTGCTCGGCTCACTTACCGCCGCCGATCTTGCCGGCGCGACCGTGAGCGTCCATCTGCGCGGCCAACCGCACCGCGCGGCGCAGCTTGCCGCCGTCCACGCTGCACACCTACGCGAGAGGAGCTGATCGATCATGCCGGACCGCATCATCTACACCGGCGCCGTCGAGTACGTCTACGCCCTGCTCACGGTCACATCTCCCGGCGTCGCGATCGACACCGAGACGGACACCATCGAGATGGGGTTCCTGGCCTCGGACGACGACCTAACCGACATCACCTGGACCACCGCCGACTGGGAGACCATCGGCACGACCATCTACGGTCGCATCCTCATCGGCGCCGCCAACGACCTCGGCACGGTGCGGCTCGACGTTGGCACCCACACCGCCTATGCGCGCCTGGTCAAGGGCTCCGAGACGATCCCGCTGCGGGCGAGTGGGGGGCTGGTCAAGGTCAAGGCGCGATGAGTGGTCCGGCTGTCCCTGAATCGCTCGGCCCGCTCGGCGCCGCGAAGTGGACCGAGCTTGTGAGCCGACTCACCGCGCATGACCCGGTGACGCTCACCACGCTGGAGGTCTACTGCGCCTCCTACCAGCGCTGGCGTGAGGCGCAGATCTGGCTCGACGAGCACGGCGATGTGCTGGAGATCGTGAGCGACAAGGGCGTGGTGCTCAAGGCTCAGCCCGCGCCTAAGCTCGATGTTGCGGCGCGGGCCGAGAAGGCGATGAGCGAGGCGATGCGTCAGCTGCGGGGTAAGATCCGGCTCACTTGATGTAGCGCAGCCGTGTGCGCCGCGGGCTGTTAGCGGCCGTCTCTGCATCGAAGGCGTCGCGGTTCTGGGACCGGCTGCGGCCCCACTGCTCTGACGCTTCCGTTGCGAAGATGCCGTCCACGACTTCGCGCAGGTAGTGGTAGAGCTCTCGATCGTCGCTGACCTCCCAGCTCTCGAGGCGCCGGTTCTCGTTGAGGTTCATCGACGTCCTGAGGGTGACCGTCCACTGCTCGTTGCCGACCAGTACGAACTTGGCGTGGTTCTCGGTCACCCGGATAGCCGCATCGCCAAAGCGCTCGCGCATGGCGGCGCAGTAGCCGGGCTGGCGGACCGGGAACGAGGCGTCGACGAGCCAGATAATCGAGCGCACGCGGCGCGACAACCGGGCGTCGCGGCCGCTTCCGGCGGCTGGGGGCTACTCTTTCCTGTCGGCGTAGAAGTGGATCTCGTTGGTGCCTCGCTTGATGTAGCACCAGACCTGATTCTCGCCGGGATTGTCGATCGAGACATACGGATCGTCGTAGCCGAGCGCTCCGAAGCGCAGCTCTCCCTCCTCTAGCGCGCCATCGCTAACATTCAGCTTCCATGGTCCATTAGGCGTCTCGAAGGAGAAGCGCGCGGTGTAGGCGTCCGCGCTGCCGGCGACGGTCACAGTGCAGCTCGTGTCCGTCACCTTGTCTGTGTAGAGCCAGGTGCCCGTGTAGTCCACTGGCTCGCTTTCCCCTCCGCACGCGGTCGCCGCCAGGCAGCCAAGGCACACAACGATCAGAACGCACGTTCCTCGAAAGCGCATGTTCCTATCCCTCCCGGTCGCTTCCCCTATGAGCATCTTACGACGAGCGCGAGCTTTCAGCCAAAGACACGCCCAGGTCCGTCGCGAGTGCCCCGTAGGCTCAGACCATGAAACGCTACCTCTCAACGGCCCAGTTCGCGGCGCTGACAGGAGTGCCAATACGGACCGTGCGTGAGCGTTGCGAGCGCGGCTTCTACCGCTGCCGCAAGCCGCGCGGGCGCTGGCAGATCATCGCCAGCGAGGCGCGTAGGGAGCGGTCACCAAGCCTGCCGGGGTGAGCATCGCCGGCACAGGCCCCAGCCCCGTTCCCTCCGGCGGGGCTGGGGCCGAACATCCGTCCGGGTGGAGCGGTAGGGTTGCGGCATGACTTGCAGTTGCGGTGATGGGCTTGACTTGCTGCCGCTATCGGCAGAAGATACGTCCATGACGTTTGCCTGCCCCAACCCAGAGCCTTCCGATTCGCGGCGCTGGCGGATAGGATTCCGTCTGCCGCGACTGAGGAGGGGGCCGGTGGTCGAGCCGATGTACGGCGTAGTGCAGGCTGTCGCTGAGATCAAGCAACGCTGGGGCGACGATATATCCGAGCGCAACGTCCGTTACTGGATCGAGAAGGGACTGCTCCCGGATGTTCAGCGCCCGGGAGGGCGAGCCTACGCGATTCCGGAGTCATCCCTAAAGGAGATCGTGAGACTTCATCGAAAGCATGGGTCTTGACGCTGCCGCTAACGGCAGTTGTAGGATGTCTGAGACCTCTGGAAAGGAGGCGCGTGACCTGATCTGAGTAGACCGCAAAGACTGTCTTCGGAGGGAAGATGCACATCCCAAAAGAAGACGGCCCCGGCCGGCTGGACACCTTGGGGGCCGTCACCCACTACGAGAGCAGGCACGCGTATTGTATACCCACACAGCGCGATGGGCTTGCCGTTGTAGGCTCACCCCAGCGCAGACGCACCCGCATCCTGCGCGACTTCCTCATTAACACCGCCCGCGTGATCGCCGCCTGCGCGGTCCTCTCCCTCGCCAGCATCTGGTGCTTCATCCTGACCCATCACGACCGCGACGGCCTGGCGCTGTTCGTGGCCGTGGTCATGGTCCTGGCCGTCTGCGCCCTGCTGCCGATGCGCAGGAGGCGGTCCTGATGCTCTCCAACGTCTGGGACCGCGCCCACCTCCGCGCCGAGGAGCAGCTCGAGGAACAGGCGCGCACCCACACCCCGCCCGGCGACCTTGAGCCGCCGCCGCTTGCGCGCTGCGGGCGCTACCGGCACTGCGTCAACTGTCCCGAGCGCCCGGACTGCAACCTGGCGCAGCGACCGCGCAAGGCGTGGACATGAGCGCCGCGATCCTCGCCGAGCTGCGCCGCGGTCCGCGCACGACCGGGCAACTGGCCATGGCCACCGGCAGCACGCGCGCCGCGGTCGAGTCGGCGATCCGGCGCCTGAAGCGCTCACAGCATCGCATCGTCAACGTGCGTGGCCGCGGCGCCCCGCACGGCGCGCTCTACGTCCTGCTCGAGTCCCGCACTTGCGCCGAGCCCGGCTGCGTGACCCGGCTCTCGGCGAGCAACCGGAGCGGATTCTGCGGAGCGCACCTGTCGGCGGCCGCTGCGGCTGCGGTACGCACGCTAGACGAGGCGGAGACCGCTGTCGCCTACGACCATGCCATCTACATCGACTGGCTGATAGCTCAGCTTGAGCGCGACCTTGACGGTCAGCTCGAGCTGGCGCTCTAGGGGGGGCTGCGATGGACCACATCATCTGCGAGGACTACCACCCGCACACGCTCACGGTCACGATCTGGGACACATCCGCCGGACCGCGCGCCGAGCTGATCCTCTACCGCGACGCCGACCTCGAGGAGCACCGCGTCGTACTGCCGCCGGACAAGGCGCTCGAGGTCGCGCGCTTCCTGGATGCCGACCGCAAGACAGACGTGCTCAAGCCGTCGTGGTGCCCGGACTTCAACTGGGTGCGCAAGTCGCTGGGGCAGGGAGCATGACCACCTTCGCCGACTACTGCGCGATCGAGGCCGTCAACTGGTCCTCGCTCAAGGAGATGTCCCGCTCACCGCTGCACTACCGCTGGCACCTCGAGCACCCGACGCCGGACACGCCCGCGATGCAGTTTGGCCGCGCGGCGCACTGCGCCGCGCTGGAACCGGACGAGTTCGCGCGCCGCTACGTGCTCTGGCCCGACGCCGCGGGACGCCGCTACGGCAAGGCCTGGGATGAGTTCTGCGCCGCGAACGAGGGCAAGGAGGCGCTGCGCGAGGCGGACTACGGGCGCGCACTGGCCGTACGCGACGCCGTCCGCGCCAACCAAGACGCTCACGCGCTGCTTGAGGGTTGCCAGACAGAGGTCACGCTCACATGGACCGACGCCGAGACCGACATCGCCTGTAAGGCGCGCCTCGATGCCTACAAGCCTGACGCTCTGATAGACCTCAAGACATCGGCCGACATCGAAGCCCAGCACTTCGGCCGTACCGCTGCGCGCCTGCTCTACCACGGCCAGCTCGCCTACTACCACGCCGGCGCCTGCTCATGTGCCGGACTTGTCGACCTGCCGGTGCGCATCATCGCCGTCGAGGCCGAGCCGCCGCATGACGTGTGCGTGTATGAGGTATCGGATGACGACCTGTGGGCTGGCATGGAGCTGGTCCAGGACCTGCTCGCCCAGCTCCGTCGCTGCCGCGATACAGACTCATGGCTCGGGCGCTACGTCGGACCGCAGCCGCTGTGGTTGCCGGGCTGGGTATTCGCGGAGGGCGGCGGCGATGACTTCGACCTGCAGGTCGGGCCGCAGTCGGCCTACGTGCTCGCCAACACGGGAGGTCTGCCATGACCGAGCCGCTGCGATACGCCGATCTCTCCGACCCGAACGACTGGCTGCACGGCAGCGACCTCGCCGGCAAGGCGCACACGCTCACCATCACGGCCGTCTCGGTAGAACTCTTCGCCGACGACGCCAGGGCCGACGCCAAGACCCGGCGCCAGGGTGTGCTCGAGTTCGCCAAGACGCAGAAGAGGTTAGGCCTCAACCGGACCAACCGCGAATGCCTCAGAGCCATGTTCGGTCCCGACGACCCGTCGCAGGACGTGGTGCCGCTCTGGACAGGCAAGCGCGTGACCTTCTTCCCGTCGCCGGAGCGCAACCCGGCGACCGGCAAGGTGGAGCCCGCGGTCCGGATCAAAGGCTCGCCCGACATCGCGGCGGCGATCACCTTCACGCTCAACCTGCCGCGCCGGAAGCCGCGCCAGGTCACGCTCGTTCGGACGGGTCCGGCTGCCGTCAAGGAGGCGGAGCCAGCCAAGGAAGCGGAGCCGGATGACGAACCGGACTTCGGCGAGCCTGAATGGATGCGCGATGACGAGGGCGAGCTGGGCTGATGGCTTGGATCGAGTCCCACCAATCGCTGCGCGACCACCCGAAGAAGGATGCCCTGTGCGAGAGGCTGTTCGACGGCTCGGTGCCTGACGACGTGGCCGACTTCGCCACGATCGGGCTCTTGCACCAGATCTGGTGGTGGTGCCTGACCTATGCCATCGACGGCGACCTCGCGAACTTCAGCGATCGCCAGATAGCTCGCGGCTGTCGGTGGGGGGGCGATGCACAGACGCTGGTACGGGCTCTCATAGCGTCAGGCTTCATGGACGAGGATCGGAAGCTGCACGACTGGCACGACTACGCTGGCCGTATGCTGACGCTCAAAGAGCGGGCCAGGAAGGCTAACGCGCAGCGCCAGCAACGTTACCGGGAGCGCCACCGGCAGAGGCCGGCAGAGGCCGTAACGCGTAACGTAACGCGTAACGTAACGCCAAGTAACGCGCTAACCAAACCTAACCTAACCATACAAAGAGAGACTACGTCTCTTGCTCGACCGACACGGTCGAGCGCCGCCCAAAAGACGTCGAGTGACATCGAGCGACACGAAATCGACACGCCTAATCGTGTCACTCTCGATGTCGATTGGGACGAGTGGTATGCCGGCTACGCCAACAAGCGGCAGCCATCGAAGGCCAAGCCGCTGTACCGCTTCCACCGCCAGTCCGGCGCGACCCGCGAGCAGATGCTGACCGCTCGCGACAACTACCTGGCCGACTGCTCGCTCAACGACCGCCCGATCCAGTACCCGGCCACCTTCCTCGCCCGTAAGGATCCACCCTGGCGCGATTGGCTTGTGACCGCGCCATCACTCGAGGCCGGCGGTCGCGGCAACGGACGACTCTCACACACCGACTTCGAGCGCCTCTACGCGGAGGCACTAGAGGAGGATGACCATGCAGAAGGCAAGAGCGATCGGCTTGCTAGCCGGACTGCGGCTAGCCTTCCCAGCCCAGAATCCGCTGGATGAGGCCACGGTGAAGGCGTGGGCGGCAGAGCTAGTGCGGTTCGACGAGCGCATCGGTGAGCGTGTCATCTACGACATCACGCACACCGACGAGACAAGAGGCCGCTTCCCGACCCTGCCGTACCTGCTCGGGCGCCTGCGCACCGCTACCAGCGAGGCACGGCCGCCGTCACCGTACAAGCACACGGCCGGCCTGAGCGAACGTCACCCGGCCTGGCCCGAGTGCGCGACCGTCTGCCTCGAGTGTGGCGATGCCTTCACGCAGGCGGACATGGAGGAGGAGAACTGGAGATGGGCACCGGCACGCGGCGGCGTCTGGCGCGCGCACCGGCACTGCGGCGGTGCGCTATGAGCTACAAGCTCCACGCCGCCCGCCGCCCGACCGCGCACAAGGACGCCGACCGCTCCGAGAAGCAGATCGTCTCCGCCTGCCGCAAGCTCGCCGCGCAGATGGGCTGCTACATGGAGGTTGTCTCGCAGCGCGGCGGCAAGGGCTCCGGCACCACTACCGGCGCACCGGACGCGTTCCTGTACTGCAGCGGCCGCTGCGTGCCGGTCGAGTTCAAGCGCTCGGACGGCCGTCTCTCCGTCGAGCAGGCCACCTGCCTCGCGCGGCGGCTCGACCAGCACGTGCTCACCCACATCATCCGCAGCGAGGACGAGTTCATCGCTCTCATCAACTGCCTGCGCCGTGGAGGCGATGCCACATGACCGAGCAACTCTACAAAGTCCTGCGCCGCGAGGGCGACGCGCTCATCTCCTGCCACGGCGGCACCGGCCACTGGACGCTCAACCGCTGGCGCAGCGTCAGTGGTGAGCTGAATCCCTGCAAGCACGGCCTGCACCTCTGCCGCGAGGGCGACCTGGTGCGCTGGCTCGGAGAGGTGATCTGCACCGCCGAGTACAGCGGCGAGCGCATCGACTGCGACGATAAGGTGGTCGTACGCCGCGCCCGCATCACCTCAGTGTGCGAGCACTGGACCGAGCGCACACGGCGCCTGTTCGCGGTCGACTGCACCCGGCTCGCCGCGAATCGGTACACCGAAGAGGACCAGCGCGAGCGGCTACATGCGGTTCTGGACGTGATGGTCGCTATAGAGAAGTTGGAGACCGCCATCCTGATGCGCTACCTCGCCGGTGAGGAGGGACCGTTCGTGGAGGAGGGAGCCCCATGACCGCACTCGATGAGGTCGCCAAGCAGCCCGGCATGGAGGCGGTGCGCGACTACCTAACTGCGGTTGCTCCCGTTCGCGCTACGCCGCACACAACTCACCATCTGGACTGCGGCTGCATCACCGCACAGGCCAACGCCGCTCTTCGCGCCCTCGCCGACGCACTGGCGGAGGCGCAGGCCGACCTCGTCACCGCCGAGGCCGGCGAACACCGCCTCGCCCACGCCGCGCAACTGCTCGGCTGGCAGATGGAGTGCGAACGCGCGATGCGGGAGGTCGCCGAGGCGACCATCGAAACGCTGCGCGGCGGGCCCGACATCGCCGTCTTTGTGGGCAACGAGTGCGTGTGTAGGAGCTGCACCACTGTCGTTGGCAGCAACTCCACCTGCGTCCATCACTGGGAACGGTTCGTGACCACGGGCAGCAACTTCCGCTGCCGCTTCTGCGGAGCGACGAAGCTATGAGTGAGCCGACGAAGCGGTGCGATGGAAGCTGTCCACTCATACAGGACGACGGCACCGTCTACGTGCCCGAGAAGTTGCTGGAAGAGGCGCGGACCACCATCCGCGACTGGGGCATCGCTAACGGTGAACTCAAGGACCGGCTGGCGGAGGCGCAGGCCGACCTCGTCACGCGCTCCTAGCGATGTCCAAGCCCGCCGTCTCACCTGACGATCTGCCTGAGGTCATGGACGTGACCGAGGCCGCGGCCCTGCTGCGCTGCGCCACCTCGACCGTCTGTGACGGTGCCCGCGATGGCACGATTCCGGGCCGCAAGATCGGCAAGGAATGGCGGTTCTGGAAGCGGGCGCTGCTTGAGTGCCTCGGAAGTCCCTCAGGTACTCCCGAGGTGCTCCCATTTGCCGCAGTTATCGACCAACGGGACGAAAAATCCGCCTCTGCAGGCTCGAAACCTGCTCCTCCGCATGCCGCCCAGCCTATCACCGTCGCGCCGCGCCCAGCTCCGTCGCGCACTGGGCTTAGCCTCTGGGTGCGAGCCTGCTCGCGCATTGGAGGTATGGGCGCTTGACCAGACGCATGCTGCATATCCTGTTCCTGCTCGCGGTCCTGACCCTGCTCACCTGGGCATTCTGGGCGCTACTGACCCCGCTGCCAGCCGTCGCCAAGGACTGGCGCGCACAGGCTCAAGCCAACTACCGCCACGCCTGCGTGCACCGCGACCTGCTCAAGGCCGGCCACGTGATACCGCCGCGCGAGTCTCACGGCTACTACGCCGAGGCCTGCCGCCTGGACCGCTACGTGCAGCGCACCTGGCAGCGCATCGCGCGCCCGAAGGTGGTAAGCGCGGCGAGCTGGGTGCCGCTCCTGCGCCATGAGGGCTGGCCGGAGTCGGCGATCCCGCGCGCCGTTGCCATCATCAGGCGCGAGTCCGGCGGCTCGCCGACGGCATGGAACCGCGGGTCCGATTGCCGCGGGCTGTTCCAGATCATGGCCCGCTACTACCCCGGCGTCCGGCTGTTCGACCCGGTCGTGAACGTGCGGGTGGCGCTGAGGTTGTACCGGCAGTCTGGCTGGCGGCCGTGGAGCGTGCAGTGATCTACCTCCTCGCCGCCCTCGCCGCCTGGCTCGCCCTTGACGCGCTCATCGTCTGGGCCATGCACCGGCTCACCGCGCACAGGCAGGCCGAGGATGCCGCCGCGCACCGCGTCCGTGGCCTCGGCGTCGACATGGCGCAGTCAAGGCGCGAGCACGAGGGCGACGACCACGGCTGTGCGTGGCGCGGATGACTAGCACCCTGCACCTTGGCGACTGCCTTGAGGTCATGGCCGGGATGCCCGATGCGTCTGTGGACTTTATCTTCACCGACCCGCCTTACGGCCACAACAACAACAACGGCGACCTCATCCACCGTTGGGAAGCCGCCCTCGGTCGGCTTCCCGACGGTGCGAATCCACCGTTGGCTCGCCCTATCGCCAACGATGGAGCCGAGGCCGACGAGGTCTTCGCTGCTGCCCTGCCGCACTTCCGTCGCCTGTTGCGGACAGGCGGCTGCTGCTGCTGCTGCTGCTGCTGCGGCGGCGGCGGCCCCGACCCGATGTTCGCCCGCTGGTCACTCGCCCTCGACCGCGAACTGGAGTTCAAGCAGATGGTGGTCTGGGACAAGGGGCCGATGGGCATGGGCTGGCACTACCGGCGCAGCTACGAAACCGTGCTCGTCGCCATGAAGCCGGGCGGGCCGTGCAAGTGGTATGACGACACTGACCGCGTCGAGAACATCATCCGGCCGCACTACAAGGGCATCCGCAAGATCATCCCGTCCGCCGACGAGCACCCGACGCCGAAGCCGGTCGGGCTGGCGGCGCACTTCATCGGCCTGCACACGCAGCCGGGCGACGTGGTACTCGACCCGTTCATGGGCGCGGGCTCAACCGGCGTTGCCGCGCAGAACCTCGGACGCGACTTCATCGGCATTGAGATTGACCAGCACTGGTACGGCGTCGCCGAGCAGCGCCTCGCCACGGCCGCCGCGCAACTGACGCTGGCGACAGGCTAGGCGGCGGCAATGAGGCTCATCACGGTGCAGGAGCGGTACGAGCGCGGGCAGACGTTCCGGCTCGTGCACGGCGACTGCCTTGAGGTCATGGCCGGGATGGAGGCCGGGTCGGTGGACGCGGTGGTGACGGACCCGCCGTATGGCTTGGCGTTCATGGGCAAGCACTGGGACCACGGCATCCCCGGCGTGGACTTCTGGACCGAGGCGCTGGACGTGATGAAGCCGAGCGCCTACCTCCTCGCCTTCGGTGGCACCCGCACATGGCACCGCCTCGCCTGCGCCATCGAAGACGCCGGGTTCGAGATACGGGACACGCTCATGTGGCTGTACGGCTCCGGCTTCCCCAAAGGCAAGGCGTGTCTCAAGCCCGCGTGGGAGCCGATCATCCTCGCACGCAAGCCGGGGCCGATGCGGGAACTGGGGATTGAGGAGTGCCGGATACCGATAGAGGGATGCATCGACCCGGTGCGCCGCTCGTACAACCAGCCGGGGAAAGGACTCGGACACGGCGAGGTCTACGGCGTCTGGGGTGGTCAGTACGACGGCGCAAGAACGCCGCATCCCGACTCGCCAAGACACCACGCCGAAGGTCGCTGGCCCGCGAACCTCATCCTGGACGAAGAGGCGGCGGGGATGGTGGATGAGCAGACCGGCACTCTCGTGACTCACCCCGGGACTTGTCGCAGCGACTACGGGGCGGGCATGTACGGGGCCGCACGGCGCGAGGGCGAGGTACTGAGCGTGGGCGACTCCGGCGGCCCCTCCCGCTTCTTCTACTGCGCCAAGGCGAGCCGCGCGGAACGGAACAGGGGGCTGGAGGGGATGGAGGCGAGGCGGCGGGATCTGTCGCGCCATGCAGACCAACCGAGCATGAACGGCGGCGACGGCAACCCGTACAACCG
>Ga0209310_1002182_pt1 | contig 12907 bp, 10 predicted proteins | sample AD_UKC030_MetaG_FD_184415 | JGI IMG/M metagenome (GOLD analysis project Ga0209310, IMG submission 184415) | Active sludge microbial communities of municipal wastewater-treating anaerobic digesters from USA - AD_UKC030_MetaG (SPAdes) (version 2) | ecosystem: Engineered > Bioreactor > Anaerobic >... | reverse complement strand
CTGGTGGAAAGAGTCCAATGCAGAAGCCGTCCTCGGACTCCGCGTGGCTCGGGCTAACGGACTCTGGAATGCATATTGGAAAAGTCCTCTTTCTCACCAGAATTGACCGCCAATTTCAATCACACCCCCACCTTCAACGCCCCCGTCGCGGGCAGTCAAGGGAACCGTCGAGGAGCGAGAGGGATAAGGCCTCCCGTTCTCCGGAATCTAGAGTCTGCGATTTCGGATTTCCGAGTTTCTGGGGAGCCATCTTGCCACGCGAGGCAGAACGATCGTGGTCAAACAAGCGTAGCGGTTCCGCAAATTTCTTCGCCAGCGCCGCCACGTTGCAGAGGTGCTCCGAAAGCCGTTGCCAGTGGTCCGGATCCGGATCACGGGTGCCGTCGGGCAATTCTGCCGTATGTGCGTAAAACTTTGTCATGCCTCGTTTGAACTGTTCGTTTCCGGCTTCGAAATCATCGCCTGAAAGTCATTTATTATGAATGATCTTACCAGGGGGGAGTGACAAATACGGTCACTCCCCAAAATTTATTTCGGAATTTTTTCGGAACTATGACCAGGAGCAGCACATCCGTTTATACCATTGGCTTGGAGCCAGATGCGGAGGTCCTCTCGCGATGTGCGGTGGACATTAACCTCGTTTGTTGGTCCCCTGGCGGCTGACATCCTGCCCGAGAAAAGGCCCAAAAGGCCCGAGCCCTATGCCTGACTCAACGGGTATCCCGGAAAGTGTAGAAAAATGGCGGGACGAGTTGAAGAAAAAACATGCGTAACATCCTGTCGCGCAACTGACGCCGAAATTGTTAGAGCCATTGTTTTTCGCCTGAATTAATTCGCGTCAATTCGCTCGCAGCCCATAACGCTGTCAGTCCAGCCGGTGAAAGTCCGGTAATGGTAATTGATGATGAAGCCATTCACTAATAACTGACTTGGGAATCGGGGCGACCCGGCCCGGGAAAGCTCGGTCGTAAACGCCCTGACCGGAGCAGGGCTAGCCACATTCCAGGCCGTCGCATGAAGCGAACCCTGCAGCCTCGTTACGTGACCCACTATAATCCATAAGCCGCTGAGGGACGGACAGAGGCGCAGATGTGGCCATAGGAAGCCGCCGGGGACGGAGATCCCGACAGGGACGGCCTATCAGCAGGCGGCGACACGCCTGCGAAGGGGGCCGTGGCGTCAAGCGGGTTTGAGGCCGTACTGGGGAAAACCCGCCGTATGGAATTTTAGAGGGGGCAGAGGAAACGAAGGGGATGGCCTGGTAAGCGTTTGCCACAACGCCCGAAAGGGCCGATACGCCGGAAGTCATGGGCCTAATCATGTTCGCGCCTCTGCTCTACTCGATGTCCATTGGCGGTTAAGTTGTTTTGTTCGCGGTTCAGGGGCAGCACTTTTCTCCTTGACCGTCTTCGGCTTCCTGTGGATTCTTTTTTTATGATCAAGGGGGGAATGTCCATGGGGAAAAACCCAGCGCACCGTCCAAGCGTTCTGAGAGAACCTTCTTCGGGGAGTGATCGAGAATCCAGCCAGAACGTCGTGAATAAGCCGACTTCGGATGCGCTTTCCGGGAATTGTCATGCCAGCCAGGTTATTGTGGTGGGAGGGGGGCCAGCCGGTTTTTTTGCGGCGATTGCCTGTGCGGAGGCGGGAGCGTCGGTTATCTTATTGGAACAGAATCCCAGTTTTCTCAGCAAAGTCCGCATGTCGGGAGGCGGGCATGGCAACGTGACGCATACCTGCCTGGGGTCCCAGCCGTTGAGCGCTCGATTTCCTCGAGGAGAACAGGAATTGTTCGAGTCTTTTCAATGCTTTTCAGTAGCCGAAACCGTTTTTTGGTTCGAGACCCGGGGCGTGAGATTGTTGACTGAACCGGATGGACGAGTGTCGCCCGCAACCGGCGATTCCCAAACGATTATGGATTGCCTGTTGAACTCGGCCCGTCAAGCGGGTGTTGATTTGCGGGCCAATTCTTGGGTGCAACAAGTGGTTCGCAAGGCGGCGGGAGGGTTTCAACTGCTCCTGGGCGGAGGGGAAAAACTGGAGTGCGACCGATTACTGCTAGCCACGGGCGCCAATCGCGCCGAGGAATCGAGGCGGCTGGCCGTGTCTCTTGGGCATACGCTGACGTCGCCGGTGCTTTCGTTGTTCAATTTCCAGGTGGCTTCGACCTGGCTTCACGAGCTGGCCGGACTGAGGATTGACAACGTTGTCGCTTCGATCCCCCCTGTGGATCTGAGCGCGAGCGGTTCGCTGGAGGTCACCCGATGGGGATTGAGCGGTCCGGTTATTCTTGAGTTATCGGCGTGGGGAGCGCGCCCATTGCGCGAGTTAAATTACATCTTTCCCCTGCACATCAACTGGCTCCCCCAGGTCTCCCGAAACAGCATTCTGGCGATGTTTCAAACCCGAACCAAGATCCAAGGGAACACCGCGATCTCCGCTCAGCCTCCCCCCGGTTTATCGGAGCCCCTCTGGAAGGCCCTGGTCGGGGCAAACGGGATAAAGCCCGATGCCCCTTGGTCATCCATCACCCTGGAACAACTCACCAACCTGGCGCGACAACTGACCGATTCCGAGCTGTTCGTTGTGGGTCACTACGCGAACAAAGGAGAATTCGTGACCTGTGGCGGAGTGCGCCTGGACGAAGTTGATTTTCACACCATGGAAAGCCGGGTTTGCCCCGGCCTATATTTCGCGGGCGAGATTCTCGACGTGGATGGCGCCGCAGGGGGATTCAATATGCAGGCCGCCTGGACTACCGGATGGATTGCCGGCCAGCATCTTGCCGTTCCCGGGGCGGGCCCTATTTACGCCCCGACGGAATCCCGGCCTTATCTCATGGAGACGTGTTCTGGTTGACAGAATGCTCAAAACCACGGACAAAAAGCGGGTGAAAAACCTTCCTGATTCCACGCGCAATTTGGGGACCGCAATCCTGCTGGCCTTTGTCTCCGTCAACCTCCAGGCGGCCGATCTGATCCAAGCCAAGGACGGATCGGGAGTCTATGGCTACAAAGACACGCCCATCCTGCCCTGGTGCGGGTTCCACGTGCACGATTGCGATCGTCCGGCCCCCAAGCGAGTCGATCCCGGCAAGGCCGGTCCTCCCGCCCCCATTCCCGCCGATGCCAAGATCCTCTTCGACGGCAAGGATCTCTCGGCCTGGAGCCCAACGGAATGGAAAGTGGTGGACGGTTGTATCGAGGCCGTTGGCGGCAGTTCCCTCGTGTCCAAGGAAAGTTTTGGCAACATCCAGCTGCACTTGGAATGGATGGCTCCGGCGGGATTCGAGGGGGAATGGTACAATCGCGGCAACAGCGGAGTCGATCTGATGGGCCTGTTCGAAATTCAGATCTTTGATTCCTACAACGAAAAGTTGTATCCCGACGGCCAGGCGGCGGCCATCTACGGCCAAACCCCGCCCCTCGTCAACGCCACGCGGCCTCCCGGAGAATGGCAGGTCTATGATATCGCCTTCCTGGCGCCGGTTTTCGAGAATGGCAAACTGATCAAGCCCGCCCGGGTCACGATGTTTCACAACGGGCTCCTGGTCCATCACAACGAGGAGATCCACGGCGAAACCGGTCATCGCATCCTGCCCGAATACAAGGCCAAGACGACCCGGGGTCCGATCCGGCTCAGCGGCCACAACTGCCCCGTCCGCTTCCGCAATATCTGGATTCGTCCTCTGTAGGATTCGCGCACGACACGGCCGCGGCCATTTGACTGACGCCGTCTTTTCAAGATCGTCCATCAGAGCACTCTTGGGCCGCAAATCCATCGTTGCCAAAGGCGGTCTTCTTTTGCGTAAATCAGCGCCTGCCCATGATTGCGGAAAGACCATGGAAGTTCGAGCCGGTGATGCGGCTGGCGATCGGAATGTTTGCGAGCATTTCCGTCGGGGTGCTGCTGGTCCAGGTTTTCAGCCTGATTTGGGGCGCGGACACCCCCCTGGTCAAGCGCCTGGCCTTTGTGGTGGGCACCCTGTCGTTTCACGGGGCCGCGTTCCTTTTCATCTTTCTCTTCTTGCGTGAACACGGCCTGACTTGGAGGCAACTGCTCGATTGGCGCGGTCTGCGGAAGGTCCGACTCTGGATCTGGTGCGTCGCAACCATCGCGATCGTGTTCCCGATTGTCTGGGCCATCAACCAGGTCACGACCTCGTTCCTCAAGAAACTCCATTTCCCCACAGAACTGCAAAGCTCAGTCCAGTTGCTCCAGGAAACCCATGAAGTCTTTCAACTGATTTATTTTGGCCTGATCGCGGTCGTGGCCGCTCCCATCGTCGAGGAAATCCTGTTCCGGGGAATTCTATATCCTTACGTCAAAAGACTAGGATATCCGGGCACGGCATTGATTACCACTTCACTCCTGTTTGCCGCGACCCATGCCAACTTGCCGGCCTTTCTCCCTTTGGTAGTGCTGGCCATGTTTCTCGTGGTGCTCTATGAACTGACCGATGACTTGTTGGCGCCCATTCTTGCCCATAGCCTGTTCAACCTGATCAATTTCGTCTACGTGATCCGGAACGATATTTCGCCGTTCTGAACCCATGGCCCGATCTCATGAACGAATTGGAACTTATCGCGCGCCTCACCCGCTGTCTGCCTGTCAATGACTCGGTCATCGCTGGCGCCGGCGATGATTGCGCCGTGGTGGACCTGGGATTGGCGGACCGGTGGGGATTGCTCAAGATCGATGCGGTGACCGAAGGCATCCATTTCACAAAAGAGGCCCCGGCCCGGCAAGTCGGCCACAAAGCCCTCGGCCGGTGCCTGAGCGATGTTGCCGCCATGGCGGGAACCCCCCATCATGCGGTCATCGCCCTCGGATTGCCCCCGGATTTTTCCCCCCAATACCTGGATGACCTCTACGAGGGAATCAACGCTCACGCCACCCGTTACCAGGTCGCCGTCGTGGGAGGCGAAATCACGCGCCTGCCCGAACGGCTCAGCATCACCGTGGCCCTCCTCGGATCCGTGGGCAAACAGCGCTGTGTCCTCCGATCCGGAGCTCGATCCGGCGACGCCATCCTCGTGACCGGTGAATTGGGCGGATCGATCCACGGAAAACATCTTGCCTTCGAACCGAGACTGACGGAGGCCGCCTGGCTGGCCGATCATTTTCCGCCTCATGCCATGATCGATCTTAGCGACGGCCTGGCCAGCGACCTGCGCCATATCCTGTCCGCCAGCGGTCGCGGCGCCGAACTCCTGGCTGGCGCCATCCCTGTCAGCCCCGCCGCCCGCCTCCCGCAACAATCCCAGCATCCCCCCCGCCCGCCCCTGACCGCCGCCCTCTGCGATGGCGAGGATTACGAACTGCTCTTCACTGTGGACCCCAAACAAACCGTTCCCCTCCGCGATGCGTGGATTCAGGCCTTTCCCCAACTCAAACTCAGCTGCATCGGGCGAATCACCTCAGAACCCGGCGTCCGACTGCGCACAAAAAACGGCCTGCAAACTTTAACCGACCATGGCTTCCTTCATTTCCCATAACGCCGCCGAAACCCAGCAATATGGCGAGACCTGGAGCCGCGAAGCGGGCCCCGGCTGGGTGATTGGCCTGAGAGGCGATCTCGGAGCCGGCAAGACTCAATTGGTCAAGGGCCTCGCTCACGGCCTCGGCGTCCCGCAACGCATCCATTCCCCGACGTTCACTCTCGTCCACGAATATCCCCGCGGCCGATACCCGCTGTATCACCTCGATCTCTACCGACTTCAGCATGCCGATGAGATCGCCGCCGCCGGTCTCGCCGAGTACTTCTTCCGCGAAGACGGCATCACGGTCGTTGAATGGATTGACCGTTGGCAGCCTCCTCTTTCCCTCCAAGTGCCGCCAGGCGCTCATTACCGGGACGTCAGCCTCGAAATCCTCGACGATTCCCGGCGCCGCATTATCTATGAAGATTTTAGCCCTTGAATTTTCAACCGACGTCCGAAGCGTCGCAGTGGTCGATGCGATCCCTGGCTCGGCCCCCGAGGTTCGCTCCGCCTGTCAACAGACCGAAGGCCGCGAAACCCGCGCCATCGCCCTCATCGACCAAGCCATTGCTCAGGCCGGCATTGAACGCACCGAGATCGATCACCTGGCCATCGGCCTTGGCCCGGGATCTTACACCGGCGTCCGATTGGCCCTCGCTTTGGCTCATGGATGGAATCTCGGCCGGCCGGCATCCCTCCTGGGCGTCAACAGCATGACGGTCCTCGCCTCTCAAGCCCTGTCCGCGGGCTGGACCGGTCTCGCGCACTTTGTCATCGACGCGCATCGGGGCGAATTCTACACCGCAACCTACGATCTCACCCCCCCGATCCCCGTCTGCCAACAGCCTCTCCGAATCGTCAGCCGACAGGAAATCGACCGGTTCGCGACTGAATCCATTCCCTTGGCTGGTCCTGAAATCCAAAAGTGGTGGTCCCAGGGCCGCCCACTTGTCCCCACGGCAAGCATCCTGGGTCTCCTGGCCGCTCGAAACCACGAGGTCGTTCCCGGTCCCCAACTCGAACCTGTCTACCTCCGCGCCACCTCGTTCGTCAAAGCCCCGCCACCCCGGTTTAATCCCTGATCCCATTCGCCTGGGACCAATGGTGCGTTTGGATCGGCCCAGAGCTGCCGTTTTCCCTAATCCTATGCTCATCCGGCATTTCCGTAAATTTTTTGTGGTCTGACTTGCCCGATTCCGCTGGTTTCCAGTAGTCTGATTGCCATGAAAATCGTGTGGCTATGCACTTGTCCATCTCCCCATAGACCGATAGACCATTCTCAATCCCGATTCGTCCATGACCATCCCCGAAATTCTCCGCCAACTCCAATACGTGCCCAACGGTTACAAATTTGCCCCCTACGAAACCGCCCTGCGCGCCGCCATCGAACAACGCCAAGCCATCGTCCCCGAACTCATCGCCGCCATCGACCGCGTCTCGGCAAATCCCACTCCTTACCTCCACAAAGACAACTCCGACTACCTGCATTTGTATGCCATCTACTTGCTCGCCCAATTTCGCGAAACCCAGGCGCTCGATTGCTTCCTTCGATTCTTCTCTTTGCCGGGTGAAACGTCCCTCGATCTCACCGGCGACATGATCACCGAGCGCGGCGCCGCTGTTCTAACCTCCGTGTGCGGCGGCGATCCCGCACCCCTGCTCCGTCTCGCCCACGACGAATCCGTCAACGAATTCGTGCGCGGCCAGGCCATTGACGGCTTGCTGGTGCAGGGCATCTGGGGCGAGCGCCCGCGCGACGCGGTGATCGCCGAACTTCGCGGTCTTTTCGCAACGCTGCCCAAACCCGGCGATCCCCGCGTTTGGGCCCAATGGGTCTCGGCCGTCAATGACTTCGACGCCCTCGAACTCCTCCCCGAAGTGCGCCAGGCCTATGCTGACAAACTGGTGGACGAAGGCGTCATTGGGCTCGAAGACATTGACCCCGCCGTGCCGCGCAAGCCCCGCGGCTACACCCCACCGACCCGGGAAGAGGAATACCGCTGGTTTTGCGAACGCAATATCCCCATCGACGCCATCGCCGAATGCTCCAGCTGGTTTTGCTACATCGATGAGAACGAGGTTGTCAAACCGTTGGACGACGCGGACCATGACAACAAGGATCGTCCCGACGTCACGTTCGATCTGCCGCCTGCGGAGATTCCAGCGATTCCATCGCTTCCGGCTTACACGCCTCCGAAGCCGTACATCGCGCCGCTCAAAATGGGCCGCAACGACCCCTGCCCCTGCGGCAGCGGCAAAAAATTCAAGAAATGCTGCGGCAAATGATGGCCGCAATAGGGCACAAAGCGACCGCAATCCGCAATCCGCACTAAAACAACCTCCAACCACCCATGAACCGCATCTACCAAGGGAGAGTCATCTGCGTCGAAATGAAGAACCGCGACGAAGCGACACACAACGAAACGCCGTGGCTGCCGTTCGACCCCGATCCCAAACAAGCCAAAGTCAAATGGCAAGCCACCCTCCCCGTCCCGTCGAAGCCGGGCGAAGGCGGATGGCAGCACCACCAACTCTTTCAGGACGCGGTGAATCCTTAGCGCAACATAAATATGAATCGAATCTATCAAGGGAGAGTCGGAGCCGTGGTTGTTCCAAAACCCAGCAAGGCTAAGAAGGGTCCTGTCGAGTGGATACCGCTGGGCTTCACGCCGGACGAATACGCCAAGGTAAAGAACGAGCGGTGCCGTCTGCTCCAAATGGCGTCAGGAAATGACGAAGCGGCAGCAAACGCGAAAAAGCGACTCGCAGCGTTGAACCGAGAGGAGCACAGGAAGTGGGAGACGGCCCTCCGGGAGCAGCACATGACGTTTCAGGATGCGGTAAATTATTACTTTCTCGCCTTGGCCGCGATGGCGGAGGGGTTGATGCCAGCTGAAGAAGGGGCGAGGCCACGCGAAGTCGAGCGGTTGAAGGTGGAACTTCAGGAACGGAAGGACGCTCGCAAGAAACGGAAGGCGAAGGCAAATGACGAGGAGAAGAAGCGCGACGATGAAATTGAGGAGCAAATCACCCGGCTCCGGCGGGAAGAGGCGGTGTGGCAATGGCGCAATCAGGTGCGCGACACCTGGGAGAAAGTGAAACGCGGGGCGGAACAATTCGAGGGGCCAAAGGCGCATCTGACTAAGCTCCTTGGATTGGACGAGGGGGCGGACTCGTTTGAAGATGCGTGCAAGGTAGTGTGTCGGCTATCGAAGGCAACGCCCATGCAACGGGCTGAGGCCGTTCTCTATCTTATGGAGCTTGCGGGCAGCAAAGCTGACCTCTCGCCGTTGGTCGAATCCAAGATGCCTTGGTTGTCCAATCCTTCGACCGCCGATCTCACAGACGATGCCACGAGATCGAAGCGACGAAAATTAGCTCAATTGGAGGTGAGGAGGTTAGCCAAACTCGACGCCAAGGAATTCGCAAATGGGGCAAAGGACTTCGATCCGGCGCTATTCGTCACAAAATCAACGTCAGTACAAGCGGACGAAGCACGCCAAGGAATGCGTGAGGCATTTAATCTGGCAGTCGCATATCAAGCGAACCCGAAAACGAACAAGCCATTCACGCCAGCAGCGAAGCTCGCGCCTCACAAGGAAACGTTTGAGCGCCAACTGCCGCTGGTGCCGGATGACTTCGCCGTGTGCATCGCGACGGGCAAGCACCAAAAGGAGTATCGGTTTGCAGTCGTACTGAAAACGATGTTTGCGGCCGACGATGGTGGGCATGGACCAGACAGCGGGATCAATGCATTGAGGGATGCCGCTATTGAAGCGTTTCATGCAATCACCAAGACTTTGGTTGGTGGCAAGGAAGTGAAAGTGGTCGAAACAGACTGGCTAAAAGAAGGCCGAACCGCAGATGACACAAAATACTTCGAGTATTTCAGCAACCTGAAGTTCACATCGCCGAGCGCCCCTTCAGCATGCGCCAAATCGGAAGATGATACTCCGGACGACGATGACAGTAACGAGGATGAGGATGGGGCCGGAGAGGACACCGGCAAGAGCAACCGTGCAATCTGGTTTGAGTGGGATAAGGCCGCCTTCGTCGAGGCCCTCAAATTTCCCCATCGCTACTATCAAGACACACTTAAGCGCGACGAGGAGTGCGCTCGACTCGAATCACGCCGAGACAAAATGAAAGGCGAAGGAGGGGATTCCGCGGCTGGCAACGAGGACGAGGATACTTACGGCTTCAAGAACGATCATCGCATAGACGCCATCCAGGAGCTTGTTCGTGAAAGCGACTTGCTCGGATATCTGGAGGAAGACAATGACGAAGAAGACCGACAGTATCCGATTCATGACAACACGCTTCGCGGCTGGAGCAAGTTGTGCCAAGCGTGGCGGGAAGCGGCGGACAAGCTGAAGGAGTCCGATCCGGCGGAATTGGAAAGGGAACTCGACCGCATTCGTCTTGAACAGCAGGGCGAGCGGCCGGAGGAAGCGGGTGGTGGCGGGCTGTTCAAGGTTCTTCAACGCGCGAAATACCACTGCATCTGGCGTGACACTCCCAAGGGAAACCAGGCTGACGATCCGCTGTGGGCGTGGGTGAACTTCCGTGAACTGGAGGAGAAGATTGAAAGCCTGAAACTACCGATCCGGTTCACCCCGGCCCACGCCGCAAAATCGCCACGTTTCTTTAACTTCCCCAAGACACCGAAAACGGACGGGAAGCCGCCGAAGAACAGTGACCGGCCTGGTCTCAAGTCGGCCCACGTTCCGGGGATGTTCGCTCGGAACGAGAGCGGTGAGATCATTCCGGTGAAAGGCGGCGAGTCATGGCTGGGAGATCGCCCGCGGATGATGGCGCTGAACGCGGGTGTGTTGGTGGAGACCAAAGAGGGGCTTCAACCGACCGCTGCGCGAATTTATTACGCCGCGCCCCGCCTGCGCCGGGATGCTATTCGTCGGGATGGCGAGTCCAGCCTCGGCAGTGTGGCGATGATTCAGCCGATGATGGAGGCTCTCGGCCTTGCGCCAGCAGTGCCAACGGTGAACTTCGCGAATTGTGCGGTAAGGCTCCACTCCGAACCGGAAGACGCGAATGATGAAGGTGCGGAATGGCGAATCAATCTGGACTTCCCGGCGAGCGTGGAGCCGGAGGAGTTGCTGAAACACGAACTATTCGGCCACGGAACGAAATGGAACCGCCAGACGTACAAAAGTGGAAAGGCACATGCACAGTTCAACTTCTCCGGCGGAGACGATCTTCATGAAATTAGTTTGCGCTGGCCCAAAGAATGGGAGTCGTCGAAGCGACCAACGGACCCAAAGACAGACAGGTGGTTCAACCACGATCGCTTCACTTGTTTGCCTGTAGATTTAGGTCAGCGCGTTGGTGGGGCATTTGCAGTGCTGGACGTGCGGGCGGGTTCGGACTTCGGCAAGAACAAGCAGGGCAAACCAGTTCCGTCTCGTTTCATCGGAGAGACGCCGGGCAAGCGATGGCACGCGGCGGTGGCGGCGACGGGGCTTCTTTCCATGTCGGGTGAGGATACGGAGATTTTTCGGACGCGCACGTCTCCGGACGATAGGAACAAGAAAGACACCAAGCCGGGAAAAGGTTTCCGTGAAGAATTGTGGGGCGATAAAGGGCGTCCGCCATTACGAGCGGGCGATCCGGGTGCATTGCGCGACGAAACGGAGGAAGCCCGCCGCTTGCTCAAAGCGTTTGGCCAGATGGACATCATGCCGCCGGGCTGGGATCAGCGCGGGAACACTCCGAGCACGCAACTGAGTTTCCCGGAACAGAACGATAATTTGCTGAAAGCCGTCAGCCGTTACATGAGCCGCATACGCCGTCTGCATCGCTGGTGCGCTTTCCTCAAACCGAATGACAAAGACAAGCGCACTGCCGAGCGACAGGCCCGCGCACTGAATGAGATCCGCGAGGCGTGTGGCTTGGATGAGTGCGGCAAAACAAAGACGGTTAAGAAGACCGGGGATCCTGCGACTGGTGAATCGTGGCTCGCCCCGCTTGTGCGTGCTTTGGTCGAAGATGGAAAGTGCGATGCAGCGTTGCAGTCGCAGCTGGCGGACTTGTTGCGCCCCATGCTCGAGGCGCTTCCGGGGCAAATGGAAACCATCGCCAATCGATGTGTGCCCTTGCGTGGGCGTTCATGGAAGTGGGAACAGTCTGATGAGGACGAACAGGGCAAACCACTCCACATCTTGCGGCAAAGTAGTGATGCCATTCCCACCGCGCGCATGAAAATGTCCGACGGCAAGGAGCGCGAGGTGACATGGATTCGTGGACAGCGCGGGTTTTCATCGCAACGAATCGAACAGATTGAGTTCTTGCGCAAACTGCTCCAGTCGCTGAACTCCATTCAGCGGCGGACGATTGGCGAACTGGTCAAGCGCCAGAAGCGCAGTCAGGACGGCCAGATTCCAAGGCTGCCGGATTGTTGCCCGGACTTGCTGGACAAGATTGCCGAACTCAAGGAACAGCGGGTAAACCAACTCGCTCACCAAATTCTCGCTGAGGCACTCGGGGTACGGTTGCGTCGGGATGGGCCAGGCAAGGGCGACGACATGCGCGCGACATCTGATATCCACGGCGAGTACGAACGCATCCCCTGCCGTCTCGATCCATCCGGCTTCCGCCGCCCTGTGGACTTTATCGTGATCGAAGATCTGAAATACTACGACACAGCAGCCATACGCTCAAGGCGTGAGAACACGAGGCTCATGCGCTGGTGCCGTCGTCACTTCCGCAACAAGCTCAAGCAGCTTTGCGAAGTGTTTGGGATACCCGTGGTGGAATCCAATCCAGCGGACTCGTCCAAGTTTTGCTCACGCTCCGGCGTAGCGGGATTCCGCGCGGTGGAAGTAGGGCCGGGTTTCGAGCATGACTTTGTTTGGAACAAGGCTTTGAAGAAACTGGACGATCCCGGCGCAAAACTTGACCATGCCGAAGAGGCACACTGCAAAGCGGTGAGCAAACTTGTCAAGCAAGTCGCCGAGGCACAGAAAATTCCTCGGAAGGACGGAACGCTTTCAGGCAAGCCTCGCACCTTACTTGCGCCGCTGGGGAGCGGAAACGTGTTTGTGCCTATCGTGGGTGAAATAAGCGGTTCCGCAGTCGCCCCCGGCGTGGTCCAGGCTGACATCAACGCAGCGATCAATCTTGGACTGCGGGCAATTGCTGACCCAAGACTTTGGGACGTACATCCACGCCTCAGAACGTTAAGGTCAAAATCCGAGAAGAAGGGCGAGCCTGCTCCATTGGAACTCAGCACAAGAGAGAAACGTAAGTATGGCGAGACAAGTGAGAAGTTATCTCTTAACAGATGTTCCTATAGCTCTGAAGCGTTAATTGTTGATGTTCAGATATATGAGTATTTTTTGGGTCAATAATGTAGCCACTAATAATATGGATTTAATGCTTGCATATACAATATATTACCGTAATAT
>Ga0209310_1002181_pt1 | contig 12910 bp, 14 predicted proteins | sample AD_UKC030_MetaG_FD_184415 | JGI IMG/M metagenome (GOLD analysis project Ga0209310, IMG submission 184415) | Active sludge microbial communities of municipal wastewater-treating anaerobic digesters from USA - AD_UKC030_MetaG (SPAdes) (version 2) | ecosystem: Engineered > Bioreactor > Anaerobic >... | reverse complement strand
AGAACGCCGATTGGGAGCAGCGCCTGACACGTGCCGCCGAGTTGCGCCGTGCGGGCGCCGAGCGCCAGGCGGCGGCCGACAAGCTTTACGAAGAACTGGAGCCGACGTGCTACAAGAAGTTCCTGGTCAATCGCTGCCGCGACAATGCCTATCGGGAATTGACCGCGTCGACCAGGGAAGCCAAGCGACTCGAAAACGAGGGCAAGGCCATCGAGCGCCAGGTCAGGAAGGAGCAGTTCAGCGCGCGCGATGTCGAGGCGGCGGCGATGGCGCCGGCGCGCGAGGCAAGGCTCGAGGCGCTGGAGGTCGAGACGGCAGCGGCGCGCACCGAGGCGGAAATCGATGAGGCGAGGACGCGGGCCGACAAGGAACGCAAGGCCGAGGAAGGCGCCCGGCGCAAGGCCGAGGAAGCGGAGCGCCTGCGCAAGAAGCAGGCCGAACACGAAGCGCGCGTTGCCGAAAAGGCGCAGAAGGCCAACGCCAAGGCAGCTGCGGCGGGAACGGAAAAGCCCTGAGGCTCAGCCGGTGATCTGTTCGATCAGTTTCCTGATCGGTGTCGGCACGCCGGCGCTCGCGGCCCCGGCGAGTTCGACCCAGTGCAGTCCCGGTTCGCTGGCCGCGACGGCCGGTGAAACGATGCACAGCACCGGTTCCAGCGTCAGCCGGAAATGCGTGAAGGCGTGCCTGAGCGGTTTCAGATTTCGTCGGTTTTGGCCAATCAGCCCGAGTCGGGCGAGTACGGCGGAAGCTTCCCCTTCAGGCGGCACCAGCAATCCGCCCCACAGGCCGCTTGGCGGGCGGCGTTCGAGCAACAGGCGGGTGCCGTCGCTGATGAAGACAAAGCCGGCGCGGCGCTCGGGCAGTTTCGCTCGCAGGCGCGGTGTCGGCAGCGCCGACTGGCGGCCGCTCAGGCGCGCCTGACAGTCCGGGCTCACCGGGCAAATCTCGCAGCGCGGCCGGCTGCGGGTGCACAAGGTGGCGCCGAGATCCATCAGACCCTGCGTGTAGCTTTCGATATCTGCCGCGGGGAGCAGGCGTTCGGCCAGCGCCCACAGTTCGCGGTCTACCGCTGACTGGCTGGGAAAACCTTCGATCGCGAACTGGCGGCACAGCACCCGCCTGACGTTGCCGTCGAGTATCGCTGCGCGCTGGCCGAACGCGAAGGCGGCAATGGCGGCTGCCGTCGAGCGGCCGATGCCGGGCAGGGCGCTCAACTGGCTGGCGGAATTTGGCCATTTTCCGGCGTGGACCGCGACAATCTCGCGGGCGCAGCGATGGAGATTGCGCGCCCGGGCGTAATACCCGAGTCCGGCCCAGTGCTCGATCACTGACTCGAGCGGCGCTTCCGCCAATGCCTGCACCGTCGGAAAGCGTGACAGAAAACGCTGGAAATACGGGATCACCGTGCCGACCTGCGTTTGCTGCAGCATGATTTCAGAAAGCCAGATCCGGTACGGGTCGCGCGTCTGCTGCCAAGGCAGGTCGTGGCGCCCGGCGATCTTTTGCCAGGCGATCAGTCGCTCGGCGAAGGTGGGAGTGATGGACAAATCGGCGGACAAATCAGCCTCGACGCGCGGATGCGGAGCACGGATAATACGGCGTTTTTCCGTCGGCATTTTTGATGAGCGAGATTCAGGACGATACCCGCGCCTTGCGCAATACCCTCGGACGCTTCGCGACCGGGGTAACCATAGTCACGGCAATAGATCGCGACGGGCAACCGGTCGGGCTGACGGTCAATTCTTTTTCGGCGGTGTCGCTGAACCCGCCGCTGATGCTCTGGTGCCTCGACAACGGTTCGCACAACCTCGAGGCCTTCCGCCACGCCAGGCACCATGCCATCAATGTGCTGGCCGCCGGGCAGGTCGATCTCTCCAACCGCTTCGCGACCTGGCCGATCGATCGCTTCGCCGGGCTGCACTGGCACGCCGGCGCTGGCGGGGCGCCGCTGCTGGCCGGCTGCTGCGCCAGTTTCGAGGTGATCAACGAAAGCTGCCAGCCCGGCGGTGATCACTCGATCTTTGTCGGCCGGGTCGTCAATTTCAGCGAAACCCCCGAACTTGCCCCGCTGCTTTTCCACGCCGGACAGTATCGCCTGCTCGCCGAGGATTGAACCGGGCGGCCGCAGCGCTTAGAATGGAGCGCAGCCTCCAGCCCAGAGCGGGCGTCGTATAATGGTAATACCCAAGCTTCCCAAGCTTGTGCCGTGGGTTCGATTCCCATCGCCCGCTCCAAATTACTTTGAATCGCTATCGGCCGAACGCCTCTCAGTGCGTTTCCTTGACGGCATAATATTTTTTGTCTGATTTGCTGGGTCGACCGGGCTTCCTTTTCATGATGACTACGCCCCTGACGCCGGACAGACTGGCGATCGGCTGATCGGGGTAGGCCGGGTTCAGCGCGTGCAGGGCCCAGCCCGCCTCGCGCTTGATCAACTGGCGGAAGATGTATTCCTCGTTGTGGAAAGCGATGACATACGATCCGTCCGTTGCCAGGCCTTCCGGCTCGACGACGATGATCTCGCGTTCCACGAACTCGGGCTCCATGCTGTCGCCCAGCACCATGAGCGCAAACGGCTCGGCGCCCGAGCAGGCGCCGAAGGGGCTGTCATCAGCTGGTTGTTCCGCGGAGACGACCGGGATGCTTATCGGTTTTCGTTTGGTTTCCATGCAAGCTCCGCAAAGAGGTGTTTCAATTCAGCCAGCGCACCAGGTAATAGAGCCTGAAGCCTTCCGACGAGCGCGACGGGCCGATGACGATCGCCGGATGCAGGTTTTCGCCGGCCCGCCGCAGCGCTTCGCCTTCGCTGGCGAGCACTTCCACCACGCCTTCCGGAAAGCGCTTGCGCGCCTTGCTCGGACTGCTGATCAGCGCCGGTACTTCCTTCGAATGGTCGGGGTCGAGATACAGTTTCATGGCTGCTGACCTGCGTTCTGCGTGTGCTGCATCGGGCGCGGTGTTCTCAGTGTCCGCACGGCCTGGTCGATGGGCGCAACCAGCGCTTCGATTCTACGCCGCATCAGCGCGCCGACGGTCGTGTTGCGCAGCAGCCAGGGGTCGGCGGTCTTGCCGGTCAGTCCGGACAGGGCCAGCATGATTTCGATGTCGTGCCGGTAGCCGGGGGCGGCCTGCAACAGGTTCACCAGATCGGCGGGCGCATCGCCGCCGCTTGCCAGCGTGCCGGCCTCGGCAAATGCCGCTTCCAGCGCTTCGCTCCTGACCGGATAACCCATGGTGTGGAAGTAGCGGCTGATGGCATCGAGCAGCGCGTAAACCACCAGCGACGTGGTGGGCCGGGCCAGTACTTCCGAAACCGCCTTCAGCCAGGTTTGCCCGTTGGCTGACAGCAACGACAGGAAGCGTTCCGCATAGACATTGCCGCCTTCGGCCAGCGGCTTCAGCAGGGCCGCTACTTCCGGCTCGTCGGCGCGCGCCGGCTGATCGGCCGGCAGGTCGCCGGGCAGGAACTCGAGGAAGCCGATGTAGTAATAGGGTACGCCCTTGGCCTGGCGCCAAAGTTTGGCCGTCGTCTGCGGGTCGGCGAGCTTGCCGTACAGCACCAGCCGGATGGTGTGCATGCGGGCGTCCGGGTTCTCCTCGAACGGCAGGTGCTCGATGAGGAAGTCGGCCAGCACCTTGCCCATCCGGCCCTGGATGACCGCGTCCTTCTCCAGCATCCAGCGCGCGATTTCCATGGTCGGCTGGCACCACCAGACACGCCGGGCGAGCTCGTCGGTAAGGCTGGCGGCATGGGCGACGGCGACGACGGCTTCCGGCTCGCCCAGCAGCAGCAGCGACGCCAGATTCTTGTCGGAAGTCTGGCCCATCCGGGTCCAGTTCTGGAGATAAACCGGATAACCGCGCGGCGAACCGAGCGCCTGTCCGCCCAGAAACTCCTTGATGCGGGTAATGTACTGGTCGGCCCGGCAATTGGGATGCAGCCGGATTTTCGCCTCGCCGCCTTCCCGCAGTGCGTAAAGTGTCATTGCCCCTTCGTCGAGGCGTACCGCCTGTACCGGGTCGGCCATCATCAGCACGTTCAGGCGCAGGCTGTCTTCGGGGGAGAGATCGCTGGCGGTCATCAGTTCAGTTGAATCCGTTTGCCCCAGGGCACCGGCTTCTTGCCCTTGACCAGCCAGATGGCGGGATAGGGCGGCGCATTCTCGGGAAATTCCGCATCGGCATCCGTGAAATACACCAGCGCATCGGGCCGCAGGTTTTCCCGTTCCACCCATTCGAATACCGGGGAGAAGTCGGTGCCGCCGCCTCCTGCGAAAGCGCGCGGCAGGCGGAATTCTTCCCAAGGCTCGAACACCCAGGGGCAATCTTCGGCGAGCTTTGCGTCACAGGCCAGCAGCGTGATGCGCACCGGTAGGGCGCCCTTGATCGCGTTGATTTCGGAAAGAAACTCCGATAGTTCCTCCTCGCCGATCGAACCCGAGGTGTCGATCGCCACGATCAGATCGCATTGCGCGCTTTTCAGCGACGGCAGGATCATTTCGCCCTCGCGGCGGGACGGCCGCATGTAGTTGTAGTCGTTGCGGGCGCGCTCGAAGAAATAGTGCGCCAACAGCGTGCGCCAAGGCAATTTCGGCTCCAGCCAGGTGTCGACCATGCGCGCCATGGCGCCGCCGAGTTTGCCGGCCTGTTGCGCCTGCTGCGCGGCGCCGGCCAGGTATTGCTGCCATTTCTGTCCCAGTTCCTCGCGCTCCTCCATCGTCAACGGCGCGGGCGGATTGTCGGTGCGCTCATCCGCGCCTGCCTCATGGCCGGATCGCCCCTGCCGGGGGTCGGTCTGGGCGCTGCCACCGTCACTCGGTTGGCGATCCTTGCTCTGCGCCTGGACGCCTCCCGACGACTGGCCCTGATGATCCTGCGGGGAATCGTCCGGCGGCGGTTCATCGCTCCGGCCGCCCTGGCTGCCGTCGGCATTGTTGTCATACAGGTGCTGGTCGAGGGTTTCGCCGTCCGGGTTGTCATCCAGACAGGGGTAGATTTCCTCGGCGCTCATGTTGTCGTACATGTTCAGCACGACCACCTCGGGCGGCGCTTGCAGTCCGTCGCCGACGAGGATGGGATTGATCGCGAAGTCGCAGGCGAGATCCCATTTGCGCTGGATGCGGTGGCCGCGCCGGATGAAGTGGGTCAGCGCACAGTGCAGCGCCTCATGCGCCAGCACGAACTCGATCTGGGACAGCGACAGGCGGCCAATATAGGATGGGTTGTAGTAGAAGCTCTTCATGTCCGTGGCGGTGGTGCGGCACCACGGCCCGGCCGCGATCATCGGCAGGCGCAATACCAGCGCCCCGAGGAAGGGCTTGTCGAGGATCAGCCGCGTACGGGCTGCCGCCAGTTTGATGGCAGGGTCGTCGGCGCTGGCGGTCCGGGCGGAACTCGATGACATGGCTGGTCAGGAAGCTGAGAGGCTCAAGGGGTCCTGCGCTGAGAGCCTATTCGTAGAGAACGATATCGGCGACCTGCTTCGCCCATTCCGCAAACTGCGGAACGGCAAACAGGGGTTGTCCGATATTGCGGTGGATGTCGGAAACCAGCATGACCCCCATCTCCCGGAGCGGGAAACGGGCGGCGTAGTCGAGAATGTGGCCCAGCATTTCCCCGATGTCGCTGCCGCCCCTGGCGCGGATGGCGCGGGCGACCAGCGCGGCGGCAACGGCGTATTGCAGATCGGTGTCGCGCGGGACGTCGGCCTCGCGGCCTTCGACGATGGCGTCCAAGTCCGGCATGCGGGACAGGTTGGCGAGGTAAGCCGAAAATTCGATGCCGGCCGCCTGGCCGACGCAGGCCGCCAGCGCCGGGCCGAGGAGGTCGGGCCGATCGCTGAACTTCTGCAACGCGCGATGGGCGAATTCCCATGAGCGCGGCGTCGGGAAGGCCGTAGGATTGCGCGCCGGGTCGAAGTCGAACAGCAGCTCCGGGCGGAAGCGCAGGAAGCCGATCAGCCGGGCGTCGATGTTGTTTTCGTAGGCCCAGCGGGACCAGTCATCGAGGTTGGCTTCGACGTCGAAGTGCGAAAACCGGTTGGCGAGCGGTGCCGGCATGGCATAGGTGACGCCCCGGTCGCCCTGCCGGTTGCCGGCAGCAAAAATCGCCCAGCCAGGAGGGACCTCGTAAGCGCCGAGACGGCGGTCGAGAATCAACTGATAAGCTGCGGCTGAAACGGAAGGTGGCGCGGAGGTGATTTCATCGAGGAACAGAATACCCTTGTCGCCATGCCGCCCGGCATCCGGCAGGATGGAAGGAATCGCCCAATCGACGTGGTCGCCAACGCGGAAGGGAATGCCGCGCAAGTCGGAGGGTTCCATTTGCGAAAGGCGGATATCGATCACCGGCACCCGGTGCCTGGCCGCCACTTCGCTCACCATCTGCGATTTGCCGACGCCGGGCGGACCCCACATCATGACCGGCGTATGGTGGCCTTCGGCGGCGCTGAGGAATTCGGTTTCAAGAATCGGGATCAACTGGGCGGGACGCATAAGGGAACGGAAGGCTGATCAAAATTGACTATCTTACTGTGGATTAGCAATCGCCAGACATTGAGCTCGCGTTGCTGACTGCCCGGCCTAATCCGCCAGCAGGGTGATGGTCGCTTCGGCCGTCGCCTTGTCGATGGCGAAGATCAGTTCACAGTACTCGTTTTGCGGCTCGACCGGCGTCGGATCGTCCGCGCAACTGCAACCGGTGATGATGCCGGAAAAGAAGACACCCACCCTGGCGCGAATGAACCCGGCCTCGTCGGTGGCACCGATGATCATTGCCTCGAAGTGGTCGTCGAGGGCATGACTGCTTGCCGCCAGGCCCTGCTGCAAGGGTAGCCGTCCGCCGCCCAGCTGTTCGATTTCCCGCTTGAGTACGGCCATGAATTCAGGCGAGTTCCAGGCGCCCAGCGCGGCGGGGAGATGGATCATTCCCGGTCGAATTCCTGCTCAGTTCGGCTTCCGGGTCGGCTTCGGCATGGCCACGACCTTGCTCGCGGGCGGCTCGTCCGTGTAGTAGGGTTTTTCGTTGTCGGACAGGCCGGCCATCAGGGCAAGTTCCCGCTCGCGTTCGGCGATCAGTCCGAACAGGTCGCGAATGTCGTCGATGGTGCTTTGCTGAAAGGGGTGGGGCGTGCCGTGCGCCGGCATGGCGTCCTTGACGATATTGCCCAGTACCTTGCGCAGCACGCGCAGGATGCGTTGTTCCTTCGACAGGTTGTCATCGTTCAATTGAGTGCTCCGTATAAGGGGAAGGTGATGATGGGCTCAAGGTACAACAGTAAGGCGCCAGGCGCCAGTGGTATGGCTTGATGCTTCAGCTGATCCTGCCTGCAGGTCTGCTGCGGCATGTCAGGCGGCTGCGCGGAGGCGGGCCTCGACCTGCAAGCGCGTGATGAGCGCTGGATCGGCTTGCGCCGGATACAGGCGACAATAGTGCGCCACGCCGTGGGCGTCGCCGATCGCGGACTGCTCCAGTGCCGCGCGGGTTGTGGCGGAAAGCGGCAGCATCAGCAAGCGCGCGGCCTGGCGCGCGAGAAAGGCGGATATCAGGGATCGGTCGCCGGCGAGGTCGAACGCATCGATGGCCAGCAGGCATTCGGGAAAGGCGGCGGCCGGCAGGCACCGCGCCTGGACAGTGGTGGAGGCAGGGACATCGAGATACTCGCCGCTGCCGTCGGTTGCGCGCCGGAACCAGAGCGTGCAGTTGCCCGCGTGCAGCACGCGTTCCTCGATCTCGGCTGCCTGGGGGTCGTCAGGCAGTGCCCGCCAACCGGGAACGGTGCGGCGTTCGGGCAAGGCGGTGGCCGCGGCGAGCAATGCCACCGGGCGGGCGTCGGCGCAGCGCCAGCATTCGTAGTTATCGACCAGTGCAAAGGGCAGGTCGGCCTCATGCACGGCAATGGCTGCCGTCAGAAACCCGGCGGCGGTTGTCGCGTCGAATTCGGTGGCCGGAAAGTACGGAAATTTTGCCAAACCTTCGCTTTTCGACCAGACGGCGTAGCGGGCATAATCGAGCGCGCCTTGCCGGTTGAGGCTGCCCCAGCCGGCCGGCCGCCGGGCCAGCAGTTGCAGTTCCCAGTTCCTGCCGTCGACGCTGAGTGCGCGGCCGGTGTCCGATTCGACGATCTGTTCGACGCCCCGGTAGGGATTGAGTCGACGCCGCGCGTAGTGGCGCAGGGAAGCAGTCAGGATGCCTCCTCCAGGCGGGAATGCAACTGCGCAATCAACTGTTCGGCAGAGTCCTGCAATTCGGGATCGAGGACTTCATAAAGGTACTCGACCTCGTCCAGAAGCGTCTCGATCTCGCTCCGATCGGTCAGTTGCGTCAGACGTCCGGCAACTTGCTGCAGGTAGGCATAGGGATTGACGCCAGGCATGGGTAACACTCCTCCGTTGGTCAGCAGACGGGATGACATCTTGCCGGTGGTTTTGACCGGCTGCAAAAGATTGGTTCCGCTTCCGTCCAACAGCTCGCCGAAAATGACTAGAATCCCTGTGAGAATGCAACAAATTGGTTGCGGATCGATCAAGATGCTTCCGGCGATACAGCGCGTATCTTGCTGTGTGTCCGGCATGAGAGGTGGTGAGGGGCTTGTCCAGGATTTCCAGCTGGTTTCTTCCATTGGCGCGGCGCGTGCTCTATTTCTGGGTACGCACGACCGTCTTTGCCGAAGCCGCGTCGGTCATCGATCCGGCGCGTCCGGTTTGCTACGTTTTGCACGACCGCCATCTGTCGAACCTGCTCGTTCTCTTCGAGGAGTCGCGCCGCGCCGGATTGCCGCCGGCCGAGGTGCCATTGGTTTTCGACGGCGTCAGGGCGGGGCGTTCGGTCTTCTTTCTGAACCGGCTCCATAACGGCGGCACCCACGAAGTTTCGCGCCTGCTGGCGGCGGTGACGGGGGCTGTGGTGGCCGACCCGGACATCGACATCCAACTGGTGCCGGTGGTAATTCTCTGGGGACGCAGCCCGGACAAGCAGGAATCCATCCTCAAGGCGCTGTTTGCCGAAACCTGGCGCAACCCGGGCGCGTTCCGCCAGGCGCTTGCCGTGCTGCTGCATGGACGGCAGACGCTGGTGCGCTTCAATGCGCCGCTCTCGCTGCGCGAACTGGTGCATGGCGGGGCCGCGCCGCTCGGCGAAACGCAGGCCTCGCGCAAGGTATCGCGCATCCTGCGCGTGCACTTCCGGCGCCAGCGGCAGATGGCGATCGGTCCCGATCTGTCGCACCGCAATACACAAATTGAAATGTTGCTGGCCAGCGATCCGGTGCGCACGGCGATCGCCGAAGAGTCCGTCAAACTGGGAATTTCCGCCGGCGAAGCCTATGGCAAGGCGAACAAGTTCGCACTGGAGATCGCTTCCGATTATTCCTACGGCACGACCCGGGCGCTGGAACTGTTCCTGACCTGGCTGCTGGAGCATCTCTACGACGGCATCGAGACGCATAATTTTGAGGCGCTGGCGCAGATCGCACCCGGCCAGGGCATCGTCTATATTCCCTGTCACCGCAGCCACGTCGACTACCTGCTGCTTTCCTACCTGATCCATCGCAATGGACTGACGCCACCGCACATTGCCGCCGGGGTCAACCTCAACATGCCGCTGGTCGGCTCGCTGCTGCGTCGGGGCGGCGCTTTCTTCCTGCGCCGCAGCTTCAAGGGCGAACCGCTGTACGCGGCGGTTTTCCACGAATACCTGCACCTGATGCTGGCGCGCGGTTTTCCGATCGAGTATTTCATCGAGGGGGGGCGCAGCCGGACCGGCCGCACCCTGACGCCGAAGGCCGGCATTCTCGGCATGACCATCGCCAGCTACGTGCGCAGCCACGGCCGGCCGCTGGTCTTCGTACCGGTTTATATCGGTTACGAGCGACTGATCGAGGGCCCGACCTACGTGCGCGAGCTGGCCGGCCGTCCGAAGCAGCGGGAGTCGCTGTGGAACCTGCTGACCAGCGTCCGCAACATTCGCCGCATTTATGGCCGCGTACATGTCAATTTCGGCGACCCGTTGCCGCTCTCGGGATTCCTTGACCGCTATCGGCCCGACTGGCGCTCGGCGCGCGACGAGGATAATGGCGACTGGCTGCGTGGCGCCACCCGCGAGGCGGCGATCACGCTGGCTACCCGGATCAACGACGCAGCCGTGATCAACCCGGTCAGCCTGATTGCGCTGGCGCTGCTGGCGACACCGCGGTGTACGGCGGATCTCATCGGGCTGCGCCGGCTGATCGCGCACTTTCAGGCGCTCGATGCCGCGGCGCCGTACTCGCAGCGGCGCATTGCCTGCGACCTCGATCCGGCGCAGGTGATCGCCCACGCCGAGCGGCTCGGCATCGTCGAACAGATTCCACACCCGTTCGGCAACCTGGTACGCGTGGTCGACGCGCAAGTGCAACAGCTTCCCTATTTCCGCAACAACGTGCTGCACCTGTTTGCCGTGCCGGCGCTGATCGCCTGTCTGGTCGGCAACAATCGCAGCCTCGACGTGCAACGACTGACCGATGCGGTCGTCGGCATCTACGGCGTGATGCGCTCGGCGCTATTCATGCGCTGGACGGAAGCGGAATTGCTGCATGAAATCCAGCACACCATCGCCGTCTTCGCCGAACGCGGTTTGCTGCGCCGCGCCGAGCGCAGCGGCTGGCTGCTGGCGCCGGAGACCAACAGCCAGGAGTTTCCCGAGTTGCACATGATCGGCGAAACGCTGCGGCCCATGCTGGGCCGCCACTTCCTGGCGCTTGCCCTGTTGCAGCAGCGCGGCTCCGGCAAGTTGACGCGCGCCGTGCTGGAAAAGGATTGCCAGTCGCTGGCGCAACGCCTGGCGCTCCTGCACGGTTTCGGCGAGGCGGAAACGGCCGACCGGTCCGATTTCGCCAATCTCGTTTCCAACCTGCTCGATGGCGAACTGCTGGTCGAAGACGAAGAAGGCCTGTTGCGCTTCGATCAGCGTCTGCTTGGGCCGCTTACCCATGTCGAACTGGTATTGTCGGCCGATGCCCGGCAGTCGATCCGGCGGGTCGCCGAACAACCGTCTGCTTGAGCGCTGGCGCACCCCATGGCCCGAGGCCACGCCGAGGGTACTTGCTTTATGTCCTCGCACCGGGGACGGTATCCTTTTCGGACGCGGCGCGACCATGGAATCAACGGCTGGCCCCAGGGTCGACCGGCTATTCAGGCCAAAAACCGCGGGTCGGGCGGGGGCGGTTCATTTGGCCTCGTCAACCATCAGGATGGTCTTTTCTTCCACTTCTTTGGCAACTTGAAGCAGCGTCGCATCCCCGGAGAGCGTCGCAAGCATTGGCGCCGGCTTGATCAGCCCGATCTTCGTCTTGCCATTTTCCGTGAATACCGAGATACGGCACGGCAGCGCCATGTTCAGGCGCATGTCGGTGGCCAGAACCCTTGCCGCCTGCAGCGGATTGCAAACTTCAAAAACCTTGCACTGCTCATCGAAGGCAATGCCTTTGCTGCGCAGCGTGTTTCCCAGGTCGTGGACATGCAATACCCCGAAGCCGTGATTCTTCACCGCCGATTCAAGGTCCGCCACCGCCAGGTCGAATGTCTTTCCGGTTTCAACTATGTAATACATGGATCACCTCATGGCTTTGATTGGTAAATTGTCCCTGCCGACGTTGATTATGCGCCGGCATTGTCTAGTGCGAATCGCCGGTCAGCCGAGCAGCTTGCGCTGGTCGAGAAATTTTTCGAGGATTTCGAGACGGGAAATCGGGTCCTCCAGTTCCAGCAACTTCTGCTTGGCCAGGTTCTGCACCGGCAGGATTTCCGTGATCCGGAAGCCGACCCATTCCGCATCGTCGTAGCGGTGCGGTTCGGGGATGCGGCTCGGACCCATGTCGCCGGCGATCCGGCGCAACAGCGGCAGCAGGCGCTGACGTTCAAGGGGAACCGGCAGCGGGCCGTCGTCGTTGATGATCTCGACAGTGGCGCGCAGCAGGTTGTCCGCGCCGAGCGTTTTTTCGAGAATGCGGAAGCGTAGTTCACCGCGCACGGTCACCTGCAGAATGCCGAGTTGCTTCATTTCCCAGTCGGTGATGCGCGCCAGCGTGCCGACCGGGTGCGGTTCCGCGATGCCGCCCGCTTCCTCGCCGGCGGCGATCAGGCAGATGCCGAAGGCGCAGGCCTCCTTCATGCAGGTGGCCGCCATGTCGAGATAACGCTGCTCGAAGATCCTGAGCGGCAAAACGCCACCGGGGAAAAGCACGGTATTGAGCGGAAACAGCGGGATTTCCAAATGCAGCGGCGGCTCGTCTTCCGGCGGCCGGGCAAAGCCGAACCAGCCCATCACACGCCCCAGCGCTGCATCAGGGTATGCGGCACGGCGAGCTGGTCGAGGACGCGGGCGACGACGAAGTCGACGAGGTCGGCGACCGTCTGCGGATGGTGGTAGAAGCCGGGGCTCGGCGGCAGGATGACGGCGCCGGCACGCGCCAGGCGCAGCATGTTTTCCAGGTGGATGGCCGAGAACGGCGTTTCACGTGGAACCAGCACCAGTTTGCGGCCTTCCTTGAGGACGACGTCGGCGGCGCGTTCGATCAGGTTTTCGGCGAGCCCCTGGGCGATGGCGGCCAGTGTGCCCATCGAGCAGGGGCAGACGACCATCGCGTCGGGCGGGTTGGAACCGGAGGCGACCGGGGCGAACCATTCCTCGCGGCCGAAAACGGCCAGTTTTTCCGGGTTGACCCTAGGGCCAGCCGTTGATTCCATGGTCGCAGGAAAGCGGGCGAGCAGGATGGCCCTGGCCTCGGCCGGGCGCGACGGTAGTTCCAGATCCATTTCCTGGCGGGCGACGATTTGCGCCGCCTGCGAATACAGCAGCTGCACGTTGCAGCCGGCGGCCAGCAGGCATTCGAGCAGGCGCAGGCCGTAGGGCATGCCGGAAGCGCCGGTCAGGG
>Ga0209310_1002177_pt1 | contig 12921 bp, 8 predicted proteins | sample AD_UKC030_MetaG_FD_184415 | JGI IMG/M metagenome (GOLD analysis project Ga0209310, IMG submission 184415) | Active sludge microbial communities of municipal wastewater-treating anaerobic digesters from USA - AD_UKC030_MetaG (SPAdes) (version 2) | ecosystem: Engineered > Bioreactor > Anaerobic >... | reverse complement strand
GCTGGCGGAACGCAGTTTCCAGCAGGCGCAACAAAGAGCGGCGGCGTTGTCTGATGTCATGGGCGCGACGCGAGCGCGGCTGGGGCTGGCTCAGGTCCGCCTGCGGCAAGACCGGTTTGGCGATGCGCAGCGGGCCTTCGAGCAGGCGCTGGCGGAGGCGCGCGGGCGGGATGCCGTCACCGTAGTGGTGGCGCTGAACGGGCTTGGGCTGGCGCAGCAGGCTTTGGGGCAAACCCCGGCGGCGCAGGCGGCGCTGGCCGAGGCTGAATTGCTGGCCCGCGCTCAGGGCGCCCCGCGCCTGCTGGCGGCGACGCTGGCCAATCAGGCCGCCTTGGCGCTGCGAACGGGCCAAGTGGAAGCGGCGGGGCAAGCCCTGGTGGAAGCGGTCGCACTGGATCGCACCGCTGAGAATATGCCGGGGCTGGCCCACGATTTGCTGCTTTTGGCGCAAGTCCGGCGCCGGCAGGGAGAAACGCGCGCCGCGCAGGAACTGGCCCGGCAGGCGCGAACTATTCTCCAGCATACCGGCCAGCCTTACCCGTTGCCTGGCGTGGACGACCGCCCGGCGGCCGGGCGTTAAATCCTGGTGTGCGTTTGCGCCGGGCAGGGCTAAAATCAGACGAGTGGGATGACGCATCCGAAGGGGAGCGTTATCCCGTGTACGACGGGTTTGGAGTGGTCGCGCGGCTTTAACGGTACTGCCCGACTCTGCTCGCCGACACCACGATGGGATGTCATGAACAAAAAATCCAATACGCTGCCAGTCGGTTATCGCCTGCATCAGTACCGTATTGAGGCGGTGCTGGGCGCGGGCGGGTTTGGCATCACGTACAAGGCGGTGCATGAAGCCTTGCAAACCCGGGCGGCCATCAAGGAATACTTTCCAGTTGAATGGTCCTATCGGGATCGCGATGAAGTGAACGTTCTGGCCAACACCCAGGGCGGGTTGCCGACTTCCGAGGCGGGCGAAGATGTTTGTTATACCTGGGGTCTGGAGCGGTTTCTTAACGAGGCCCGCATTCTGGCCCAGGTCAATCATACCGGCGTGGTGCGGGTGCGGGATTTCTTCGAGGCGAATGGCACCGCCTATATCGTCATGGACTATGAGGATGGCGAGCCGCTCAGCCAGATGCTGCAACGGGAGAAAACCCTGTCCGAGGAGCAAATTCGCCGATTGCTCGGCGATGTGTTGCCGGCGCTGGAGGCGGTGCATGCGCAGGGCTATCTGCACCGCGATCTTAAACCGGCCAATCTCTATCGCCGTGCGGATGGCCGGACGATCCTGATTGATTTCGGCGCGGCCCGGCAGGCGCTGGGGCGGCGCAGCAAGAGCGTCACCAGCGTATTTTCGCCCGGTTACTCGCCCATCGAGCAATATCTGGTTGATGGCAAGGGCTATGGGCCGTGGACCGACATCTATGCGGTGGGTTCGGTGCTTTACCACTGCGTCACTGGCATAGCCCCGATTGAGGCCCCGGCGCGCGTTCTCGACGACCCGCTCAAACCGGCCGCTGTGGTTTCGGCTGGACGCTACAGCCCGACGTTGTTGCGGTTGGTGGATCGGGCCATCGCGGTGCGGCCGGAAAAACGCTTTCAGTCCATCGCCGAGATGCGGGAGGCGTTGAATGCGCCAGACCAGCCGTCTCCGCCCCCGCCCCCACCTCCGGTTCAGCCGCCCGAAGATGAAGGGGATCGCACAGTCAAACTGGAGTTGCCGTTGCGTCCGGATTTGCACCGGAGTGGCGAACGGCCGCGCCTGGTGATTCCCGAACCACCCAGGGAGCTACAACCCCCTCGCCCTGTCAAGCTTCGCCGGTTCGACTGGCGTTGGGGCATAGGCGTTTTGGCGGCGGCGGCGGTGTTGGCCGGCGGTGAGGAAATCATTCGGCGATTCGTCATTCCGTCACTGAGCAGCGGTGCATCCACCCAGATAGAGCCGCCCAGGCCGCCGGAGCCGTCCAAGCCCCAGGCCGGCCAAAATTACACCGAGCCGATGACGGGTATGGAACTGGTCTGGATTCCACCGGGCTGTTTTACCATGGGCAGCCCGGAAACCGAGAAGGGTCGTTACGCTAATGAAATGCCCCATCAGGTGTGCGTCAAGGGGTTCTGGATGGGGAAGACCGAAGTGACCAATGCCCAGTACGGGCGGTTCAATCCCAACCATGACAGCGGTGTTTATGAATCCTATAAGCTGAATGCGCCTGATCAGCCGGTAGGCCGGATTGGCTGGCAGGAGGCGGTGGCGTACACCGACTGGCTTTCCGGCAAGACCGGCCTGCGGTTTCGCCTGCCGACGGAGGCGGAATGGGAATACGCAGCGCGCGCTGGCAGCACCAATTCCAGCCCTTGGGGCGATGACCCGAATCAGGCCTGTCGCTACGCCAATATCTACGACGAGACCGCGCGCAAAACCAAACCGTTTCCCTGGGTCAGCTATCCGTGCGAGGACGGTCAGGGCGTAGTCGCACCGGTGGGCAAGTACAAGCCGAACAAGTTCGGCTTGTACGACATGCTGGGGAACGTTGCGGAGTGGACCTGCTCCGAATACGACAATGCCTACGCCGGCGGCGAAACGCGGTGCGCTGACCCGAGCGCGGCGGCGGGTGGCCGTCGGGTCTTGCGTGGTGGTTCCTGGACGGACCTGCCCGAATTGTTGCGGTTTGCCTACCGGTTTCCCACGGTGCCGGGCAACAGGAAGTTTGATTATGGATTCCGCCTGGTGTTGGAGCCATGAAGCCGTGTTCGATGCCTGCTGGAGCGTCTGAGATGGAAAGAACCCTGCTGAGGATATGGGCGCTGGGACTGGCGCTGGTGTTCGCCCTCTGGCTGCCCGCCGCCGGGGCGGCGCAGGCGGCGGGCGCTGCGCCTGCGCTGCCCCGGATGAAGGCGGCGGTGGTCGAATTCCAGGTGCGCGGCGGTCTCGATGAGCAGTCCGGCGCCATCATCGCTGATCTGATGATGTCGGCTATTGCCAATACCGGTCGCTTCGATCTGCGAGACCGATTGCCGCTCTCGGCAGCGGCCAAGATCGCCAAGGCCAGCGAGCTGGGTGAAACCGGCCTGCTCGATCCCAAGACCGCCGCTGAACTGGGCCGTCTGTATGACCTGGACGCGGTGGTGACGGGTGGGGTTTACAAACTGGGCGATCTTATCACCGTCACCGCGCGGCTTATTGATACCCGGAATGCGTCGCTGCTGCGCAGCGGCCAGATCCAGGGCAAGGACATTGATACGATCCAGATCAAGATCAACGACCTGGCGGCGATGATTACGGCGCCGCCAGATACGGTGAAGACCTATGCGTTGACGATCAAGACCGATCCCGCTGATGCCGGCGTCCGCTTGTTGAACAATCCGAAACCCTATCAGCCGGGCATTCAGTTGCCGCCTGGAGACCATGACATCGAAGTGACCCGGCCTGGGTACGTAGCACGCAAGGGTAAAGTGCGGATCACCGACCGGGATGTCACGGTCAACATTGCGCTGGAGAGAGTCAAATATGGTCTGACAGTGCGCCCAGAGCCGGCGGATGCGCAAATCCGCCTGCTCAACAGCCCGGTGGCTTATCAGCCGGGCGTGGCGCTGGCGCCGGGGGATTATGAAATCGAGGCGACGCGGGATGGCTACGTGTCCCGCAAACTCCCGGTGCGGATCACCGACCGGGATGTTGCGGTGAGCATCGCGCTGGAGAAAGCCAAATACGGTCTGACAGTGCGCCCAGAGCCGGCGGATGCGCAGGTTCGGCTGCTCAACAGTCCGACGGTGTATCAACCTGGCGTGGCGCTGGCGCCGGGAGATTACGAAGTTGAGGTGATGCGGGAAGGCTATGTATCCCGCAAGCTCCCGGTGCGGATCGTGAGTAACGAGGTCACATTGGCGGTAGCGCTGGAAAAGACGCCCCCGCCCCCGCCCTCCCAGTATCGCCTGACGGTGTTGGCGGATCCTCCGCAGGCGGCGACGCGGCTGCTGAATTCGCCAATTTCCTATCAGCCGGGCGTGCAATTGCCGCCGGGCGATTACCAGATCGAAATCGCCCTGGCCGGTTATGAAACCGCACGGTTGCCGGTGCGGATCGTGAACAGCGACATCACGCTGCCGGTGAGTTTGAAAAAGATCGAACAGCCGGCAACTTACCGGCTGACTGTGCAGCCTGATCCAGTGACTGCCCAGGTACGGTTGGTGGATTCCAGTACTACCTATCAACCAGGCGTGCCGTTGGCGCCGGGCCGCTACACGGTCGAAGTCACGCAAGCCGGCTATGAACCGGCCTGGGTCACGGTGCAAATCGTGGATCGCGACGTGATGGCGCCGATCAAGCTGACCCCCAAGCCGGTGGAGCCCCCCAAACCGCAGTCATATCGGTTGACGGTGCAAAGTGATCCTGCCAATGCCCGGATCCGATTGCTGAACACCAAGGCTGCCTATGCGCCGGGCGTCGCGTTGCCGCCGGGTTCATACACAGTTGAGGTTTCCCAGGCGGGCTACGAGACGAAGCAAATCCCGGTGCGTATCGCCGACAGCGATGTAACGGTCCCGGTCGCACTGGTCAAGGAGGCGAAACCCCAGCAGTACCGGTTGACGGTGCGCACCGATCCTGCCAATGCGCGAGTACGGCTGGTCGGTACCAAAACCAGCTATAAACCGGGTGTCGCGCTGCCGCCGGGCACGTACACGGTGGAGGTTTCCCAAAAAGGCTATGAATCGCAGCGGGCTACGGCGCGGATCGTAGACAGCGACGCCACGATCGCAGTGACACTGGCCCGGTTGCCGGAACCCACGCAGTATCGCCTGACCGTACAGGCTGATCCGCCGGGCGCGCAGGTGCGCCTGCGCGGAACCAGAACCAGTTATCGGCCGGGGGTGGCGCTGCCACCGGGTTCATACACCGTCGAAGTTTCGCAGGCGGGCTATGAAACCAGGCAGGTCCCGGTGCGCATTGGAGATAGCGACGCTACGATCTCGGTGACGCTGGTCCGGTTGCCGGAGCCCACGCAGTATCGCTTGACCGTACAGACCGATCCGCCGGGCGCGCAAGTGCGCCTGCGCGGAACCAGAGCCAGTTATCGGCCGGGAGTGGCGCTGCCGCCGGGTTCATACACCGTCGAAGTTTCGCAGGCGGGTTATGAAACCAGACAGGTCCCGGTCCGGATCAGCGATGGTGATGTGACGCTGCCGGTGACGCTGAGCAAACGGGCCGAGCCAACCCAGTATCGGCTGACGGTGCGCACCGATCCGGCGGATGCCCGGGTGCGGCTGGTGAATTCGTCGTACACGTATCGTCCCGGCGTGTTGTTGCCTCCGGGCAGTTACGTCGTTGAAGTGACGGGACGCGGCTATGAAACCAAACGCGAGTCGGTGCGGATCAGCGATGGCGATGTGACGTTGCCGGTTGAATTGGAACAAAGGGCGGTAGCCACCGTGACGCCACCCCCTGCGTCATCGGCCCGTCCGGGTGAATGGCGAATCAGCGCGGTGTCTGCCGACGGTTCGCTGGGCGGTCCGGACCGGTCCGAGTTCATGCGGATGTTCGGTGGCTATGTCGGGCAAACGGTGACGCGCGGCACCCTGCTGAGTGGTGCGATGCGGTTCTACCAGTCCACCGGAATCACGCTCGGGTTCACGGTGCGGACCAGTGGATCGGGGACTGCCGAGTTGTCTGGCCGGGTGGCCCGGCGGGTTCGGCGCACCTATGAAAGCAACATTCCGATTATGACCCCCAGCCAGCTTGAAAGCTCCGGTTTCGGGGTTTCGGTTCAGTAACGCCAGAGGAGGGTCCACGGAAGACACGGAAGACACGGAAAAACAAACGAAAAACTTGATCCACGGAAGACACGGAAGACACGGAAAAACAAACGAAAAACCTGATCCACGGAAGACACGGAAGACACGGAAAAATAAACAGGAAATTCGGTTTTTCTTCGTCCGTGCTTTCCGTGTGTTCCGTGGACCGGGTTTTCGGTGGAACCGCAGTGACTCAATAGGAGGAATGCTATGGGTTTGCCCGAACATCTGGTCAGCCTGCCCCTGGATGAGCCGGTCTGGGATCGTTTTTTCAGCGTGTTTCCGCTGGTGCTGGTCGGGACGCGCGAGGAGGACGGCGGCCACGATCTGGCGCCCAAGCATCTGGCGATGCCGCTGAGCTGGGGCAACTGGTTCGGTTTCGTCTGCACGCCCCGGCATCGCACCTACCAGAACGCGGTGCGCACCGGCGCGTTCACGGTCAGCTATCCGCGCCCGGAACAGATAGTCGTCACCAGCCTGGCCGCCGCGCCGCGCTGCGGCGAGCATCAGGATAAGCCGGCGCTGCTGGCATTGCCCGTGTTCCCGGCCCAGGTGGTGGATGGCGTGCTGGTCGAAGGTTGCCACCTCTATCTGGAATGCCGGCTGGACCGCACCCTGGATGAACTGGATGGCAACAGCCTGCTGGTCGGGCGCGTCGTGGCGGTTCACGTTCACGCCAACGCCCTGCGCAATGATGATCGAGAAGATAACGAACTGGTTCACGACGATCCACTGTTCGCCTATCTGTATCCGGGTCGGTTCGCAGTGATCGACCGCAGCCAGGGTTTTCCCATGCCAGCGGGGTTTAAACGCTGAGATGACGACCGCGATTCAACTTCTCGATTTTCTGCGGGACCGGCGCGAGGATCTGGTCGGTTTCCTGGAGCGGCTGGCCCTGACGGAATCGCCGTCGGCCAGTCGCACGGCGCAACAGTCGGCGTTTGGCCTGCTGGCGGATGCGCTGGACGAGCTGTATTTCGATCCCCGCCTGGTGCCGGGCCGCGCCAGCGGCGGCCAGCTCTACGCCCGGCCACGGGAACGTCGCCGCCCTCAGCCGATCCAGTTGCTGCTCGGTCATATTGATACCGTCTGGCCGGAAGGGACGCTGGCGACCATGCCGGTGCAGCGGGAAGGTGACCGGTTGCGAGGACCCGGCGTGTATGACATGAAGGGTGGTTTAACCCAGATCGTGTTCGCGCTGCGGGCGCTGCGCGAGCTGGGGCTGGAAGCGCCGGTGACCCCGGTGGTGTTCGTCAATTCCGATGAGGAAATCGGCAGCCGTGAATCCACCCGGCAGATTCGCCGGCTGGCGCGCGTCGCCAATCGCGCCTATGTGCTGGAGCCTTCGCTGGGGCCGGATGGCCAGTTGAAGACTGCTCGCAAGGGGATTGGCCGCTTCACCCTGACCGTGAAGGGCAAGGCGGCCCATGCCGGCCTCAATCCGGAAGCCGGGGCCAGCGCCATTCTGGAACTGTCGCATCAAATTCAGCGCCTGTTCGCTCTCAACGATCCGGTGGCGGGGGTGACGGTCAACGTCGGCATGATTGACGGCGGGATCAATCCCAACGTGGTGGCGCCGGAAAGCCGGGCGGTGATTGACGTGCGGGTACCGACCCATGAGGCTGCCCAACGGGTGACGCAGGCGATTCACGGCCTGACGCCAGTGACGCCGGGCGTGAGCCTGAAGATCGAGGGTGCCCTGGGCCGCCCGCCAATGGAACGAACCCCGGAGGGCCAGCAACTCTGGGGTGTGGCGCAAAATCTGGGTCAGGAACTGGGACTGCATCTGGAGCAGGCTTCGGCGGGAGGTGGATCCGATGGCAACACCACCAGCCAGTACACTGCGACGCTGGATGGTCTGGGGCCAGTGGGCGATGGCGCGCACGCCCATCACGAGTTCGTGGTCGTGGATAAACTGATCGAACGCACCGCATTGCTGGCATTGCTGTTGCTGGAACCGCCGCTGGCCAGGCCGCGCTCGGCATGACCGCCCTGGTGCGGACCTCGCTCAGCCGCATCGCCCATCTCGACAGATTCGAGGTTGAACCGCTGTCCCGTGAGTACTGGGCCGATGGCGATTATGTGATCGGCGCGGTCACTGGTCTGCCGGGTCCAGGCGTCGGCATTGAACTGACCGATGGCCGGATGATGCAGGTGGACATCGGTGACCGGTTGCTGGGCGCGTTCGGAGTGCGGTTCGCTACCCTGGAGGCGACCGGAACGTGGGAAGCCATTGGCCCGGACGGGCGGATGGCCGCGATGACCGCGGCGGGCCTGTTCGGCAAGCTGACCTCCAAATCACCGTTGATTCCCACCCTCACCGAATTGCGCTATCGCGGTCACGTCCTGGCGGCGGGGCGCAAGGCCGTGATGCGCGATTTCGCCCTGCCGGACACCGGACGAACTTTTACCATCCCCGTATTGCTGATCATCGGCAGTTCGATGTCGGCGGGCAAAACCCGCTCGGCGCAGATCATTATCCGTCGGTTGCGGGCGCTTGGTCTGCGGGTGTTGGCGGCCAAGTTGACCGGGGCCGGCCGCTACCGCGATCTGCTGGCGATGCGCGACGCCGGTGCGGATCCCATCTTCGATTTTGTGGATGCGGGCCTGCCATCCACGGTTTGTCCAGCAGCGGATTACCGTCAGGCGGCCAGCGCGCTGCTGTCGCATATGGCGGCAGTCGCGGCCGATGTGGCGGTAATCGAGGCCGGCGCGTCGCCGCTGGAACCCTACAATGGCGACGTAGCGGTCGAGTTGCTGGAGCCGTGCGTGCGTCTGACGGTGCTGTGCACAGCCGATCCTTATGCGGTGGTAGGAATGATGCAGGCGTTTGGCCGCCGTCCCGATCTGGTGGCCGGGGTGGCCTGCAATACCGACGCCGGTCAGGCGCTGATCCACAAGCTGACCGGTCTGCCCAGCCTGCGTCTGCCGGACCCGGCGGCCCTGCCGGCGCTGGACGGGATGCTGCGGGAACGGTTCGTCTAGGGTTGCAGGATTAAGCCGCTGCCCTGAAGAAGTTCAGCCGTAATGAATGATGCAGAAACTACCCTGCGGCTGGATATCGCCAACCGGCTGGATGCCCTGAACGAAGCGCTCGAGCGATTGGAAGCCTTCCTTGAGGCAGAGGGTGCGCCGCTGAAACTGGCCTATGTCGCCCGCCTTACGCTCGAAGAACTGGCCACCAACACGATCAAATACGGCTATGACAACCCTGATGAGCATCATATAGGCGTGGTGGTGCAGCTTGGATCGCCCGCCACGATGACGATTGAGGATGACGGGCACCCCTTCAACCCGCTGACCGACGCCCCGGAACCCGACTTGGCGGCCTCAGCCGAGGATCGCCCCATCGGGGGGCTTGGGCTTCACATGGTGAAATCCCTGACGGCTTCCCTGGACTACCAGCGCCAAGGCCATTACAACCGGCTCAGGGTGGTGTTTGCGGATGGGGATGGTGCTACGTAATGGCAGCAACCTCGCTGGGGGTGGAGCTCGAAATGGCGGTGGCTGGCCGCACGGATGGCGCCTCCCATGCTGTCGGGCCATTTTTTGCCAATCTTCATGCAGTCAAGCGCGTGCGGAGGGAATCAGCCCGGATCAAGGTCGCTCATGATGGTCGCGATATCGCGGTGACCAGCGCGCTGGGTTGCACCTCGCTCGATAATGCCTTCAACAACGTCGAAAGCTCGATCGGCCCGGTCGGTGCGGGAGGGCTGAAGGCGCTGGATGCCTGGATACGCGCGGAACTCGAAGCGGTGCAGACCGCGCTTGCCGCCGAGGACGCGATGGTGCTCAATTTCTCCGAGCATCCCGCCCTGGCCATCACCGAGGAGATTTACCGGCGCATTCGCGCCCCCAAAGCGATCTATGACTACTGGGTGAAGTACCGCCGCTGGGATCACAAGGTTGGGATCGACGCCAAGGCGCAAAATAGCCCATGCACCGGTGTGGTGGTGGGCGACGCGGTTTTGGCGCTCAACATCGTGCTGGCGGCCAGCCCCGCATTCATCGCGCTGTTCGCCAACAGTCCGTTCGAGAATGGCCAATACGCGGGTTACCGCGAAAATCGCCTCACCTTGTGGCCGCGCATGTTCCGCCATGCCCGTTTTGCCGCCGATGATCGCCTGCATCGGGCGCCTTCGCGCGCCTTTGCCGATCTGCGCGACTATTTCGAATGGATGTTCGGCGAGGGATCGGCCATGCACCTGGCGCCCAGCCAGCCGGAAGGTGGCGACTACAAGGAACCGGTTGACCCGGTCCGGGTAGAGGGAAATCCCTCGCTGCTCACCTTTCTGCACGGCCAGCAGTGGCCGGCGCGCCGCTGCCGCGACGGCCGTCGGATGCTGATCCGACCGGCGCTGGCTCATCTGGCGTTCCAGCAGTTTGCTCATTTTCTTGATGCGCGCATTCGCTTTGGTTTCATGCGCGAACCATCGCTTGATGCGTTCTTCGCGGCCTGGGATCAGCCCTTCGGGTTGGAACAACTGTTCGAGTCCTGCCTTTCCTATTGCTACATCGAAGGGCGCGCGCCGGGCGCCAATTTCGCCGATCGCCCGCTTCTCGACGAAGCCGGCCCGGAGGTGGCCGCCTCGGTAGCCATTGCGCCCAGCGCCCTGCAAGCCGGCCTGTTGCGGGACCCCCTGGCTGCCTGGCGCTGGCTGGCGCGCTGGCCCTGGGAGGCCTTGCCCGCCCTGCGCGAGGCGGCGATGCGCGACGGCGTCGCCGGCAGGGCCGGGCCGCTGTCGGTGCGCGCTTTGTGCAACCAGGTGCTGGAGATGGCGGGGCGGGAGCTGTCCGCCGATGAGGCGTGGATGCTGGCTTATCCACTGCACGTGTTAAAAAGCGGGCGTACCGGTGCCGATCGGGCGCTGGCCGCCTATGACGCCCTTTCAGGCAGCCCGGGCCAGCGGATGACACGTCTGATCAAGGCGCGGGAAGCGCTGTTTTTTCCCTCAGGCAGGCCCCCGTAACGGGACTGATCGGACGATATGCACACCATTCGGCTGGTACACTCGATCAAGACCCGGATTTTCCTGGCCGTAACCCTCGTCGTTGCCGCGGTGGCGGGGATCGTGATGAGTTCTTCGCGGCATGTGCTGGAACAGGACAGCATTGCCTCGGAGGAACGCTCCATGCGCAATGTCCTGAAGCTCGTCGAAGACAACATCCGGGGACGTTATCGCAGCCTGCTGAAGGACAAGGTGGCTACGGTGCAGGCGGATAAGCAGCAGTTCCGGGAATTCAACAGCATGGTCCGGGTCACGCTGGATCGCTTTGCTGGGCTGGCTGATCGCCGGGTGATGAGCGCGGCCAGAGCGCGCACGCTGGCCCTGCAATGGCTGTCAGGCGCCCGGCCGGTTAATGGCGATTTCCTGCTGGTTTTCGATCGCGAGCACCGGGTGCTGGTTTCGCCCAATCCCAGCCAGCGCGGGCAGGTCATTGATCAGGTCGTTGACATCAAGGGCCGCAGCGTGGCGCGCGCGGCGCGCGACGAGATCATCCGGTTTAATGACAGCTTTTTGTCCTTCCTGTGGCCGGAGGCCGGAGGGGAGACGAGCGCCAAGTTTGGGCATTTCTTCGGCTTTCCGCGCTGGCAATGGGTGATCGGCGCTATCGGCGATGTGAACCGGGTAGAAGTCGAGGCACAGCGCCAGCTTACCCAACTGCGCACCGAACTGGCCGATACCCTGCCCCTTATTGTGACCGGCGGGAACGCTGCGGTATTCATCTTTGATGGCCAGGGAAAAATGGTGGTCCCTCCCCGGGATACCCCCTACCTGGGGGCTATGACCGATGAGATGCGTGCTGCGCTCATGCGCCTGGCGCGGCAAATGACGGGCGACGCGATGCTGAACGTGACGACGGCGAGCGGTCAGGAACTGGTGGGTCGCGCCAGCTATATCAAGCCGTTTGACTGGTATATCGCCGCGCTGGCTTCACGCGACGCCCTGCGCGAGCCTGCCCGCAAGCTGGTCGCCGGGCAGGCGGGTATTTTTCTCGGGGCGCTGGCGGTCGGGTTGATCCTGGCCTACTTCTTTGCCCACCGCATTGCGTTACCGCTCAATCGGCTGTCGGCCCACGCGATGCGGTTGCCTGAGACCGATTTTTCGGCCAGCGACCCGGTAAGCTCCGGCGCCATGGAACTGCCGGTCGGTCGGCGCGACGAAGTCGGGCGACTCGCCCAGGCCTTCGTGTTCATGGAGAACAGTCTGTATACCAACGTGCGCCAGTTAATGCAGGCGGTATCGGTGCGCGAACGGATTGAAGGCGAACTCAAGGTAGCCCGCGACATCCAGATGGACCTTCTGCCCAAGGTGTTCCCGGCGTTTCCCAATCACGCCGAGGTGGATATCCATGCCCTGGTCGTTCCGGCCAGGGAGGTGGGCGGCGATCTGTATAATTTTTATTTCCTCGATGAGCATCGCCTGTGCTTTACGATTGGTGATGTATCCGGTAAGGGGGCGCCAGCGGCGTTGTTTATGACCATCGCCATGACGTTGATTCGGGTGGCCTCCGATCACCAGTCCGACCCGGCCCGGATCGCGGATGAGGTCAACGCTAATCTCAGTCGCGACAACCCCAACTGCATGTTTGTCACCCTGGTAGTTGGGGTGCTGGATGTGCGTACCGGGCAGGTGAATTATGTTAATGCCGGGCACAATCCGCCACTGGCCTTGCGCCGGCGCGGCGCAATCCAGGTTCTGTCGGCGCGCAGTGGGCCAGCGGTTGGCGTCGTGGAGGGCGTTGAATTCACTTTGCTCGAAACGTTACTCGAACCCGGGGACTGCCTGCTCCTCTACACCGACGGGGTAACCGAGGCCATGGACCCGGCGGGCCATCTGTACGGCGACGAGCGGTTACGCCAACTGATGACGCACTGTACGGAACTGGCCGCCGAACCGGTGGTTGACCAGATCATGCGTGATGTTCGCCACTATGCCGGCGAAGCCGAACAGTCCGACGACATTACCGTGCTCGTGGTTCGTTACTGTGGGTTGGAGCAAATCCGTAAGGAAGCCTGAAATGGTGAAAAGGTTATTCCGGTGGCTGCTGGCCGGCGTGGCGTTCCTGGCGCTGGGCGTGGTCCCGGTGACGGCGGCTGATACCCAACGGTTTTCTACCGCACCAAAAGCCAAA
>Ga0209310_1002170_pt1 | contig 12979 bp, 13 predicted proteins | sample AD_UKC030_MetaG_FD_184415 | JGI IMG/M metagenome (GOLD analysis project Ga0209310, IMG submission 184415) | Active sludge microbial communities of municipal wastewater-treating anaerobic digesters from USA - AD_UKC030_MetaG (SPAdes) (version 2) | ecosystem: Engineered > Bioreactor > Anaerobic >... | reverse complement strand
TTCGGTTTCGTCAAAGCATGATATTCGAGCGCGCCGCCCGGCGCGAGTTCGCTCAGGCAGCCGCCGGCATCAGTGTTGCCTTGCTGGCCATTCTTGCCTCCACGCAGTTGATTCGCCTGCTCAAGGATGCAGCGGGCGGACGCATCGCGCCCGAAGCGGTGGCGTCGCTGCTTGGATTTGCCGCGCTGAATTTCATGCCGATCCTGCTGTCGCTGACGCTCTTCGTCTCGATTCTGCTCACCCTTTCCCGTACTTACCGTGATTCGGAAATGGTGGTCTGGTTGTCCTGTGGCCAGCCATTGACGGCATGGATTCGCCCGGTTCTCAGGTTCGCGCTGCCGATCGTGCTGGCGATTGCAGTGCTGGCCGGGTTCCTTTCCCCGTGGGCCAATTACAACACGGCCGAATACAAGCAGCGCCTGTCGGCCCGTAGCGACGTGTCACAGGTTTCGCCCGGCGCATTCCGCGAAGTCAAGCGCGGGCAGCGGGTGTTTTTCGTCGAATCGGTTGCCGATGATGCAAGCCGCGTCGGCAATGTGTTCGTGGCGTCGATGCAGGAAGGCAAGCTGGGTGTCGTGATGTCCGATACCGGATACCAGGAATTCGCGCCCAACGGCGACCGTTTCGTGGTTCTCGAGCATGGCCGGCGTTATGAAGTGGAACCGGGCACGCCGGAATTCAGGGTTATGGAGTTCGAGCGCTACAAGGTGCGGACCCAGGATGGCGAGGCCAGGCCGACCGAGCGCTCGCCCAATCGTCTGCCGATCACTGAACTCGTACTCGACCATAGTCATCAGGCGCGTGGCGAGCTGCTGTGGCGCATCGGGATGCCGGTGTCGGCGATCATCCTGGCACTGATGGCGATCCCGCTTTCCTACGTCAATCCGCGGGCCGGGCGTTCGGCCAACATGCTGATCGCCATCCTCATCTATGCCATCTACAGCAACATGATCTCGGTCAGCCAGGCTTGGGTGGCACAGGGCAAAATGTCATTCTGGGTCGGTATCTGGGTGCCGCATGTGCTGATGCTTTTGCCGCTGCTGCTGCTGTTTTACAAGCGTACTGTCGTGCAAATACCGTGGCAACGGAGGCGCGCCTGATGTTTCGTCTGCGCTTGTACCAGCGTTACCTGATGCGCGAAACACTGGCGGCCATTTTTCTGGTCCTCGTGGCGTTCCTGGCGCTCTTCAGCTTTTTCGATCTGATCAACGAATTGCGCAGCGTCGGCAAGGGCGGCTATCAATTGGGTCACGCCGTGGCTTTTGTGGGGCTGAATCTGCCAGGGTTGATCTACGAACTGATCCCCATTGCGGCGCTGATTGGCACCCTTTACGCGCTGTCGACGCTGGCTAGGCATTCGGAAATCACCGTGCTCCGGGCTTCCGGCCTGGCAACCCGCGACTTGTTGATGACCTTGTTCCGGGTGGCCGGTTTGCTGGCCTTGCTGACCATCGTCGTCGGCGAAGGACTGGTGCCGGTTTCCGAACGTCTGGCCCAGGAGTTGCGGACGCGCGCGCTGAGCAACGTGATTGCGCAGCAGGGATTCGAGTCGGGCCTGTGGGTCAAGGACGGGCGCAGTTTCATCAACATTCGCCATGCAACGCCCGATGCGCGCCTGCAGGGCGTGCGCATCTACAAGTTCGACACGGCGAACGCGCTCGAATCGGTGACGGATGTCGAAGAAGCCGAGTTCAAGCCGCCCGAGCACTGGTTGCTCAAGGGGGTCGTGCGCACCGTGCTCGACGGCGATACGTCGCGGGTCGAGCGAGCCGATACTGCCGAGTGGGTGTCTGCGGTCAACCCGGATTTACTGGCCGTTTTGATGGTCGCGCCGGAACGCATGTCACTGGTGGGGCTGGTCAACTATACCGAGCACCTGTCCGAAAACCGCCAGAAGACTGAGCGTTACGAAATTGCGATCTGGAAAAAGCTGGTCTATCCGCTGGCATCGCTGGTCATGGTGGCGCTGGCGCTGCCGTTCGGCTATTCGCATAACCGCGTCGGGGGCGTCAGCCTGAAAATTTTCGCCGGCGTCATGCTGGGCATTCTGTTTTATGCGCTGAACGGGCTGTTTTCGAATCTCGGCGTGATCAACGCTTGGCCGCCATTTGCCAGCGCCACCGCACCTTCAGCCCTGTTTCTTCTGGCGGCGGTCGGGATGTTGTGGTGGGTGGAGCGCCGCTGAGGCGGCGCAATGTTCATTGCTTGTCGGCAGAAACGATACGAGTACCGGCAACGCGATCATGCAGAAACTGGTGGTCCTTGTCGAAGATCGCCCAAAGCAGGCCGATACCGCAAAACAGGATGCTCGGCCACGCTACCAGATAACGCAGGATCGCCTGCAGCGGCCGTAGGGCTTCACCGTTCGCGCCGGCCAGGCGCAACTTCCAGGTCTTCATCGGCAATGTCTGGCCGCCGTGCATCCAGAACCAGACGAAATACAGCATCAGCAATGCCAGCACGTGCAGCCACAGCATTTTGTTGCTCAAGCCCAAACCGTATGCGAAAAGCAGGATCTGCGGCATGAGAAAACCGATCAGTAGCACGGCAAAAACCACCAGGCTCTCATACAGCATGCTTGCGAGGCGACGGGCAATGCCGGGGGTTGGCTCCGTCATCGGTTCTTGCCCGGTTCGCCAGCGGATGGTGGAACCGGTGATGCGCTGCTGGCTTCAGTGACGGCTTGTTCTTCGGCGGGCGGTGGCGCCGGTTCGGCAGGTGGAGTCAGCAATTGGGCCGACTTGCCGGATTGACGAACGCGTTGTTTCTCTTCGGGGGGCAGGTTCGAGTAGGCCTCCCATTTTTGCTTGACTACCTGCTTTTGCTCCGAAGGAAGCTGGTTGAATTCCTTGTAGCTATCCCTGACCTTGGCGCGCTGTTCAGGCGTCAGATTTGCCCATTCGTGCATGCGATCCTGTACACGGCGTTGCTCGTCCGGTTTCATGCTGGGGTAGCGTTCGGCGATGCCCAGCCATTTCTTGCGGCGGATATTGTCCATCTTGTCCCATTCGACGGAGAGTGGGGTAAGGATGGACTTCTGTTGCGTGCTCAAAACACTCCAACTTGGTTGCGGCGGGGTACCGATGACCGCCGTGGCCGGCGGCTCGGCGGAGACCGTGCCTGCCAGCGCCAGGCAGAAGATCACTCCGCCGATGTATCGTCTTTTAACCATTGAAAGAAATCGTTATCCAGAAAAGCCTCGGGAGGCAGGTCGTCGGAAAGCAGGGCGCTGTCCACTTCTTGCAGTTCGGTGATGTACTTGTTGCTGTCCATGTAGAAAGAAATCCACATCCCGAGCAGCAGTGCCAGTACAGCCAGAATCTGCCGCAGGTAACGGTTGTCCGACCCGAAATGGAAGGTGGATGACTTGTTCCCCGCCAAAACCATTTGCGGCGCGGATTGCTTCTGGCGCGACAGTGCCAGATGGCGAGCAGCCTCCAGCCGCCTTGCGGATGCCGGGGGGATATCTTTCAGTCCATGGTTCAGCGCTTGCCGAACTCGCGAAGCATAACGTTCTTCGTTCATAGCTTGATACCTCTGGCCGACAAGGCGGCTGCCAGCGCGTGTGTGGCGCGCGAACAATGGGTTTTGACACTGCCTTCTGAGCAGCCCATCGCCGCTGCGGTCTCAGCGACGTCCATGTCTTCCCAGTAACGCATGAGAAAGGCTTCGCGTTGACGTGTCGGCAATTTTTTTATTTCGTCATCGATCGCCGTCAGGGTTTGCGCCTGAAGAAGCTGGCTTTCCGGGGTGCGCGGACCATTCTGATCCTCGTCGGCAGCCAGTGTTTCGAGCGGGTCATGATCGTCGTCGTCGTTCGGCGAGAAGGCCGAGAGCACGGTGGTCCACATCGAACGGACCTTGCTGCGCCGATAGAAGTCGCGAATCGTGTTCTGCAGGATACGCTGGAAAAGCATCGGGAATTCTTCGGCAGGACGATCGCCGTATTTTTCCGCCAGCTTGAGCATGCTGTCCTGGACGATATCGAGCGCACCTTCCTCTTCGCGCACGGCGAACATGGCCTGCTTGAACGCACGGCGCTCAATGGACTCAAGGAAAAAAGCCAGTTCGTTGGGTGAAGCCAGGGTTGTCTCTTCCGGTAAAAGGCCTTGGAAAGCCTGTGGTTATGCTGTAACGCCTTGACCGAACATGGTCACTGGATTAAGGTTATACGTTTTTCAGGCAACAGCTTTTTGGGCTAAAGAATGATGATCAGCGGTGCAGAAATTGTAATCAGGTGCCTGCAGGAAGAAAAGGTCGAGTGCGTTTTCGGTTACCCGGGGGGTTCCGTTCTACACATTTACGACGCGCTCTTCAAGCAGGATCAGGTCAAGCACATCCTGGTTCGCCATGAGCAGGCCGCCGTTCATGCGGCCGACGCTTATTCGCGTTCCTCGCAGAAGGTCGGCGTCGCGCTGGTGACTTCGGGGCCGGGTGTGACCAACACCGTCACCGGTATTGCGACCGCCTACATGGATTCGATCCCGATGGTGGTCATCACCGGTCAGGTGCCGACCCAGTACATCGGTCAGGATGCCTTCCAAGAGTGCGACACGGTCGGTATCACCCGTCCCTGCGTCAAGCACAACTTCCTGGTCAAGGACGTCAAGGATCTGGCGGTCACCATCAAGAAGGCCTTCCACATCGCGGCGACCGGCCGTCCAGGGCCGGTGGTGGTCGATATCCCGAAGGATATCACCGCCCAGTTGTGTGAATTCGACTACCCGAAGACCATCCAGATGCGTTCGTACAACCCGGTGGTCAAGGGGCATCTCGGCCAGATCAAGAAGGCCGTGCAGATTCTCCAGGAAGCGAAGCGGCCGATCATTTATACCGGTGGAGGCGTCATCCTTTCGGACGCTGCCCCGCAGCTGGCGGCGCTTGCGCGCAAGCTGAACTTCCCGGTGACCAACACCTTGATGGGGCTCGGTGGCTATCCGGCGACCGACCGGCAGTTCGTTGGCATGCTCGGCATGCATGGCACCTATGAAGCGAACAATGCGATGCACTACGCCGATGTGATCCTGGCTGTCGGTGCGCGCTTCGATGATCGGGTGATCGGCAATCCTGACCACTTCGGTCAGGAAAAGCGCCGCGTCATCCATATCGACATCGACCCGTCGTCGATTTCCAAGCGCGTCAAGGTCGATGTACCCATCGTCGGCAACGTCGCCGACGTGCTGGACGAATTGCACAAGCTTGTCGACAGCGGCTTCAAGGCCAATCCGGAAGTGGCCAACTGGTGGAAGCAGATCGACGAATGGCGTGGCCGTGACAGCCTGCGTTACAAGCAGGCCGAGCACATCATGCCGCAGTACGTCATGGAGAAGCTCTACGAAGTGACGGGGGGCAATGCCTTCGTCACCTCCGATGTCGGCCAGCACCAGATGTTCGCCGCCCAGTACTACAAGTTCGACAAGCCGCGGCGCTGGATCAACTCCGGCGGCCTGGGCACAATGGGCGTCGGCTTGCCCTACGGCATGGGTGTGCTGATGGCCAATCCGGAAGCGCAGGTCGCCTGCGTAACTGGCGAAGGCTCGATCCAGATGTGTATCCAGGAGTTGTCGACCTGCAAGCAGTACGGCTTCCCGATCAAGATCATCAACCTGAACAACGGCATGCTCGGCATGGTCCGCCAGTGGCAGGAGATGTTCTACTCCAAACGTTACTCCCAGTCCTATGTCACGTCGCTGCCCGATTTTGTCAAGCTGGCTGAAGCCTATGGTCACGTCGGCATGAAGATCGAGAAGCCGGAGGATGTCGAGTCGGCGCTGCGCAAGGCCTTTACCGAACACAAGGATGACCTGGTCTTCATGGACTTCATCATCGACCCGGTGGCCAACGTCTTCCCGATGGTGGCGGCAGGCAAGGGCCTGACCGAAATGATCCTCGCTGAAGATTTGTAAGCGGGGGAGGAAAAAAGAACATGCGACACATCATTTCCATCCTGATCGAAAACGAATCGGGTGCGCTTTCCCGTGTGGCCGGGCTGTTTTCGGCGCGCGGCTACAACATCGAATCGCTCACCGTGGCACCGACGGAAGATCCCTCGCTGTCCCGGATGACCATCCTGACCAGGGGTTCCGACGAGGTACTCGAGCAGATCACCAAACAGCTCAACAAGCTGGTTGATGTGGTCAAGGTGGTTGATCTCTCCGAAGCCGCTCACGTCGAGCGCGAACTGATGCTGATCAAGGTTCGCGCGACCGGCAAGGACCGCGAAGAGATGAAGCGGATGGCCGATATTTTCCGTGGCCGCATCATCGATGTCACGGAATCGACCTATGTGATCGAGTTGACCGGAGCAAGCTCCAAGCTCGACTCCTTTATCGCCGCCCTCGATGCCGGCCTGATTCTCGAAACCGTCCGTACCGGTGTCTGTGGCATCGGTCGCGGCGATCGTATTCTAAAAGTCTAACTATTTGTACATAAAGAGGAATTCATGAAAGTTTATTACGACAAGGACGCCGATCTCTCCCTGATCAAGGGCAAGAAGGTCACCATCGTTGGTTACGGCTCCCAAGGCCACGCTCACGCCCAGAACCTGAAGGATTCCGGCTGCAAGGTCACCGTCGGTCTGCGCAAGGAAGGCGCTTCCTGGAAGAAGGCCGAAGCGGCCGGTCTGAAGGTCGAAGAAATCGCCAAGGCCGTCAAGGGCGCCGACGTCGTCATGATCCTGTTGCCGGACGAGAACATTCCGCAGGTGTACAACGAAGAAGTCGCCCCGAACCTGAAGAAGGGCGCCGCGCTGGCTTTCGCCCACGGCTTCAACGTCCATTACAACCAGGTGGTGCCGCGCGAAGACGTCGACGTGATCATGGTTGCCCCGAAGGGCCCCGGTCACACCGTCCGTTCCGAGTACCTGAAGGGTGGTGGCGTGCCGTCCCTGATCGCCATTTACCAGGACAAGTCCGGCAAGGCCAAGGATATCGCCCTCTCTTACGCGGCTGCCAATGGCGGCACCAAGGGTGGCGTCATCGAAACCAACTTCCGTGAAGAAACCGAAACCGACCTGTTCGGTGAGCAGGCCGTGCTCTGCGGCGGTGCCGTCGAACTGGTCAAGATGGGCTTCGAAACCCTGACCGAAGCCGGCTACGCGCCGGAAATGGCTTACTTCGAGTGCCTGCACGAACTGAAACTGATTGTCGACCTGATGTACGAAGGCGGCATCGCCAACATGAACTACTCGATCTCCAACAATGCGGAGTACGGCGAGTACGTGACCGGCCCGGAAGTCATCAACGCCCAGTCCCGCGAAGCCATGCGCAACGCACTGAAGCGCATCCAGACCGGCGAATACGCCAAGATGTTCATCCAGGAAGGCCGTACCAACTATCCTTCGATGACCGCCCGGCGTCGCCTGAACGCTGTGCACCCGATCGAGACGGTCGGTGGGCAACTGCGTGACATGATGCCGTGGATCAAGAAGAACAAGTTGGTCGACCAGTCCAAGAACTGATTCTGGTGCCAGTACGGTAGGGCTGTGTCGCTCTGCCTTCGCTTTAGGGCGGTGTGGTGATCCGCACCGCCCTTGTTGTTTCCGGAAAATGGTCCTGGTGAAAGGGTGTATTCTTTGCCCACCCAACTCGCGGAATTGTCGTAATCAATGACTGAACTCAAGCCCCGCAAAACCCTGTTCAACCCAGAGCTCAAGCGGCGCGGCATTTATGTGCTGCCTAACCTGTTTACCACCGCAGCCTTGTTCGCCGGGTTTTTTGCCATTGTGCAGGCGATGCAGGGCGATTTCGAGCGGGCGGCGATGGCGATTTTCATTGCCATGGTGCTTGATGGTCTCGATGGCCGCGTGGCACGGATGACCCATACCCAATCGGCCTTTGGCGCCGAGTACGATTCGCTGTCCGACATGGTGAGTTTCGGGGCAGCGCCGGCGCTGGTGGTCTACGAGTGGGCGCTGCGCGACATGGGGCGCCTCGGCTGGATTGCTGCCTTCATCTATTGCGCTGGTGCTGCCTTGCGCCTGGCCCGTTTCAACACGACGCTTGAAGTGATGGACAAACGCTACTTTCAGGGCCTGCCTTCACCGGCTGCGGCGGCGTTGGTGGCAGGGCTGGTCTGGGTCATGATCGTCTCCGGAATTTCCGGTCACGATGTTCGCTGGCTGGCGTGCGTCCTGACCATCTTCGCCGGCGTGACGATGGTTTCCAATATCCGTTACTACAGTTTCAAGGACATCAACCTGCGCAAGAGCGTGCCGTTCTTCGTGGTGGCCGCGATCGCACTCGGCTTCGCGCTGGTCGCCTACAGTCCTGAAATAGCCCTGTTCGGGTTCTTTGTCCTTTACGGTTTGTCCGGCTATGCAGTGGCCGCCGTTGGCTTGCTCAAGCGCAAGACTGCCTGACATCTCGGAGCAGAAAAATGAAACAGCATCTGGTTATTTTCGATACCACCCTGCGCGATGGCGAGCAAAGCCCCGGCGCCTCGATGACCCGGGAAGAAAAAATCCGCGTGGCACGCCAGCTTGAAAAAATGCGGGTCGATGTGATCGAAGCAGGTTTTGCCGCCGCTTCGCCCGGCGATTTCGATTCGATCCAGGCGATCGCGCATGCCATCAAGGATTCGATCGTCTGCTCGCTGGCGCGTGCCAACGAGAATGACATCCGGCGGGCCGGTGAGGCGATCCGGCCAGCCCACTCCGGTCGCATTCACACCTTTATCGCGACCTCGCCGATCCACATGGAAAAGAAGCTGCGCATGACGCCGGATCAGGTCGTCGAGCAGGCGATCAAGGCGATTGGCTGGGCGCGCGAATATACCGACGACGTCGAGTTTTCAGCCGAGGATGCCGGTCGTTCGGAGATCGATTTCCTCGTGCGAATTTTCGACGAGGTGATTAAGGCTGGCGCCACCACGATCAATGTGCCTGATACCGTCGGCTACAACATTCCCCAGCAATATGCCGAGACCATCCGCCAGTTGATCGAGCGCGTGCCGAATTCCGACAAGGTGGTCTGGTCGGTGCACTGCCATAACGATCTCGGGCTGGGGGTGGCGAATTCGCTGGCTGCGGTGCTGGCCGGCGCGCGCCAGGTCGAATGCACGATCAACGGCCTCGGCGAGCGGGCGGGCAACGCCTCGCTGGAGGAAATCGTGATGGCGGTGCGCACGCGCAGCGACGTCTTCCCGGTCGAGACACGCATCGATACGACGCAAATCGTGCCCGCCTCCAAACTGGTGTCGCAGATCACCGGTTACCCGGTGCAGCCGAACAAGGCCGTGGTAGGCGCCAACGCCTTTGCCCACGAATCGGGCATTCATCAGGACGGGGTGCTCAAGCATCGCGAAACCTATGAAATCATGCGTGCCGAGGACGTCGGCTGGGCGCAGAACAAGCTCGTTCTCGGCAAGCATTCGGGGCGCAATGCCTTCAAGAGTCGCCTGCAGGAACTCGGCATCGAACTGGAGAGCGATGAGGCCGTCAATGCCGCCTTTGCCCGTTTCAAGGAACTGGCCGACCGCAAGCACGAGATCTTCGACGAGGATCTTCATGCGCTGGTTTCGGACGAGGTGGTGACGCCGGAGCACGAGCACTACAAGCTGGTCTATTCGCACGTCTGTTCGGAAACCGGCGAGATGCCGCATGCCAAAGTGATTCTCAATGTCGGTGGTGCCGAGCACAAGGGCGAGGCTGGTGGCGGCGGTCCGGTCGATGCGACCTTCAAGGCGATCGAAAGCATCGCCGGGAGCGGCGCGGAACTTCTGCTTTACTCGGTCAACGCGATCACCACCGGTACCGATGCGCAGGGTGAGGTCACCACGCGCCTTTCCAAGGGCGGGCGCATTGTCAACGGCAACGGCGCCGATACCGACATCGTCGTCGCCTCGGCGCGCTCCTACCTGAATGCGCTCAACAAGCTGCATTCGACGCTGGACAAGGTGCGCGCCCAGGGCGACGTCTGATCCATCGCCGCCGCACCGGGCCGCCTCAGCTTGCTGACGCGGCCTTTTCTTCTTTGGGGGGGCGTGTGGCGCGAATGTAGAGAATGACCGAAACGAACAGGATGCCGGCCAGCGCTGTTTCGCCGATCGCCAGCCACTGCGCCAGGCCGCGCTCGCTGGTGGCGCGCATCAGTCCTTCGAGCAGGTAAAACTGGACGAACAGGGAAACCCATTTGTAGGTGTAGCGTTTGCCGCGCAGGATGCCGAACAGCGGGGCCAGCAGAAATACCGCCTTGAGCGCGAGCCATGAACCGCCGGGCCTGAGCGGGGCCCACCAGAGTTCCCATCCCAGGCAGAGAAAAATCAGCGCGATCAGGCTGGCGCTGGCGATGAATTGATAACGTTGGGCTGTCACGGTCGACTCAGTTTCAGGGCAATATTTGCCAGGCGCCGGCCCTGCGCGAAGGCGAGCCGGCTTTCGGTTTCGGATAGCGCCGGACTACCGTCGGCGCCGGCAACATGGCTGGCGCCATAAGGCGTCCCGCCCTGCCGAGTATGGTGCACGTCGGGTTCGGTGAATGGCAGGCCCATGACCAGCATGCCATGATGCATGAGCGGCAAGGTCATCGAGAGCAGTGTCGATTCGTTGCCGCCATGCTGGCTGCCGCTGGACGTGAAGACGCAGGCCGGCTTGCCGACTAGTGTGCCGTTCTGCCAGGTAGCGAGCGTGCCATCCCAGAAGTATTTCATTGGCGCCGCCATGTTGCCGAAGCGTACCGGGCTGCCGAGCGCCAGGCCGATGCATTCGTCGAGGTCGGCGGCTTCGACGTAAGGGGCGCCCATCTCGGGAACGTCGGCGGCAGTCGCTTCGCAGATCGTAGATACACGGGGAACGGTGCGCAGACGCGCCTGAGCGCTGGAAACCGATTCGATACCGCGCGCAATCCGCTCGGCGAGGGCGCGCACCGAACCGCGGTGGCTATAGTAGAGAACAAGAATATCGTGCATGGTCGGCTATTATACGGCCCCATGCAGACTCACTCCCGCTATCGGCGCTCGCAACCGAAACCCGGTGTGCCGGGGACGATATTCCGGCGCTTCCGTACCGAAAATATGATGCAAACCAGCTCGGCGCTGGCGTTCACCACGCTGTTGGCGCTCGTGCCGCTGGCGACGGTCGTTGTGGCAGTTGCCGACGCCGTTCCCTACCTCAATCTCCTGCTGAACCGGCTTGAATTGCTGATCCAGGAGGCCTTCCTGCCGAGCGGCGCGGCCAGCGCGATTTCCGGGAGCATCGGCCGCTTTTCGCACCGTGCGCAGCAGTTGACCGTAGCAGGCATCGCTTTTCTGAGCATAACCGCCTTCATGCTGATGCATACCATCGAACGGACGTTCAATCACCTTTGGCAGGTAAAGCCCCGGCCTTTCCTGACCCGCATCAAGCTATATGCATTCGCGATGCTGGTGTGGCCCTTCGTGCTGGCCGCGGTGGCGGCCGCCATATCGTTTGCCGTCACCACGTCGCTCGGTTTCATCGAAGAGGCGGCGTGGGTGCGCCGGATATCGTTCAAGGCGATATCGCTGATTGTCCTCGGCCTGTTTTTTTCCTTCCTCTACTACGCCGTGCCGAATGCCCCGGTGTCGCGGCGCGGTGCAGCGCTGGGCGGGTTGTTCGCAACTTTGGCTTTTGCGTCCATGCAGAAGATTTTCGAGCTCTATCTTGCCAGTTCGGCGCTCCTGAAGAGCGTCTACGGTGCGTTCGCCGCCTTCCCGGTCTTTCTGGTCTGGCTACACCTCAGCTGGGCAGTCGTTCTGCTCGGCGGGCTGATCGCCGCTACAACTTCTCGTCCGGCACGACGCTGAATACCTCGATGCTCGATGTCTGCTCGGTGAGGGCCGTCGGCCGGACCTCGCGAATGCCGAAGTTGTCCTGCTCGACCAGAAGAATCAGGCGCCGTTCGCGCTCGTTCAGTTGGCCGGTCGGCGCTACCAGTGCCGGCAACTCACGCAAGGGCGGCATTTCCGGAAGAATCAGGGCCGACAGGTTGCCGGCTTCGAGTTCGAGCGGCCGGATGACTTCGGCGGCAATGGCGTGCGAGGCCAGTTGCTGCATGCCGAGTTCGATGTGCTCCGGATTCTCGGAGATCGCCCAGCGCACGATCCCGACATGCCAGTTCGGCACCTGTTCGGCGCGCTCGCCTGTCGGCTGGACCGCGACCATATCGCCGACGCGCAGGTGCGATGTCGGGCCAGACATGTGCATCAGCGAGTAGCCGTCGGGGCTCTCGTTGGTCACCATCCATTCGCTGATCTGGCCCTCGGTTTCGGGGTGCCGGATCAATTTCCAGAGTTGTTCCAGGCCGGCGCACAGATTCACGCGGTAATACTGGCGGCGGCGCGGAAACCTGCGCGTCGCTGGTTTTCCCCAGAGCTGGCCAAGACGCCGCAATACGCCGCGACCGGCTAGCGTATCGGCAAAGGTGGGGAGCCCGAGGCTGCTGGCAGGTGCGCCCTTGGCCAGCGCTGCCAGATGCTCGCGCGTGTCGCGGGCGACGAGGTCGCAAGCGAAGTAGAGGGCGAGGATATCGCCGGGTGGCAGACGCCGTGCCAGGGCGTAGGCGGGAAAGTCCTGGTCCAGATCCAGCCAGAATACGCCGTTCCGGTCCAGCGGCGGCGTTTCGAGAATTTCGATCGGTTTGACGCTTGATTCGATGTAATCGGTGATAAACGCTAGTTCACTCGAACAGAATGACGCCGGCTGGGCGATGGCTGCCAGAAGGATGCGGATATACGACTGCTGGACGGACGGCTCACCCTCGGGGCCAGCGGTGTCGGCGAGGCCGAGCCGGCGTGCCGTGCGATAGGCGGCGTGCAGTTGCTGCCAGACGCCGATGCCGTTGGGCGCGGCAATCAGGTGGCTGATACGGATGTGCCAGGCAATGCTTTGCATGACCCGCCGCAGGGTCTGGTTCGGCGCGCGGTGAAGCGCGGTGGTGCGCGGGTCGAAAAGTTCGGAAAGGGTATTGAGGTACTCCTGAATCTGTGTTTCCAGGAGTTCCTGAATGATTCCGGTACGTTGCCG
>Ga0209310_1002161_pt1 | contig 13024 bp, 10 predicted proteins | sample AD_UKC030_MetaG_FD_184415 | JGI IMG/M metagenome (GOLD analysis project Ga0209310, IMG submission 184415) | Active sludge microbial communities of municipal wastewater-treating anaerobic digesters from USA - AD_UKC030_MetaG (SPAdes) (version 2) | ecosystem: Engineered > Bioreactor > Anaerobic >... | reverse complement strand
AAAAATATGCACCGGTTTATCTAACCCTAACATTATTGGACCAATAGAATCTACTTTATATAATTCTTTCAGCATTTTATAATTAATATTTGCCGCTTCCAAATTTGGAAAAATCAATGTATTAACTTTTTTCCCTGCCAATTTTGAAAAAGGAAATTTGTTTTTTAACATTTCAGGATTTAAAGCAAAATCGGTTTGAATTTCTCCGTCTACAATTAAATCCGGATAATATTTATGCAAATAAGCGACAGCCTCTCTTACTTTTGATGCTCCTTCGGTATTTGATGAACCAAAATTAGAAAATGAAATCATTGCTATAATTGGTTCCATCCCAAACAATCGAACAGTTTTTGCTGTCATTAAAGCAATTTTTGCTAAATCATGAGCAGAAGGATCAATATTGATTGCCGTATCTGAAAAAAACATTGGTCCTCTGTTGGTCATCATCATATTAGTCGTGGCAATTTTAGAAACTCCGGGTGCTTTATCTATCAATTGCATGATTGGCTTGACTACAGAAGGATAACTTCTCGAAAATCCAGTAACTAAAGCATCTGCTTCACCTTCATTAACCATCATAGCGGCAAAATAATTGCGTTCACGCATCCATTTTTGAGCATCTAACAAAGAAATTCCTCTTCGTTTTCTACTTTCCCAGAATGTATTCGCATAATGAAGTCTTTTCTCGTCACATTCACTTGTTTTTGGATCTAAAATAGGCACATCAACATCAAATCCTATTTCTTTTTTAAGTTCTAGAATAATTTCCTTATTCCCTAATAAAATTGGATTACCAATACCTTCTTCCATGACAATTTGGGCTGCCTTTAATACATCTAAATGGTCAGCTTCCGCAAAAACGACACGTTTTGGATTTGTTTTAGCTCGATTTGCCAACAAACGAACCATTTTGTTATCAGAACCTAAACGCTCGGCTAATTCTTCTTCATATTTTTCCCAATCAGTGATTGGATATTGAGCCACTCCTGAATCCATTGCTGCTTTTGCAACTGCAGGAGCAACTATAGTAATTAATCTTGGATCGAAGGGCTTTGGAATTATATATTCTCGACCAAAATTTAATTTGGTTTCACCATAGGCAATATTTACTTGTTCCGGCACCGGCATTTTTGCCAATTCTGCTAACGCCCGAACAGCGGCCATTTTCATTTCTTCATTTATTTTAGTTGCCCGAACATCCAAAGCTCCTCTAAAAATATATGGAAAACCAAGCACATTATTCACTTGATTAGGATGGTCTGAACGACCGGTAGCCATGATAATGTCTTTTCGGGTATTGATAGCTAAAGTATAATCAATTTCAGGAATTGGATTAGCCATCGCAAACACTATAGGGTCTTTAGCCATGCCAAGCAACATCTCAGGAAATAAAATATTACCGGCAGATAATCCTAAAAACACATCTGCATCAATTAGTGCTTCTTTTAATGTAGTTCCTTCATTACCGTTCGCATATTTAATTTGCAAATCAGATAAATCAGTTCTTCCATGATATAAAACACCATGACTATCAAACATGATAATATTTTCTAATTTGACACCTAATAAAACATATAAATTAGCACATGCTAATGCTGCAGAACCGGCACCAGAAACAACTACTTTAACATTTTCAGCTTTTTTATCCGCTAATTCTAAAGCATTTAGCAGAGCTGCTGAGGAAATAATGGCTGTTCCATGTTGGTCGTCATGCATCACCGGTATATTCAACTCTTCCACTAGCCTACGTTCAATTTCAAAGGATTCCGGAGCCTTTATGTCTTCCAAATTAATTCCTCCAAAAGTAGGAGCAATATTTTTTACAGTTTCAATAAAAGCATCAATATCTTTTGTACCAACTTCAATATCAAATACATCAATATCTGCAAAGATTTTAAACAATAATGCCTTTCCTTCCATGACTGGTTTTGAAGCTTCCGGACCAATGTCGCCCAGTCCTAAAACCGCTGTTCCATTCGTAATTACAGCGACTAAATTTCCTTTGGCCGTGTATTTGTAAACATTATTTACATCTTTTGCAATTTCCAAACAAGGCTCTGCAACTCCCGGTGAATAAGCTAATGACAAATCACGTTGAGTTGCATATTTTTTGGTGGGAACAACTTGAATTTTTCCGGGACTTGGTTTTGCGTGGTATAATAACGCTTCTCTTCGTTTACTGTCTTTGTGCATGATTTAAGGTATTCTCTACTATGACCTACAAAGGTAAAAGAGTTAAGTAAATAAGGAAATATTAAATAGATTCTTTTTTATTTAATTTAAAAAAATCACAACTTAAAACTGACATTTTAAATTAATATATTTTTTTATATACTTATTAATCAAAACAAATCCGTATTTTTTATGTCAAATAAAAAAACATTTCATTTTCAATGTAATTTCTTAAATTTATCATAAATTTGTACAAATTATTTAATCACTTAAAATTTAAATTTATGAAAAATTATTTTATAATATTAGTTTTATTTTTATCATTTAGTGTAAAAGCCCAAGAAGCAGGATCATTGTCGTTAAATTTGTATGGCGGTTATAATTTTTCCGACAAAGTAAGTTTTGATATGGGTTATGTTGATGTCAAAGAAGGTTTTCAATGGGGTGTTGGATTAGAATATTTTGTTCAAAAATACAGTTCTGTTGAATTAAAATACCTTAGAATTGATACTAAAATGGAGGCTTTTGTTGGTAATACTCAAATTAACGCTGGTGATGATAAAGGAGCTGTTAACAACATTTTAGTTGATTTTACTCAATATTTTGATGCCGGATCAACAAAACTACTACCTTATATTGGAGGTGGTCTTGGTATGGGTATTGTTGAAACTCCAAAAAACGGGAATGAAACTACTTTTGCTTGGGATATTAAGTTAGGAGCTAAAATAAAAACATCTTCTGCTGTTTCTGTTAATCTACATGCCTATCTACAATCAATGTCATCTGCTGTTGGAAATGATATATTTTACACATGGTATGGTCCAGTTTATGTTACAGATTATGCAACATTATATCAATTTGGTTTAGGAGCTGTAATTAGTTATAATTTCAAAAACTAATATAATTAAATTATAAATTAAAGCCTTTTCATTCTAAATGAAAAGGCTTTTTGTTTACAAAAATAATTCAATAGTACTATTTTAATCAGAGAAATAATTATAAATTTATAATACTTTTTAAAAAAAATTATTCTGATAACTATATATTTATGACAAATTTTTCTTCCCTTCAGTTAGCTTCTTCTTCTACAATTTCAATACTACTTTTTATTTTTATTATTGCTTTTTATATACTGGGTCACTTTTTTATTAAAAGGGCTATTCGAAAAGATCCTGAACATATTAATATTGAATTGGGATCGATTAATGGTGCTTTATTGGCATTGCTTGGTTTAATATTAGCTTTTTCATTTAGTATGGCAAGCTCAAGATTTGACACCAGAAGACAATTAGTAATTGAAGAAGCAAACAACATTGGAACAGCTATTTTACGAACTGATATTTATCCTGACAGCATAAAAAAAATGTTGAAATCAAATATGAAAGAATATGTTGAAGAACGTATTGCCTTTTATCAATCAGGAATGAATATGCAAAAAACAGTTGAACATTATGAAAAAGCTGATTTCATTGGGAAAAAAATATGGGCGATAACCGCTGATTATGCTAAGAAAGACAACATTACAACTCGAACTTCCGAATTAATTCCGGCTCTAAATGCCATGATTGACATTACAACTACCCGAAGAGCGGCAGGTGAATCAACTATCCCGGATTCAATTATGTATTTTTTGTTTGCTCTTTGTGTTTGCTCAGCTTTTCTGTTAGGATATGACAACAAAAAAACCATTGATTGGATTATTTTAATTGGGTTTACAACAATGCTTACTTTAACTGTATTCACTATAATTGACCTAGACCGGCCTCGAAGTGGTTTGATAAATATGGACGGCCCGAATCAGAAAATGGTTGAATTACTGCAAATGTTTGAGTGAGTTTTATTTTTTTGAAAACGCCACATTCCTCTTTAACCCTTCCAGCTTTGTTCGCTTAACCGCTGAATTTTTAAATACTTTTTTAAAAACATCTTCGGTGATTTCTTCCCAATCTTTTTTGCTCAAGGAAAGTAATTCTGGATTCGCTTGAAAAAGCGGTTCGTTATGCGATTTTGAAAAACGATTCCAAGGGCAAACATCTTGGCAGACATCGCAACCAAAAATCCAGTCATCGAATTTGTCTTTCATTTCTGTTGGGATATTTTCTTTTAACTCAATAGTGAAATAGGAGATGCATTTGCTGCCATCTACCACATATGGGGCAACGATGGCTTCTGTTGGGCAAGCATCGATACACGCTGTGCACGAACCACAATGGTCGGTGGTTGGAGAATCATACTCTAATTCTAAATCTACAATTAGTTCAGCAATAAAATAAAAAGAACCCACTTTTTGAGAAATAAGGTTAGTGTTTTTGCCCATCCAACCTAGACCGCTTTTGGCAGCCCAAGCTTTGTCTAACACGGGAGCCGAATCGACAAAGGCTCGTCCGGACACTTCACCTATTTCGGTTTGAATAAAATGTAAAAGTTCTTTCAGTTTTTCTTTAATGACAAAATGATAATCTTGTCCGTATGCATATTTTGAAATCTTATAACTTTCTTCTTTTTGAAATTCAGATGGATAATAATTCAGCAATAATGAAATAACACTTTTAGCTCCGTCAACTAATAAAGTTGGGTTTAATCGTTTGTCGAAATGATTTTCCATATAACTCATTTGACCGTGCATGTTATTATTGAGCCATTTTTCAAGACGAGGAGCATCTTCTTCTAAAAAACCCGCTTTGGAAACACCACATGACAAAAAACCGAGGCGTTTGGCTTCTTGCTTTATGCTACTAGTGTATTTTTCTTTTGCATTCATCACCTTTTTATAAATTCCAAAATGGCATTGTGAGGTTTCAATGTAATTAATGGTTTTATTTGAATGGAGTCTTTTTTTTCTTTAATTTCAAATTGTTCGACCAATGCTATTATTGCCAAACTCATTTCATACATCGCAAAATTATTTCCAATACACATTCTTGGACCGGCTCCAAAAGGAAAGTAATTTTTTGAAAACTTAGTATTTTCATCTAAAAATCGTTCGGGGATAAATGCTTCCGGCTCTTTCCAAAAATCAGGATGGCGATGAATTTCATACACTGAAAATAATAAGTTGGAACCTTTGGGTAAAGTTAATCCGTCAAAAGTATCTTCTTCAATGTTCACTCGGTCTATAAAATAAGCCGGCGGATACAATCGCATTGATTCCTCAATAACCAATTTTGTATAGGTTGCATTTTTTATCCAATGCATCAAATCCATAGATTCACTTTTTACCTTTGCTATTTCCTCTAAAATTTTCAGTTGAGCCTCAGGATTTCTGGCTAATAATTCGCATGTAAAAGTTAAAGCGTTTGAAGTAGTTTCGTGACCTGCGGCAAATAAAATTAATATTTCATCGACCAATTGATTTTCTTCCATGCTTGAACCATCTTCATATTTTGCATTTAAGAGCATGTCTAGTAAATCGTCATGCTTCGCATTACTCTGTTTTCGTTCTTCAACCAATCTTCTTAGAATTTTTCTCGAATTTTGAGTTAAATCTAAATGTTTTTTTGTTTTTCCTGACAAATTAAACCACCAAACAAGAAAAGGTTGCCTTAGTTCTTGCACTAACATTTTTTGAGTGGCTTCCGTAGTATGTTGTAAAGAAGCAATATCTTCATCAGAAATAGCTATATTAAAAATAGACTTTACAACTGTTTGAAAAGCTAAATCATTAAAAACCGGAAAAACATCCATTGGCTTTCCTGTTTTTATTTTTTTTAATTCCTCTAAAATCGTTTCTTGAATAGTCTCAATTAAAAGTACAAGTTGGCTTTTATGAAAGGCAGGTTGAATTAATTTACGTTGTCTTTGCCAATGTTCCCCTTCTGCTGTTAGCAAGCCTTTTCCAATATATTTTGCTAAATCTCTTGTTTGAATATAGGATTTAGTATAATTTTTTTGATTCTTTTGAAGAGCATGTTGCAATAGCCCGGCATCTCTACAAAACAATACTGATTTACCCAATCCAATATTTAAACGAAAGATATCTCCTAATTTCTTAAAATTGGCTGCATGAAAAGGCAATGGATTTTTTAAAATGTTATTGGCATGATTTAGAAACCTAAAAAAAGAGACTTCAGGAATTGTTTTGGGTAAACTCATAGTTTTTTTGTTGCTTAGAGCTATTAAAATAAACCGCCTTGGATATTGGTTCTGATTTTTCCCAAGTGTTTATATGCTTTTTCAGTAACTTCTCTCCCTCTAGGTGTTCGCATGATAAAACCTTCTTGAATTAAGAATGGCTCATATACTTCCTCTATCGTTTCACCACTTTCTGAAACGGCTGTTGCCAATGTGGACAACCCTACCGGACCTCCTTTGAATTTATCGATTATAGTCGTTAATATTTTATTATCCATTTCATCTAACCCATGGGCATCCACATTCAATGCTTTTAAGGCATACCGAGCAATTTCGATATCTATAGATCCATTCCCTTTTATTTGGGCAAAATCACGTACTCTTCTCAATAATGCATTAGCAATTCTAGGAGTTCCGCGACTTCGACCAGCTATTTCAATAGCCGCTTCCATTGAAATGGGAACTTTTAAAATCATCGAACTACGTTGAACAATGGTGGTCAATAATTCTGTGTTATAATATTGCAATCGGCTTTGAATTCCAAATCGTGCTCGCATTGGTGCTGTTAATAATCCAGAACGTGTAGTAGCACCTACCAAAGTGAAAGGATTCAAATTGATTTGTACGGTTCTCGCATTTGGACCGGATTCAATCATGATGTCAATTTTAAAATCCTCCATAGCAGAATATAAATATTCTTCAACGATTGGACTTAAACGATGAATCTCATCAATAAAAAGCACATCTCTATTTTCTAAATTGGTCAATAAACCAGCTAAATCGCCTGGTTTATCTAAAACTGGACCTGAAGTTATTTTAATTCCAACGCCTAATTCGTTTGCTAAGATGTTTGCTAAAGTAGTTTTACCCAAACCCGGAGGACCATGAAATAAGGTATGGTCAAGGGCTTCTTCTCGTTGATTAGCTGCTTCAACAAATATTTTTAAATTTTCAAGCACTTGTTCCTGACCTGTAAAATCATCAAAAGACAACGGTCTTAACTTTTTTTCAAGGTCAAGTTCATCCGCATTAAAACTTTTATTTGAGGGATCTAAATATTCATTCATAAAAACAAAGATAGAAAATGTTTTGTGTTAAGTTGTTTTTGAAACTTGATAAAAATAAAAAAGCCCTTCCAAAAATGAAAAGGCTTAAATATGAATTAATAAACTATAATTTTAATGATGTAATTCTTTTTCATCAGGTCCCATTGGGACTATTTGAGAGACAAAATCTTCTGCATGTCCAGGTTTGCTATAATCATAAGGCCATCTGTGAACTTCAGGAATTTCCCCAGGCCAGTTTCCATGCATATGCTCAACGGGAGCAGTCCATTCTAATGTATTTGATCTCCAAGGATTTTGTACTGATTTTTCACCATAGAACATACTGTGGAAGAAATTCCAAATAAACACCAATTGAAAAGCACCACCAACTAAAGCAAATACAGTAATGATTACGTTTACATTTTGTAAATCATCAAATAACGGGAAAGCTGTATTGGTATAATAACGTCTTGGTAAACCGGCCATTCCTATAAAGTGCATTGGGAAGAAAACTCCATAAGCACAGATAGCTGTTACCCAAAAGTGCACATATCCTAAATTTTTATTTAACATTCTACCAAACATTCTTGGGAACCAATGATAAATTCCGGCAAACATACCATAAAGAGCGGAAATACCCATAACTAAATGGAAGTGAGCTACAACAAAATAAGTATCATGAACATTTATATCAAGTGTACTATCTCCTAAGATAATTCCAGTTAATCCACCGGTTATAAAAGTTGAAACCAAACCAATTGAAAACAACATAGCTGGATTCATTTGCAGATTTCCTTTCCACAAAGTAGTAATATAATTAAACGCTTTTACCGCAGATGGAATTGCAATCAATAATGTTGTAAAGGTAAATACCGAACCTAAGAATGGATTCATACCGGAAACAAACATGTGGTGACCCCAAACTATAGTAGACAAAAAGGCAATTGCAATAATTGAAGCTATCATTGCACGGTAACCAAAGATAGGTTTACGAGAATTGGTAGCAATAATTTCAGAAGTAATTCCCAAGGCAGGTAATAATACAATATAAACCTCAGGGTGACCTAAGAACCAGAATAAATGTTCGAATAGAACAGGAGAACCACCTTGATAATGTAAAACTTCACCGGCTATATAAATATCAGATAAGAAAAATGATGTCCCAAAACTTCTGTCAAATATTAATAATAAAGCAGCAGATAATAATACTGGGAAAGAAACAATCCCAATAATTGCAGTAACAAAAAATGCCCAAATAGTTAAAGGCAGTCTTGTCATTGACATTCCTTTTGTTCTTAAGTTAATTACCGTAACCACATAATTCAGTGACCCCATCAACGAAGAAGCAATGAAAATAGCCATTGAAACTAACCATAATGTCATTCCCGTTCCAGATCCTGGAATTGCCTGAGGCAAGGCACTTAATGGCGGATAAATTGTCCAACCTGCAGATGCTGGTCCAGATTCAACAAACAACGAACAAACCATGATTACACTTGATAAAAAGAATAACCAATAAGAAATCATGTTCATAAAACCGGAAGCCATATCACGAGCTCCAATTTGCAATGGAATAAGTAAATTACTGAACGTACCGCTTAATCCAGCTGTTAATACGAAAAATACCATAATTGTTCCGTGAATGGTCACAAGAGCTAAATAGATATCATTTCGCATTACGCCATCCGGTGCAAAAGTATCACCTAAAAGTACATTGAATATCTTAAAAGACTCTTCTGGCCAAGCTAATTGCATTCTGAACAATAACGACATCGCCACACCTATAATACCCATTATCAAACCTGTAATAAGGTATTGTTTGGCAATCATTTTATGGTCAATACTAAAGATGTACTTTGTGATAAAAGTATCTTTATGGTGATGTTCGTGTTCGTGTCCGTGATCTTGTTCGTTTGCGTGATCGTGTGCTGACATATGACTTAATTAATTTATATATTTTGCTATTACTTTACTACTTGTACTATTACAGTTGAATCTTTAACAACAGTAGCAGTATCAATTGTTGCTTTATCTGCTTCTACAGGCTGTTCTTGTGCTTTAATATTTTGAACTAAAGTTGTTTGACCACCTAACCATTTTTTAAAATCCTCAGGACTTTCCACCACAATTTTCATTTGCATATTGTAGTGAGATTTTCCACAAATTTTATTACATAGTAACAAATAATCAAAGGTATAAGGATCTAATGCTTCTAGTCCTTTGGCAACTAATTCTTTGCTTTTTTCAGTTCTGATTTTATTAATTGCATCTACTTTTTCAATCATTGCTTTCGAATTTCTCATATCAACAGTAGTTACTGTTGGAGTAAAAGCAAATTGAGTTACCATTCCAGGAACACAATTCATTTGTGCTCTAAAATGAGGCATATAAGCAGAATGTAATACATCTTGAGAACGAATTTTAAAAACAACTTTGGTACCTTTAGGTAAATGTAATTCAGAAGCCTGAATATCATCTTGTGCATTGGGATCTGCTAAATCAACACCTAACGTATTTATTCCTTCTATGTAACGCACATTTGCTTTACCTAATACGTTATCTTTTCCTGCATAGCGAACTTCCCATCCAAATTGTTTGGCATATATTTCTACAACCATTGGATTTTCTGTTTCTTCATCTACAAACATAATATTTGTCCAAGCATATAATCCGTAAAGAATTAAACCAGCCAATGTAATAGCAGGAATAATACTCCAAATTGCTTCTAATTTATTGTTATCGGCAAAGTATAAAGCTGTATTACCCTTTTTACCTCTGTATTTGAATGCAAAATAATGCAGTAACGCTTGAGTAACCGTTTGAACAAAGAAAATAAGAATCATCGAGATCCACATTAATCTATCTACTTCAACACCATGTTCTGATGCAGGATTACTCATTAAAGGGAAATGACCAAACTTAACAACACAATATATAGTTGTCAAATAAATGAATACCAAAAAGGCAAACATTAAATATCCATTTACACTATTATCATTATCATTCGCTACTTGATAATTTTCGGCATTATCCCCTATTTGAGTTAAATCAAATATTTTGGTTAATTGCCAAATAGCAACTGATACAAAAACTAAAACAATTATAACTAACAAACTTGTCATCTGTTTAAATCTTTTAAATATTAATAATGAAAATGTTTACTTTCTTCAATAAAAGGATTTCTTTTAGGAACCAATGGGGCTTTTGTTAAAGCAGTGAAAACTACTAAAAGGAATAATCCAAAGAAAAACAATAAAGAACTTATTTCCCCAACACCGATAAACCATTGGTCACCAACGGTCGCCGGCATAATCATAGTGAAAAAATCTATATAATGTCCAAATAAAATTACCACACCTCCCATTACGATTATCCATGTGATTCTTTTGAAATCTGTATTAATCAATATCAAGAATGGAAAAATAAAGTTTAATGCTAACATTCCGAAGAATGGTAAATTATATTGTTCAATTCTGGTAACAAAATAAGTTACTTCTTCCGGAATATTTGAATACCAAATCAACATAAACTGAGAAAACCATAAATATGTCCAGAAAATACTAATACCAAACATAAATTTAGCTAAATCGTGAATATGACTTGTATTTACATGTTCTAAATATCCTTTTGATTTTAAGTATAAGGTAACTAAAGCGATTACAGTTATTCCACTTACGAAGAAAGAAGCAAAAACATACCATCCAAATAAAGTAGAAAACCAGTGTGGATCAACAGACATAATCCAATCCCATGACATAATTGATTCCGTAACAATAAAGAAAACTAAAAATGCTGCTGACATTTTGAAATTTTTCTTGTAAAATGTGTTATCAGATGCCTCATCTTGTGCTAAACAATTTTTTCTTGAAAAATAACGGTATAAATTCCAACCGATTAAGAAAATAGCCGCTCTGATTAACCAAAAATACTCATTTAAATAACCTGATTTATTTGCAATTAATTTATCGTATTTTGGATTAGCAGGATCTAATAAATCATGATCCATCCATGCAAATAAATGATTGTAATGAAATGCTGATAATAATAATAAAACGAAAAAAATTACTGACCCTACCGGTAAATATGCTGTAATTCCCTGCATTACTCTAAATAATATAGGTGACCATCCGGCCTGAGCTACATTTTGAATACCATAAAATGCTAATACTCCAAGTGAAATTAGCATAAAGAATAAGGCTGCAACATATATAGCGGCCCATGGCTTGTTTTCCAATTGATGTAAAACATGTTTCAAATGTTCTTGGTGTTCTGCATCAGCTTTTGCATCTTTTCCATGTGCATCATGTGCAGTTGCTCCATGAGCATTTCCATGTTCACCATGAGCATCGGCTTCAAGAATTTTTTCTACCTCTGCGGTTGTTTTAGGAGCAGAAATAAAACTATATCCAATTCCCAATAACCCAACTAGCATTAGGACAATGGAAAAAACTTTTAATTTACTTGAAAGGGTATACATATCTATACAATCTAGTTGTCAATAATTATAATTTGCTTTTTAACTGAAGAACATAATCGGTTACTAACCAACGCTCGTGTTGAGATAATTGATTAGCATGAGAACCCATAGCGTTTAAACCATATGTAATTACGTGAAATACACTGCCTTCAGTTATTGGTCTATCAGCATAACTTGGAACGCCTAAGAATTTTTCTCTTTCCACTAATTTACCTTTACCATTTCCTTGTTCACCATGACATATAGAACAGTAAATAACATATAGGTCTTTCCCTTTTGTTGCTTCTTTTTCAGAAATGGAATCTATGGGTGATTTTAAATTAGCTTTTGCTAATTCATAACCAGCAGTTGTATTTTCATACTCATAAATTTCAAATCCTCTTTTGATTGTTCCAATTGGCGGCTCTTGAGCAGTTTGCCCTTGTAATTGATTTTTCCCATTGAATGCTTCAGATTCTGCATAGGTTTCATAGCCTACAGACTGATACATATTAGGGAAAAATTGATAATTTGGACTCTTACTGTCAAAGCAAGATGTAACCGATAAGGCTAAACCAACTAATAGGGTTATTTTAAATAAGCTTTTCATAAAACTATATTAATGCTTTTCTACAACTTTTAATTCAATTGCACCAGTTCCTTTTAGAAAAGATGCTAATTCATCTTCATTATTATGGATTGAAACTTCCATGACAAAATGATCATCTGTTGTTCTCACATCAGGATTTTCAGCTTGTTTGAAAGGCCATAATTTACTTCTCATATAAAAAGTAATTACCATTAAGTGAGCAGCAAAGAAAACCGTTAATTCAAACATAATTGGCACGAAAGCCGGCATGTTTTCAATATAGCTAAAACTAGGTTTTCCTCCAATATCTTGTGGCCAATCTTGAATCATAATATAGTTCATCATCCAAATTGAAAAGGACAACCCTACTACTCCATACATGAAGGAAGCTATTGCAATTCTTGTTGGAGCTAATCCCATCGCCTTGTCCAAACCATGAACAGGAAAAGGAGTATAAACCTCTTCAATATGATGATGTGCTTTACGCGTTTCTTTCACGGCATCCATCAGGATGTCATCATCATTATATAGTGCTTGTATAACTTTAGTACTCATAATATCTTACTACTAATTATCTTAATGATTGTGATGTCCTTCTTCTTCTCTTTTTTTCTTATAAAACTCACCTGAAGATTTCAAGATTGTTTTTACTTCTGCTTGAGCAATAACAGGGAATGATCTCGCATATAA
>Ga0209310_1002156_pt1 | contig 13063 bp, 12 predicted proteins | sample AD_UKC030_MetaG_FD_184415 | JGI IMG/M metagenome (GOLD analysis project Ga0209310, IMG submission 184415) | Active sludge microbial communities of municipal wastewater-treating anaerobic digesters from USA - AD_UKC030_MetaG (SPAdes) (version 2) | ecosystem: Engineered > Bioreactor > Anaerobic >... | reverse complement strand
TGCAGGAACCCCGCCCACCGCGGTCACCACGCCCGCGCCGGGCACCGAGACCCAGGTCGGGTCGGCGGCGGCTGCGCCGGCACCCACCTTCGTCCAGGCCCGCGATCGCGGCGCCGAGGCGGCCGAGATCATGGACATGGCCCAGGCCCACGGTGTGACCGACAAGGCGTCCGGATGGATCCGTCAGGGCCTCAGCCCCGACCAGGTCTCGCGAGAGATCCTCAATGCCGTCCGCACCCACGGCCACGCCCAGCCCGCGGCCGAGGCCCTGGCCGCGATGCCGGTCCGGGACAAGAAGCGCTACTCCATCCACCGCGCGATCCGCATGCAGGCCGAGCTGATGGACGGCAAGCGCAGCCGGTACGACGGCCTGGAGGCCGAGGTCCACGAGGAGCTCACCAAGCACCGCACCGGCGCCGACCACGGTGGCGTGCTGGTCCCGTGGCGTCTGAGCGACGACGACCAGCAGCGTGTGCTGGGCACGGCCCAGCCCACCGGCGGCGCGACGCTCGTCGGCCAGCAAGTCATGCCCGACATGATCGATCTGCTGCGCAACCGCGCGCTGGTGCTGGTTGCCGGCGCCAAGCTCTATCCCGGCCTGCAGGGAGTGGTCTACTTCAACAAGAAGACCGGCGCTCCGAGCGTGACCTGGATGGAGGAGAACCCGCCGAGCGACGCTCCCCAGTCCGAGCCCGCGTACGGCTACGTGTCCCTCTCGCCCAAGACGCTGATCGGCCAGGTCCAGATCCCCCGGCAGCTGCTGGTGATGTCCTCGATCGACGTCGAGGCGGACATCCGCAGCGACCTCGCAACCGGCCATGGCCTGGCCCTGGATCTCGGCGCGCTGCACGGCAAGGGCACGGACAAGCAGCCGGTCGGGATCTACGGCGCGGCCGATGTGCAATCCCATGCCGTGGGCGGCGTGCCCGACCTGACGGACATCACCACGATGCCCGCCCTGGTCGCGGACAAGAACGCCGACCTCGGCGCGCTTTCCTGGATGTCCACCCCGCTGATGGCGGGCGTGCTCAAGCGCACGCCCCTGGTCAGCGGCTACCCGGTGTTCCTGTGGTCGGGCACGTACCGCGAGGGCGAGCTCGGCGGCTACCCCGCGCGCACCACGAACCAGATCTCCAAGACCCTGGGCGCCGGCAGCAACGAGCACGGCCTGGTCTTCGGCAACTGGAACGACCTCTTGGTCGGCATGTGGGGCAACGACCTCGAGATCGTGGTCGACGTCGTCACCAAGGCCGCCCGCGGCCAGATCCTGATCACCAGCTACTCGATGGCCGACACCGCCGTCAGGCGCGGCGAGTCGTTCGTCAAGGGCACCGGCGCGACGCTGTCGTAACCGGGCACGAAGGGACCAGACGCATGACGGAGCAAGGCACGCTCACCATCGAGGTCACGACGGGTCACTGCCTGGGTGGCGAAGGCAACGACGTCTTCCCCGGCCAGATCCTGATGGCCCCGAGGGACCTTTCGATCGCGGAAGCGCGCAAGAAGGTCCGGATGGGCTACGCCCGCGTCGTCCCGTCCGTGCCCGAGGCGGGTCCGGAGGCTCCCGCAGCCTCCGGGCCTGCCGCCATCAATTACGGGGACCCGATCCCTGAGAACCGGGAACCCGACACCATGGCGCCCCAGGGGCGCGGAAGCCGGCCGCGCGCCGGCGGGAGGTAACCGCATGACCCACCTTCTCAACGCCCTGGCCCAGACCGTGGGCGCGGCGCTGGCCACGGCGGCCCGCCGCACTTCGACGCTGACCGGCACCGGCATCGATGTGCTCGAGTACGAGGGCGTCGCCCTGGTGCTGATGAACACGTCGGCCGGCACCGGAACCACTCCGACCCTCGACGTGAAGCTCCAGCACTCGGACGACAATTCGACCTTCAGCGATGTGACCAGTGGCGCGTTCTCCCAGGTCACCGACGTGGCCGGGACCGCCGGCGTCAAGGTCATGAAGCTGAACGTCTCCGACGTGAAGCGCTACCTGCGCGTCGTGGGGACGATCGCCGGCACGACGCCGTCTTTCGACTTCGGCGTGGAGTTCGTCGGGATCAAGAAGGCGAGCTGACCGATGTACCTCGGCGAGTCCGACATCACCGCGATCCTGGCTGACCTCGCCGCTGCCGGTGGCGGCATCGAGGTCACCCTTGGCGGGGTCACGGTGACGGGACTGCTCGACCGCGAGGCTGTCGAGATCCTCGCCGGCGATATGCCGGCTGTCGTGGCCGCCGAGGAGATCGTCCACGTCCAAAGCGGGGTGCTGCTTGGGCTGCAGTCGGGGGCCGCGATCACGGTCGGCGGGACGGCCTACGTCGTCCTGAAGGTCCTGCCCTACGGCGATGGGGCCATGGTCCGCGCCCTGTTGAGGACGCCATGAGCACGATCCGTGAGCAGATCGTCGCGGCCGCCGTCCTGGCGCTGGCCACGAACACGCCCGTGGGCGTCCCCGCGCCAGTGCGAACGCGCCTGGACTCGCCCAGCGCGGACCAGTTGCCCGCGCTGACGGTCTACCAGGGAATGGAGACGGTCGAGTCGATGCGCGAGGCCAAGACCGGCATGGCCAGCCGCGGACCCGTCGTCAGGCGATCGCTGCTGCTGAGCATCGAGGTTCTGACCAAGGCGGGCTCAGGCTCGCAGCCCGACAAGGCGGCCGATCCGATCCTGGCCTGGACTACGGCCTCACTCGCTGCGGCCGGCACCTTCGGTGGCCTGGCCAACGGCCCCGCCGACGAGATCGGCACCAAGTTCGAGTACGAGCAGGCCGAGACGTCGTTCTGCCGCGCCACGCAGACGTTCCGGATCGAATACCAGACCCGCGCTGATGACGCGCAGAGCCTGACCTGACAGGGAGGAAACCATGCCCGAGGTCGTCAACGGCAACAACATCCTGCTCGGCAGGGGCAAGATCTACTTCGACCGGTTCGATGCGAACGGCGCCCGCACCGGCGAGCTGTTCCTGGGCAACTGCCCGACCTTCGAGATCACGCCCACGAGCGAGGACATCAAGAAGTACTCGAGCGCCGACCGCTCGGCCGACCTGATCGCCTCGGACGTGCTGCGCACGACGCTCGCCATCCGCATCGTCGGGGATGAGTTCTCCAAGGAGAACCTCGCCATGGCCCTGTTCGGCGACACGGCGACGCTGTCGCAGACGGGCGCCGCGGTCACGAACGAGGCCGTCGCCGACGTGCTGCAGGGGCGGTACTACGCTCTGTCGAAGCGCCAGGTGAGCCTGGTTTCGGTGAGCGGGCCCAGCGGCACGCCCACCTACGTGGTGGACGACGACTACAAGGTCGATGCCGTGACCGGCCGCATCTACATCGTCGAGGGCGGCGACATCACGGATGGCTCGGACATCGAGGTGGACTTCACCTTCGGCACGATCGCGCTGCCGACCATCCGCGGCATGAACCAGACCTCGGTCAAGGGCTACCTGCGGTTCATCGGCGACCCGGCCCGCGGCCCCAAGTTCGAGTGCGAGATCTGGCGGGCGTCGCTGCGCGCCGACGGGGCCATCGGCTTCATCTCGGACGAGTACGCCAGCTTCACCATGGCGGGCGACATCGAGTCCGACGCCGCAAACCACCCGAACGAGCCGCACTACCGGCTGATCAGGATCGCGTGATGACCGAGAAGCACATCCTTGGCGGCCGTACGTTCCTGCCGGTGCACGACCCCACCGTGGAGCAGGACTTCCGGTTCCTGGCCCTGATCAAGCGGGCCCGGATCGACGAGGTGGTCATGCAGCCCGGCGAGCGCCCCGAGGCGTTTGCCCGGCGGCTGCTGGAAGTGACCATCGAAAGCGGCGTGATCCTGGATCTCCTCGGGTGCCTCCTGGTCCCGGAGGACACCGCACCCCGGGACCGGGACCCCGGGGAGGTCTGGACCGCCGAGGTGGGACACCAGACCGCCCAGTTCCTGGGACAGCTGCGGGATCCCAAGGACAAGGCGGAGGTGCGCGGCCTGGTCCTGTCGCTGCTGGTCTCTTTTTTCGAGAGCGGGATCGTCTCTTTGTGGAATTCGACGACCTCATTCGCCGAGGCGATCCCGAACCGCAACAGCAGCCAGGTACACCAGGCCGGTACGGCCCCTGGACCGAACTCGTCCGGGAGCTCGCCGCAGGGGACCACGACCGAGCCGAGCGGATAATCCGCTGGCCACTGCGGGTCGCGCTCGCCTCTTACCGCCGGCTGATGAGAGAGCAGGCGCTGGCAGACTTCCGTCATCGGTATCTCTGCTGGTGCGTCCTGGCCCCTCACAGCGCCAAGGGATCGCGGCCGCGTCCGCCAGCGTTGCCCGACATCCTCAGAGGAAGGTCCATCGATGGCCACGCCTGATGTCAGGGTCCGGCTATCGGCCGAAGGCGTCGCCGAGGTCGTGGCCGCCCTCAAGAAGGTCCAGGCCGAAGCCGAGAAGGCCTCGGCCAAGCAGTCGCATGGCTTCCTCGGTCTGAACCGCGTCCTGGGCTCCACCTCGGCTCTCTTGAGTGGTCTGGGGGTAGCCCTCGGGGTTGGCCAGTTCCAGCAGTGGATCCGCTCCTCGGTGGACGCAGCCGACAAGATCGACGAACTCGGCCAGACGGTCGGCGCCTCCACCGAAAACCTGTCTGCCCTGCACATGCTCGCCCGCACGTCCGCCTCGAGCCTGGAGGAGATGGGCGCGGCTCTGGCCAAGCAGAACAAGTTCATCGGCGAGGCGGCCGCGGGGAACCCCAAGGCTACCGCGACGCTGCGTGACCTCGGACTCACACTGGCCGACTTCAAGGGCAAGGACGCGGTCCAGATCTTCGAGTTGTTCGCCCAGCGGATCTCCGCACTGCCGTCGCCGATCCAGAAGACCAAGACAGCCATGGACATCTTCGGGCGGTCCGGCGCGAACCTCGTGCCCACGATGACCGCGCTGGCCGACGAAGGGCTCGGCGCGGTCATCGAGCGCGCCCGCGAGCTGGGCGTCCTGATCGACAGCAATCTGGCTCAGTCCGCAGCGCAGATGAACGACGACTTCGAGCTCCTGAAGGCCCAGAGCGAAGGTCTGGGTGCCCGGCTCGCCGCCGGCTTGGTCCCCCAGTTGTCCCAGGCGCTGCAGATCATGAGCGGCGACCTCAAGCAGACGACCGAAGCCTGGGAGCGCTTCGGCCAGGGCATTGGCCTGGTGGTGAAGTTCATCGTCGCGGTGGTGTCGTCCGCCTTTGACATCGTGGGGACCGCCCTGGCAATGATCATGATGCGGGTTGATGCCGGCGTGCGCGCGGCGTGGGCGCTCCTGCATGGCAATTTGGATGAGGCCAAGACCTACCTCAGGGCCGCCATGGTAGCCATCAGCGCCGAGCAGGCCGACCTAGAGGACCGCCTCAAGGCCCGCTTCGAACTGACCGTCTCGACACCGCCCAAGCCGGCAGATCGTCCGAATGCGTCCACTGGGGACCTTCCGGAAGATCCGGCCGCGCTCGCGGCTCAGCGCGCCCAGGCCATGCAGGCCACCCTCGACCGCGAACTGGCGCTCGTTCGCGCGGCAGCCAGCCTGCGCACCGCCGCCGAGAAGCGGGCGTTCGACGAGGGTCTCAAGGACGTCCAGGCCTACTACGCCGAACGTCGCCGGATTGCCGAAGAAGAGCAGGCCAAGGAGATCGAGGTCCTCCAGCAGAAGCGCGCGCTGCTAGCCAGCGAGCCCGACCCCGGCCGCCGCAGTGACGAGCAGGGGAAGATCGACGCCGAACTGGCCAAGGCCCGCCTCGAGTACGAAGACCAGACCGCCGCCCTCCTGGCCGAGGAGCGCGAGACGGTCCAGAAGCTCGCCGAGGAAAGGCTCGCCCTGGAGAAGACTCTGCTCGAGGCCCAGGGCCGCCGGCACGAGGCAGCACTCCTGGGCATCGACGAAGAAATCCGCCGGGCCGATCTGCTGCTCAAGAAGCAGGGTGCGTCCGATGCTGAGCGCGAGGCGACGCTCGTCCGTATGCGCCGGTCGAAGGAGTCCGGCGCCAACTTCGACGAGACGAAGCGCCAGGCCGAGGCCGCCCTCGCTGACCTGGACGCCACCCGCTCCGAGATCGAAGCCCGCGTCTCGGCAGGGCTGCTCTCCCAGGTCGAGGGCGAACAACAGATCCTGGCCATCGAAGCCGAGCGCCTGGTCGTCCTGCAGAGTCTGGCCACCGGCCTGGAGCAGGCGGCCTGGGCCACCGGCGACCCGGAGCGGATCGCCCAGGCCCAGGGCTTCACTGCGGCTGTGCGCGACCTCGGGTTCGCCGTCGAGGGCGCCCGCGCATCCTTCGCAGCATTCGGCAAGACCGCCCTCGATAGCGGTCGCGACGCCCTGACCGAGTTCTTCGACACCGGCATCACCGGCGCGAAGTCCCTGGGCGACGCCTTCCGCAATCTGGCCCTGTCCATCATCGCTGACCTGAAGCGCATGGCCGCCCAGCTTCTGGCCACGGCCATCATGAAGAAGATCGCCGGGGTGTTCAGCGATGGCGGCCAGGTCGGCGGCGCCGACAAGAAGGCTACCGGCGGCGTCCTGGGCGGCATCGGCACGGGCACGTCGGACTCCAACCTCGCCTGGTTCTCCCGCGGCGAGTACCTCGTGCGCGCCGCGGTGGTCCGCGAACCCGGCGTTCTGCGCCACCTCGAGGATCTGAACCGCCGTGGGGTCCAGGCGCTGGTCCAGAACCCGGTCCTGATCGAAGCGCCCGTGCCCAAGTTCGCCGAAGGCGGCCTGGTCGACGGCCCTGCCCCCGCGGACCCGCAGGCCTCGAAGGACAGCCAGATGCTGATCGGCCTCGAAGAAGGCCTCATCCTGCGCCACCTCGAGAGCTCGGCTGGCCAGCGCATCCTTGTGAAGGCCATGGCCAAGAATCGCCGCGCGATCCGCTCGGCCCTGGGGACGTGAGTCATGTTCACCACCGGAACCGCGACTGACTACAACGACCTGGCCGAGCGGCTGCACGCGTTCCTGACCGCCAAGGGCTCGGCATTCGGGCTCGCCTACACGGGGACCGGCAATGGCAGCCTGACCGGTTACTCCGGCGGAGCGTCGTCGGTGGCCGAGACCTTCACCATCACGGCGACCTCCCCCACTTCGTTTGATGTGGTCGGCGGCGTCACGGGCTCGATCGGGCCCGCGACTGTCGGCACGCCGTTCGCCCATGCGACACTGGAGTTCCTGATCACGGCCGGGGCGACTCCCTTCGTCGCGGGCGATCAATTCACGCTGTCGACCGCACCGAAGTGGACCAGTCTGCGCCGATCCCGCGGCTGCCGGCTGTTGGCCACTCAGGCGAACGAGGGCATCTACGCGGTCCAGAACATGGTGGACGGGAAGCTCGACATCTGGCCGTTCAACGTCTCGGGCCTGACCAACCGCTCCTGGGCCATCTACTCGACGGTCACGCTGCCTCAGGAGGTGGAGATCACCTTCTTCGAGCCCGTGACCATCGCCGCATATGAGCTGACCCTATTCGAGACGACTGGTCAGGCGCCTGACGACTGGCAGATGCAGTACTGGGATGGCGCCGCCTGGGTGACGCTCGACACCCGGGTGGGGATCAGCTTCTTTGGCGGCATCCCCCAGACCTTCACCATCGTCGCGCCGGTGTCGGCGACCCGCTACCGGTGGCACATCACGGGGCTGCGCTACACCCAGTGCCACATGGGCACGCTGCGCATGTTCCGGCAGGCCGACGGCGTCGATGCGTGCTTCCACGAGTACGCCTGGATGGCCCCGGGCAATGACGGCACCTCCGAGATCTTCGTCGGCATCCACGGCTTCGAGCGCCAGGACGCTGACTACCACGACTGGGAGATCGCCGGCATGGATGGCTGGAGCTCCGGGGCGCGGTTCTATCAGCAGCCCGGCTTCCAGGGGAATCTCTACCTGCCGCTCTGGAACGCAGCCATCCCCTACTGGTTCATCGCGGACGGCCGCCGCGCGGTCGTGATCGCCAAGATTTCGAACCAGTACGAGATCGCTGTCTTCGGTCTGCTCGACCCCTACTACTCCCCGAACCACTGGCCATACCCGCTGGTCTTGGGCGGTTCGATGTCCCACGGGGAGTTCTCGGCATGGAACGACACCGACTACCGGTGGTCCCTGGCGGACAACCGCCACCGGATCCCGACCCACGCCGACACGGGAGGCGCCCCGGTCGCCGCCGGAGAACGTGATCCCTGGGACACGCAGCTGCGCGTCCGCAACCTCGACGGCGGCTGGAAGGCACTCGAGGGTTCGTACCTCGACTCGATCACCTCCACGCCCAGCACCTACTACCACATCATCTGGCCGACGAGGTGCGGCCTGTCGCTTCTGGACCCGGGTCCCGGCGCCACCTACGACCTGTGGCCCGTGATGCTCATGCTCGGCGACGTCGGAGGCGGCTACAACACGCCGGGCCAGCTTCCGGGCATGGCGCTGATTACCGGCCAGGGCCTGACCGCGGAGACCCTGATCCGACAGGGCGCCGTCGACTGGATCGTCATCCCCAACGTGTTCCGCAACGACCGCGACGACTTCTGCGCCGTGAGGTTGGACTGATGGCCGCCGCGTATCAGACCGGGATCAGCAGTTCGCCCACGAGCCTCCTGCAGGCCCTCGTGACTTGGCTGACTGGCCAAGGCTGGGCCGTGAATCAATCCGAGCAGGACGGCGCCGGCTGGCGCGCCCACCTCGTGAAGGCGGGCAGTCTGAACGTGAACCTGCGCGCGGCCGAGAACGAGCGGATCTGGAAGCGGGGCATCAGCACCTACCACGACGTGGGCAATGGTGGCTACGGGATTGGCCTGTATCTGGGGACTGGTTGGGATGGCGCGGCCGCCTGGCATGTCCAGGCGGGCGGGCCGATGAGGCCGTACGATCTGACAACGTCCGGCTGCGGCATGAACCTGCCCCAGGGCTCGGTGGCCGCGTACCACTTCTTCGACGACGGCAACGACCACATCACTGTCGTGGTCGAGCGTGCACCCGGGATCTTCTGCCACATGGGTTGGGGACCGTCCCTGGAGCGGGCGTCGTTGCCGGAGCCGTTCCCCTACTTCTTCGCCAGCTCGAGCACCAAGCTCAATACCGCCGAGACGGCCGACATCCTGACCGGCAACCGGCGCGGCATCGACCTGACCGCCTACCCGCCGATGTCCCACACGGACAAGGACTACTCGACGATCTCCGGCAGCACCGGTCTGACCCATTGCACGGCGTTTGTCCGCGTCGATGTGGCGTCGTTCTCTGGCCGATGGATCGGCGACTGCAAGCCCGAGGACGAGGGCTTCGGTTGGACTGGCCGCCGCATGCGTGACGCCCTGAACAAGTGTACCGAGGCCCTGGGCGGCATGGAAGAGGACGAATACGTCAACTACCAGTACCTGTGGAACAGCGGGACGAGTGGGCCTGGTGAGCGCACGCTGCAGAGCGCGTTCGGCGGCGCGCTGCTGCTGCCGCTGCATTGCTTCATGGAGGCCGAGCCGCAGAATCGCTGGGCCCCAATCGGCTATCCGCCCACCGTGTTCTGGACCGAGGCTGTCGGCCATGGCTACAGCGCCGGCGACATCTACCAGCTTGGCGGCCAGAACCTCATGCTGTTCCCGTTCTTCGCTGTGAAGAAGGCCGCCTGATGGCCACCGCGGTTGCGATCCCCGGCCCCTTGATCCTCGGCTCCGCGGCGGCGCTATCGATCAACTTGGCCACGGCCACCATCGACCCGATCAATACCCGACCTCTGCACGATGTCGGGATGGGCGCGGGCCCCCGCCTGGCACTGGCCGACCCGCGGCCGGCTGCATTCGAAGTGGGCGGAGGCATCGCCCCGGTCCACGGCATGGCGGTTCTCGGCCGGATCCACGTCATCCCGCGCCGGCATGACCTTGGCGCCGTGGTCTCCGAACAGGAAGCCGAGGTCGAGGTCTGGAATGCCGACATCCAGCGCGCCCAGACTCTCGAGGAGATCACCGTCGCTGGTCCCGCCGGAATCGCGGTCATCGATGACCTCGGCCAGCCGGCTCAATTCCCGGCATCGGCTTCGCACACCTACCTGGTCAAGGTGCTGAGCGATGGTGACGCCCTGATCGACAACCTGGTCACTTGGGTATTCACCGGGCAGGATCGCCTGGGGACCAACCTCCGGCTGCTGGGGTTCCGGCTGATCCCGTTCCCGTTCCCGCCGAACTGGGCCCAGCCGGTGACCGAGACCTTCGGGTTCATGACCGACGTCATCGTCTCCTACCGGGGCATGGAGCAGCGCATCCAGCTGCGCGCTGTACCTGTGGGCACGATCCGCTATGCGACGCTCCTAGACGATCTGCGCGACGCCCAGATGGCGGGCGCCATCATCTTCGGCAACCAGGCCCGGGCGTTCGGAGTCGGCCGCTGGCAGTTCCAGACCCGGCTGCTGCAGGACGCAAGCGCCGGCGATCACGACGTTATCTGCGACACATCCGACATACCGTTCGAACCAGGTGGCATGGTCCTGCTCTGGACCGACCCCTACCACTGGGAGGTCCAGACGATCGAGAGCGTGCTGCCGGACCGTGTGGTCTTGGACTTCGGCCTCATCCAGTCTTGGACCGCGGGGCTGACCATCGTCCTGCCGATCGTGGTCGGCCGGTTGTCGGACGACGAGGGCTTCACCTGGGACGCGCTCGCGATCGGTTCGACCGCGCTCACCTTCGACGTCGACGGGTTCCGACCATGAGCTACCTCGGGTTCGATGTCCTGGAACTCAACTACAACCGCGTCGGGGCGTTCGAGGAACGTCTCAAGCGGAAGTTCGTGCTTCTGAGCTCGAAGACCGGCCGGCGCATCGCCGACGAGCAGGCGCCTGCCCCCGCGGCATTGCGCCCGTTCACCTGGACCGCGCTCGGCCGCGACGAGATCACGGCCATGCGGGCGTTCCTCGATGCCCGCAAGGGGCGCGCCGTCCCGTTCTGGCTGCCCAGCTTCCAGTGGGATCTCGCTCTGGCCGAGGACATCGCCCAGAACCAGTCCGGCGCGACGATCAGGTGGGTCAGGTACAAGCAGCAGATGTGGGGCACGACCGGAGCCCGGCGCCACCTCGCGCTCTGGTCGCTTGGCAATGGGGCCATGGAATACTGCCGGATCACCGGCGCCACCGATCCGGCCAACTACCTGACCGAAACCCTCACCCTCAACCCGGTGGCGCAGCGCGACTACTCGCGCGCGCAGACCGTGCTGTCGTTCCTGAAGTTCTGCCGCCTCGACGAGGATCGCATCGAGGTCACCTACCCGAGCCCCCAGGTGGCTGAGGCCACGATCCGGGTCCGTGAGCTTCCCTTGGAGGCGCCGCTGTGACGTATGACGCCAGAGAAAAGAGCCGCTACCTGGGCCAGCCCATCGAAGGGTTCCGGTTCACCCAGGGCAGCAACATGTGGTTCTACACCTCGGCGGACCGGGCCATCACGCTGCCGGCTGGTGTGTTCGCACCAGAGGCCATCGTGCGCAGCGAGCTCGACTTCTCCCAGGAGGACACCGGCGAGACCATCGACCTGACGCTGCCACGTGCCAACCCGGTGCCGGCGCTGTTCATCGGCGACCTGCCGTCCACCCCCGTCTGGGTGACGGTCTACCGCGCCCACCGCGGCGAAGAGTCGCTGGCGGTCACCATCTTCAGTGGCAAGGTCGTGCGCGCGCGGTTCGAGGAATCCGAGGCCATCCTCACCGGCGCCAGCCTGATGGCCATGCTGGCTCGTACGGTGCCGATCCTGGCCATGCAGACACCCTGTAACCACGTGCTGTACTCGTCGGCGTGCGGCGCCGATCCCGCCGCGTGCCGCGACCTCGTCTCGGTCACGTCGGTCTCGGGCGCGACCGTGGTCTCGAACGGGTTTGCCCTGCGCCCCGACCAGTGGTTCCGCGGAGGGCGTCTCGAGTCCACCACCGGCGAGACCCGCTTCATCGTGGGCCACCAAGGCAACACCGTCACATTGATGTCGCCCATGCCGGGCCTGTCGTCGTTGGACCAGGTCAGGGCCTACTGGGGCTGCGACCACCTCGAAGCCACCTGCCGGGACAAGTTCGACAACCTCACAAACCACCTGGGCTGGTCTCGCCTGCCGGGCCGCAATCCTTTCTCAGGGAGGATCGACTGATGGCCTTCTGGGTCCTGGCCCTGGTCTATATCGTGGGGACGGTCCTCTACGATGTCCTGCGCCCCAAGCCGAAGTTCGACGCGCCGACGCCGTCCAGCCTCGGTGACTTCCAGTTCCCCACGATCGGCGAGGGCCGCTCCATTCCGGTCGTCTGGGGAACCTGCAAGCTCTCCGGACCGATGGTCACCTGGTACGGCGACCTCCAAGTGCAGGCCATCACCAAGGAGGTCAAGACGGGGCTGTTCTCTTCCGACGATGTCACCGTGGGCTACCGCTACTACCTCGGCGCCCAGTTGGTCCTGTGCAGTGGCGAGGTCGACGAGGTCCTGCAGATCCGCTTCGACGACCGCGCGCCCCCCGCGGGCTATCCCCACGTCGGTGACGTGACCCAGATCCACATCAACGCGCCTAACTTCTTCGGCGGTGAGGAATCCGAGGGCGGAGTAGCGGGCAGCATCTATGTCTATCACGGGTCGGCTACCCAGCCGGTTGACACCTACCTGCAGGATCGCCTGGGCGACGACCTTCCCGCCTGGCGTCACGTTTGTTATGCCGTGATGCGGCATGTCTATCTGGGGACTAGCCCGTACATCAAGGCCATCTCCTTCGTGGTCCGACGCTGCCCGAACGGCCTGGGGCTGACCGGTGGCGCCGAGAACATCGACGGCGACGCCAACCCGGCAGCCATGATCTACGACATCCTGATCTCGCCGGCTTCGGGGAACGGGCTCGGGTTGCCGGTGGGGTTCCTGGACGTGGCCGCGTTCCGCGCGGTCGGCCAGACCCTCGCCAACGAGGGCCTTGGGCTCTCCATGCTGCAAGACCGCGGAACCACCGCGAAGGACCTCGTGCTCGAAATCCTACGCCACATCGACGGCGTCATGTACGTTGAGCCCACGACTGGCCTCCTGACGATCCGCTTGGTTCGGTACGACTACGACCCCGAGACGCTCCCGGTGCTCGATGCGGAC
>Ga0209310_1002151_pt1 | contig 13079 bp, 15 predicted proteins | sample AD_UKC030_MetaG_FD_184415 | JGI IMG/M metagenome (GOLD analysis project Ga0209310, IMG submission 184415) | Active sludge microbial communities of municipal wastewater-treating anaerobic digesters from USA - AD_UKC030_MetaG (SPAdes) (version 2) | ecosystem: Engineered > Bioreactor > Anaerobic >... | reverse complement strand
GCGCGATGCCCTGCGCGATCTGCTGGAGGCCGTACAGCGCTCAACGTGTTCCGGCTCTGGCCCAGCCCAGGACAAAGCAATTCAAGCACTGGACGCTTCCACCTACACAAAGCTCTAGCCACCAATTACCGATAAGGAGTAACCATGAAACACCTGACCATTCCAGAAACCGCCGAAGGCGAAACCTACATCGGCTGCATCGGCGACGCCGCCGGCAACCTGCACCACGTCATTTTGCTACCCGGTGACAACGAGCCCGCCAACCATGAATCCCAGCTCGAATGGGCCAAGCGCATCGGCGGCGACCTGCCCAATCGCATCGAGCAGGCCATGCTGTGGGCCAATCACCGCGAACAGTTCAAGAAGGATTGGTACTGGAGCAATGAGATCAACCACAGCGATTCCAGCTGGGCCTGGTATCAGAACTTCTACGACGGCGGCCAGGACGACATCAGCCGCTACTACGGCGGGCTACGCGCTCGCGCCGTCCGCAGATTGCCAATTTAATCATTCAGTCATTTAGAGGACGCCATGACGACCACCATCACACTTGAATCGATCAAGGCAGAGCACGCCAAGCTCGCCGACATGATCGCCTCCTTTGAAAAACAGCAGGAATCGTCCGCACTGTTTTTCCCGGAAGTGACCATCGACCTCGCGCCCGGGGAACACTACGCCGGACTCATCGTCGGCAAGGACGGCGAGCCAAGCTACCACCTGGTGTTGCTGCCCGGGCAGGCTGACGACATCACCTGGGAAAAGGCCGTGGCATGGGCCAGCGAGCAAGGCGACGAATTCATCGCCAGCCTGCCAACCCGCCGTGAGCAGGCACTGCTCTTCGCCAACCTCAATGAACAATTCGAGGAGCGCTCCTATTGGTCGTGCGAAGCGCATGCGACCGAGTCCAGCTGGGCCTGGTATCAGCACTTCAACGACGGCCTCCAGTACAGCAGCAACCGCAACTACGAGCTACGCGCTCGCGCCGTCCGCAGATTGCCAATTTAATCATTCAGTCATTTAGAGGACGCCATGACGACCACCATCACACTTGAATCGATCAAGGCAGAGCACGCCAAGCTCGCCGACATGATCGCCTCCTTTGAAAAACAGCAGGAATCGTCCGCACTGTTTTTCCCGGAAGTGACCATCGACCTCGCGCCCGGGGAACACTACGCCGGACTCATCGTCGGCAAGGACGGCGAGCCAAGCTACCACCTGGTGTTGCTGCCCGGGCAGGCTGACGACATCACCTGGGAAAAGGCCGTGGCATGGGCCAGCGAGCAAGGCGACGAATTCATCGCCAGCCTGCCAACCCGCCGTGAGCAGGCACTGCTCTTCGCCAACCTCAATGAACAATTCGAGGAGCGCTCCTATTGGTCGTGCGAAGCGCATGCGACCGAGTCCAGCTGGGCCTGGTATCAGATCTTCGACGACGGCGGTTTCCAGAGCTACGACAACCGCAACCGCGAGCTACGCGCTCGCGCCGTCCGCAGATTAATCATTGAGTAATTTACTCATTTAATCAGCATGGCCACCCATACCAACCTTCCCATCTACAAGGTCGCCTACGACCTATTCGATGTCGTCACGAATCTCGTCAAAAACATGCAGCGAGACTTCAAGCGCTCCATCGGGGAGAAAATCAGCGCCGAGTGCATCGAGATCACGGTGCTGATCTTTCGGGCCAATGTTGCCCAGGACAAGGCGCCGCATTTGCTGGAGCTGATCGAGCGTCTGCAGGTCGCCGAATTGATGCTGCGCCTGTCCATGGACAAGCGCCTCATCTCAAAAGCAGCCTACGCCCAGGCAATCGAACTCACCACCAGCATCGGGAAGCAAGCCAACGGGTGGCGCCGCGCCGCACATCGCCCGCTTCATGGCGGCCAAGGCCACCATGACTGAGCGATCTTTCAATCTGGTCGTGCCGCTGGCTCACGAGGCCACCGACATGCGCACCACAGATACCGCCGGCAGCCGCCGTGACAGGTCTGGCGCAGTTACCCTGCTGAGCGCTCGGCAGGGCGACGTAGAAAGCACGATTGATCCGAGTCCAGCTGGGCCTGGTATCAGAACTTCAACAACGGCAACCAGAACAACAACAACCGCAACAACGAGCTACGCGCTCGCGCCGTCCGCAGATTGCAACGCGCCCGCTGATTTCACCTTTCAGGAACTGGTCAAAGCCTACTTCGACTGCCGGCGCACCAAGCGCAATAGCGCCAGTGCGCTGGCCTTCGAGGAGCGACTTGAGCACAACCTGCGCGACCTGTTTGACGAATTACAGGCCGGCAGCTACACCCCAGGACGAAGCATCTGCTTCGTCATCACCCGACCAAAAGCCCGCGAAGTCTGGGCCGCCGATTTTCGCGACCGCATCGTGCATCACCTGCTGCACAACCAGATCGGCCCACGCTTCTACGCTCGATTCATCGCCGACAGCTGCGCCTGCATCCCGGGCCGTGGCACGCTCTACGCAGCCGAACGCATGGAAGCCAAGGTGCGCAGCATCACCCAGAACTGGAGCAAGCCGGCCTACTACCTGAAGCTCGACCTCGCCAATTTCTTCGTCGCCATCGACAAAGACATTCTCCGGGATCTGATCGCCGTCCGAGTGATCGAGCCATTCTGGATGAATCTGGCCGAAACCATCCTCTTCCACGACCCGCGCCTTGACTTCGAGTATCGCGGCGACGCTGACAAGCTTGACCTGGTGCCACCACACAAGCGCCTGACTAACCAACCGCCCCATCTCGGCCTACCCATCGGAAACCTGTCGAGCCAGTTCTTCGCCAACATCTACCTCGACGTGCTCGACCAGTTCGTCAAGCACGGCCTGCGCTGCAAGCACTACATCCGCTATGTCGATGACTTCGTGCTGCTGCACGAATCCGCCCAGTGGTTGAACGACGCGCTGGCCAACATCAACGAATTCCTGCCGGCCGAGCTGCACGCCAAGCTGAATCCGACCAAGACAATCCTGCAGCCCGTCGACCGCGGAATCGACTTCGTCGGACAAGTCATCAAGCCATGGCACCGCACGCTGCGCCGCCGGACATTCAACGAAGAAATGGCCCGCGTTCGCACCATCGACGCCGGCGACCTGTTCGAGACAGCCAACAGCTACTACGGCCTGCTGCGGCAGGCAACGCACAGCCATCACGACCGCGCGCGTCTTTCCAACGAACTTCGGCGGCGTGGCCACTGCATCGCTGGCGACATCACAAAGACTTTCAGGAGAAAAGCAGCATGAAAGAACGTCCGATCCTTTTCAGCGCGCCGATGGTTCGCGCCATTCTCTCCGGAACCAAGACGCAGACGCGGCGGGTTGTGAAGCCATCGCCGGAATGGACTGAGCCGGGAACTGCATGGAAGTTTAGCGAAGACGGACACAGCGGGCCGGGGTGGTATGCCTACAACGATGACTACCCGGAAGAAGGAGCGTTGTTCTACCGCTTCCCATACGGACAGCCAGGCGACCGGCTGTGGGTTCGCGAGACATGGCAAGGACCGCTTGTCGATGACTTTGAGTCATATCTTGCCGACCCTGATAAATTCAAAAAACCTGAATTTTGCGAATACGCCGCCGATGGCGGTCCGGCGCCAGAATTCGTTACTCTGGATGATGAGCTTGAGCAGCGCTGGCGACCATCAATCCATATGCCGCGCTGGGCAAGCCGCATCCTTCTCGAAGTGGTCAGCCTCCGCGTCGAGCGGCTGGCCGATATAAGCAAGGATGACGCAATGGCCGAAGGTATCGTGCTTCAACCCGATGGCGGTTTCGGCCTTGCAGACTCAACGCACTACAACTTCTCCGACCCGACTGATAGCTATTGCAGCCTATGGGAATCAATTAACGGTGATGGATCATGGCTTTTAAATCCATGGGTATGGGTTGTCGAGTTCAAGCGACTGAAAGGCGGTGCGTGATGCTTTTGCCGCTCGAAAAGAAAGACCATGTCGCCTACCGTGACCCGAGGATATGTCACTGGACAAAGTGCTATCAGTTCGTCGAAAACAAACGAGGCCAGCTGATTCACCGGCCGCGCAGCGGCGCCACGTACCAGTTGCATAAGAGCGGGCCTCACATCGGAATCACTTTTTGGTGCGGCATGGCTGCGGTCGACCACGGCGGGAAGCTAACCCTGCTTGATGCCCCGCCAGAAGACAGCATCCTTTGCGAGCGATGCGAGGCGGCTGCCGTTTCTCACGGACTGCCAAGCGCAGATGAGATTGCCGGCCGGCATGTTCACAAAGGCAGAACAGTTGCCGTAGCTACTTGCTGTTCTATCGACGATGGCGGTGCAGCATGATCGACATGACCACCCGCGCCACCTGCATTCACTGCGCCCGGGTCTATCTGGCTCAGTCACGCCACTTCACGCGCCGGCATCGCGGTTTCTCGTTCGTGCTGCTCAGATGGGCAGCGAATGCACGCCGCCGCGCAGCGTCGATCAAGCCGGATTTGCCAGTGCAGAGCGATCTGTTTGGAGGCGCACCATGTTCATGACCGATGACGAACTATTCGAGCTGACCGGCTATCGCCAGCCGAAACACCACAAGCATTGAGCGCCAACACCGCGCCGATCTCCCAGCGCGGATCGAGCGGCCGCTCGAAAACCACCCGGCGATTGCGCTTGCCAGCTGCCGCCTTACGCACGGCGCAATGAATATTTGCTTAACACGAAATAAAATTGCGCTCCAGAAAAACAAGCAGGCCGCTTATATTGACTCAAGCCATTAAAAAAAACAGAGTGCGTTGGTCGTTAAATCGTAGGAAAGTTCGTTGGAGCTGTCGTTATAGGTTGCACCGGGACGCACTATGCCGGGAGCGGCAGTAGCGGTTAGGTCATAACCGATCGTCGGTGAGCGGACAATCATCAGTTGATGAGGCGGCAAAATACAACCGTAAACACGGTTGGCCATGCGGGCAGAACCGTACAATTCGTCCGGGATGCTGCAGCACCCTGGATTGTTATACCAGTGAGTTGCCCCGGGAAATGTGTAACTTCCAAAAGTGAATTTTTCAACCGCTTCGAACTCACCAGTCCATGGGTAATCCCCATGATGCTCACGCCATTTTGTAGCGTAAGAAACCCTCGTTGTTTGACCGCACACTTCGATTTCATACCAGCCAGAAACGCTGACCAAGTTATTCATCCCGTCAGCGGCTGGCCGAGACCCCCAATAAAGCCCGACATCCGGCACGAAGTTAGGCGGCCCTGGAAGGTCGTGAGTGCCCATCCTATCCTCCAGCAAACGGGCGATCACGGGTTGATAATTACCCCCTTTTAATGTTCCTCCGCAATAGATTTCCCAAATGGTTTTTATTCTTGGAACAGGAAACGGCTGCGAAAACACTTCTATATCTTCGGTCGTTCCATCGAACCACCCAGCCAGCGTTGCAGCCTCGGATTGCGAACTCGCCGGCCCGAAACACGGACGGCCTGGAAGCGAATTATTGACGGCCCACCACGGCTTGTCTTCCGGGCGAAGCGTGACTGACTGCGGAAATCCACGCACCGGCAACACGCCGCCAAAATAATAAGACGCCTTCATTTCGCCCGAGATCACAGGCGCACCAAGCGTCCCAGTGATCTGCAGTAACGCGACAGCCTGTGTTTTATAGCCTCGCGAATACGACCGAGTGAACCAGGTGATCACGGCAGCGCGCCCTTGCTCATCGATGTCAGTTATAACCGCCTCGGTAGCCAAGTCTTCCGGGGGGCTACTCAGTGCGCAGATGGCCGAATAGACAGGGGGGGCGGCGGCATCCAGCGCACCAAATTGACGTGCGTCGATAGATAGCCCGGAAGACGAAATGACCAAGTCAACAAGACACGGAACACCGGACGAATCAATCCAGACCCAACGGCGTCCGCCCAATGCGCGCCCGTATAAAAAATGATTTGCCCCCGCCATCACGCCATAATTCAACCAGGTCATGCCCAGCGCAGCATCTGCTGGTGGCGTAGTAACCGCCGGCAAGCCGGGGATTTTTATTTCATAGTAATCCCCCATGCTTAAAGCCTTTTCGCCCAGACGTACAATTCCGCCGGGGAGTTCTTCATTGGCGCCGCGCATCAAACCATGCCACGGATCGCCAAAGCGCTCCACCTCATCGAGATCGAACGACTCGCCCGGTGTCACGTCGGCGCCTTGAAGACAATCTCGACATCGGCATTGCCGGCGTCCTTGAACTTGATCTTTTTCACCGGCTTGATCTTGAGCGTGAACAGCCCATCAGTGCTGGTGATCGTCTTGACGGTGTGAAATTCCCGGTCGGCGTAGGCCGTCTCAGTCAGCGGACTGGCGATCCCGCCCTTGGCGCCGCCACCGCCCAGCAGCGCGGCGCCAGTCACCCGCGAAGCCGCGCCGCGCTCGCTCATGACCTGCGGCGCAGAATTGGCGGCATTGGCCTGCTCGGTCAGGATTCGTAACGCCTCGGTCAGATCCTTGCTCATGCCGCGTACTCCTCCAATGCACCCGTCTGCAGCGTCAGATCGACGTGGATGCCCGAGGCCCCGGTGCTATCCAGCACCCGCACATGCACGGCGACCGCGCCCGCCTGACCGCCGGCAATGACCGCCGGAAGATTCAATGCCTGGCCACCCACGGCTGAGGCCAGCCCGCCGGATGACAGCGCCAGCCGAACATCCCCCGCCGGGCTGCCTGTGCCCGAGGCTGCATCGACCACCGACAACACCACCGGATCGACGCCCGGGACGCCGGCGGCCTTGCATACCCGCCCGCTGAGGCGACTGCCAAAATAGACCACCTTGTCCAACGGCTGCGGCGCGATCGCATCCTGAACGAACTGCAGCCGGGCGACGATCGGCGTCGTCAGCGCCGGGTCGGAAAAGAAGCCAAAGGTCAGGGCCATGGTTCGCTCAAAAGGTCAAGGTCAGGCTGCCGCCGGCAATCGCCACCGAAGCCGAGATCGGCGCCTCAACAGTCAGCGGATCGCGCGATGGCGCGCCGATCTCGGGCAAAATCAGGCGAAACTGCGGCTCATACACCGGCTTGCTCGCATCGTAATTGCCGCTCGTCGGCACCACGTTGCACAAAAACCCGAGCAGATCATCCTCCGTCGGCACGGCCGGCGTGTTGTAACTCGCGCCGACGTGCGTACTCAATGTCGGGTCGGTCAGCGCATGCGTCACCGAAGCCGCCGGGGCGCTCACCGTCGCCGTAAAAGTCGTCGAAGCGCCAGCCGAGTCCGGCACCGCCAGCGTAAAGGTACTGGCCACCGCCCCGGAATCGATGTCAAGCGTGTGCTCCAGCTCGCTCACCTGGCCAGTCGCCGCCACGCCGCACGCGTTGACCGCCAGCACCGCGCCGATCTCCCAGCGGGGATCGAGCGGCCGCTCGAAAACCACCCGGCGATTGCGCTTGCCGGATGCCGCCTTGCGAACCGCACGCGCTACCACATGCTGCGCGGCCGCCTGCAGATCCGGCAGCGCGATGTCGCCCAGGTGATCCAGCGCCCCATTCGTCGGCGGAAACGGCGCCGGCAACCCCTCATACCCGGTTGGTGGCGTCGTCACCGTCGGCGCGTTCGCCTGGTATAGGCCCGATGCTGACTCTGCCGATGGCGCTGTCTCCCAGGTGCTGGCATCGAAAGTTGACGCCACGCTGGCGCGGATCGACTCGTCACGACTCGACGCGCCGCCCATATCAATAGTGATCGTATAGCTGAGCTCGACCTCCTGATACCAGCGTCGATACAGGGTCGCCGTGAAGCTATGACAGGTCGTGCGCGCGAACTCCGGGCTGACGATGTAATAGACCGTATCGCCGCCGACCAGCACCGGAAAGCTGCCCGGCAGCGGCTCGACAATCACCGGCTTGCCCTTGATCAACCAGCCGGAAACCCCCTGTAAGGCTTCCATCACCGTGCTTTTCGGCAAGGTCGGCAGGCCGTCGACCACGTAATAGGTGTTGGCCACCGCCGTCCAGTTCAGGTCGACCTCGGCCGCATGCAGCCGGTGGTAACGCACGGCCAGCGCCGCCTTGACCGCCGACGGCACATCGGCGCGCGCCGCGGTCAGCACGCGTACCGAATCGTCAAACACATCGTCGGCTGTAAACGTGGCCAGCGGCGCACCGATCGACCATGGAATCACCCGCCACAAACCGTTCGCATCGATCGCCGTCGCCCCTGGCAGGGTATCCAGCAAAGTGCTGAAATAAGCCGGCGCATCGGGCTCTGTCGCCGACCACGGCGCCACGGCTGCCGATGGCGTAGCCAGGCCGCCCAGCAACGCCTCGACATCGGCCGCAGAAGTGCAGGCCAGCGGCCGCTCCTGCCAGCCGTCGCGGCACGCCAGCTGCGCCACGCGCGTCACCGGGTCAAACTCGTAACGCTCGATGATGCCTGTAAACAACCGGTAAACGGCCGTCGACGTTGACTTGAAAAGTGCCACGTCAATCGTCAGGGTCTTCCCATCGAAGCCCCACAGCTCAGCCGGGGACGCCGGCACCACAGAAAACGACGCCACGCGCGCCGAATCCTCGGCAGCGCTGACGCTTATTGCACCAGCCAGCCGCGCGCTGACATCGACCCCGCCGATTACCACCAAAGGAGACCAGCGCACGGCGCCGGCAGCAGAAGTAAAAACGAGTGATGAAACAACAGAAACCTGCAACCCGAGCGTTGCAACCCCGCTCGCGACCAGCACGGGAACCGGGTCGCCGCCACCGCCGCCACCGAAGGCGGCAACGTCAAAAGCTGCGTCGAATGCGGTGGAATCGAAGGCCGGCATCAGGGGCTATTTGGTGCGCCGACACAGACCGTCAAGCGGCCGGTCAATGTCACATCCTGGCTGAATTCCGAGGGAACCAAGGTGGGTGAAACGATTTCGAAAACCATATTCGAATCATCCCAGTAGCTAAACTTGAGCGATTCCGGAACGACCGCATTTGACGATTTGATGAAATCCATAAAAAATTCAGTTGGCGCAGATCCCGCGATCGGCAACCCCGCCAGATCAATCTGAAAAGTTACCTGATGCGCTACATCGTCGTGCGATACAGCGAGGAGCGCCCCGTAGAGAAGCGGGTTGCCGCCAAGGCCGCCATAGCTTGGCCCAAAGACCAATTTGCAAAAGCCGCAATCAAAAACGTCCCCTGGCCCATGCAGATGATGGTGATCCCAGTCGGCGCCGCCGACCTTACCCGCATCGGTATTCGCCTGGCCAGACACTTTCGAATGAACAATCGACATTTCAAACCTCCTCGCAAACAAGTTCCCATGACGGCCCGCTGCCACCGGTGATCAAACGTGGTGGATCGGACATCACGGTTAAAATCGGAAAAAATAGGCGTACCGTTACCCCGTGTTCGTCGGTAACGCTGGTTTCCGCCCAGGGCGCAGCACGCGACCCCCAGTTCGGCGGCAGCGGCTCGCCCACCGCCAGCGACAACGGCGTCACGCTCTCGATGGTGTAAGGCTGGTCGTAGTCGATGCCGAGCAGCTGCGGCGGCACCCAGCCGCCACCGGAGATCGTCGTCTTCCAGCGTTGCCAGTGGCTCATCCGGAACAGCGCGCCGCTCGCCATCCGCCGCGCCGAGCGCCCGCCGATCGGCTCGAAGGTCTGCGTCAGGTCGAGCCGTGCGCGCTGCGGCAGCTCGATGCCGGCGATGATCAGTGACGGTGCCGACATGCTATTTCCTTCCCCGCGCCATGGCAGCCCGCACAAAAACACGCTCCAGCTCGCGCTGGGTATCGGCCGACGCATGCGCCTGGAACTTCCCAAGGCTGCCAAAATCAAGCGTCAGGTTGTCTCTGCTCACAGCCGCGCTCGAAGAACTGCCAGAAGCTGATGAAATCGAAGGAATATTCATACCAGACACCAGACCGCCGCTCGCATAGCCGCGCAGCGCCTGCATGCCGACCCGGTTGAAGCGCGCCAGAAAGGCCAAAGCGCCCGGCTGGCGAACGACTTCCGCGCGCGTAACGAACTCTTCGGCATGCACGATTCCGGCCGGTTTGAACTTTCCGCCGGGGCCTGTCCAGCCGCCGCCGGCGAATCCGCCCAGACCGGCCTTGTTGACGTCAGCTGCAACTGCCGCGATCGCTTCCGGTGAGCCGACCTGCTGGACGGTGAGCTTCACAGTCTTGTCCGGGATCTCTTCCAGCTGTTTCCGCAGGTCGCCAATGCGGCCCTCTGCCTGTGAAATATCGGCACTGATGGCGATGTTCGACGCCTTCTGCTTGAGCGCCTCGATGTCGGTATCGAGCTTTTTCAGCGTTTCCGCCTGCGCCGTGGCCTGCGCCTCCAGCGCGGCCGCCTCGTTCTGCTTGGCCTTGGCGTTCTTCTCGATCACGCCAGCCTGGTCCTTACCGACCTGCTCGACCATGTCCGGGTTCTTCGACGCCTCGGCGAACTTCATGGCCCGCTCAAGGAATGTTTCTGCCTGCTTCTGGTATTTTTCGAAATCCTTGGTGCGGCCGTCCAGCTGGGCGGCGCCAGCGGCGGCGGCATAGAAAGCACCCTGCCCCTGCGCCTCCTGCGCCTGCGAATAGGACAGCGCCTGCTTTTCTTCATCCGACAGGCCGGCATTGCGCAACTCGGCAGCCTTGTCGGCGGCCGATGTCCGCACGCCGGACGCCTTCTCCTGCAGCTTCTGTGCTTCTTCAGCGGCCTTTTGCGCTTCCTTGCGTGACGTTTCCCAGGCCGATTGCAGCGCGCCGCGCAACTTCTCGGCATTCTTGATCTGCTCGTCGGTGCGTTCCTTGTCGCTCTTCAGGATGTCGGCTGATGCTTTGCCGGCGGCGACGGCCTTGAGCTGCTCCAGATTGGTCACTTCGCGCGCCAGCTGCGCGGCGATGTTCTGGCGCTTGCTCGCCGTCTCGGCATCGTCGTCGGCGATTTTCTTGTTGTTCAGCTTGACCAGCTCTGCCCGTTCGGCTTCCAGCTGCGCCAGCTTTGCCTTGTTGCCGTCATCGAATCCATAGATCGATTCGGAGCGGCCGCTGGCCATCTTCGCCTTGAGCGCATCGATCTGTTTGGTCAGGCGCTCGATGTTGTCCGCCGCGTCGCGCGTCTTCTGCACTTCCGACAATCCAAGCGGCCATTTCAGGAACGTCATCACGAAGCCGTCGGAACTCTTGGCTGCGGCGTTCATTTCGCCCATGATCTGGTTGAGGCTTGGAATCAGCAGGTTGCCGAGATTGACCGCAACGCTTTTCGACAACATCGCGAGCCGGTCGAGATTGTCGTTGAAATCGGCGGCCGCCTTGGTCTGCTCGGCATTGAGCACCAGCCCGAGGCGTTCGGCTTCGTCGCCCATGGCGCGCAGGCCGGCGCTGCCCTGGTTGAGCAACGGAATCAGTTCGGCGCCCATCTTCTTGCCGAAAACTTCCATCGCCAGCGCGGTCTTTTCCGGGCCGTCCGGCATGGCCGTGAAAACATCCGACAGATCGTAAAGCACCTCTGTCGTGCTGCGCATGGTGCCGTCGGCGTTGCGCAGCGAGATGCCAAAGCGTTCGAACAGCTTGCCGCTCTCTGCCCCGCCGTAGGCGGCGCCGACCATCAGTTTCGACAGATTGCCGATGCCCTTGCCCAACGCTTCTGTCGAGGTGTCGGACAGCTTGGCGGCGTATTGCAGTCGTGCTAGTTCCTCGACAGCAACCCCGGTGCGCTGGGCCATGTTGTCGAGCTGGTCGCCGTAGTCGGCGGCCGCCTTGACTGATGCCCCAATGGCAGCGGCGGCAGCGGTGGCCGACAGGCCGATGCCGGCCATGCCGGACAGCGACAGGCCTTTGGCGGATGCCGCCTCCAGGCTGCCGAGCTGCGCCTGCAGACCGCGCAGCGCGCCCTGGGCGACCGCGACGCCGCGCGGCACGCCGCTGGCATCTGCGGTGATCTTTAGCGCAACTTCCTTGTCAATGGCCACTGTTAAGCACCTCAACTGCCGTGATGTAGAGCCGCCATGGGTAAGCCAGAATGCCGGCATGACCGCGCATGGCGCAAATGCTCAGCGAGCGGTCGAGATCATGGACGCCGCCTCCGCCTCGATGGCCCGGGCGACCTTTTGCACGGCCGCCCGCACCCTGAAAAAATGCGGATTCAGCGCCTTGCAGGCGTCCCGCAGCGGCAGCAGTTCGCCATACGTCAGGGCTTCCATGCCCGCCGCCGTGGCGTCCGACATGCGCGCCAGGTCATCCAGACTGCAATCTTCGAAGACCATCGACCCCAAAGGGTCGACAGTGACGCCGGCTTCGATCTCGGCCAGCCAGGTGCGCACCTCGGCAACGGTCAGTTCCCTGACCGTGACCTGGACGCCCGCCAGCTCGACGACTTTGGTCGCAGCCATCAGTCTTCAAGAATGAGCGTGAAGTATTGCGACTTGCCCGCCGTAACGATCTTCTCGTCGGCTTCCATGGTGCCGGTGATCGACATGTTGGCGAAATCCTCGCCGATCAGGTCAAGACCTTGCGGTGCGCCCAGGCGAACCTTGTGGAACTTGCCGGTGGCATCCTTGCCATCGACCAGATTGACGCCGACGAACTTGATGGCTACCAGCGGCGCTGCATTGAGCAGCGCTTCGATGGTGGTGTGGCCGGCGGCCGTGGTTTTTTCTCCCCACAGCGCCAGCGCCAGGTTGGCGGCCGACAGGTCGCGAAAATCGATGGCCAGCTCTGCAGTATCGACACGGGCGAACGAGGCGTAGTTTCCGCCCGCCGCGTTGCGGAAATTCTTGAGCGTCTTGCGGTCTTCGGAAAACGACGGAACGAGCTTCGAGACGTTGCCGACGTCGACGAAAGTCAGGGAATCGAAAGCGGTGGTATCGGACCACGGTGCGACGGACACGATGCCGGCGCCGATGAATGCGGACATGGCGGTACTCCTGAAAGGCCCGCTGGCGGGCAGTTGGGTTCAGGCTTCAGTGTCTGCATTGGCGGCCGGTGCCGCCTGTGGCTAAATTTCAGGCGCGGACAGGTTCTCGACGACATCGACCACGACGACGATGTTGGCCGAGATCAGCGCCATACCGTCCGGGCGCGGCGAGATCGAGCGGCCGCCATAGCGACAGGCGACGGCACGCTTGTCGCCAAACGTCAGGTCGCCGGAAAA
>Ga0209310_1002150_pt1 | contig 13092 bp, 11 predicted proteins | sample AD_UKC030_MetaG_FD_184415 | JGI IMG/M metagenome (GOLD analysis project Ga0209310, IMG submission 184415) | Active sludge microbial communities of municipal wastewater-treating anaerobic digesters from USA - AD_UKC030_MetaG (SPAdes) (version 2) | ecosystem: Engineered > Bioreactor > Anaerobic >... | reverse complement strand
AAGCTGTTCTTCTCGGTGGGCGTGGACTGCGTGGGGCCGGGCGAGCACACGTTCATTGACGGGCGTGATAGGTGGTTCGAGTGGCTGCCGGAAGAGACCGGACCTTTCGCCCAATTCATCCACCGGCAGCAGGGCGCCCACAGCATGGCTGAGCCTATCGCCGGCAAGGGGCGCACCTTTAGCTTCTATTGTGCCAATCTCGTGCGCAAGTTCGGTGATCCATGGCGCGAGCGATGGGAACAGACGAGCGCCGCCCGCCTGCGAAACTGGGGTTTTAACACGATCGGGAACTGGTCCGACTGGGGTTTTATGGCCAAGGCGAGGATCCCCTTCGTGGCCAGCGGAGGTGTCACAGGGACCCCACGCAGGATCGAGGGCGGCGGCGGCTACTGGGGCAAGATGGTGGATGTCTATGATCCGGCGTTCGCCAAAGCCGCCGAGGATGGATTGTCCGGGGTTGCCAGGCACTTCGCCAAAAATCCGTATTGCATCGGTTACTTCGGCGATAACGAGATCGCCTGGGAAGCGGTCGAGCGGGGTCCGCTGGCCAGTCCGCCGGATCAGCCCTGCAGGATCGCCCAGGTGGAGATGCTCAAGGCCAGGCACGGATCGCTCGACCAGCTCAACGCCGTTTGGGAGACCCAGGCGCCCTCGTGGGATGCGCTGCGGGTGCCGGACAAAGCCAACGCGGCGTGCAGGGAAGATCTGAACGCCTTCCAGTATGCCTTTGCGCGGCGGTACTTCGAGATCTGCAAGGCCGTCTTCAAGAAACACGCGCCTCATCAGCTCTATCTCGGCTGCCGGTTCTCATCCGCGCCCAAACCGGCTGTTCGCGCCTGTGCCGATGTCGCTGACGTGGTGAGCTTCAACTTGTACAACCGGGAGATCAATCCGGCCGATTGGACCGGCGCGAATGCGCTGTCAAAACCGATCCTTATTGGCGAGTTCCACTTCGGCGCGCTGGACCGGGGCATGTTCCACGAGGGGCTTGTGCCGTGTATCGATCAGCAGGAGCGGGCCAAGGCCTATGCCGACTACGTTCGCAGCGTGGTTACTTGCCCGGCGTTCGTGGGCTGCCACTGGTTCCAGTATGTGGACGAACCCATCACGGGCCGGTGGTTCGATGGCGAGAACTACAACATCGGCCTCGTGGATGTGACTGACACGCCATATCCCGAGCTGACCGACTCGGCCCGCGCGATCCAGAAGGAAATATACCGGCTCCGCTCGAGCGCGCCCAAACTGAACTGAGCGTGTCCTGGAGCCGCGCGGACAACGCCGGATGGATCGTCTTGTGGACCTTGGCCGTTGCGCCAGTTTGCCCCTGGAGGCCTGGGTTGCGGAAGCGAAGCAGGCGGATTGGCAGACACTGGTGGAGATCAAGGCCCAGTACGGCAACGTGAGCATATTGAAGAGCAGCCGGGTGCTCTTCAACATTTGCGGGAACAATTACCGGCTAGTGGTGGCCGTGCACTACGCAACCGGAATTATATTTATCCGGTTCATCGGCACGCATGACAACTGAATCCGGAATTGGCGGGAAGTAGAGAAAGGAATCCGGATAAGGGTCCGTCAAGAAATAAGCTATACATTCGTTGCACTCAAATTGGCCTGGGGCAAGGCACGAGGGAAGGAGTGTATCCGCAGCGATACTCGACTGACCGAGTAACGAAGCCCCGGGCCAATTTGAGTGCAACCCTCCGGGCGGCGGTGCTTCTTCACTCCGACGTCGTTGCTCGCTCCTTTCAGACCCACTGGGGGTATGCGCGTCGCTCGCGCCTCGTCGGAGCGAACAATCCCTCGCCGCGAATGTATAGCTTATTTTTTGACGGACCCTAAGCTAATTTTAAGGTTTAGTTTCGGCGAAAATTCTTGATGGAAATTCGCATATCTGGTTTCATAGGTCAATGATAACAGACAGGATTACAAAAGTCACCTGTGCACGATGACGTGCGCGGATTGGAGGATAATCATACTTCGGCGCTCGCACCATGCAAATTCCCAAAGATGAGATTCCCGACATGGAGCAGATTCGCGAGCTTGCGCTGGTTGGCTTGCCAACAAAATCGGTCGAGCGAACCGCCGCCCCGCTGGGCAGTCAGACAGTTCGGATAATTTGAAGAGATTGTTGCAGCCGACCAGGCGTTTCTGGCGGCGATCGCTGGGGTGTTAGGTTGGTGGCCTCATGCGAAACTCATGAGCGATACAACGCAGAAAACGTCGGATCCTGGACCTATGCGATTCGAACTCGACATTGACCGCCGCAATCTGACTGACCAGATACTCCTGGAGGAATGTGGCGTGCATTGGGTCGGCAGCCAAAGTATGGCGAGGTTGAGAAACCCTTCTCCAAATTCGCCGCAGGAACCTATGAAGGTCGATTCGGAAGCTGGCGCAAGGCGCTGGAGGCATTCGTGGCATTCGCGAATGCAAGCGATACCGAAGGATTACGCAGCGAGGAGAGAAGCACCAAACCAATTCCGGATTCAAACGCAAAAAACAGTCCTTGCCGTCGTTCGACACCGCGCAAACCAAATTGGAGACTACGATTCCTGGTGATGCAGCGCGATGGATTTCGTTGCCAGGCTTGCGGAGCGTCACCCGCTACTACTCCGGGAGTGAAATTGCAGGTTGATCACAGAATTCCTTGGAGTGACGAAGGTCCGACAATCCTGGAGAATCTTCAAACATTGTGTGAAACGTGTAATATTGGGAAGAGCAATGTCTGCAATGATGTGGCGAGCGACGAACAACATCCTGGAACCAACAGCCGCTATGCGATTCAGTTTTAACATGAATGATAAGTCACGGCGCTGTAGTTACAGGCGCGAACACGCTGCCAGCCATTGTGGTTTAAAGCCCAGCGCCATCAGCTTGCGAGCCGCCGCCGGACGTTACGGCGGCGCGCACGCCTGCAAGGACCTCGCTTTCGAGTCGGCCTCTTCAACAACCGTCGTTTCCGAAATGCAGGAGGCCCACGTGTGAGCGCCCCCGGCCAATTCCTCCTCTATACCGCTCCGGACGGCGCGGTGAAGGTGGACGTGTTTTTCCGCGATGAGAACGTCTGGCTCACCCAGAAAGCGCTGGCGGAGTTGTTCGGAGTAAAAGTACCCGCCATCAACAAGCACCTGAAGAACATCTATGAATCGGGCGAGTTAACGCGGGAGGCAACTATTTCCAAAATGGAAATATCTCGATTGGAAGGCAGCCGCACCGTTGCGCGAGAAGTGGAATTCTACAATCTCGACGCCATCATCGCCGTCGGCTACCGGGTGAACAGCTACCAGGCCACGCAATTCCGCATCTGGGCCACCCGAACGCTGCGGGAGTTCATCACCAAGGGTTTTGGGCTGGATGATGAACGCCTGAAGCAGGGCAAACAGGTGTTCGGCAAGGACTACTTCGACGAACTGCTGGAGCGCATCCGGGAAATCCGCGCCAGCGAGCGGCGGTTTTACCAGAAGATCACCGACCTCTACGCGCTGGAGGCCAAGCTGAAGGCCGAGGGCGAATACGAGGTTTACCGTCAGCGGCAGGACGCGGAATACATCTCCGACTTCGACCGGGAGATCAAACGCCTTGAAGGGAACAAGGCATGAACACCACCGCGCGTCGCATGACGAATCCGCTTCCAGCCCCGACGGCGCGCATGAACGCCATCGGTCATCGGCCATTGGCGATCTGGCGAAGCTGCCCGCCGCCCTGGGTTGCGTTCCCCAAATCATTTCAAGCCCTGAAGGGGCGGCAGAGATCAGTGTGTCCCGTCTTCATCATTCTGCATTCATCCTTCAGCCATTCACGTGATGCCTGACCAACTTCCAAATGGATGGGTGAGGACGACGCTCGGCGAAGTCTGCGCACGCGTCGCGACCATCCAGCCCGAAGATTCGCCAGACACCGAGTTCACCCATTTCGACATCGGCGGCATAGACAACCAGAGCAACCGCATCGTCGAAACAAAGACCTTCGCCGGGCGCGAAGCGCCGAGCCGAGCACGCCAATCCGTTTGCCAGGACGACATCCTCTTTTCGACAGTCCGCACTTACCTCAAGAAGATTGCGCGAATTGAGCAAGATTACCCGAATCCCGTGGCTTCGACGGGCTTCACTGTCATCCGCGCCGCCGAAGGTGTCTCGCCGTAGTTCCTGTTCTCGCAGGTCTTGTCCGAGGATTCCTTGCAGCCGCTTCACGCGCTGCAAACGGGTTCAAGCTATCCGGCCGTTCGAGACAAGGACGTGTTCGCTCAACCAATTCGACTCGCCCCCACCCACGAGCAAGAACGGATTGTGGCGAAGCTGGACGCGTTGCTGTCGCGGGTGAGAGACTAAAAAATGATGCATCGGGATTTCCTATGATTTTGGCAATCGTTATCACCCCAGCGCTTTGGGCGTTTTTGCCTTCAGCTTTTTTGGCGGCCTTGTGGTCTTGGCGGCAGTCTTCTCTCGTTTAAAACCATGAAAACCATGCATGCCAATTATCCAGCCGCGATGCCGATGACGCTGCTTGCCTTCACTTTGCTGGTTTCTCCTGCCTCCGAATCGAACCTCGTACGGATTTAGTTCCGTGAAAACGATGCCCGATGGAACGAGGGGGCTAGGAACATCTCCCGATCCTGAAGAAGCGAAAATCCAGGCGCCGCTGCGGGCTCAGGGTCGTGGTATGGAGGCGGAGGGTGGGGGAACGGTCACGCCCCAGTTCGTGGCGGGTTGATGGCCAACCCGAAGTTCAAGACTTCCGCCCCGGACGATTTGGTCCCACGGGATCCAGCATCGGTCAAGGGGTTTGCCGTTCCAGGCGGCGTTTTGGATGAAGCGGTTGGTGGAGGGATTGCCAACCACGCGAATGTTAACATTGTCTCCGGCGTAATACCGCCGATCGAGTTGGATGCGGATCCGTTCAAACAACGGCGTGGCGAGTTGGAGCGTGGGCTGCAATGCGGCGCCGCCCTGGACATCGAACAAGCCCAAGCCGGCCATCACGAACCAGGCGCCGAGCTGGCCCTGATCTTCATCCTGGCCGTAGCCGTATCCATGAATCGGATCGGTCCCGTAGAAGATGTCGCAGATCTGTCGAACCCAATGCTGCGTGAGCCAGGGCCGGCCACTGTAGTTGAACAGCCAGGCCATGTGCAGGCCGGGTTGGTTGCCGTGGTTATAGAGACTCTCCACGCCGGCAAAGGCGTCGACGGTTTCGCCGCCGCCGAACTTGGCTTTCTCGGCTTTCTGGAAGATGTCCTCAAGGCGAGCGTTGAACGTGTCGCCGCCGAGTTTGGCGATTAACCGGGCCGGATCGTGCGGCACGTAGAAGGTGTATTGGTAGGCGTTCCCTTCCTGGAAGCCCTGCCAAGCCTTGCGCGGATTGAAGTCGGCCACGAAGCGGCCGGCGGCATCCTTTGGCCGTATGAAGCCGGTTTCGGCGTCGTAGAGTTGCTCCCAAGCCCCGGCCAGCTGGCGAAAGCGATCGCGCTCGGAGGTCTTGCCCAGGGCTTCGGCGAACTGTCCGGCGGCAAAGGCCGAGAAACTGTATTCGAGCGTGTGGGACGCCGAGAACTGGGAACCTTCGGCGGTGCTGCCCGAGTAGCCCTCGGAACTGATGATTTGCGGGACGTATCCGTGCTCGAGGAAGGCTCGCGTGTCGGCTTTGCCGACGCCTTCGGGTCGGTTTTGCCAACCGGTTTCGTTCTTCACCACAGCGACGAAAGCCTGAGCGATGTCATAGTCGCGAATGCCCCGGGCGTATGCGCTCGCCACCACGAGACCCATGAAGTCCGTGCCCACCCCGGATACAAACTTGCCCGTGGCGATCCCGTCCGGCAGCCATCCGCAATCCCGGTAACAATCCAATTGGCAGCGGACAAACTCGCTGAAGTAATCGGGGTAAGCCAGGGCCCAGAGTTGAGTGAGATTCCAGAAAGCACCCCAAACGGCATCGGTGTTGTAATGGGCGTAACGCGGAGTCCCCGTGGCATTGAGGGGAATCTGGCCGACGCTGCCATCGTTCTTCGGATAACCCCCATTCGCGTCGCTGGCCAAGCCCCGGCCGAGCAAGGCGTGGTAGAGGCCGGTATAGAATTTGACCCGATCGCTCTCGCGACCGCCCTCCACCTGGATTCGACCAAGCCACTCCGCCCAACGGTTCTGAGCCCGCTGCCGGGCCTCATCGAAGGACAGGTTGGCGGCTTCGGTTTCGAGATTGAGCCGTGCGTTTGCGATGCTGGTGTAAGAAAGCCCCAGCTTCACCTCGACCACCGGGTCGGTCGCAGTGTCGAAGTCGAGGTAGAGGCCAATGCCGGGTCCCTGCAAAGCTCCTTCTCCGGGAAACACGTCTTGATCGCGAAAAGCGCCAAAGCCACACGCCGGGCGGTTGAGCCGGCCAACGAAGTACATCTTCACGACCGCCCCGGGTTGATAGCGTTTGACGTATTCGGGGTGCGTGATCACGAAGCCTTCCACCTCCCTCGGGCTAACCCGTTTCACGTAGGCATCTAAAACGGCGCCGCTTTCGCCCTGGCGATGACCCACATCCATGAGCAAGTGGGCATGGGTCGAGCGCCGGTAAGTGTAGCGATGGAAGGCGACGCGCGGGGTTGCGGTAAGCTCGGCGCGGACTCGATAGTCTTGGAGGTCGACCCGGTAATAGCCCGGTTCGGCGATCTCGGTGGCAGGATCGAAACGGGACCGATAACCGGCATCAGGGTTGTCCAGGGGACCCGGAACGGTTTGGAGCGGGCCGGTCGTGGCCATGAGGACGATGCCGCCGATCTGGAATTCGTGGAAATTGGCGAAGCCCTCGATGGAGGTGTGGCGTCCATCGTAGCCGACAGCCTCCCAGCCGGATTTGTTTCCCAGGTGAGCGTCCGTCGCGGCGGCCGGTTTGGCCATGCCGAAAGGGGTAGCAGCCGGCGTGTGAAAAAACCACCGCGAGTGAGCCGTGCCGATCTTCGCATCCACCCACTGCAGCGGCGATGGCGGATCCGCTTGGGATGCGAAGGAGATGGTCGTGGCGATCACGGCAAACAAACGCCACAATCCCGGTCCAAGGTGTTGGCGGCGCGATGGCAAAACCCGAGAGAACTGAAGAGGCCAATGGATACGAACTTGATTTTTCACAGCAGGATCCGAGCGTGACCATTCCGAGGCATGGCCACAAGAAAAAAGCCTTTCAGATGCCGTGAAAAATCAAGATTTGCCGAACGTCCAGATGCGTCCTGCGGCGTTCAATCCTTGGAAAGGCCGTTTTTCGACAATGGACGGTAGAGCCGGTCTCGGAACTTGGCTTCCCGAAGCAGCACGGCTTGCACGAACCGGAAACTGTCAGCCAGGTAGCCCTCGTATCCGGAAGGCTGGCCGTCCCAGGTGGTCCAGTCGATGCCTTGACCGCCTGCGTCGCGCACGCCGTTCTGAAACTCGCCGCGCCCCTGTCGCTCCAGCATGGCGCGCAGGATTTTGTCGGCTGGCTCAGGGTCGCCGACGACATAGTGCGCAGCCAGGAAATGCAGGACTTGACCGGCGGTGATGCCGCGGTTCATGTAATGCCCGAACGTGTCCGTGCCATCCTCTTTCTTGGGAATCCCGAATCCGTCCGGTTGCAGGTAGTCGGTGGGCGGCACGGGCATCAGCATGGGCGGCACGCCGAGGTCGAACCGCGTGAAACCAACGGCTGTCATTTTCTTGCGCAGTTTGGCGAGAATCTCGCGCCCCAGGGCCGGATCCACCAGTCCGTATTCGACGGCCAGACCGTTCACAGTCGGCGCGGCGTAGTCATGCAGTTCCCCGTCGGCACTTTTCCACCAGGCCAGCCAGCCGGTGGCCGGATTGATGAGCGTCGGCGCATAGGCCGCTTTCAGTCTGTCGGCGGACCGTGTGTAGCGGGTCTGTTGTTCGCTGCGGCCTAGTTTATTTTCCAGATCGGCCAAACATCTCCAGGCGCGGTAGATCAGCGCGTTGCAGTAGGCATCCTTGTGTCCGCAGTTCAAGGCGTCCCACCAGGCGCAAGAACGGGCCGGTTGCTTCAGAGCGCCGCGGTTGCCGCTCTGCGTGGCCTCGACCAGGCCGTCGTTGTCCACGTCCCGTTTGACCAGGAAATCGGCGATCAGTTCCAATTTCGGCAGGTGCCTGCCGAGCCACTCCATGTCGCCAGTGGCTTCCACATAATCCCACGAGGCAATCAACGGGCCGGCATTGGCATCGAGAAAATTCAGGTGATCCCAATAGCAGACCACTTCGCCGGTCGGGCGCAGGCGCTTTTCGTTTAACCAGAACTCGATGGTCCTGCGAACCAGCGGCATCAGGGACACCCCGGGCGCCACCTCGGGCGTCCACAAGGCCTGATCGGCATAGAACCACAGCGAGCAGCTTGCGGGATCGCTGATGACGTTGTTGCCGAGCATGCCGGCCGGGGCGCTGAAGGGATTGCCCTGGTCGCCCCACTGCGCGCTGGGCTGCCAGATGTTGAACCAGCCGATCGAATCCGCCAAAGGATTTCGGTCTCCGGCCCAACCGTGATCCAATAGGACTTGCCGCTCCCGACGTCGGTTTCCACGCGAGTCGGCAGGTCAATGCCGTTATGCCATTGCCCGGCGCTCCGGATACGCAGACCCACCATTGTTTGGGGGCGCAGCAGATTTGTCGTCTCACGGCCGGTGCCCTCGGTATCCCAGCCCAGTGCGGTGACTTCGGCGCGCTTGGCACCAGTTTCGATTCGCACGGCAGGTTCACCCGCCAGCGCCAGTCCACAAACCAGGGCTGTCGCCCCGGCAACACAGGTTTTGATGTTCTGTTTCATCAAAAGACAAAGTTGGCCATTATGGGCGCATGACGTTTTTACAGGCGGATCTTAGCTGCCCCCCCTTCGTCATCGCATCCGATCGAGCCGCATCCGATCGTCTGTTGCCTGAAGGCCAATCTGGTGGAAAGGGATCGGCTGGAAGCCCAGCTTCCAGGCGGGTGACTGCTCGGGCAAGCGGAACCCCGAATTAGCCCCTCCCACTTGGTTGCGGTCGTTCGTCACGAAGTTATCGCGGATCTCGAAGTGCTTCTCCTCCGCGCGCCAGGTGATTTCTTTCCATTTTCCGACACAGACATTTCGCGCGATCAGATTGCCTTCCGGCGGAATGCCTTTGAAGGCATCTCCAACAACCTCCGGACCACCGGGTGGCCCATAGTATGCGTCCAAGCTTTTTATTGCAGGATATCGCTCGCGGTAAAGGTCGGGAGGGACAGACTTCAATCTTTCGCGCATGAACTGATTGACCATATTACGCCAGACCGGGCTTGGGTCGAGACTGCGCCCATCGGCCCGCACCGCGGGATCGCAGTCCACGAAGAGGTTGTTCTCGACGCGGTGATCGCGTCCGCCGCCGATGAACATCGCCCAATGCACCTTGTGGAACACGTTGCCGAACACCTCGGTGCCGCTCACACAATCGTCCATGTAGACCCCCATGGAGCCCATGCCGACACCGCCGGTTTCGTGAATGTAGTTATACCGGATACGGTTGCCGCGAACGGTGTAGTCACGCCCGGTGTAGATGGCGCCGACGTCGCCGGTTTCGAGCGCAATATGGTGGATGTCGTTAAACTCGATGATGTGCTCGTTGCCACCGAAGAGAATGGCGGCGTGGGGATGGTCGTGGATGAGATTGTGCGCGGCCCGGTGGCCAACCCCGCTCATGAGAATCGCGGGCACATAGCATTTTGACCAGCGGCCCTGACGCTGGAAGTGGCAGTTCTCCACAAAATGATGCGCGGGGGCAAGCGTCTGCCGGTCACCGCCGGACAGGGTGACGCCACCGTCGCCGGTGTCGAAGATGTCGCAGTCCAGCACCTCGTGATTCGTCCCGCCGGCAATCGTGACCGCCGTGTTGCCGATATTGCGCAGCAGGCAGCCGACCACACGGTTCCCTTCGCCGCCTGTGATTTCGATGGCGTTGCCCCGGGTGGCTTCGAACCCGAGGCCCCGCAGCGTGACGCATCTCGCGTCCTTCAGTTTGACCAGGGGTTGTTCCAACAGAGAGAACATCACCTCGCCCGAAGCGATCGAGCTTGGCGGCCAGAAGTATAGCAGGCCCGTGCGGGCATCCACGAACCACTCGCCCGGTTCGTCGATTTCCTCCAGGATGTTGAGGAAATAGAAACGCTGCTGCTTATTGAAGCCGTAGTTCCCGTACGGTTCCGCCGTTCGGATGAACCGGCGCGCAAGGTCCAGTTCGGCCACCCGTTCGTAGCTGTTGGCCCAATCGTAGGCCCAATACCCGTGCACCCAGATGTTCTCGCGGCTTTTCCATCGCGCCGGCCGATCCGTGTCATGGAAAAATCCGGCGGTTAGCGCCCCCATCGTCGTGCCATGGCCATCGTCGTTCCCAGCCTCTTTCGGAAAGTCCTTGATATGCTCCCAGGTGCCAGGATTCGGCCACCGGGCCAGCGTCATCGGTAGTCCGCCGAAGAAGAGCTCGCCGTGCGCGGGCACGGGCGGCCGGCTGAACCCCCGAGACCGAATTGTCCCATAGTCCTCAATGCCCTGGGTGCGCAGGTCCGTCACGAGGACGTTGTCTCGCGCCGTTGCATCCAGCCGTGCGCGTGCCGCTCCATCCGTCACGGGCCGGAATCCCGTGATAACCCGCCCCCCGAGCAGGCGCGCCCGCTCGTTCCGGTAGCCGCGCCATACCACGGGGGCCTCCGGCGTTCCTGAGTCCTCCCCGGAGAGCTCGAATGCCTTGCGAAGGGGATAGTCACCGCCGCGGAGCCAGATCGTGACTTCGCCGGCTGGCAGGTTCCCGGCCTGCCTCGCTTGCCGCAGGGCGTCCCGTGCGCGCTCGAGCGTGGCAAAGGGTTTCTGCTCGGTCCCCGGGTAGTCATCCGATCCGCCGGGTGACACGAAAAATTCCGCGCGGGCCGACTCCTTTGGCTCCCACAAAAACGTTGCCAAAGACTCGGCGGGTAATTCGGCTTCAAACATCCGCGCGCCGCACACCACCGCGAACCGCTGCGGGCCGCGCCCCGCATTGGCGGCGACCAGCACAACGCGTCCCGCCGGGTCCAGAAAGGCCACGTTGGCCAAGTCCGGCGCCTCGGGGCGTGACGATTCTATGCGGACGGCGCCGCGGCGGATGTACTTCGTGAACTGCCCATACATCGAGTAGTCGAAGTTGTACCGCACCGTGCCGTCGTCGAGACGTTCCACGCAGGTGGCGCTGGCGGAATGCGGGCCGCGGTTGGGTTTGCGGTGTTCATCGAGCATCAACACCCAGGCGTTATACGATCGCGCGCCATGCCGCAAGATGTCGATCAGGCCGACTGCCCCCCGAATGCGGAACACCGAGCCCTCGGTGAAGTAGACGTGCTTTTCGGGGAATTCGGCCAATAGCGCGGACTGCGCCTCGACACGTCCCTCGTAATGGTGGAAGGCCGTGCCGTCGACGAAACGCGCGGCCTTGGGATCAGCCAGGACCGTGCGAGGGAAGTCGACGAGATTCCAATTGTGGTCCCAGCACCAGATCAAGGGCTTCACTTGGTGCTCGGCGAAGAGCGGGCCCAAATGATCCCGGATGAAATCACGCTGTTCCTCGGCGCTCCAGAGTGTCGTCGGATAGCGCCGGTCTTGATGCTGCGGTTCGTTTTGAACGGTGATCGCATGGATCGGCACACCCTCGGCCTCGTATGCGCGCACGAATTTGAGCAGATAGCGGGCATAGGCAGGATAGAACTCCGGCTTCACCCGACCCGTCCCGAGTTTGCCCGAGGTCTTCATCCATGCCGGCGGACTCCAGGGCGAGGCAAACAGCAGCAACTGGGGATTTTTCTTGAGCGCAAGCTGGATCGCGGGAAGCACGTAAGCTCGATCCTTGTCGATGGAAAACCTCACCAAGTCCGGATCCGTCTGGCCCTCCGGGAGATCGTTGTAGGTGTAGTAAGGCTCGTCCACGAAGTCCGATGTGCCGATGCACACCCGCATCAGGTTCATGCCGATGCCCGCTGCCGGGTCCATGAGCCGTGTCATGACCTCGTCCCGCCGCTCGGGCGAGAGCTTGGAAAGATTCTCGCAGGTCGCGTGATCCAGGGACCCGCCGAATCCGAGGATGGACTGTCGTTTTCGGGAGAGGTCCAGAGTAATAATGGGCACCTGGGTCTCATGTCGCGGTCCAAGGCGGAGCGGACTCGCCGAGGCCAGGGCTTGGGACCCGTCCTGGGTGCTGAGGATGACTTGGACGCTGTCTCGTCCCAGGTCCTCCGCGCCGAGGGCGGGAAGGACCTGAGGGCCGAGGATCGTGAGGTTGAGCGCAAGAAACCATCTCATAGGGATTGATGTGTTTGGACGGTCGGAGCATGTCCAATCCGAAAGGGCCTGTCGAGCCCCCAATTCCTCCAACCTAACAAAGCTGCGCCTCAAACCGACCAGTCACGTGAAGTTCTTTCATATGGCCTCGATCCCTATGGTTGATTTGAGGCGCAGCTTCGTTAGATGATGTTCCGCTGCGCGGAACGGGAATCCCAAAACACTGCACTTCAATCCGGTGGGCTGAGAGGTTAAGTTTTCGGGCGACAAAACCATGAAAACTCAACGACAACCTCGGCCCACCGTCAAAGCGATCCTCGATGAACAGGTCACGCTGAGTGTCGAATGTCTAGATCGCCTTTACCTCAACGGTTATGTCCCCGGTCTGCAGACCGGAGCTGGCTTGGTCCGATTTCTGGTCCAGCACTTAAAATTCCCTGTGGCTTCCCCGGCCCTGTTGGGCCAAATCACTCAAGGGTATGTGCGGCGCGTGGAAGCCTACATCCAAAAACATCGGTTGCCCGTGGTTCACTTTCAGAAAAGAGAACGCAAAGATCGGATTGCCCGCCAACTCCGACGCCAACACCCCGTGCAGGATGGCGTGGTGTTTGTCGGGACCGCCCAGGAAAAAGCTTACGCCTTCAAGGGCCCCAAGAGCTCGTCGGGTCCGGGAGGCTGGGTCCGGTTTGATTACACCCGCCAACCCGTGTTCGTGAAACACTATTATTTCTATCTCCAGGATGCCCAGTTCGGGGAAGCCTTCATCAAGGTCTGCACCTATGCCCCCTTCGCCATCAAGCTCTACCTCAACGGCCATGA
>Ga0209310_1002146_pt1 | contig 13113 bp, 22 predicted proteins | sample AD_UKC030_MetaG_FD_184415 | JGI IMG/M metagenome (GOLD analysis project Ga0209310, IMG submission 184415) | Active sludge microbial communities of municipal wastewater-treating anaerobic digesters from USA - AD_UKC030_MetaG (SPAdes) (version 2) | ecosystem: Engineered > Bioreactor > Anaerobic >... | reverse complement strand
TCCTCGACGACGCCGAGGAGCGAACGGTACGAATCGAGCGCACGGTTAGTGCGCCACGATCCGCAGAACATCAGCGCTTAGCGGCCGGCTTGCCGGCAGCACGCGCTTTCGGTGCAGGCAGACGAGCCGCGACCACCTTTTCTTCGAACTCGCTGGTTTGCGGCTCGACACGGAGAACCGTAACGGCTTCCTCGCGCTTGCTTTTTGCCAGTTCGTACAAAGCCTTGTTGACCGGGGCCGGATTGCCACAGCGAACGCTCGCCCATTCCGAATTCGGATCGAACGAGAATTCGGTGACGAATGCGTAAGGGGCCAGACCGTAGTCATTGGCCAGATCACGCACGTACTTGTCGAATGCCTTGATGGCCGTCGCCGACAGTTCCAGCGTGATCAGCGGTGCGCCCTCGGCGGCATCCGGAGCGAGGAGTGCCAGAACGTACTTGTCCTGACAAGCCTTCTTCTTCTTTTGCGAACCGGGGGCCACCGGCTCCCACTGATTCATCGCGCAGGTCTTGCAAGTTTCCCCTTGCACGTCCGGCGAATTTTCGGACGGGATCAGGGAGTCATGCGTGACAAAATCCAGCGCGAAGCAGTTCGGCGGCACGATGTTATCGCGGTTGAACGCCCCCTCATACCAGTTCTTCTTGGCAATGAAGTCAACGATCACGCCGTGGATGACTTCCATCTTGGCGCCGGCGGGGAAAGCATCGGTCGGCGGCATGGAGAACTTCTTGTCCTGCGTGACGCTGATCTTGTTGCCCGTCGGGGCGGAGAGACGCTGTTGAAACGCCGCAACTTCGTCGCCACCGGTTTGAAGGTGAGCCGGAAGGTTCACTTTCGCACGGGCAACGGCTACTGCGGTTCCTGCTTTGGGCTTAGCGGCCATGCTGTTCTCCTTTCAGAGATTGAGATTATTTGGAAACAACACGCAGGTTGAGGCTGCGCTTCTTGAAGACCTCCAAACCGGGTACTTCAGACTTCTTCAGACCGCGAAGTTCGCGCCATGCCGGAGCAGAGACGCGTCGTTGGAACAAGTGCATGTTGCCGGTGCGCTTGGCAAAGGCACAGAACGCGTCCCAGTCGACCACTTGCGGTTCTTCAGATTCGATGATGGAGACCGAGGCCGTTTTGCTGGCCCCGCGATCGGTGCCTTCGGCGTCGAGTTTGGCGATGATCTTGAGTTCCAGATCATCGAGATCGGCCTTGATCAGCTTGTCCTCGGCTGCCAGCTGACGGCGTTGTTCACGCAGCTGGTATGCCTGATCAATCATTGCGCCGAGGGTTACTGCAGACTTCGATTTGGCAATTGCCATGTGTGCCTCCGATGAAAACAAAGTGTATCACAGCTCTGACAGAGTGTGTGCAATTTCTAAACAGAATAGTTGGGTGCCCACCCGGCTTCAGCCGCTGCCCAGATGGGCATGTCTGGCGCCCATGCAGGAGGTGTTCGCATGATTTTGAGATTGGCATCCAGACACTTCTTGGCGATGCGTTCCGGCACCACGCTGACAATTTCGTCATGCGTCATGGTAGCGATTTTGGCGACTTCGCCTTTGCGTAGCTTGAGCTTCGCGTAGTAATCGTGCACCTCGGTCATTTCTTCCCGGATCACTACGCCGGCCAGAGCCTGCACGATGTTCTCAGCAAGCAGCCCGCCATAGATATGCTTCTTGACGCCAGCTGACATGTAAGAGAACCCTGAACGCCGGTTGCGCTCTGCGTCCCATGTCATCTTCAGGCCCGGGTAATGCAGCCCCATGCCATTCGGCAGCCAAATGTCTGTGCCGTCATATTCCAGCAAGCCGTTATTTCCGAAGGTACCTGCCTTGCCTTGGCACATCGCTTCAAGTACGTCTTCACATCCGCTCCAAAAGTCGACGATGGCCTTGTTGATCTTCCGATACATCTTGACGATCTTCGTGCATTCGACCATTGACAGCGATACCGGCGGCCCCATGACACCCAACGCAAGAGTAGTCTGGAAACGCTTGGCGCCCATGCTGTAGCCGAGGCCCAGCACAGCAATCTTGCCGATGAAACGCTGCTCGTCATCGACTTCCGACACCGGCACGTTGTAAATCAATGAGGCCATGAACTTATAGACGTCTTCCTTGTTACGGAAGCGGTCGAGCAATTCTTCATGGCCAGCAATCCATGCCAGTACCCGGGCCTCGATCTGTGCCGAGTCCGGCGCAATGATCACGTGCCATTTAGGGGCAAGGATCGATTTCCGTAGTTCGCCGGCCATCGGATAATCCTTGGTCGAGGTCGGCATGTTCTGGAAATTCACTTTGTTCCCACCGCTCCACCGGCCCGTCTTCGCCCCGTAGTAATTCAGGAGAACAGGCAATGAACCACAGGATTGCATCATCTGAATCAATCGCCATGCTCGGGTCTCCATCATAGTCGACTTGGCAGCAAGACGCCCTTGCACCAGCCGGACAACCCGAGGATCGTCATGCTCTTGCAGAGCAATAAATTCCGGGTCCGTCTCGGCCAGCGCATAGGAGATCTCGCCGTTGTACTTGCTGACTTTTTTCGGTGCTTCGACGCCAAGGGACTCCAGTGCAGCGACAAATTTGTCGGTGCTCTTCAACGTCTTTTCGTCGAAACCGGAAATCGCAATGAACTTGAGGCGCTCGTTCATCTCGTAATTGAGCGATGCCTCGGCGCGCGCGGTATCGAGTTCAAAGACCGGGTCACAGAACATCGACAGCGTGATGTCGATCAACTTGATCTCGCGCTCAGGGAAGACCTCCATCTGCTTCTTGAACACCTCGAAGCACTTCTCGTTGTCGTTGTTGCAGTACGACATGAGGTTCTTCTTTTTGTCGCCGGTGATCTGTTCGGTGCGCAGGCCCTTGACATCATTCAGTCCTTCGGTCTTGCCGGGAATACCGTAGAAGTCGCAGATGGCCTGCAGGCTGGCCTTGGACATGTCCGAGTGCAAGCCGCGAGTCATCTGCACCGTACAAAATCGGCGCCGAGGGCGAATCCCGAGGTGATACGACGAGATGAACCCGTCGAAGAAATTGTTGTGAGCCAGCAGATCGTGCTTCGACCAGTCAATCGCCTTGAGCGCGGCCGTAACAGCTTCCTGACCCCAATAGCACTTGGATTTCTTTTTGCCCATCTTGATCGCGCAGCAATGGATTTGAAACTGTGGGTCAGTGATATAGGAAGAAGTGTTATAGATCTTGGAACGCAGGCTGTACGTACTGCTGTAGAACGTCTCGTAGTCGATCGTTACGAGTTCATCGAAGTTGTATTTCATTTCAAACCTTTATTGTCATTAACCAGCAAATGCTGCCGAGGAAAGCAAGACAAAACACACCGTCTGCTATCTCGAAGAAAAGTTGCAACTCATTCATGGCCCGCGCCCTCCTGTTCTCGAAAACAAAAGCCGCACCGCCGTGCGAATAATTAAGTTTCAGGCGGCGCGGGTTCGGTACTAGATGACCTGAATCGACCGGATGACCGGACGGGAAACAACGACACCGAGCATGGTACGCAGCTGTTCTTCCTGCTGCTCGAAGTCGAGGAAAGCAGCGTTGTATTCTTCCACCGCTTTCTTCTTGGCTGCCTTGGAAGTGGCCTTTTCGATCGCCCCGTTAAGTACTGCGAGATGGGCGCCAGAAGCCTTCAACAACTCCTGCGTTTGGATCGGCAACGGATGCGGCAGAGCTTTGAACGTGGCAATGCCGTTTTCAACGGTAAAACTCTTCATCTTATTTCTCCTTGGTAAATGGGGGTGCCACCCGCTTGCGCTGTTTCCCGTAGCACGCTCCAAAAGTATCAGACTGCGGGCGGCGAAATCGATCAGAGATCATCAGGATTTACATCAATCCTTCCAAAAGTTCAGTCATTTTGACGCTCTTGTTTTGGAGCGCGTCCCACACTACTTCGTCGAGGGTTCCTTCGGCAACGATAACAATGGTCTCGGTCTTTTCAATTTGACCAATACGGTGGACTCGTTTAAGTCCTTGAAGGAAATGCTCCAAGTTGTAGGTCGGACTGGCCCAAATAGTCGCCGTGCCTTTAGTAAGAGTGAGACCATGTCCTGCAGATTGTGGGTGTGCAAAGAGAACTTGATATCTCCCCGCTTGGTAGTCCTTAACGATTTTGGCGCGCTCACTGTCCGCCGTTGCGCCGTCGAATACAGTAAACTGAATACGGCGCTTAGTTGCTTCCTTGATGAGTTCTTCACGTTGATGCTTCCATTGGAAAAAGACAATTGAATGCGCACGCTCTTCGACAAGATCGAGCACCAGTTCGTACCGCTCGGATGCCAATAGGGAATACTCGCCGTCGTCGTTGTAAGCTGCGCCTGACGCAATCTGCAGTAGCTTACCGGCGACGACCGCGCCGTTGACCGCCGTGATGGAAGACTTCTTGAGCTGAAGGATCTGATAGTTCGCCATGTCCTCGTAGGCGGCCATATGCTTCTTACCAAGCTTGAAGGGCAGGGCGTACTGATGGTTCGTCGGGATGTCGACACAGTCTTCAAACCGGTGACGCACCGTGATATCGCGAATCAGTGTAGCGACCGTGATTTCGATGCCCGGTCGATCGACCCACGCAATCATGTTCTTGTCGCGACCGACCTGTTTCGGCGTGCACGCGGCTGAGCGAAACTTGAAAAAGGAATCACCGAGACGCTTGCCACCGTCAAGTAGATAAACCTGATGCCAGATATCGCATACGCCGTTGCTGTTCGGGGTACCTGTCAGCAGCCGGCGATATTTGAAATATGGCATGATCTTGGCTACAGCGCGCGAACGCTGTGACGTATGATGCTTGAACGCTACCGACTCGTCGATAACGATCGTGTCGAACTTGGCAAAGAAGGACTTAGGCTTGGCTGCCAGCCACTTCGCCGCGTCGTGGTTGGTCACGTAGACATCTGCCGGGGCTGCAAAAGCCTTCTCGCGGTTGGCGGCGAAGGCAAGACTGACATCCATGTCAGGTGCGAACTTGCGAAAGTCTTGATACCACGCCGCGTCGAGCAATGACTTGGTGGCAAGCACCAGCATACACTTGCCTTTCTTGCGCCGACGTTCGGCGAAGTCTTCGACTTCAGGCCTTGTTTTGCCAGTCCCCGGGTCGGAGGTATCGAAGACGATCTCGCTCTTTTTGAGCGCGAGTCGAGTTTGTTTCTGGTGCGCGAACAAAGGTGGCGGCGCTTGCGTGGAGGGAACAGACTGGACAGCCTTGGAACTCATGGGTTGCATCCTTGGAGCAGCGTTTCTTGGAACGGTTTTGAGCGAAACAGCGGGCGATCATTCGAGCAGCTCGAATAAATTCGGTAAGCCATACCCCGTTCGTGACGAAGTCTCGCGTGTTTTCCATTTCCCTGTACCCGGCCAAAAATCAACAAAACCAAGCCGAGTATCGAGAATTAAATGAGCGCCGTTATTGTGCTCAGTGAAAGAGATTTTGGCGTTGTGCAGAAGTCGTGGAGCATTGCCACGCCGTTGAGTGGCTGCGCTTTGTTTCATCTTTTTCCAGTCCTTCCATATTTCCGTGACTTCGCTCATATTTGCTTGTCCGCAGCGAGGCCCGGGGGAGTGACTTCGTTGTATGGATTGCCAGCGAACAATCGAGCGACCGGGTTGTACTGCACGGCGCCATGCTCGACATATGCCTCGCACAGCACGTATGCCGGCTTGCCAGTTTTACGATCTTCGCAAGCCGCTATGCAGAGACGGTTTTCGCGACCGGCTTCGATGATTGTCCCAAGGGTGAGCTTCACTTTCTTGGAAGGGCCGCGGCGCATGATCACCACCAGCTGTCGTAGAACACGACGTAACCGTCGGTGATTGCTTGGTTGGCCAGTACACAAAAGTCGAGCACGTTGTTTTTGCATCCTTGGTCCCATTCCATGCTGCCGAAAAAGAAACCAGCCGTCGGGCCAAGACCGGTCTCGGCGTCGAGGGCAAGCTGCAGCAAGTCGGCGGGCATGAGACGAACGCTATTGCAGTTGAATTCTCCGTCGCCGCCTTTCTGGCGGTACAACCGTTCCATCCATCCGTGGAGGTGATGGAATTTGCGCCAGTAGGCGATCTCGACGACAGACCCCTCCGGCATTCCATTGAGAAATTCCAGATTGATTTGTTGATCTTCATCAACCATGAAAACCGGTTTGACTTTGTACGCCTCCATATCAAGGCCCATCTTGTTCTCCTTTTGAATTGGTGGGGAAGACTGGACTTGAACCAGCAATTGCTGTGTATCGACGCGTCTCTACACAGCACCCGTGTTGGGCATGGCTACCATTTCATCACTTCCCCGTTGGTGGGCAGCTGCCGGGGATTGCGACCGGCTACCACGCTTCGGCCTAGACAGAGGCCCTATTTCGTCATGCGTGACCGCCCATTGATCAGACCCCGTGCGGACAGTCGCCGGAACCCTTGATAGGGTGGTACGGGCACCACTGGCATGAATACGTATTCGGGTTTGGCGGGAAGTCAGTCGCCTCGGTCATCTTCCGGCCACGCCGGTCGAACGGTTTGAAAAAACGCATACCGATGGGCCGCACGACTGTGAGCGACGAAAGGTCGTTTACATCGAGATACCACAACTCACACGTGACGTGATTGATGTGCGGGAATTTAAGCAAGACAGCCAGTGCATATAACTGCAGCTGCTCGCCGTGTTTGATCTCGTTGCCGAATTTACGACCGGTTTTGTAATCGACGACGACTGCATGTTCACCGGTTAGATGCACGTTGGCATCGAGCTTGAGACGAAGCCAGCCATATAACCACTCTGTCGGCTTCCACTCTTTGTCGAAAGCCCATTCTCCCTCCAAGCTCACCCGACCAGCCTTAAAGTGCTTCTTGAGAGACTCGATCTCGTCGGCAAAATGTCGAGCTTCTTGTGGAAACTCTCCATCGCCTCGGATGTACGCTTCAATCTCGTTATGCACCCGCGTTCCGCGGTCGTTTGCGTGCTCGGTCTTGCCCGGAGGGAGAGGGCGCTCGGGTTCAGGAATCTTGTCGATGAGCTTAAGCTTCGCCTTGAAGGCACAAGATTCGAAATCCACGAGCCGGCTGTATGACCAGCTTTTGATTCGTTTCGGGGCCGGGGCGGCGACGGCTTTAGCCATTTTTAGATTCCTTGTTGTGTCGGTCAGAAAGCGTTAGATTACCGCGCAAGTCGTTCGCCGCGCAAGATGCCGGCCAACAAGTCGAGCAAAGACATTTTCCAGACGCGGGCGTAGATACGGCGATGCTGCGTCAGAGCGATGTGATCAGCTGCGTCCTTGTCGCCGGCGCGAATCGCTTCGTTCAGCGCGATGCGGCAAGCGCCGTGCAGCGGGATCGGTGCATTGTAACGGGGTTGCTTTTTGCGAAAGCCCAAGAACTTCTTGCCGGCGTAGGCTTCGGGGCCGGGGGCGTTCATGCGGGCAGCGGAAAGACGACTCATGCTTTTTCTCCTTCAGGGAACATGACAGAAGACCAAGTGGTCCAGAAAGATTCGGAGACCTCAAACGGCAAAGTCATCCATGCTACGACGGCAAGGCGCACTTGCGCCATGTGCCATGGAAACAATTTTGATTGCATGTAAATCATTCTTTAGGCTCCGTGGCGGCAAGTGCTTTGCAAATATCATCGAATAGTTGAGAATCAATGTGGGGTTCCTGTGTGATCCCAATAGAATCATCATCCTCTGTATATAAGCATGCCTCCTGAACACGTTTAAGCAGATTTTTGCTCCGTGCAAGTTGCTGGCGCAGGGATTCGATCTCTTCATTCAATGCATGGTTTTCACGTTCTAATGCGTAGCAGTAATCTTCATGTGGCATTTTGGCTACTCCGGGTAGTTATTAAAATCGCGCTTAGGAAGTCCGTGTTGTTCTCCGCAAGCAACGCCAAGGGCAAGCACTTTACGCAAACAATGAAGAGCTTCCTTGTCGGTATCTGTCTTCGCCCAAGCAGCTTCGGCCTCAGCAAGATGGGCGCGCATCAGCGTCAGATAGCCTCCAACGCTCTGAGGGTGTTCTTCAAGCATTCCCCACTTCTGTTCTTGGTAGTAACGCTCTGTACCAATCGCGTCATACACATTAGCGCGAAGCGTCGGAAGTTTTTCTTCATTTGAATCTTGAGTATCCATCTCGCTCACATTATTAAGTACAGTTGAAATGGCTCTTTCAACCTTGCGTAACTGATCCTGACATTCTTCTTCAGTGTCTTGCATCATTTTGATTCCATACAAGTAGATTTCATGCAGCAACATGTCTTTGGTGATTGGCTTTTCCATTTGGATTTCCTTGGTAAGTTGTTTGTAGTTTCCTAGCTCGTATTGCGCTTGGGCTAATACTTGTTGCATTACTGGACGTAGGCTCATTTCGTCGGCTCCCATGCGCGGTAGAGTGGTTCGTAACACATCCAGAATTGCTTGTAGTGATTATCTTCTGGCGGCGCCAGGCGACTTGTGATTTTCTCAATAAATGCCACAGGCTCCGCATGGCACAGGATCAGACCATCTAGGTCAGCGGTGGCGGCGAGTGCTTGTTTTATGTGTTCGGTTACTGCTGCAAAAGAGTGCAACGTGTCGCTTATCGCAAAGTCGCTACGAAGCGAGATTAGCTGCATTTCTCTCAGGTAGAGTTTTTCCTTGAGAGCGTTGTTCTTTTTCTCAAGTGCATCAATCATATTGTGTGCCTTGGTTAGCTGTGCAACAGCATCTTCGTATTTTGTTTGTATGCTGTCACAATGCTTGGCTCCTTCAGCCCTACCATCAAAAAACCCAAACGTGTATGCGTCGCCTTCTTCCTCCGTAGTCGCTTTGAACCCTGGACCGTTTCCAAGCCGGTGGCACCGACTACATACATACACGCTAGGGTCATTCGTCATCCATGCTTTAGGCTCTCCAACCTTTCCGCAGCATAAACACGATTTTATGTCTTTCATTTACATCTCTCCTCGATCATTGCCCAAACCATTTCATATTCAGGCCAATCTTGTTCGACTACTACGGTAGTAAGTGGAGGTTTGCTCTCGTGCGCCCTTCCGACAGTAATGGAGCGTTCGATATTGCTTAACTCTCTAAATTGCGCGGGAGTAAGGTGTTTAAGTGCGTCCTTCATCTTTATTACTATGTAGCGGTTTTCTCTTTTGAAATTGCTCATTTCTGCTCCTTCCGTGCGTAGAGTGGTTTTCCGTTTTGACGACCTAATTTTGCCATCCAACAGCATCCTGCATCATCCACGTAGGCAACAGGCTCCCCAAGCCACGCCTTGAGTGCACTATCGTCAGGCTGGATGGCGAGGGCTTCCCTAAGTCTTACTGGAGGACGGGTTGTTGATGCGCATTCCAATACTTCTAGGATAATGTCGTCCTTTGCCTTACAAGCCGCCAGTGCTGCGGCGTGTTGCTGTTTCTGCTCAACGATCACTTCGCTCATGGTCATTGTCAGATCAGTACGTGGATCATCAATAGCCTCTCCGATACTCTTAAGTTCAGTTTTTAAAGTGACGAGTTGCTGGCGCAGATTGTCAATCCACCCATTAGGACTATTTGCAGCAATCCAACCGTCAAGTTGCTGGCGCATGGACTCGATCTCCGCATCACGGCTGGCGAGTTCTTGTTCCAATTTTTCAAACGTGGTGTATTTCATGGATTTGGCTCCGTGGCGGCGAGTGTCTTTATTCATAATTGCCGAGTTATCTTTTACGCCAAGACAACCCGTTTCCAGAGAACACTTTGCTCGTAGTCACAGTCTAGGCAGCGTTCGTAAGAAGCTGCTTTATCTTTACGTAGTTGAGCTTCACAGTAGCCGCGTAAAATCGTCACCTGCTTCTCGCGCTCGGTGAGTTGCTCACGGAGATTTTCTGCTAATGCGATAAGTGATGGATAATCGCCGTCATGCCCAAGAGCTGCTTTAATGTCTGCCAGATACTGCATTGCGATGCGGTCGTTGGTTCTTGTCTGTTCAAGTTGTTCGCTAAGTTGGTCGCGCTCAATTGCGGCAACATAAAGATATTCGTTGTAATCCTTGAGCTTGGCAACCTCCACATCGCGGCTCGCCACCTTGCGCTCAAGCTGCTCGATACGCTCGGCGGCATCAGCACAAAGGCCAATGTCGTCTGTTGATTCTGCATCAGCGCGCAGCCTTTCAATCAGTTCTTTGCTCATGGCTTCCTCACTTTGGCTAGTGCTGCGCGGCACTGCGCATCTACGGCCCGAGTGATTGCGCAATAAGGCTCCGGCGCGTTTGCAATAACTGTTTCAAGCGCCGCCACCAACTCCGCAATCTCGTCCTGAAGCTGCGCGTTGAATGCCATCCTGCGATATCGCATTGGTACGGTTTTCAATCTAGCAATCTCGGCATCCCGGCTGGCGGCGCCGGCTTGGAAGGCGGCGCGACGCAATGCTGCGCTGTCTGCATATTTCCACTCGTCGTGTTCCGCTACAAAATCTTCCCACCATTCATCGAAAGTCATTCTTCATGCCCCCTGTGTCTTTGCTGCGACGAGTGCTTCCAGCGCGGCCTTCAATTGCCCGATTTCACTTTGCACGGCTTCGAGTTCAGTGCGAAGCCCATCAACCAAGGAGCGAACTTCCCGCATGGAATGTTCCAGACCACCAACATCGCTGCGGAGCGTATCAATTTCATAAAGGCGGCAAACGGCGCGTTCAGCTTTCTGTTCAACATCACGAAATCTCCATTCTTCAAGGATGTGCATTATTCATTCCTCCAATCTTTGCTGCAACCATCGTCGCAGCGTGCATCCACGCCTTCGAGGCGAAGCCGTAGTCGTGGAAGTGGATGGTGGTCATTGCAAGCCTTTCTCACATTTGATTACGTATTCGTTGGTGGCAGGGTTCCAGACGCTCAGGATGACGCCGTAGTTGCAATTTGGCTGGTCCCAAGTATCGACGCCGACGTGGAGTTGGTCGAAAATTAACTTGGCTTTCTTGAAGTCGTTGCCAAGGTAACGTATGGAATTCATCCCACACGGGACTTGGCGTTGCTCGACGCGATCAACTCGGATGTTGGTGCTCACTTGAGTTCCTCCGGGATTTCGATTTCGTCTCCAAGTTTGGAGGCAACGTAACAGCGCATGGCTGCGATTAAGGGGGTGGGGCCGTACTGGGTAATCATCCCTTCTGTGCCGAGGATTTCGGCTACCCAATAGTCTGGGTTCTTCGGGGCAACGCTACAAGCGCCCGAGGCGTAGGTCGCTATGCACTCCCGCTCAATGATCGGGCCTCCTTGGTCCCAGGTACAGTAGCGCTTGATTGCATACCCGAGTTCGGACTCAAACATCCCGTAACTCACACCTCCGAAACGCACAGGGTTGATTACAGGTCTGTTGCCTTCCGCAACACATACCGCCCAATCAAGTGCAAGCCCTACAAGATCAGAAGTCTTCACTTCACTCTCCGCATCGGTTTCGCTTCGCTCTTCGGTTTCAGTTCGTTGTTGATGGCTTCCTTGTCGTCTTTGCTGACGACCCATGTGATTTCGACACCCGACATGAACTGATTACCGAAGCGAAGCTTTTTCAGGTCAATGCCGCGGTGACGGAAGAAAGCAGCCAGTTTATGAGCGCCCATCTTTTCCACGTCAGTACCGACGCAGTGCTTGAAAATAACGGCCAATTCATCTCGCGTGATTTTGCTGGTTGTTTCCCTGCTGAATTTACGGATCAAATTAGCGTAAGCAGTTGCCGTTACGCTGACGATACCTGACTCAGCCATCAGCGATTCGTCGGGCATTGCTTCCCACAGACCGATGAGATTGCCCTGCAGAATGTCGTTGGTCAGTACGTCGACCGAAGTAATCGACATGCGCTGCACTGCCAGACGGTCCTCGGTTTGCAATACGGTCTTAGCCTGTTGGAAATCAGCCTTGCGCGTGCTCAGATAAGCGGCAAACGCTTCGACCTCATCGCCGATGGAATCGATTTCGTCTTGAGAGATAACAAGTTTCTCATGCTGGAAGGCAGCAATATTGAAACGACGATCTCCGGGCGGAAGTGCCACGGGTCGTTTTTTGTTTGACGAAAAGATAAACGCGGAGTAATTCTCAACCTCATAGCTGTCTGTCCTCATTCGCCGAATAGATACTGTCGGCTCCGTGATGAGCGTACGAAGGTCTGCCTCCACTGCTTTAGCGTTGACGAACATATCGGCGTCGATTTCGTCAATGAAGACGATAAGCGCCGGTTCGAGCCATCCATTGAACTGGCTACCCAGCTCAGTGGCACGCTTCTGAACTGCGTGGGCTTTACCGAATAAAGGGCGAAGTACGTTGTGAAACAGAATGCCCTTGCCAGTGCCTTCAGTCCCGTGGAACACCCATGCAGTGAGCGGCTTACGACGTTGCTGCCAAACGACTGCCAGCCAATTGAGGAAATGCTCTTGGATATCGCCGGTGCCAACCGCTGAGTCAAGCACTCGCTGAAGGATTGGAAATTCACCTTTCTTGTTTTTCTTGCCCTTACGCATGAATTCGGTCGGGATGAAGGTGTTGATGACTTTACCTGCCTCGTCGTAAATGACAGGATTTTGTGGATCGAAAACCATTTGCCATTCGGGAATGAAAGCGCCGAGGCTTTTTCCATGTCCTTGCAGGAAGTGGTCAAGCTGAAGCTCTGATTTGACCACGTCAATATCGAGAACAGAAGAGCCGGGGTTCCACGTCCCTTTGTAGTACGTGGCCGTTTTCTTTTCGCGAAAGGCCAACAACACATCGCCCGTAATGCTTGGAGTGGAGTCATTGGTTGCCTTGTTTCGAACGAGGTCTGCGTAATAATGCGGTAGCACCTCTTTAAGGAGAAGCGACGGCTCGCCTTTGAAATTATGCAAGTACGTTGGATCAGACTTCACATGCCAGTACGCCTGCGAATCACCGTTGTTGAGATTGAGGCGATTGAACTCGCCGCAATCAATCACTTCGTACGAGGCAATCTCACCGACCCCCGGCTGTACCTCGTACTCACCGACCATCTTGGTTTTGATCTTGAGTGTGCTGATGCCGGCGCGTACACGAAGATCATTAAGCTTGTCACGAGCAATCTTCTTGAGCGACTCGATGGGTTTGAATTCCATCTTCGTTACGTCGAACTTGTGTGACTTCTTGGTCACTAGCTGAATACGGTCG
>Ga0209310_1002140_pt1 | contig 13136 bp, 9 predicted proteins | sample AD_UKC030_MetaG_FD_184415 | JGI IMG/M metagenome (GOLD analysis project Ga0209310, IMG submission 184415) | Active sludge microbial communities of municipal wastewater-treating anaerobic digesters from USA - AD_UKC030_MetaG (SPAdes) (version 2) | ecosystem: Engineered > Bioreactor > Anaerobic >... | reverse complement strand
CGGCCCTACACGCTCGACTACGTCGGCGAGATCTTCACCGACTTCCAGGAGCTGCACGGCGACCGCGTGTATGCCGACGACCAGTCGATCGTCGGCGGGCTGGCGCGCTTCAACGGCCTGGCCTGCTTGGTCCTCGGCCACCAGAAGGGGCGCGACACGAAGGAGCGCGCGCTGCGCAACTTCGGCATGAGCCGTCCGGAGGGCTACCGCAAGGCACTGCGGCTGATGAAGCTGGCCGAGAAGTTCGGCCTGCCGGTGTTCACCTTCGTCGACACGCCGGGCGCCTACCCCGGCATCGGCGCCGAAGAGCGCGGCCAGTCCGAGGCGATCGGCCGCAACATCTTCGAGATGGCGCAGCTGCAGGTGCCGATCATCGCCACGATCATCGGCGAGGGCGGCTCCGGCGGCGCGCTGGCGATCAGCGTCGCCGACCAGGTGCTGATGCTGCAGTTCGCGGTGTATTCGGTGATCTCGCCCGAAGGCTGCGCGTCGATCCTGTGGAAGACCTCGGAGCGCGCGGCCGACGCCGCCGAGGCGCTGGGCATCACCGCGCACCGGCTCAAGGCGCTGGGCGTGATCGACAAGATCGTCAGCGAGCCGGTCGGCGGTGCGCACCGCGATCCGCGCCAGATGGCGGTCGCGCTGAAGCGCGCGCTCAACGATGCGCTGCGCCAGGTGGCCGACCTCAAGCCGGCGGCCTTGCTGGCGCGCCGCTACGAACGGCTGCAGTCCTACGGGCGTTTCAACGACACCAAGGGCGGGTGACCGCAGCATCGGCTGAGCGCGCTGCACGCGCGCGGCTGCGGCGCGCTGCCGCCGCTTCGACAAGTGCCGATGCCCAGCGGCTGCCTGACGGCAGCGGTGCACCGGCCGGGGCAGGGCGGCGATGCGTCGCGGTGGCCGTCAGCGGCGGGCGCGACTCCACCGCGCTGTGGCACGCCGTGGCCCGGCTGGCGCGGTCGGTGGGCTCGCTCGACGTGGTGGGCCTGCATGTGCACCACGGCCTGCAGGCGCAGGCCGACGACTGGGTGCAGCACCTGCGGGCGCAGGCCCGGCGCTGGGCCGCCGCCGGGCTGCCGGTGACGCTGCGCTGGCATCGGCTGGAAGGCCGGCCGCAGCGCGGCCAGAGCGTGGAGGCCTGGGCGCGGCGCGGGCGCTATGCGGCGCTGGCCTCGATGGCGCAGGCGGCTGGGGCTGATCTGGTGCTGCTGGCGCACCACCGGCGCGACCAGGCCGAGACGGTGCTGCTGCAGCTGCTGCGCGGCGGCGGGCCGGCTGCGCTGGCGGCGATGCCGCGGATGGCCTGGCGCGGCGGCCTGTGCTGGGCGCGGCCCTGGCTCGACCAGCCGCGCGAGGCGATCGACGCCTATGTGCGGCGCCACCGGCTGCGGCCGGTCGACGACCCCAGCAACGCCGATCCGCGCTGGGCGCGCAATGCGCTGCGCCTTCAGGTTTGGCCGGCACTCGACACGGCTTTCACCGGCGCCGAGCCGGCGCTGGCCGGCGCCGCCGCACGTGCGCAGGAGGCAGCCGCCTGCCTGGCCGAGCTGGCCGACGCCGACCTGCAAGGCTGCCGCGGCGGCGATGCGGTGCTGGACGTTGCCGCCTGGGCGCTGCTGTCGCCGGCGCGGCGCGGCAACAGCCTGCGCCGGTGGTTGATCGAGGCGGCCGGCGCCGCACCCGACACGCTGGTGCGCCGCCTGCTCGCCGAGCTGCCGCACGCACGCGTTGGGCGCTGGCCAGCGCCCAGCGGCGAACTGCGGCTGCACCGCGGCCGGCTGCGCCACGCGGCCGCCGCGGAAGCTGCGCAAGTTGCGATTGCGGTGCCGGCGGTGCTCGCGCTCGACCTGAGCCGCTGCGGGCGCCATGCCGTGCCCGCGTGGGGCGGCAGCTTCGTGGTGCGCCGGGCTGCCGACGGCGGCGTGCCGGCGGCGCTGCTGCGCGGCTGCGTGCTGCGGCCGCGCCGCGGCGGCGAGCAGTTCCAGCGCACGCTGAACACGCCGCCGCGCAGCCTCAAGAAGCATTTCCAGGCCGCGGGCCTGGCGGCCTGGGAGCGGAACGGCCCGCTCGTCTACGTTGGCGATGCGCTGCTGTTCGTGCCCGGGCTGGGCATCGACGCGCGCCATCGGGCCGGCGGCAGCAAGTCGGCCTTGCGCAGCCTGCACTGGTTGCCGGCCGATGGGTGCAAACCCTGAGCGGCGCGATGCCGGCCGGATAGAATCCCGCCCCTTGCGCGCGGCGGCGCGCGACCGACCGTATCGCGGCCGCGCCGCGCTGCACGACCGCACAACGACTGGCACAGCATGGGATTGATCGTTCACAAGTACGGCGGCACGTCGATGGGCTCCACCGAGCGCATCCGCAACGTCGCCCGGCGGGTCGCCAAATGGGCGCGGGCCGGCCATCGGATGGTGGTGGTGCCGTCGGCGATGAGCGGCGAGACCAACCGCCTGCTGGCGCTGGCCAAGGAGCTGTCGCCGGCCAGGGCCGACGCCGCGTCGATGCGCGAGCTCGACCAGATCGCCGCCACCGGCGAACAGGTGTCGGTCGGCCTGCTGGCGCTGGCGCTGCAGGCCGAGGGCGTGCCGGCGGTCAGCTACACCGGCTGGCAGGTGCCGGTGGCCACCGATTCCGCGCATACCAAGGCGCGCATCGAGTCGATCGACGACCGGCGGGTGCGCGCCGACCTGGACGCGGGCCGGGTGGTGATCATCACCGGCTTCCAGGGGATCGACGGCCGCGGCAACGTGACCACGCTGGGGCGCGGCGGCTCCGACACCTCGGCAGTGGCGGTGGCGGCGGCGCTGAAGGCCGACGAATGCCTGATCTACACCGACGTGGACGGCGTCTACACGACCGACCCGCGCATCGTGCCCGAAGCGCGCCGCCTGCACGCGGTGAGCTTCGAGGAGATGCTGGAGATGGCCAGCCTCGGCTCCAAGGTGCTGCAGATCCGTTCGGTGGAGTTCGCCGGCAAGTACCACGTGCCCATGCGCGTGCTGTCCAGTTTCACCGACTGGGACATCCCGCTCGACGAAGAGGCCCGCTCGGGCACGCTGATCACCCTCGAGGAAGACGAAAAGATGGAACAAGCCGTCGTGTCCGGCATCGCCTTTTCCCGCGACGAAGCCAAAATCACCGTCATCGGCGTGCCCGACAAGCCGGGCATCGCGTCGCAGATCCTGGGCGCGGTGGCCGACGCCAACATCGACGTCGACGTGATCGTGCAGAACGTGTCGCACGGCGGGCGCACCGACATCTCGTTCACCGTCGGCCGCAACGACTATGCGCGCGCGCTGGACCTGATCAACGCGGGGGTGCTCGGCGCCGCCGGCGGCAGCGAAGTCAGCGGCGACCCGAAGATCTGCAAGGTCTCGATCGTCGGCATCGGCATGCGCAGCCACGTCGGCGTGGCCGCGAAGATGTTCCGCACGCTGGCGCAGGAGGGCATCAACATCCAGATGGTGACCACCAGCGAGATCAAGACCAGCGTGGTGATCGACGAGAAGTACATGGAGCTGGCGGTGCGTGCATTGCACCGCGCCTTCGACCTCGAGCAGCCGCCGGCTGCCGCTTGAGCCTGCAGGCAGCGGCTAGAATGGCGGCTCCTTCCGCGGAGCTGTGACCGAGAGGCCGAAGGTGCTCCCCTGCTAAGGGAGTATGCGGGCAAAACCTGCATCGAGGGTTCGAATCCCTCCGGCTCCGCCACCCTGTCCGACCGCAGCGGCAGCGGCATCACCCGGCGCACCGCATGCAGACTGTCCGGCGTCAGTCCCCGGCCGCGCAGACTCCGTGATAATCACCAGTTGTGCGGCGCGTTGCCGCGTTTTCCGGAGGGCAGGATGAGCAAGCGTGATGTGGTGGTGCTGAGTGCGGTGCGCTCGGCGATCGGTGGCTTCGGCGGTTCGCTCGCCGACATCGAGCCGGCGGAACTCGCCGGGCAGGTGATGAAGGAATCGGTGAAGCGCTCGGGCGTCGATCCGAAGTCGATCAACTACGTCACGGTCGGCAACTGCATCCCGACCGAGAGCCGCTATCCGTACGTGGCGCGGGTGGCGTCGATCCAGGCGGGCCTGCCGATGGATTCGGTGGCGATGGCGGTCAACCGCCTGTGCTCGTCGGGCCTGCAGGGCATCGTCACGACGGCGCAGAACATCCTGCTCGACGACTGCGACTACGGCATCGGCGGCGGCGTCGAGGTCATGAGCCGCGGCGCCTACCTGAGCACGCAGCTGCGCAGCGGCGCGCGCATGGGCGATGCCAAGATGATCGACTCGATGGTCGCCGCGCTGACCGACCCCTTCGGTGTCGGCCACATGGGCATCACCGCCGAGAACCTGGCGGCCAAGTGGGGCATCAGCCGCGAGGAGCAGGACGCCTTGGCGGTCGAATCGCACCGGCGCGCCGCCGCGGCCATCGCCGAAGGCCGCTTCAAGTCGCAGATCGTGCCGATCGTCAAGCAGACGAGGAAGGGCGAAGTCAGCTTCGACACCGACGAGCACGTGAAGCCCGGCACCACGCTCGAATCGCTGGCGAAGATGAAGCCGGCGTTCAAGAAGGACGGCACCGTCACGGCCGGCAACGCGTCGGGCATCAATGACGGCGCCGCTTTCCTGGTGCTGGGCGACGCGACGCGCGCGGCCGCCGACGGCCACAAGGCGATCGCACGACTGGTGTCCTATGCAGTGGCCGGCGTCCCCAACGACGTCATGGGCGAGGGCCCGATCCCGGCGACGAAGCTGGCGCTGAAGAAGGGTGGCCTGAAGCTCGACCAGATGGACGTGATCGAGAGCAACGAAGCCTTCGCCTCGCAGGCGATCGCGGTGGCACGCGGCCTCGAACTCGACATGAAGAAGACCAACCCGAACGGCGGCGCGATCGGCCTGGGCCACCCGATCGGCTGCTCGGGCGCATTCATCACGGTCAAGGCGCTGTACGAGCTGCAGCGCACCGGCGGCCGCTATGCGCTGGTGACCATGTGCATCGGCGGCGGCCAGGGCATCGCGGCGGTCTTCGAACGCATCTGAGTCATCGCGCGAGGCATCGGCCTCGCAGCCGACACGATACGGGCCCCTCGGGGCCCGTTTTTCATCGTGCGTGGCACGGCCGGCAGCCGACCCGTCGGCGTACCGGCGCCTGGGTCTTCATGCCGGCGTCACCGGATGCGCGAAGCACCCGCATGCGGTGTCGGGCCGGGAGCGACGCGATCGTCGTCCATGCTGACCGGCGCGGCTCGAACCCTTGCACGCCTGCGCCGGCGCGTGTCGATCGGGCGGCGAACGTCGGCCGGCCCCGGCAGCGCACCAGCAGGCGCATCAGCAGGCGCACGACCGGCCTCGAGGCGCGCGCGCCACTGCGCCGGCGTGCAGCCGGTCCAGCGCCGGAACGCGCGCCAGAACACCGCCGGTTCGGCATAGCCCAGCGCCTGGCCGATGCCGGCCAGCGCCAGCTCGGTCTGGGCCATGGCCTGCAACGCGGCATCGCGCCGCGCCGCGTCGAGCAGCGTGTTGAAGCTCAGTTTCTGAGCCTGCAAGCGCCGCGCCAGCGTGCGTTCGCTCAGGCCCAGCGCCTGAGCGGCTTCGGCGCGCGTGGGCACACGCGCTTGCAGCGAGGCGGTGATCCAGGCACGCAGCTCCTGCGCCAGCGTGCCGCCTTCGCGCAGCACGGCCAGGCGCTGCGCCGCATGCTCATGGTGCAGGCGCGCCAGCTGCGCGTCGGCCTGCGGCAGCGGCGCGTCGAGCACGGCGTTGTCCAGCAGCACGCCGCTGAAGGCCTGATCGAAAGCCACCGGGCAGCCGAAGGCGTCGCGGTAGCCTGGGTTGGGGCCGATGCGGGGCTGGCTGAACTGGACCTGCCGCGGCCGCAGCGGCTGGCCGGTGATCCAGCGCGAGAACGCCACCACCGCGGCCAGCACCGCCTCGATCTGGTGCGGGCTGAACGCCAGCTCGCCCTGGCGCGGGTGGTAGACCACCCAGCTCGCTTCGGTGCCCGCGATGACCTGGAAGCGCCCGCCGTCGCTGATCAGGCGCTGGTAGCGCTGCACCGCACTGATGGCGGCGCGCAGGCTGGGCGCTGACTGCAGCAGGTAGCTGACGACGTTGAAGTTGCCGGGCCCGACCGATGCGCCGGCCTTCAGGCCGAAGCCCGGGTCCTGCGTGCAGTGCACCGCCGCGCGCCACAGCCGCGTGATGTGGTCGATGGGCCAGCGCTCGCGCGCCAGCTCGGCCGAATCGATGCCGGCCTGCGCCAGCAGGCGCTCGCGCACCACGCCGGCGCGCTCGGCCGCGGCCAGCACCGTGCTCACCCAGTTCATCGATACGCTGGCCTGCAAAGTCAATCTTGGTGGCCTCCAAAGTCAATCGACTTCGATCATAGCCGGCTAAGGTGACGCCTGGCGCCCATGCAAGGCGCATGGCAGGAGCAAGCCGCATGGCAACCCCAAATTCCGACAGCCTCGTCATCGGCGGTGGCCTGGCAGGCATCGTGACCGCGCTGGAACTGCTGCGCGCCGGCCAGCGCGTCACGCTCGTCGATCGCGACACGCCCGAACGCTTCGGCGGCCTGGCGCTGTGGGCCTTCGGCGGCATGGCGCTGGTGGGCACGCCGCTGCAGGCGAAGATGAAGATCGCCGACACGCCTGAGCGCGCGCTCGCCGACTGGCAGCGCTTCGGCGAACTCGCGCCCGACGATCGCTGGCCGCAGGCCTGGGCGAAGTACTACGTCGAGCAGTCGCGCGCCCAGGTGCACGACTGGCTGGTGCACGAGGGCATCAAGTTCATGCCCGCCGTCAACTGGGTCGAGCGCGGCCTGAACGGCGACGGCAACAGCTTGCCGCGCTACCACGTCGTCTGGGGCACGTCGCGCTTCATGACGCTGCGGCTGATCGAGCAGCTGCGCGCGGCCGGCAGCGGCGGCAGGCTGACGCTGCTGCACCGCCACCGCGTGACGCAGCTCGACCACGCGGGCGGGCGCGTCGCCGGCGCGGTGGCGCTGGACGAGGCGAGCGGCGCGCAGGTGCGCCTGCAGGCGCCGACGGTCGTGCTCGCGATGGGCGGCATCAACGGCGGCCATGAGGAGACGCGGCGCAACTGGCCCCGCGACCGCCCCGTGCCCAAGAACATGCTCAACGGCGCGCACCCGTTCGCCGATGGCCGGTTGCACCGCGCCGCCGCCGCGGACTTCGGCGCGCAGATCACCCACGCCGGCGAGATGTGGAACTACGCGGCCGGCTTCCCGCATCCCTACCCGCACTTCGAGGGCCACGGCCTGTCGACGATCCCCTGCAAGTCGGCGCTGTGGCTGGACCACCGCGGCGAGCGCATCGGCCCCCAGCCCTTGGTGACGGGCTTCGACACCCATTGGCTGTGCCGGCAGGTGGCGGCGCAGGCAAAGCCCTGGACCTGGCATTTGCTGAACTGGCGCATCGCCGCCAAGGAATTTGCGATCTCCGGCGCCGAGCACAACCAGCGCATCCGCGACCGGCAGTTCGCCGCGTTCCTGAAGGAGACGCTGCTCGGCAACCACCGCCTGGTGCGGCAGATGCAGCAGCAGAGCCCGCACTTCCTGGTCGCCGACACGCTGGCCGAACTGGCGGCGAAGATGAACGCGCTGACCGCGTCGCACGACGTCGATCCTGCGCGGCTGCAGGCCACCGCCGACGCCTTCGACGCCAACTTCGCCAACGGCAGCAAGCTCGAGAACGACGACCAGATCCGCCGCATCCTGCACGCGCGCCAGTGGGGGCCGGATCGCTTGCGCACCTGCAAGCCGGCGCCGCTGCAGTTGAAGGGCGCCGGCCCCTTCATCGCGATCCAGATGCAGCTCGTCACGCGCAAGAGCCTGGGCGGGCTGCAGACCGACCTGCAAAGCCGCGTGCTCGATGCGAGCGGCCAGCCGATCGACGGCCTGTACGGCGTCGGCGAGGCCGCCGGCTTCGGCGGCGGCGGCGCGAGCGGCAAGCGCTCGCTCGAAGGCACCTTCCTGCCCGGCTGCATCCTCACGGCGCGCGCCGCGGCACGGCACATCGGCACGGGGGGATGAGCGATGGAACAGGAAGGCCATGACTTCATCGTCGTCGGCTCCGGCCCGGCCGGCTGCGCCGTCGCCTCGCGGCTGTCGGAAGACCCGCGCTATCAGGTGCTGCTGCTCGAAGCCGGGCCCGGCCAGCGCAAGGGGCTGCTCGCCAGCAACGCCGCGCTCGGCGCGCTCGCCTACGGCCCGCGGCGCAGCGCCTACAACTGGGGCTTCGACACCCAGCCCCAGGCGGGGCTGAACGGCCGCCGCTCGTACAACCCGCTCGGCCGCGGCCTGGGCGGCGGCACGTCGATCAACACGCTGATGTACATGCGCGGCAACCCGCTCGACTACGACGGCTGGGCGGCGGCGGGCAACCCCGGTTGGAGCTGGAGCGAGGTGCTGCCCTACTTCAAGAAGAGCGAGAACAACCAGACCTTCGCCGCCGACGACGATCCGTACCACGGCAACCGCGGCCCGGTGTGGGTGGAAGAGCTGCGCACCGACAACCCCTGGCACGCGACGCTGCGCCAGGCCTGCGAAGAAGCCGGCTGGCCCTACAACCCGGATCTGAACGGCGCGACGCAGGACGGCTTTAGGCCGACGCAAGTGATGATGAAGGGCGGCGAGCGCCACCACGCCGGCCAGGCCTGGATCCTGCCGCACCTGGGCACGCGAACCAACCTGCAACTGCAGTGCGACAGTCCCGTCGCACGCATCGTCTTCGACGGCCGGCGCGCGGTCGGTGTCGAGGTCGTGCAGGGCGGCCAGAAGCGCCGGATCCGCGCGCGCAAGGAAGTCATCGTCGCCAGCGGCGGCATTCTCTCGGCCAAGCTGCTGCAGCTCTCGGGCGTGGGCGATGGCGCGCACCTGCAGCGGCTCGCCATCCCGGTCGTCGCGCACCTGCCCGCCGTGGGCGAGCACCTGCAGGACCACCTGGACGTGATCCTCGGCCACCACGTGCCCGCAGACCCGGATCTGATCGGCATCTCGCCCACCGGCGCGCGCGGCCTGTGGCGCGCGATGCGCCGCTGGCGCCGCGAGCGCCGCGGCATGGCGACGACCAACTTCGCCGAAGTGACCGGCTTCATGCGCTTGGCGCCGGACTCGCCGATGCCCGAAATCCAGTACGAGTTCGTCGTCGCGCTGGCGATGAACCACGGGCGCGACATCTACGCGAAGCACGGCCTGTCCACGCACGTGCTGCTGCTGCACCCCAAGAGCCGCGGCAGCGTGCGGCTCGCCAGCCCGCGCTGGCAGGACGACCCGGCGATCGACTTTGGCTACTTCTCGCACCCCGACGACCTGGCGACGATGGTGGCCGGCGTGCGCCGCGTGCTCGAGGTGTACGACACGCCGACGCTGCGCCGCCTCGTTGCGGCCGACCTGCGCACCGCGCACTGCCGCAGCGACGAGGATCTCGCCCAGTTCTGCCGCAACGTCGCCGGCACCAACTACCACCCCACCAGCAGCTGCCGCATGGGGCAAAGCGCTGCCGACAGCGTCGTCGATGCGCGGCTGCGCGTGCACGGCCTGCAGGGCCTGCGCGTGATCGACAGCTCGATCTTCCCGACCATCCCCGGCGGCAACACCACCGCGCCGGCCACCATGGTGGGCGAGAAGGGCGCGGCGATGCTGCGCGAGGACTGGCGATGAGCTTGCGCAGCACCTATCGCTGGAAGTGCGGCGCGCCGCGCACGGCAGTCATCACCGGCAGCCGCTGGACGCGCGACCTGATACCCGCCCGCGCGATGTGCGCCGTCACCCCACCAACCCGGACAGCCCCGCCATGAGCACCATGCCCCCTGCAGTCGACCTGGCGGCGCAGCTTCCCGCTGCGCTGCGCGAGTGTTTCGCCGCGCAGCGCGCCGCCTTCGCCAAGAACCGCAACCCCGGCCTCGCCGAGCGCCGCGCCGACCTGCGCGCGCTGCACCGCCTGCTGGTCGACAACCGCGACGCGCTGGTCGACGCGGTCAACCGCGACTTCGGCTGCCGCAGCCGCTTCGAGACGCTGATGACCGAGCTGCTGCAAGGGCAGGAGGCGGCGCTCGACGCGATCCGGCAGCTGCCGCGCTGGATGAAGCGGCAGCGCCGTCCGCTCGACATCACGCAGTACCCGCTGGCCGGCGCCTTCGTGATGCCGCAGCCGCTGGGCGTGGTCGGCATCGTCGTGCCGTGGAACTTCCCCATCGCGATGGCGGTGCAGCCGATGATCGGCGCGCTCGCCGCGGGCAACCGCGTGATGGTCAAGATGTCGGAGAACTCGGCGCATCTGGCGCGGCTGCTGCAGGGCCTGCTGCCGCGCTACTTTGCCGCCGACAAGGTGAGCGTCTTCGCCGATGCCGACGCGGCTCCCGGGCAGTCGCTTGGGCCCCTCTTCACGCAGCTGCCCTTCAACCACCTGTTCTTCACCGGCTCCCCGCAGACCGGCCGCGCGGTGATGGCCAACTGCGCCGCGAACCTGACGCCGGTGACGCTCGAACTCGGCGGCAAGTCGCCGGCGATCGTCGCGCCCGACTACCCGCTCGCCAAGGCGGCCGAGCGCATCCTGTGGGTCAAGATGCTCAACGCCGGGCAGATCTGCACCAACGTCGACTACCTGTTCGTCCCCGAAGGCAGCGAGCAGGCCTTCATCGCGCACGCGCAGCGCATCGTCGCGCAGCGCTACCCCGATCTCACGAATGGCGACTACACCGCGATCATCGACCAGCGCCAGTACGACCGCCTGGAAGCGATGCTGGCCGATGCCGTCGCGCAGGGCGCGACGGCCGTGCCGCTCCACCCCGGCCAGGCGGGTGATGCGGCACGGCGCCTCATGCCGCCGGTGGCGCTGCTGAACGTGCACGACGGCATGCAGGTGATGCAGCGCGAGATCTTCGGCCCGCTGCTGCCGATCCTCGGCTACCGCAGCCATGAGGACGTGCTGGCCTACATCAACGATCGCCCGAACCCGCTGGCGCTGTACCTGTTCAGCCACGATCGCGGCCTGCAGGAGCAGTTCCTGCATCAAACCCTGTCCGGCGGCGTGACGCTCAACGACACGCTGCTGCACGCCGGCCAGCACCACCTGCCTTTCGGCGGCGTCGGCGCCAGCGGCATGGGCCACTACCACGGCCGCGAAGGCTTCCTGACCTTCTCCAAGCTGCGCCCGGTGTTCCGCCAGGGGCCGCTGCGCACGGTCGACTTCCTGATGCCGCCCTACGCCGGGCGGGCGAGCAAGATGCTCGACTTCATGCTCTGGCGCAAGCGCTGAACGAGAACGCTTCGAACGAGGAGATGCGCATGAACGGCGCCCAAGCCCTGTTGCAGACCCTGGCCGACGCCGGCGTCGAAGTCTGTTTCACCAACCCCGGCACCAGCGAGATGCACTTCGTCGCCGCGCTCGACACCGAGCCGCGCATGCGCGCCGTGCTCGCGCTGTTCGAAGGCGTGGCCACCGGCGCCGCCGACGGCTACGCGCGCATGGCCGGCAAGCCCGCGGCGACGCTGCTGCACCTGGGCTGCGGCCTGGGCAACGGCCTGGCCAATCTGCACAACGCGCGCAAGGGCAGGGTACCGGTGATCAACATCGTCGGCGACCACGCCACCACCCACACGCGCTACGACGCGCAGTTGCAGTCCGACATCGAGACCGTCGCGCGCAACGTCTCGCCCGGCTTCGTGCGCACCAGCGCCAGCACCGCCGCACTCGGCCAGGACGCGGTCGATGCGATCACCGCCGCGCGCGGCCTGCCGGGGCAGGTGGCGACGCTGATCCTGCCGGCCGATGTGTCCTGGGGCGAAGGCGGCCAGCCGTGTCCGCCGCCGCCGCTGCCGGCGCCGGCAGCCGCCGAGGACGCCGCGGTGCAGGCCGTCGCACAGGCGATCCGCACCGGCGGCAAGACCGTGCTGCTGCTGGGCGGCCAGGCGCTGCGCGAGGGCGCGCTGCGCTCGGCCGCACGCATCGCGGCGCACAGCGGCGTGCGGCTGCTGGCCGAGGTCTTCCCCACCCGCATGGAGCGCGGCGCGGGCCTGCCGGCGGTGGAGCGCGTCGCCTACCTCGCCGAGCTGGCGGGCGTGCAACTGGCCGGGGTGCAGCATCTGGTGCTGGTCGATGCCAAGTCCCCGGTCTCGTTCTTTGCCTACCCGGGCAAACCCGGCGATCTGGTGCCCGAGGGCTGCACCGTGCACACCCTGAGCAGCCCCGCGCAGGACGCCGCGGCCAGCCTGGACAAGCTCGCGGCAGCGCTCGGCGCGGGCAGCACCGAGCCGCCGCTGGCCCCCGCGCAGCGGCCAGGCCGGCCGCGCGGGCCGCTGACGGCGCCCAAGGTGTGCAAGGCCGTCGGCCACCTGCTGCCCGACAACGCCATCGTCATCGACGAAGCCATCACTTCCGGCCTGATGCTGGGCACGATGACGGCGGGCGCACCACGCCACGACCTGCTCACGCTCACCGGCGGCGCCATCGGCCAGGGCCTGCCCAACGCCGTGGGCGCGGCCATCGCCTGCCCGCGGCGGCCGGTGATCGCGCTCGTCGGCGACGGCACCGCGATGTACACGATCCAGGCGCTGTGGACGATGGCGCGCGAGCAGCTGCACGTGGTGTCGATCGTCTTCAACAACGCCAGCTATTCGGTGCTGAACGTCGAGCTCGAGCGCGTGGGTGCCGGCGCGGCGACTCCGAAGGCACAGGCGCAGTTCGAACTGAAGGCGCCGGTGCTGAACTTCTCCCAGCTGGCCCAGGGCATGGGCGTGCACGCGGTACGCGCCGGCACCGCGGAGGGCTTCTGCCAGGCGCTGGAATACGCGCTCGCGCACCCGGGCCCGCACCTGATCGAGGCGATGGTCCCCGAGTCGCTCGCCGGCGCCAAGCGCAAGGTCCTGCCCTGGCTGTTGCGCTCGCTGCCCAGCCTGCCGCAGCCCGTGGCCCAGGCGCTCAAGCGCAAGATCGCGCCTTGAGAGCACCGCCAGGGCCGAGCTGCGCCCAGCCCGCCCCGTGGGGGTCAGGGAAACTTGGGGGCGGCCCGGCGTTTCTGTGAGAGCGCCCCCAGGGCCGGGCTGCGCCCAGCCCGCCCCCCGTGGGGCATAAGCGCTAACGTTACATTCATCTGATGGTACGATGCGGACGGCTGGGCTGCAGGAGC
>Ga0209310_1002131_pt1 | contig 13172 bp, 2 predicted proteins | sample AD_UKC030_MetaG_FD_184415 | JGI IMG/M metagenome (GOLD analysis project Ga0209310, IMG submission 184415) | Active sludge microbial communities of municipal wastewater-treating anaerobic digesters from USA - AD_UKC030_MetaG (SPAdes) (version 2) | ecosystem: Engineered > Bioreactor > Anaerobic >... | reverse complement strand
CCGGACCTTCTACTACGAAGTCGTAACCCCGCCTGAGATCGAGATCGTCTCTGGCCCGACGCCCGTCGTGTCGCCGTGCTGCGGCGGCGACGGCACGGCCTGGACATTGCAGGTCACTGATCCCACCTTCTTGCCGCAGGAGCAAGGGCGCTCCGGGTACTGCGTTTCAGTCGAGAGCGCGGGTGGAGGCGTCGCAGGACTGCTAGCACGGGCAGGGTCGTGTCAGTCGAGAGTCGTGCGGCCGCGCACGGTCCCGACCTGGAGAGAGACGGTGATCCACTGCTCGGCCGGGAGCGTCGATCCCTACGCGATGCGTGTCACTGTCTTGGACCTGCTGCGGAGCACGAAGGCTGTCTGGGAGACCACAGGGTCATTGCAGGTCAACTCGCCTCCGCAGTTCGATCCAACAAGCCTGGAGCCCTCTGTCTGGACTCCCGTGTCGTATCGCACCCAGACGTTGCTGATGGATCCCGCTTGGTACGAGATCGGATGCCTGCGCGTCACGGACCGCGATGGTGACGAAGTGGCGATCCGCATCGGAAGGCCCGCCCGCTACGGAGTGGCGAGCGTCCTCACAAGCGGGGAAGGTGGGGAGTATGCCGTGACGGTCACGTACCAGGTCACTCCGACAACGCTGCTCGCCTGGCATCGGAGTCAGCACTGGCAGGCAGACTCGTTCACCATCGTGGCAGATGACCACCGCGGCGGGCGCTCGGAGATCCCGGTGACGGTGCTGAGCGCTGTCCTGAACACGGCACCGACGTGCGCGGGGGACGCGACATCCACGAAGAGCAGCCTCCCGGTCCAAATTCCCGTCCTCGCGAACGACGCGGATCTGGACGGAGACGATCTGGTGATCTCCTCCGTGGAGACCCCGAGCCACGGCGCGGTCGCACATGCGGCGGGGAAGGTCACGTACACGCCGGCGGCGGGCTTCGCCGGCGAGGATGCGTTCACGTACGCCGTCTCCGACGGCTACGGAGGGACAGCCACAGGGCTGGTGACCGTCACGGTCACCGACGCGGAGCCGCCAGTCTTCGCGTGGCCTCTTCCCTTCTCGAAGCCGATCGCGAACGACCTCGGTATCTGCGGCGCGGCCGTCGCGTGGACACCTCCCGAGGTCGGCATCGACGTGACCGACAACGTCGGCGTGCTGAGCCTGACGGCGACGCATGCGCCAGGGGACTCCTTCCCTGTTGGGCCAACTGCTGTCATGTACACGGCGACGGACGCGGCGGGGAACGAGGCGAGCTTCTCGTTCGCGGTCGAGATCGAGGACCGTGAAGATCCGGTCTTCCTCAACGTCCCGGCGGACATCGTGACCGCTGCGCCGCTTGGCCAGACGACGAAAGCCGTGAACTGGACGCCACCCACGCCGAGCGACAACTGCGGCATAGCCACGGTGACCTCGTCTCACTCGCCTGGCGACGCCTTCCCAGTTGGGGTTACCGCCGTGACGACCACGGCGACCGACATCCACGGGAACAAGGCCGCGACAGCGTTCCTGGTCACGGTCCATCCTCCGCTCGTCACCATCGCGCGCGACGTCGACCTGACGACTCCGCGCGACGACGGTGACTGGGTGATGTTCCTTGTCGAAACCACGGGAGGCTGTCCGCCGGTTGCGGTCACGTGCGAACCCGAATCGGGTTCGTTCTTCGACCTCGGCGTCACGACGGTGGGCGTGACGGCGACCGACGCCTGCGGCGTCGTGGTCACGGACTCGTTCACCGTGACTGTGACCCGCGAAGCCGAGAACCGGGCGCCGGTCGCGCGCGACGACGCCCCGCCGCGGCTGCCAATCCCGGTGGCGCATTGGGAAATGCTCCCCTACGCCACCATCGACAACAAGGTGTCGATGACCGCCATGGCCCCGGTCGGCGCCGGCTTCGAATACCAGTTTCACTGCGTCAGCGGGGGCGGACCCGACAGCGGGTGGCAGAGCGTCCGCACGTTCGTCACGCCGCCCCTGCCGGACGGCGCTTACGTGTACCAATACCGCGTCCGGGACACCTCGCAACAAAGCAACGCGTCGGAGTATTCGACGGTCTACGCCGCTCGCATCACGCCCACCACGGGCTACCACGCCTACGCGCTCGCGCAGGTGCTGACCGTTCCCGACGATGACCTTGTGAGCTTTCCGGCGACCGTGCTGAAAGTCGGCGCCAACAGCTACTACGTCAAAGACCTCGCCTCGGGCGCGGGCATCAAGGTCCGGCCCGGCACGTCGAACCAGGTCACAGATCTCAGCCTGGCGTTGAAGAACGTCCTCGTGAAAGGCCACCGCTACACGTTCGGCGGCGTGCCTGAAGTCACGTTCGCGACCGTGACCGCGACCGGCAACCCGACCTTCGCAACCATCTCCGGACGGGTCACCAATAGTGTCGGGGCCGGCGTGGCCGGGGCCACGGTATGGTTGGCGGATGTGCCCAACGCGTCCGCAAATGCCATCGTCACCGCAACCTCCGACGCAAGCGGTTACTACAGCAAAGGCGTTCCAGCCGGGACCTGGTATGTCGCGGCAGGCGCCAGCGCCTACAACGCCTCCCCTGACCGGGTGGTCAACGTAGCCGAGGCGCCCGTCACGGGCGTCGATTTCGGTTTGGTCCCCAACGCCCAGGTCTCCGGCCAGGTCACGCGCCGCAGCGACGGCGCCCCTGCGGCCGGAGCGCTGGTGTACTTCTCCCGCTCGCCCGGACCGGCCGGCAGCCCGGCCTTCACGGCCACGGTCGACGCCACGGGCGGCTTCCGCCAACTGCTCCAGGACGGCCTGTGGTACGTCGGGGCGGGCGGCCCCGGCTTCTATACGTCACCGGACAAGGTGATCACCGTCACGGGCCGCGACGTTGGCGGGATCGACTTCGCCCTCCAGAGCAACGCCCGGAACGTCCCTCGCACGGGCGACCTGTGGTTCTCGGCCGTGACCGACAGCCTGACGGCCAGTGGCGACACGGGGCCATGGCCCACGTACCTGCCCGCGGGCCAGACGCTCTCGACCATCGGCTCACCCACCGTCGCGTTGCTCGACGGCGTGAAATGGGTGAAGAACGACTACGCCGACGGTGACGGTTTCAACCAGGGCCGTTACGCGGCGCCGGTCGCGGTCAACGGCGTGACGATCGTGGCGGCGGTGCGCCCAACGTATGTGTCGGTCGGCGGCGAGCCGCGCGGCGAGATCGTCGATATCTTCTACGACTGGCTGGCACTGGCTGTCAGTCACGGGGATGGACGCCTCATGGTGGCTCGTAATTTCTGGAATGACTGGGGCCCGGCGATCCCCGATGGGCAGAAGACCATTGTGAGTCTCGTGGTCCAGGTCAACGGCTCGTACAAGGTCTATGCCAACGGGACGCAGGTCATGACCGGTGGCGCCAACGGCAACTGGGCGTCCATCAACCCCGACCACACCGCCAATTGGGGGAACGATCCCGACTTCACCCACTACGTCTCGGTGGGGCGCAATGCGCCCGACGGCTGGTCCACCTTCAATGGCCATCTGGGCGATGTGTTCGTCTACAAGGTCGCCTTGAGCGACAGCGAGCGGCAGCAGCTCGAAGCCGACCTGACCGCCAAGTTCCAGTCGGTCGATTGCACGGTGACCGCCACCGCCGGGGCCGGAGGCACAGTCAACCCGAGCGGCGCGGTCTTCATCAACCCCGGCGGTGCGCAGACCTTCACCGTCACACCGCTGCCCGGCTACACGGTGACCGACGTTGTGGTCGACGGGATCTCCCGCGGCCCGGTCGGTTCTTGGCGGTTCGCTAATGTGACCGCCAACCACACCCTGAACGCGGTCTTCGGCCCGCTGGCGCCCCCGACCCTGTCCATCACCCAGCCCGACTCGGGCGACGTCCAGATTGCCTGGCCCGACACGCACAGCGGCCTGTTGCTCTGGTCCGGCTCGCTCGACCCGGCAGCGGAGTGGCTGCCGGTCGACGTGCAGCCGGTGCACGGAGGCGGCTTGTACACGGTCACGGTGACGGCGGGGCCCGATCCGACCTTCTTCCGATTGCGCGACTGAGGAGACCCTGGAATGGACGCCAACGGGTGCCTGGGACGGAGACCGGACTGGGATCGCCGGCATCCCTGGCGGCGCGGGAGAAGACCACGCGTGCGGGCAGGGATGCCGGCCCTCCCAGTGTCGTCCAAGCCGCGGACTCCCCAGCCGGTGGCCGGGCCGTCTCTCATCCTCCGCCCGGAGGAAGAGCGCAGTGGGGTCGCATCTAAATAGTTGACAAACCCAGGCCAATGACATGAGTCGGACCAACGAGGCCTTTGATCTCGGCATCCGATTTCAACAATCGCGAATCATGGCGCCTCTTGCCGGTAGATGAGCACAATCGCTCCGGGGCTCTGACGCATACGCGCGGGCAGGCCACGCGTCATGAGTTCCTGGCCGGTGAAGGTCCGCGGTCCCTCAGGCGAATCGACATCCGTGATCCGATACTGGGCGTCAGGCTTTAATCCCCGGAGCGGGAAGCGCGCCGTCTCGTAGGGGCTCTCTTCGCGGCGAAAGGCCTGGACCATCCCCTCGTTGTTTTCGGGCAGGTCAAACTGCCAGGCCAACCACACGTCGCGGGCCTTCGAGTAGGACGTGAGCGGGTAGTAGTCGCCCAGGAAATAGCGCTGCAGCTCGCGGCACTGCGCCAATGCCGCCTTGGCCCGTGCGAATGGAAAATCGGATCGTGGGGGGCCGCCCTGGGGCGCATCGCCATTGCCGAACAGGCCGAAGGCCAGCGTGATCGAGAGGCTGCTCCGCAGGGCATAATCAGTGTCGTGGGCGGGGTTGACGGCTCCGGTTCCGTTGAGCGGCACCCAGAACGAGAGACCGTAGGTGTGGCATTGCTTGCCGAGCGGATCGCCTGGGAAGTCGGTGCGCCACAGGGGCACGCTCCGCGACATGGTCTCGAGGTCGATGCGGCGTCCGCCACTGGCGCAGTTGTCAATGAGCAGGTGCGGATGGCGGCGGAGCAACTCATCCCAGAACGCGTACAGCCCCTCGACCCAGCGAATCTCGGTGAGGCCCTGGCGATCCGGCGCATCGGCCGCCCGCCAGAACTCGAGCGGCGCGATATTGGCGTCATGCCGGAAGCAGTCCAGACCCCACACCCGAATCCGCTCAGAGATAAAGTCCGTGAGGAATCCGCGGGCTTCGGGGTTCCCCAGGTCGAAAAGGCGGTCGTTCTCCTTGATCTGGTTGCGCAGGCTCTCGGATTTCACCCAATCGGGAAAGGTCTGCTTCTCCCACCGATAGACGCGGCGCTCCGGCGGGACCGCCAGCAGCCAGCGCCCGAATTCCCGGTCCCAACGCGTGCCTTCGCAGACGCGTTCCGGCTCGAACCAGAGCAGCAGTCTGCGGCCGGAGGCATGCAGGGCGTCGCTCAACGGCTTGAAGCCGTCGGGGTAAAGCCGCGGCTTGGCCTCCCAGTTGCCAGGATTGACAAACCACGGTCCCTCGCCGAACCACTCGGCATCGATCCAATAGAAGTCCACGGGCAAATCGTGAAAGGCAAGAGCCTGGATGTTGGCCAGGTGATTGTCGGCGCTCGTCCCGCCCCAGTTCGCATTGAACAGTGGTAGCTCGACGGGCCGGCCATCGATCGTCGGCCGGTGGTGGTCCAGCACGAACCGCCGCCAGAGATTCTGTCCGCGCAGCCAGTCGCCTTCGTACCACAGAAGCGCGATGCGCGGTGTGCGGATCGCCTCACCCGGTCGCAGCGTCAACCGAGTTAGGGCCTGCCCGATTGCGGCACGGGTCTCCCCGGACGCCTCGGTGTGGAATGCCGCCGCCCACTCACCGGACCAACCGATCCCGAGGATCAGACCGCCCGAACCGCGGTCGAGGTTGAAGAACGGCAGATAGTCGCTCGACGAGCGCCCACCCCCGGCCTGCACCTCGACCCGCGTGCCGGGTTCGAGCGTTTCGGTGAGAGGCTGGAAATCGTCGAACGAGCACGTCGCCCCGCGGGCGTAACGCAATGTCAGCGCGCTCGTGCTTGCAGGCAGACGGATGTCCAAGGCCCGGATCGCTTCCAGGAGCGACGTGTCCCGCGAGCCCCGGTTCTCGAAGTGGAGCACCCACTCCAACGCGGCGTGCCCCACGAACTCCGTGATCTCGCAGCGGCCTCGAAGGCCGGTTGCCGGGTCACGGAAGGTCAGCGTCGATTGCGCACGCCCGGCCCCGGCGGTTTGACCGGTGCGCTCGCACGTCCATGTGGGCAGGAACTCGGATGAAGGCCGCTGATCGTAGACGAAAGAGAACGGCCACGCGGCAGCATTGGTGCTCAAACTCTGTCCGAGCCACGCGGCCTTCACGTCATGCTCCCGCGCGGTCGCTTGGACCGCGTGAGACCGGACGGCAAACAGGAGTGCGGGCAGCAGCAACCAACTCACCAGGATGCGCGTTTTCATCGAAGGCTGCGACAGTTGTACCCGCCAGACCCTCGCCTGAACAGTGCGCAGTGTGCGCGGTGTCGGGACGTAGTACATCCATTTGTGTGGACATGGTCGAATCGGTTCACTCGGCGTCTCGCGCAGACGTTCGCCATTGACCCGGAACGCAGGCGCTTTGTTGCGGAGATCGGGAGTGAAGTGTCAAGTCAAGTGAAAGCCATAGACCTGCTCCGCGATTCCGTCGTTGACCTCCACAGTCACGGTCGCTTTCGGGACTGAATCGCACCCTGGGCGGATATTTGCTTGTGCTCGGGTAGCCGATCCCCGCATCATCCCCACGCTCCGGATGCCGACGTCGCGAGGTTGCTCGACGCCTCGATCCTTTCCGACCCGGTGCAAATCGCCCATGACGCGAGGTACGTTCATTCGCTTGGCGGGTCTGGGGCTCGCCCTGACCTTGCCTGTCCGCGCCGCGGTCCTGGTCCCCACCGCCGCCACCTGGCGCTGGCGCCCGGGCACCAACGAAGCCTCGACACCCCTCCACCTCTGGCGAGAGGCGGGCTTCGCCGACACCCAGTTCACCACCGCGCCGGCGCCGTTTTGGTACGGCGACGTGCTGGCGGGTGGCACGCAGATCACCGGAATGCGCAACGTCTATCGCTGTATTTTCCTCCGGAAGACCTTCGTGGTGACCAATCGCGCCGAGATTGGCGGCCTGCGCCTGGCATCCGTGGTGGACGATGGGTTTGTCGCCTGGATCAACGGCACCGAGGTGTTGAGGATCCGCATGCCCGGGACAACCGGCACTGAGGTCACGACGACGACGACTCTGGCCGACAACGCCCCCGAACCGGTCTCCTTCCAAACTGACAACCTCCCCGGCCCGCACTCCTATCTCATGACCGGCACCAACGTCCTGGCGGTGCAAGTGTTTCAAAGCGCCCTCGCCAGCAGCGACCTGGGCTTCGATTGTTCGCTTGAATCGATCGTTCGCGAGACGGTTCCGCCCGCGGTCCTGAGCGTCGTCCCGGCGCCGGGCACCGTCACGCAACTGAGGCAGATCACCGTGACGTTTAGCGAGCCGGTGACGGGCGTGGCCGCAGCGCACCTGTTGGTGAACGGGATCGGTGCCTCGAGCCTGAACGCCAGCGACAGCGCCACGTACACCTTCGGCTTTGTGCAGCCGCCTTATGGCGACGTGGCCATCACCTGGAACGCGAACCACAACATCTACGACCAGGCCGTGCCACCCAATCGCTTCCTGGATGCGGCGCCCGGCGCGGCCTGGACCTACGTGTTGGTGGACCGAACCGCGCCAACCGTGGCTGCTCTGACCCCCGCCCCCGGGGCGACCGTGCGCGCGTTCACCAGCCTCACGGTCCTCTTCGACGAGCCGGTGACCGGCGTGGATGCCGCCGACCTCCTGATCAATGGAAATGCGGTGGCCGAGGTGACCCCCGTGGCCGCCGCCCAGTACATCTTCGGCTTCCCGCAGCCGCCCACCGGCACGGTCCAGGTCGCTTGGGCCCCCGGCCATGCCATTGCCGATCTGGCGGCACCCCCGAACGCGTTCGGCGGGGGCAACTGGACCTATCGCCTTGACCCGAATGCCGCCGATCCCGCCCCCTACATCAGCGAGTTCATGGCCTCGAACACGCGCGGCGTGACCGACGAGGATGGCGCCTCCGCGGACTGGATCGAGCTCTACAATCCCAGCCGTGTCGCCGTGAGCCTCGACGGCTGGTCACTCACCGACGATGCCGATGACCTGACCCAGTGGCGGTTCCCCGCCACCAACCTTGCCGGCGGGGCGTTCCTGATCGTGTTCGCCTCGGGCAAGGATCGGCGTGCGGCCGGGGCGCCGTTGCACACCGGTTTTCGGCTCGACGCGGGCGGTGAATACCTCGCGCTGGTCAGGCCGGACGGCGTCACGATCGCCAGCGCGTTCTCCGCGGAGTTCCCCCAGCAAGTGCCTGATGTGTCGCACGGTTTCGCTCAGTCAGGTTCGCCTCCCGACTACACGACCAGCGCTGCCCCAGTCTACTTCACCGTGCCGACACCCGGCACGGTCAACCTGGGTGGCACCGCCGTGCCCGGCCCCATTATCGACGCGGTCAACCACACGCCCAACGTGCCGTTGGATCACCAAGATCTCTGGGTGACCGCCCGTGTGCTGCCATCCTTTCGCGCCGTGGGCGACGTCACGTTGCGTTACCACATCATGTTCGGCAACGAGGCGGTCGCACCCATGCGGGACGACGGTGACCACAGTGACGGCGCGGCGGGCGACGGAATCTACGGCGCGGCCATTCCCGCGAACCTCTCGACCAACGGCCAGATGATTCGCTATTACGTCACGGCGACGGACATCAATTCCTTCTCCTCGCGCTGGCCGTTGTTCACCCACCCCACGACCACCGAGGAATGCCTCGGCACCATCGTCGATCCCACCAACCTCACCAGCCGGCTGCCGATCTTTCACCTATTCGTCGCCCCGGACCAGATGAGCCGGATCGACACCGAGAGCGGGGGACGGCTTGCCTTCTTCTACGACGGCGAGTTCTACGACAACATCTACATGGAACTGCGCGGCAACACCTCCGCCGGCCTGCCCAAGAAGGCGCATCGCCTCGAGTTCAACCGCGGCCATGAACTGCGCCATGCCGGCCCCGGCGGCCGCTCCCGGCGATCGTCGCTCTTGGGGGAGCATCTGGACCCGGCCTATCTGCGGCAGCACCTCTGTTTCTGGTTTCTGGATCGCATCGGCGTGCCCGCGCCGTACAACTACCCGGTCCGCGTCCAGATGAACGGGGCATTTTACCAATTGGCCTTTCACAGCGATGTCATCGGCAAGGAACAGATCGAGCGGATGGGATATGAGCCGACCGGCGCGCTCTACAAAGCGGTTGGGAACCTCGTTCCCAACTTCAGTAGCACGGGCGTCTTTCAGAAGCTCGAGCCGGAGGACGATCCGAGCCGAAAGGACTACCTGGAGTTGGCGAACGGGATCAACGAGGCGTCATCGCTTGCCGTGCGGCGCGCGGCGGTCTTCGATCTCCTGGACATCCCTCAGGCGATCAACCATCTCGCCGGCTCGCGCTGGTGCGCCGAGAACGACGATGTCTGGGCCAACATGAGCCTTTACCGGGATACCTATGGCGACGGACTGTGGCGCTGTATTCCCTTCGACATGAACGCCTCCTGGGGCCAGCTCTACGGCGGCAGCAACCCGCTCGAGGCCACCGCCGACTGGTCCAAGAGCCACCCTCTCTACGGCGGTTCGAGCACCGGCGGCAATTTCAACCGGCTCTACGACGTCATCGTCACGCTGCCGGAAACCCGTCAGATGCTCCTGCGCCGCGAGCGCTCGATCCTGGACCGAATGGTGCAACCGCCCGGCACCCCCGCCGAAGCGCTGGTCCTCGAAAACTACATCCGCTCGATGAGCAACCTCATCTCGATCGAGGCCAATCTCGATCGAGCCAAGTGGGGCGCCTCGCCCTGGGCGCCGGGCAAGACCTTCGCCCAGGGAATCAGCGACCTGCTCAACCAATTCGTCGGCCCGCGCCGTCAGCATTGGTGCGTCACCCACTGCGTCACGAACACCTCCAAGCCCATCGGCACCGGTAACGCCCAGAACGCCGGCATCCCGCTCTCTCAGCCAACCAACCTTTCCCTGGCGGTCGTCGGTGTGGATTTCAACCCCGCGGGCGGCAACCAGGAGCAGGAATACGTCTGCCTCAGCAACACCGCCCCGCTCGCCGTGGACCTCACCGGCTGGAAGCTCACCGGCGGCATCGAGTTCACCTTCGCTCCAGGCACGGTGTTGCCGTCGAACGGCGTCGCTTACGTCTCGCCGAACACGCGGGCCTTCAAAGCGCGCGACGCCGGCCCGCGCGGCGGCCAGGGCCTGTTCGTGCTCGGCCCTTACCAGGGCCAACTCTCCGCGCGGGGCGAGACAGTCCAGGTGCGAGATGCTTTGGGCGCGATGGCGGGAACGTACAGTTACACCGGAGCACCCAGCGCAGCCCAACAGTTCCTGCGCATTACGGAAATCATGTTCCATCCCGCCGCCACGTTGGGCAGTCCACTCGACCCGGACGCTTTCGAGTACCTCGAACTCGCGAACATTTCCGAGACCGTCACGCTCGACCTCACCGGCGTGCGCCTGGTCAACGGAATCGAGTTCGATTTCACTGGGAGCGCCGTCAGCAGCCTCGTTCCCGGGGCGCGCGTTCTGGTGGTCAAGAACGCCGCCGCCTTCGTCGCCCGCTACGGCACAGGCCGGCCGGTCGCCGGCCAGTTCACCGGCAACCTCAACAACGCCGGCGAACGCATTCAGCTCCTCGATGCCAGCAACGAGGAGATACTGGACTTCTCATACGATGATGACTGGCACCCGCTGGTTGATGGGCTCGGGTTTTCGCTCGTCTTGGCGGACCCGACTGCCCCGCCCGAGGCCTGGAACGGCTCGAGCCAGTGGCGCCCGAGCAGCGCGCCCTCCGGCTCGCCCGGTCTCGCCGATCCGCCGCCCCCCGTGATCGCCGGCGTCCTGATCACTGAGGCTCTCACGCGCAACGACGCGCCCCCGCCCCCCGACACCATCGAATTGCACAACCCCACCGAACAACCTGCCGAGGTCGGCGGCTGGTGGTTGACGGACGACTTCAACACCCCCGCCAAGTTTCGCATCCCGAACGGAACGTCCATCGCCCCCTTGGATTACCTCACTTTTGACGCCACCCAATTCGGGGCCGGCGACGCCGGTTTCGGCCTGGGCGCGGACGGCGACGAGGTCTGGCTGTTCAGCGCGGACGCGGCGGGCCAACTTACCGGCTATGTTCACGGGCACCGGTTCGGCGCGGCGGACGACGGCGTCTCGTTCGGGCTCCACGTGACCAGCGACGGTCAGGAACACTTCGTCGCACAGTCCGCCCCCACGCTGGGCACCGCCAATGCCGGCCCGCAAGTCGGCCCGGTCGTCATCAGCGAGATCATGTACCATCCGTCCGGCGGCGACGACGGAACCGACTGCAGCGGGGACGAATACATCGAGATCGTGAACATCTCGGCTGAGGTGGTGCCACTGTTCGCCGCCGATCGCCCGACCAACACCTGGCGCGTGCGCGGCGGCGTCGATTTCGATTTCCCCACCGACCTGACCCTCGCCGGCGGCGAATACATCTTGCTCGTCAATTTCAACCCGACGAACACCGCCTTGACCGCCGCCTATCGCTCGAAGTACACGGTTGACGCCAGCGTTCGCCTCTTCGGTCCGTTCTCCGGCAAGCTCGACAACTCCGGCGAGACGATCGGGCTGCTGAAGCCCGCTGTCTCAGGAGCTGACGTTGTCGCTCACGTCCTGACAGACCGGATCGATTACGGCGACGCCGCGCCGTGGCCGGGCGGAGCGGACGGTTCCGGTCAGTCGCTCCAGCGCGTCGATTTGGGCGCTTTCGGCAACGAACCGGCAAACTGGATCGCCGCCTCGCCCTCCGCCGCCCGCCGCCTCATCCCCACGCTGGTTATCCAGATGCAGCCCTCGATCCTTCTGATGGCCTGGGAAGACTCGCCAGTGGCGTGGGTCCTCGAAGAGGCGGCCGAAATCACGGGTCCCGCGGACTGGCAATCGTCTGCCGTGCAGCCCGTGTTGAGCGGCGGCTACTGGCGCGTGACTGTGCCTCGAACCGCCACGACGAGCGCCTTCTACCGGCTCCGATTGAACGTCGAGCATTGAGCGTCGCCGCGCCCTCCATTGCCCCCGGTACTCGGCCACGTACGGTAATTGCTCCCCCACCATCGTCGCGCTCTTCAGATAGTGGTGTTGGATGATCAGTCGGTCCCACTCCGCGACCTCCTCCGGTCGAACCAGGCGCACCACGATTTCATTCACCACCGCGGCCTCGGCGGGGTCCGTCAGTACCAATCGCGTCCTCTTCATCCGGCCCGGCAAAACGGAAGGGCCGAGGAACGTTCCGCAAATTCGTTAAGTCCCTATTCCTCAATCACCCCCTCCCAGCTCAGAACCGCCCTGTTGCCTCAGGAGCACCTCTTCAGCCAAAATTCGGAATCCAGGCGAGGATGGGCATGCCTTCGCCAGGGGGATGGCGTCCGTGCGGCGCAGGGTTGCGGCGGGAATGACCGGACTTTGCTTCTGGTCCATTGTCGTGCCGACGCGGCCGGGCCTTGCCGGGCTTTGCCGTTGTGATATGGATGGCGGTGTGATAGAGGGGGCGCATGTTCATGCAACCTCATGCGGTCGGGATGGACCGATTGGATCAGGGAAGCGCGCCGCGGGCCACGCGGCCACGCGGGACGGGACGATCGCATGGGTGGATCCACTGCGGTTGTTGGGCGGCGATGGGGACTCTGGTGGTTATCGTCCGGCGGGGCCTGCTGCTGGCCTGTGTCACCGGATCCGTTCTGGCACAAAGCCCGCCGCAGATGTTCCTGCGCATCGCGGGGCCCGCGCCGTCCCGCATCGAGAGCGAGAGCCTCCACACCGGTCTGCTGGTTTGTTCCAACGCCGTCGCCGGTCTGGCCTACCGCATTCAGTCGCGCACGGACCTGGGATCTGGAGGGGCGTGGGGCAATGTCCGGGTTTACCACGCCACGGCGCTTCGCGTGGCGGTTGATCTTCTTGCGATGGACAGTGCTTTGACGACGACCCGGGTGCCCGCGGGCGCCTTTCAGATGGGGGACAGCCTGGGTGATGGCTTCGCCAACGAGAACCCGGCGCACACAGTGAGTCTGGGGGCGCTGGAGGCGGATCGTTTTGA
>Ga0209310_1002130_pt1 | contig 13174 bp, 9 predicted proteins | sample AD_UKC030_MetaG_FD_184415 | JGI IMG/M metagenome (GOLD analysis project Ga0209310, IMG submission 184415) | Active sludge microbial communities of municipal wastewater-treating anaerobic digesters from USA - AD_UKC030_MetaG (SPAdes) (version 2) | ecosystem: Engineered > Bioreactor > Anaerobic >... | reverse complement strand
CGCACGACCGTCACCTTGCGCATCTTGGCCATCGCGGCGAGGCCCCCGGTGAGCTTGCCCACGACCTTGTTCTTGTGCGCCAGCAGCTTGGCGGCATCCACCGCGGGCGCGCCGTAGCTGACGCCCAGGTCGGCGAAGTGCTTGACCTCGTCCATCACCGCGGCCACGTGCAGCAGCGCCTTGCTCGGGATGCAGCCGACGTTCAGGCACACGCCGCCGAGGGTCGCATAGCGCTCGACGAGCACGGTCTTCAGGCCCAGATCGGCGGCGCGGAAGGCGGCCGAATAGCCGCCCGGGCCGGCGCCGAGCACCAGCATGTCGCATTCGAGATCAGCGCCGCCGCCATAGCTCGCGGCCGCCGGCGCCGAGACCGCAGCCGGCGCAGCCGCCGGTGCCGGCGCAGCCGCCGCAGGCGCAGCCGCCGGTGCCGCCGCGCCGGCCGCCACGCCTTCCAGCACCAGGATCAGCGAACCCTCGTTGACCTTGTCGCCGAGCGCGACCTTCATCTCCTTGACGACCCCGGCCGCCGACGACGGGATTTCCATCGACGCCTTGTCGGACTCCACCGTGACCAGGCTCTGCTCGACCTGGACTGCATCGCCGGGCTTGACCAGCAGTTCGATCACCGAGACGTCCTTGAAGTCGCCGATGTCGGGAACCTTGACTTCGATCAGTGCCATCGCCGTCCTCCCCGATCAGAGCGCGATGCGGCGGAAGTCCGCCAGCAGCGACGCGAAGTACACGTTGAAGCGCGCCGCGGCAGCGCCGTCGATCACGCGGTGGTCCCAGCTCAGGCTCAGCGGCAGGATCAATCGCGGGTGGAAGCCCTTGCCGTCCCATCGCGGCTCGAAGCTGCTGCGGCACACGCCCATGATCGCCACTTCGGGTGCGTTGATGATCGGCGTGAAGTAGCGCCCGCCGATGCCGCCGAGCGAGCTGATCGTGAAGCAGCCGCCGGCCATGTCGTTCGGGCCGAGCTTGCCGTCGCGCGCCTTCTTCGCCAGCTCGCCCATCTCCTGGCTGAGCTGGTAGATGCCCTTGCGGTCGGCGTCCTTGATCACCGGCACGACCAGGCCGTTGGGCGTGTCGGCGGCAAAGCCGATGTGGAAGTACTTCTTCAGCACCAGCTGCTCGCCGTCGAGCGACGCGTTGAACTCCGGGAACTTCTGCAGTGCCGCCACCGCGGCCTTGATCATGAACGCGAGCATCGTGACCTTGGTGCCGCTCTTCTCGTTCTCCTTGTTCAGCTGGACGCGAAAGGCTTCCAGTTCGGTGATGTCGGCCTCGTCGTGGTTGGTGACGTGCGGGATCACCACCCAGTTGCGGTGCAGGTTGGCGCCGCTGATCTTCTTGATGCGCGACAGGTCCCGGCGCTCGATCTCGCCGAACTTGGTGAAATCCACCTGCGGCCAGGGCAGCAGGCCGGGGAAACCGGCTGCACCCGGTGCGGCCGCGGCAGCGCCGCGGGGTGCGGCCTGCGTGCCCGCCATCACGCCCTTGACGAAGCCCTGCACGTCGGCCTGGGTGATCCGGCCCTTGGGCCCGGAACCCTTGACCTGGTCCAGCGGCACGCCCAGCTCGCGCGCGTACTTGCGCACCGACGGCGATGCGTGCGGCAGCTTGCCGGTCGGCGCGGCGGTCGGGTCGTGCGGTGCTGCAGCGGGCGCGGCCTGGACGGCAGCGGCCGGCGCCGCAGCGGGCGCAGCAGACGGCGCAGCAGACGGCGCCGCAGCGGGGGCCGGCGCCGCGGGTGCAGGTGCAGGTGCGGGTGCGCCCGCGGCCGCGTCCATGATCGCGATCAGCGAACCCTGCGACACCTTGTCGCCGATCTGGACCTTCAGTTCACGCAGCACGCCGGCCACCGCCGACGGGATCTCCATCGACGCCTTGTCGGATTCGACGGTGATCAGGCTCTGCTCGACCGCGATCGCGTCGCCCGGCTTGACCAGCAGCTCGATCACGGCGACGTCGGCGAAGTCGCCGATGTCGGGCACCCGCACCTCGACCGGGCCGCCGGCCGCCGCCGGGGCCGCCGGGGCCGCCGCGGGCGGCGCGGCAGCGGGCGCTGCGGCAGCCGCGGCAGCAGGCGCCGCGGGTGCAGGCGCCGCTGCGGGCGCAGCCGCCGCCCCGGCGCTTTCCAGCACCAGCAGCAGCGAGCCCTCGGACACCTTGTCGCCGAGCTTGATGCGCAGCTCCTTGACCACGCCGGCGTGCGACGACGGGATCTCCATCGACGCCTTGTCCGACTCCACCGTCGCCAGCGACTGCTCGACCTTCACCGTGTCGCCGGGTTTGACCAGCAGCTCGATGACTTCGACATCCTTGAAGTCGCCGATGTCGGGAACCTTGACTTCCACCAGGGCCATGTTGTTCTCCTTGTCGTGGTGTTCAGGCCAGGCGCGGGTTCAGGCGCTCGGTGTCGATCTTGTACTTCTTGATCGCCTCGGCGGCCGTCGTCGCCGGCAGCACGCCGTCGTCGGCCAGCGCCTTGAGCGCAGCGACGACGATGTAGTGGCGATTGATCTCGAAGTGCTCGCGCAGCTTGCTGCGGAAATCACTGCGGCCGAAACCGTCGGTGCCGAGCACGCGGTAGCTGCGCCCCTTCGGGATGAAGGCGCGGATCTGCTCGGTGAACTTCTTGATGTAGTCGGTCGAGGCGACCACCGGGCCGGGGTGCGCCTCGAGCTGCTGCGCGACGAAGGGCACGCGCGGCTTCTCGGTCGGGTGCAGCAGGTTCCAGCGCTCGCAGTCCTGGCCGTCGCGGGCGAGCTCGTTGAAGCTCGGGCAGCTCCACACGTTGGCCGACACGCCCCAGTCGCTGGCCAGCAGCTGGCGCGCCGCGATCGACTCGCGCAGGATCGAGCCGCAGCCCAGCAGGTTGACGCTCGCGGCCTTGGCGCCCTTGCCCTGCGGCGCGGCGCCCTTCTCGAGCAGGTACATGCCCTTCAGGATCTGCTCTTCGGTGCCGGCGGTCAGGCCCGGCATCGGGTAGTTCTCGTTCAGCAGCGTGAGGTAGTAGAAGACGTTGTCCTGCTTCTCGACCATGCGCTTCAGGCCGTGGTGCAGGATCACCGCCACCTCGTGCGCGAACGACGGGTCGTAGCTGACGCAGTTCGGGATCACACTGGCCAGCACGTGGCTGTGGCCGTCCTCGTGCTGCAGGCCCTCGCCGTTGAGCGTGGTGCGGCCGCTGGTGCCGCCGAGCAGGAAGCCGCGCGCCTGGATGTCGCCGGCCGCCCAGGCGAGGTCGCCGAAACGCTGGAAACCGAACATCGAGTAGTACACGTAGAACGGCACCATGATGCGGTTGTTGCTGCTGTAGCTGGTCGCCGCCGCGATCCAGCTGGCCATGCCGCCGGGCTCGTTGATGCCTTCCTGCAGGATCTGCCCGGCCTTGTCTTCGCGGTAGTACATCACCTCGGCCTTGTCCACGGGCGTGTACTTCTGGCCGGCCGGGTTGTAGATGCCGATCTGGCGGAACAGGCCTTCCATGCCGAAGGTGCGCGCCTCGTCCACCAGGATCGGCACCAGGCGCGGGCCCAGCGCCTTGTCGCGCAGCAACAGCGTCAAGAAGCGCACGAAGGCCTGGGTGGTGCTGATCTCGCGCCCCTCGGCGGTGGCGTCGGTCACCGTCTTGAAGGTCTCGAGCGACGGCACCGTGAAATGCTCGTCGGCCTTGGTGCGGCGGTGCGGCAGGTAGCCGCCCAGCGCCTTGCGGCGCTCGTGCAGGTAACGCATCGCCGGCGTGTCGTCGGCCGGCTTGTAGAACGGGATCTTCGGCAGCTCGCTGTCGGGGATCGGGATGTTGAAGCGGTCGCGCATGTAGCGGATGTCGTCGTCGGTCAGCTTCTTGACCTGGTGCGCGATATTGCGGGCCTCGCCGGCGCCGCCCATGCCGTAGCCCTTGACCGTCTTGACCAGCAGCACCGTGGGCTGGCCCTTGTGCTGGTTGGCCGCGTGGAAGGCGGCATAGACCTTGGCGGCATCGTGGCCGCCGCGGCGCAGCGCCCAGATGTCGTCGTCGCTCATCTTGGCCACCATCTCGAGCGTGCGCGGGTCGCGGCCGAAGAAGTGCTGGCGCACGTAGGCGCCGTCCCAGGCCCTGAAGCCCTGGTAGTCGCCGTCGAGCGTGTCCATCATGATCTTGCGCAGCGCGCCGTCCTTGTCGCGCGCCAGCAGCGGATCCCAGTTGCTGCCCCACAGCAGCTTGATCACGTTCCAGCCGGCGCCGCGGAAGGTGCCCTCGAGCTCCTGCACGATCTTGCCGTTGCCGCGCACCGGGCCGTCCAAACGCTGCAGGTTGCAGTTGATCACGAAGATCAGGTTGTCGAGCTTCTCGCGTGCGGCCAGGCCGATGGCGCCCAGCGATTCCGGCTCGTCCATCTCGCCGTCGCCCAGGAAGACCCAGACCTTGCGGTTGGCGGTGTCGGCGATGCCGCGCGCGTGCAGGTACTTGAGGAAGCGCGCCTGGTAAATCGCCATCAGCGGGCCCAGGCCCATCGACACCACCGGGAACTGCCAGAACTCGGGCATCAGGTCGGGGTGCGGGTAGCTCGACAGGCCCTTGCCGTCGACTTCCTGGCGGAAGTTGAGCAGTTGCTCCTCGGTGATCCGCCCTTCCATGTAGGCGCGCGCATAGATGCCCGGCGCGCTGTGGCCCTGCAGGTACAGCAGGTCGCCGCCGTGGCCTTCGCTCTCGGCATGCCAGAAATGGTTGAAGCCGGCGGCGAGCATGTGCGCCAGCGACGCGAAGGACGCGATGTGGCCGCCGAGGTCGCCGCCGTCGGCCGGATGCAGGCGGTTGGCCTTGACCACCATCGCCATCGCGTTCCAGCGCATGTAGGCGCGCAGCCGGCCTTCGAGCTCGAGGTTGCCGGGGCTGCGCTCCTCGTTGTGCGGCTCGATCGTGTTGACGTAGCCGGTGGTGGCCGAGAACGGCAGGTCGATGCCCGACTGGCGCGCCTGCTCGAGCAGCTGCTCGAGCAGGTGGTGCGCGCGCTCGGGTCCTTCGGCCTGGATCACGCCGGCCAGCGCATCGAGCCATTCGCGTGTTTCCTGGGCATCGGGGTCGTTCGCGGCGGGGGCGATGCGGGTGTCGGGCAATGCGGACATGCAGGTCTCCTTCTGGGCTTGTTCGGCGCGGTCGTCAGCCGGCGGGCGATGGTGCACCGGCGGGTGCAATAGTGTCACACATCCAATTTGCAATTTCAAATGGCGCGGCGTAAACCCACTATCTGAAACGCCATCTCGATGGCGACCCGGATAATCTTCGCGCATGTCAGCAGGCCCGACTACCACCACTGGCGCCTCGTGGTCACGGCTGCGGCATTGGGCGGGGCGCTGGTGGATCCTGCAGCCGGCGGCGCGGCAGGACCGCTTCGTCACGCTCGGGCCGCTCGTGTCGGTGCTGCTGTTCCTGGCGGCGATCATCGCGGCCTTCTGGTACTTGCGCAACGAGGAAGTCGAGCGCGACCGGGAATCGCTGAAGCGCGACACCGTCGTCGTGCAGCAGCAGCTGCGGCTCGCGCTGATCGAGAACCAGGAACAGCTGATGCGCATGGCCAACGAGCTGGCGCGGCGCGAGATCGGCGCCGACGAGTTCCTGGCCCAGGCCGAAGCCTTCATGCGCGAGCGCCCGGCGATCACGCAGATGGCCTGGTTCGACGCCGGGCGCAGGCGCAAGGCCGGCCGTTGGGCGCCCAGCGTGCGCGCCGGGTACGTCCGCGGCGCCGACGCCGCCGACCCGGACGAACCGTCGGCCGGCGGCCTCGACCCGGCGCGGCGCAGCTTCGAGCGCGCCCGCGAGCTGCGCCAGCCGGTCTATTCGCGCGCCTACGTCGACGAGAGCGGTGCCGCCGCCTTTCAGGTGCAGGTACCGCTGGTTGCGCGCAATACCTTTCTCGGCACGCTGCAGGTCGAGTATTCGATCGAATCGCTGCTGCGCCGCTACGTGCCGCCCGACATCGCCGCGCGGCACCGCATCGCCGTCGTCGACGACGACGGCCGGCTGCTGGCGAGCACCGTCACGCCGATGCCGGGCCGCACCGAGACCCGGCGCGCGCCGCTGGTCTACGAGCTGCCGCTGGCGCCGGCCGGCGACGGCATGCTGCTGAGCAGCGCGGGCTACCGCACCTCGATCGGGCTGATCAGCAACACGCTGTTCTGGATGGTGGCGGCGCTGTCGGTGCTGACCGTGTGGATGCTGCTGGGCAACTGGCGCCACCTGCGCCGGCGCGCGCAGATCCAGGCGGCACTGGTGCAGGAGACCAACTTCCGCCGCGCGATGGAGAACTCGATGCTCACCGGCATGCGCGCGATGGACCTCGACGGGCGGATCACCTACGTCAACGCCGCGTTCTGTGCGATGACCGGCTTCTCGGAAGACGTGCTGGTCGGGCACCCGATCCCGCACCCGTACTGGCCGCAGGACCGGATCGACGAAAACACCCGGCTGCTGCAGCAGGTGCTGGGCGGCCGCAGCCCGGCCGGCGGCACCGAGGTGCGGGTGATGCGCCGGGACGGCTCGCAGTTCGACGCCCGCATGTACGTGTCGCCGCTGATCGACCCGCGCGGCCAGCAGACCGGCTGGATGACCTCGATGACCAACATCACCGAGGCCAAGCGCATCCGCGACCAGCTGTCGGCGTCGCACGAGCGCTTCACCACCGTGCTCGAGGGCCTGGACGCATCGGTGTCGGTGCTGTCGGTGCCGCAGGGCGAGCTGCTGTTCGCGAACCGCTCCTACCGGCTGTGGTTCGGCGCCGATGCCGCCGGCCACACGCTGCTGGCCGGCCAGGCGCCCGACACCGGCCGCCTGCCCGACATCGAGGAGCTGAGCGACAGCCTGGCCGGATTGCCGACCGAGCAGCTCGCGGTTGCCCGCGCCCAGTCGCACGAGATCCTGGTCGCGCCGCTGCAGAAGTGGTTCGACGTGCGCGCGCGCTACCTGCAGTGGACCGACGGCAGCCTCGCGCAGATGCTGATCGCCACCGACATCACCGCGCGCGTGCGGGCCGAGGCGCAGGCCGCGCGCCAGGCCGAGAAGGCCCAGGTCGCCAGCCGGCTGGTGACGATGGGCGAGATGGCGTCGTCGGTCGCGCACGAGCTGAACCAGCCGCTGACCGCGATCACCAACTACTGCAACGGCATGGTGTCGCGGGTGGACGGCGGCACGATCGACAAGCTCGAGCTCACGGCCGCGCTGCGCAAGACCGCGCGCCAGGCCGAGCGTGCCGCGCAGGTGATCCGGCGCATCCGCGCCTTCGTGCGCAAGAGCGAGCCGCAGCGGCAGGTCGCCCAGGCGCGCCAGATCGTCGAGGACGCGGTCGAGCTCGCCGGCATCGAGCTGCGCAGGCGCAGCGTGGCGCTGCAGACCTACGTCGCGCAGCGGCTGCCGCCGCTGCGCGTGGATCCGATCCTGATCGAGCAGGTGCTGCTGAACCTGCTGCGCAACTCGGCCGAGGCGATCGACGTCGCCAACCTGCCGGCGGCGCGGCGCAACATCGAGCTGCGGGTGGTGCCGCGCCACACGCCCGACGAGGGCGGCGTGATCGAGTTCAGCGTCTCCGACATGGGCCCGGGGCTGCCGCAGGAAGTGATCGAGAGGCTGTACGAGGCCTTCTTCTCGACCAAGGCCGAAGGCATGGGCATCGGCCTGAACCTGTGCCGCTCGATCGTCGAATCGCACCGCGGCCGGATGCGGGCCGACAATCTCTACAATGACCAGACCGTCGTCGGCTGCCGCTTCTCCTTCACGCTGCCGGTAGAGCCCGGGCATCGCGCCGACACCGCGCCCCCACCCGAAGCCGTGCCGCACGCGCCCGATCCCAACCCCACCGTCGCGTCCTGAATGAGCCTGATCCCGAAGAAAGGCACGGTCTACGTCGTCGACGACGACGAAGCCGTGCGCGACTCGCTGCAGTGGCTGCTCGAAGGCAAGGACTATCGCGTCAAGTGTTTCGAGTCCTCGGAATCCTTCCTGTCGCGCCTGGATCCGCGCGAAGTGGCCTGCCTGATCGCCGACATCCGCATGGACGGCATGGGCGGCCTGGAACTGCAGGACCGGCTGCTCGAGCGCAAGAGCCCGCTGCCGATCGTGTTCATCACCGGCCACGGCGACGTGCCGATGGCGGTGAGCACGATGAAGAAGGGCGCGATGGATTTCATCGAGAAGCCCTTCAAGGAAGAAGAACTGCTCGGCCTGGTCGAGCGCATGCTCGAGCAGGCCGGCGCCGCGTTCAGCCAGCACCAGGAGCAGGCCAGCCGCGATGCGCTGCTGAGCCGGCTGACCACGCGCGAGGCGCAGGTGCTCGAACGCATCGTGGCCGGGCGGCTGAACAAGCAGATCGCCGACGACCTGGGCATCAGCATCAAGACGGTGGAGGCGCACCGCGCCAACATCATGGAGAAGCTCAACGCCAACACCGTGGCCGACCTGCTGAAGATCGCGCTCGGCGCGCAAGGCAAGGCCTGAGAATCCGTGAAGCCGTCCGCCGCCGGACCCGCTGGCGCCAGCGCCCTGCCCCCGCCCCCATGACTGCCCGCATCCTCGACGGCAAGGCCCTGGCGGCCGATGTGCGCGCCGAAGTCGCGCAGCGCGTCGCCGCACTGCGCGCACGCGGCCTGCAGCCGGCGCTGGCGGTGATCCTGGTCGGCGACAACCCCGCTTCGCAGACCTACGTGCGCCACAAGGGCAGCGACTGCGAAAGCGTGGGCATGCGCTTCGTGCTCGACCGTTTCGCGGCCGACCTGCCGCAGGCGGCGCTGCTGGCGCGCATCGCGCAGCTGAACGCCGACCCGTCGATCCACGGCATCCTGGTGCAGTTGCCGTTGCCCAGGCACATCGACCCGAACCTCGTGATCGCCGCGATCTCGCCGTCCAAGGACGCCGACGGCTTCCACGTGCAAAGCGCCGGCGCGCTGATGGTCGGGCTGCCCGGCTTCAGGCCCTGCACGCCGTACGGCTGCATGCGATTGCTGCAGGCCGCGGGCATCGCCCCGCGCGGCCGGCACGCGGTGGTGGTGGGGCGCAGCAACATCGTCGGCAAGCCGATGGCGCTGATGCTGCTGCAGGCCGACGCCACTGTCACCGTGTGCCACAGCGCCACGCCCGACTTGGCCACCTTCACGCGCCAGGCCGACATCCTGGTGGCGGCGGTCGGGCGCCGGCGCACGATCACCGCCGACATGGTCAAGCCCGGCGCAGTGGTGATCGACGTGGGCATGAACCAGGACGAAGCCGGCAGGCTCTGCGGCGACACGGACTTCGCCGCGGTGCGCGAGGTGGCGGGCTGGATCACCCCGGTGCCCGGCGGGGTAGGCCCGATGACCCGCGCGATGCTGCTGGTCAACACGGTCGAGGCGGCCGAGCGCAGCGCGCGATGAGCGGCTTGGCGTGCGGCCGCGCCGCTGCGGCGCAACTTGTTCACGCACCGGCCCGGTCGGCCGTGGGCGCGCGGCGCGCACCGCGCTAAGGTTCGACGATGCGCCGTCCTCCCGCCGCTGACCCACGGCCTGCCATGCGCCGGCTGCCGCTGGCGATCCTGCTCGCCGCCGCCGGCACCGCCGCGCTGGCGCAATACAAGGTAGTCGGCCCCGACGGCAAGGTCACGTACACCGACCGGCCGCCGGCCGATGCCACGCTGCGGGTCACGCCGCTCGGCCCCGGCGGCGCCGCGGATGCCCCGGCAGCCAGCCCGCTGCCGCCCGAGCTGCAGAAGACCGCCCAGCGCTTCCCGGTCATGCTGTACGCGTCGCCCGAGTGCACACCCTGCGATGCCGGCCGGCAGCTGCTGAAACAGCGCGGCGTTCCCTACACGGAGCGCATCGTCGGCACCACGGCCGACGACGCCGCCGCGCTGGAGCGGGCGACCGGCGCGCGCACCGTGCCGGCCGTGACGATCGGCGCGCAGGCGCTGTCCGGCTTCGAGCCGGTGCAGTGGGGCAGCTATCTGGACGCGGCCGGCTATCCGCGCGAGTCGCGCCTGCCCAAGGGCTGGGCGGCACCGGCGGCAACGCCGCTGGTCGAGCGCAAGGCGGTCACGGCCGCAGCCCCGGCGGCACCGCCGGGCGCAGCATCGGCGCCCGGGCCGCAGAGCCAGCCGAAGCCGGCTTCGAGCATCCGCTTCTGATTCCCGGGCTGGCCCGGCCGCCGCGGCAAGGGCAGCGCCGGTACCGCCGCAGATTCAGCCGCGCTGCAACGTGCCGGGCTCGTCGGCAACCGCTGCGTCGCCATTGCCGCCGAGCTCTTCGCCGCCGGCCCCCAGCAATGCCTGCGCCTGGGTCTCGGGCAGCGCCTCGACCCCGCGCAGCGCACGGTTCATCTGGCGGGTGCGCGTGCCGGCCTTGCCCAGCGTCTCGACCACGCGCTCGGCCTGCGCGGTGGCGGTGCTCAGGTAGTCGCCGAAGCGGCCGAACTCGGTCTTGACCGCACCCAGCACCTCCCAGACCTCGGCGCTGCGCTTTTCCAGCGCCAGCGTGCGAAAGCCCATCTGCAGGCTGTTCAGCGTGGCCAGCAGCGTGGTCGGCCCGGCCAGCATCACCTTGAAGTCGCGCTGCAGCGCCTGCACCAGCCCGGGGCGGCGCAGCGCCTCGGCATACAAGCCCTCGGTGGGCAGGAACAGGATCGCGAAGTCGGTGGTGTGCGGCGGCGCCACGTACTTGTCGCGGATGCTGCGCGCCTCGGCCCGCAGCCGCGCCTCGATCGCGCGCGCCGCAGCCTCCATCGCCGCGGCGTCGGCGCGCTCGTGCGCGTCGAGCAGCCGCTCGTAGTCCTCGCGCGGAAACTTTGCGTCGATCGGCAGCCACAGCGGCGCGCCGCCCTCGGCGCGGCCGGGCAGGCGGATCGCGAACTCCACGCGCTCGGCGCTGCCCGGCACCGTCGCCACGTTGGCCGCGTATTGCTCGGGCGTGAACACCTGTTCGAGCAGCCCGGCCAGCTGCACCTCGCCGAAGATGCCGCGCGTCTTGACGTTGGTCAGCACCTTGTTGAGCGTGCCCACGTCGCGCGCCAGGTTGCGCATGTCGCCCAGGCCCTCGTGCACCTGCTGCAGCCGCTCCGCCACCTGGCGGAAGCTCTCGCCCAGCCGCTGCTCCAGCGTCGCGTGCAGCTTCTCGTCGACCGTCGCGCGCATCTGCTCGAGCTTGCGCTCGTTGCCTTCCTGCAGCGCCGCCAGCCGGCCCTCGACCGCGCTGCGCACGTCGGCGAGCCGGCGCTCGCTCGCCTCGGTCAGCGCGCGCAACTGCTCGCCCAGCGCATCGGCCAGCCGCTTCAGCGCCGCATCCTGCAGGTCGCGCGCGCGCAGGCCCTGTTCGGCCTGCGCCTGGGTCTGCGCCTGCAACGCACCGGCGAGCTGCTGCTGCAGCGCCGCCAGCTGGGTGCGGAAGGTGTCGATCTGTTCGTTCTGCGTACGCGTCGCGTCGCCCAGTTGCGCGAGCAACGCCTGCTGCTGCAGGTTCAGCGCGGCCGCCAGCTCCTGGCGCGTGGCGCGCGCACCGTCCTGCAGCTCATGGCGCAGTTCGCGGCCATGTTGCGCGGCGTCGTCCTGCAGCCGGCGCTGCAGCGCCTGCAGCGCGCGGTCGTCGGGCCGGCGCAGCGCCAGCCACAGCAGCAGACCGATCGCCAGCGCAAGCAGCGCGGGTACCATCCATTCGTTCATTCGGCGATTGTCTCAGCGCCCCCAGCGGCGCCTGGCCCCGGACTTCAGCCGCGGCAGACGATCGTCGCCTGGGCGACGTTGGCCGGCATGCCGCTGATCCACTGGCCGCCGGCGATCAGCCATCGACCCGCGGCATCGTCGTCGGCAGCGGCAGTGCCCGCGACCGCGCCGCGCAGCACGGTGTAGCCGCCGGCGCACAGCCGCTCGGCCTGCGCATGCAGCGCCGCGGGCGAATCGGCCCGCAACTCGAAAGCCGGCGGGCCCGAGCCGTTGGCCAGGCTGCGCACCTGCGGCCCGCCGCACGCGGCCAACAACAAGGACGCGGCCAGCAGCAGGCACGCAGGCGCAAGCTCGGACATGCGGCCATTCTCGGCGGGGCTGCCCAGGCTCCAAGCGCGCAGCAGCGGCGCCTTCACCGTCCAGATCAACCTGCCGGCCCGCCCGATGGCCAGGCCGGAAGCGCCGGCTCCCGGGCTGCCGCCGGTTGCGGGGCCGATCCGGGCGCCGCGCGGCCCTGGGCGCCGTCAGCTGTCGCCGAAATTCGGCTCGCGCTTGGCGATGAAGGCGTCCACCGCCTCGGCGTGCGCGGGCGACTTGTGCGCCAGCACCTGCAGCGCGGCCGACAGCTCCAGCAGCGACGGCAGCGACTGCTGCTGGCCTTCGCGGATCAGCCGCTTGGAGCAGCGCAGGATCTGCCCCGGGTTGCGCGCGATGCGCGCTGCCAGCGCGCGCGCCTCGGCCATCAGCGCCTCGGGCGCCACCACGCGCGACACCAGCCCGCAGCGCAGCGCTTCGTCGGCCGGCACCGGGTCGCCGGTGAAGCTCATCTCCATCGCCTTGGCCAGGCCCACCGCGCGCGGCAGCAGCCAGGCGCCGCCGTCGCCCGGGATCAGGCCGACGCGGATGAAGCTCTCGGCGAAGCTGGCCTTCGTCGAGGCGATGCGCAGGTCGCACATGCAGGCCAGGTCGCAGCCGGCACCGACCGCCGGGCCGTTGACCGCGGCGATGCTCGGCACCTCGAGCCGCTGCATCGCCAGCGGCAGCCGCTGGATGCCGGTGCGGTACCAGTGCGCGATCTGCGCCGGGCTCGTCTCGTCGGTGGTGAAGCGCTTCATGTCGCGCACGTTGCCGCCCGACGAGAAGGCGCTGCCGGCGCCGGTGAGGATCACGACGCGCACCGACGCGTCGGCGTTGATGCGCTCGATCGCCGCCAGGAACTCGTCGACCGCGGTGTTGCCGGTCAGCGCGTTGCGCACCTCGGGCGCGTTCATCGTCAGCGTGACGACGGCGCCGTCGCGCTCGAACTTCAGGAAGTCGCTCATCGATCGGACCCCGCTTCGAAACCGCGGCACAGCGCGCGCGTCTGCTCGGCCGCCGGCACTGCCCGGCAACCGCTGTTGTTCTGCCCCGACCACAGCGGCGAGAAGTCGCCGCTGGCGCGCGCTTCGGCGGCGGCGCGCAGCGGCCCCCACGCGGCGGCGGCGCGCGGAAAGGCCGGATGCGGCGCCGCGCGCAGC
>Ga0209310_1002119_pt1 | contig 13203 bp, 12 predicted proteins | sample AD_UKC030_MetaG_FD_184415 | JGI IMG/M metagenome (GOLD analysis project Ga0209310, IMG submission 184415) | Active sludge microbial communities of municipal wastewater-treating anaerobic digesters from USA - AD_UKC030_MetaG (SPAdes) (version 2) | ecosystem: Engineered > Bioreactor > Anaerobic >... | reverse complement strand
AGGCGCGGTTGGTCGCCAAGTGGAACACGACGGTGCTGATCCGCGGCGAAACCGGCACCGGCAAGGAGTTGATCGCCAACGCCATCCACTACAACTCGCCGCGCGCCCGTAACGCGATGGTGCGCCTCAACTGCGCCGCGCTGCCCGAGAATCTGCTCGAATCCGAACTTTTCGGCCACGAACGCGGTGCCTTCACCGGCGCCGTCGAATCGCGCAAGGGGCGCTTCGAGCAGGCGCACGGCGGTACGCTGTTTCTCGACGAAATCGGCGAAGTCTCGGCCCCCTTCCAGGCCAAGCTGCTGCGCATTTTGCAGGAAGGCGAGTTCGAACGCGTCGGTGGCAGCAAGACAATCAAGGTCGACGTGCGGATCATCGCCGCCACGCACCGTGATCTGGAAACCGCCGTCGACATGGGCGACTTCCGCGAAGATTTGTTCTACCGGCTCAACGTCATGCCGATCTTCCTGCCGCCGCTGCGCGAGCGCATCGAGGACATCCCGGAAATCGCCCGCCACCTGCTGACCAAGATCGGCAACGACCAGAAACGCAAGCTGAGCCTGACCGACATGGCACAGCGCCGGCTGGCCAACCACGAATGGCCGGGCAACGTGCGCGAACTGGAAAACTGCCTGGAGCGCGCCGCCGTGCTGTCCGAAGACGGCAAGATCGATGTCGACCTGATCCGCTTCCCCAGCAGCCGCGAACGCACGCCGCCGCGCCCGCAGCGCGGCATGGCGGCACCTGTTGCGGTCAACCCCGTTTCAGGGGCAAATTCCGAAGTCGTCGACATCGACGACCCCAACCTCTCGGAAAAGGAGCGCGTCATCGCCGCGCTGGAACAAGCCGGCTGGGTGCAAGCCAAAGCCGCCCGCATCCTCGGTATGACCCCACGCCAGATCGCCTACCGCATCCAGACGCTGAACATCGAGGTCAAGCAGTTTTAGGCGGAGCGACCGGCTGCCTTGGCTTAATCGAATAGCGGAATTGGCATCAGATCCGCACGTTTATACAGCGGATGTCCCGGCCGTCCACTTTTGAGCCGCTTGAGGCAATGTGGTTTATTCAAAAGACCAAGAACTGCCTTATCGCGGTCTTTGTAGGCTCCAGTGTTGCCCCATGCGCAAACAACCAAGGCAACTTCCGATTGAAGCTTTTTCAACCACGCATCGTTTTCAGAGCCAACGGGATCGGCTACTTGGTAGAGCGCAGCCTGATCTGTTGAACAGTGTGCAAATAGATTCCCAATCACCAATCCACCGTAGCCCCAACGTTTCGCATAATTTATGCAAACGCGAGACGTATTGTCGTCAGTTTCTTCATCTGCCAAAGAAGGGTTTAGGCACAAAAACATCACAAGCGGCTTCGACTCATCCCACACTCGGCACAATTCATATCGGTATTGCTTGCAGGCCGAGAACGTGGCGGATGTTTTCATGTGTTCCAACGAGTGAGCCATTACGCGTTCTCCTAATTTGTATAAATCTCAAAACGTCTAACCCCAGCTCGCCTGATTATCCCAAAGGGAATTTTTCGATTTCCTATCGAAATCCCGGCTGGAGCCTACGTCGTCAAGCCTGATTCGCAATGTCGCACCAAGCGGGCCTGATTGACCTTCCGAGTGTTCTGGCATCTGCTTGTCCACGCCGATGGTATACAAAATGCCTGGCGCTTAAAATGACCTAGAGCCTGTGGAAGAATCGGCGGCTACATTGCCGCCGGATTCAACATCCGGGGAGTTTCACATGAGCATCCAAAGAGTAGAAAATCATCTCGCAGTCTTCGAGCGCGATGCCGGTCTTTGCCGATACTGCGACGAAGACCTACTGTGGTCATACTCAATTTTTGAGTCCACCAAGTTTGATCGCATTCCCGCAACTGCGAATGGTCGGGTAACGTGCTGCGAAGCCTGTTACCGACTGCTGGAGGAATGCACGCTTTCGTCGTTGGATGAGCGCAGGGCGTATGTGCGACAGCAAGCCAAAATTGGAATCGAACGATACCGCGCGACCGCAGAAAAGATCAGGCCAACAGGCAAAGGGAGCGGCACTGTTGCACGCCTGGTTCAGGCGGGGTTGCTTCAGAATGGCGAAACACTCTTTCTGGCACACCTGTTACCCAGCTTTCTTCGGCATCCGCCAGAAGACCTAGCCTTTCAAGCAATCGTAGACTGCGAGTCTGGACGGGGGCGTGAGTTGATCTACATGCTTGACGGTAGCCCTTATTGTCTCGGCGTCCTGACCTTTGACATCTTTCAACGAGGACACGTCAACGCACCCTATCGCAAGACCCGATTCAGTTGGAGCGTTTGCCCAAACGACCATTGGGCCACGCAGGAAAATGCCAGCCTGACGGAGCTACAAGTCAGACTGGACTGGGATGATTTGCCGGGTGGTCAAGAGTGAGCACATCCAGCAGATGGCTGCTAACGTAATGCCCATGTCAGAAGATCGGCGCTGGTACTTCAACACAAAGCAAGAAGAGTTGAGAGGATGAATTAAATGAGCACACATCAAGTAGTTACCAAGGACTACCCTGAGAACCTGGCCGACGGCATCATGATCTGTGGAATCAATTTTGGCTATTCTGCGGAAGAAGAAGCTCGCGAGAGCGCGGGAGTGACAAGCGAGCGCGAACCCTGTTCGTTTTTCTCGGACAAGGCAGTCAATAATTTCCGTTTCCGCAATCGGGTTCTGACCTGGCTCTCGGGTTGGGGGTTTTCATTCGCGACGGTGAGCGGTGAAGAAGGGGCATTCGAACGCTCTTTTTTCCAGACGAACTGGCTCGATACACAGACCCGTAGCATCACCAGCGACCAACTTATCAATGTGGAAACGCTGGTTCAGGAATCGAATAGCTTTCTCGAGTTAGTTCAGGAGAGGAAGCCATCGGTCATCATTTTTGTTGGTGCCGATTTGATCGAGGCCTTCAACGATATTCGCATTCGCGAGCGCGTCGTTTCGATACTTGGCAACAGGTCTGGGAACGCCAAGATATATCAAGCTGACCTGCCTGGGTATGTTGGAAAGCGGTTCAAGTTGCTGGCGCAGCGATTCGGGGAAACTCAAATTATCGGCCTGCCCCACCCGCAAGCGCATGGCCTTACGGCCGAGTACATGGCTGGGCTAAAGCCTCCGATTCATGTCATACAAGCGATCATTGAAAAACATGTGCGCTGACCAGCAATTGATCTCTTCGTGCCGGACGGAAGAGGATGATCTCACTTGGGATAAAGACCCCTTGTATGAGGAAGCAAAAGCAGCGTTGCCGGAAGGCGAAGCGTTTCCGGTGAGTTTCTTGCAACGGCGTTTTCGGCTTGGTTACGCCCGGGCTTGCAGGCTTTATCGGGCGCTACTAACAAGTCAGTGAATCGTTCTGGCACCACTTCTTCTGGCAAGAGGAAGTGGCAACGCTGGCGGGCTGAAATAGCAGGTGGCGCGAAAAACCGGGAGGAAGGCCACTAGAACTGCGTCATCGCCGCGCTGGAACAAGCCGGCTGGGTGCAAGCCAAAGCCGCCCGCATCCTCGGCATGACCCCACGCCAGATCGCCTACCGCATCCAGACGCTGAACATCGAGGTCAAGCAGTTCTAAGTTGGCCTGGACTATTGATCCGGCTCAATGAAATATGAAGTAACCGTCATACCGGCGAATGCCGGTATCCAGTGCTGGCGTGGCTTGAGCCTCTGGGCCCCGGCCTGCGCCGGGGCGACGGGTTTATACTTCATCGGGCCGGATCAATAATCCAATGGATTAGAAGCATTCCTGCCGAAACGCCCGAGAAGCTGCTGGCTGGCGATGAGCGCCGCGACGTGCTGAATTAACTGGCGATGCATCCGAAATTCGGCGATTTGATGGAAGACAGCGGAGGCGTGCGAAGAATCCGCTATTTCACGATAAAGCCATGCCGCTCTACCGTCTGACCCCGTTCGCCAAGAACGAGCGGGCAAATCTCGGCAAGGCGGAAAGAACCAGGCAAGGCAGTAAGCGGGGGTACTCGCCATTTCCCGTTTTGCCTCATTTCAGTTTTTCATTTTTGCCTGTTTTTAGCGGTCGACCGCAACTAACAGGCAATTTACCCAAGACCCACGCCCTTCCCCACAAGCTCGACAAAACACCGGGTGGCCGCGGCTGTCGTGCCCGTCGCATACAGCGCGAGTAGCCGAGCGAGCGGCAGCGGGGGGAGTGTTTGCTTGTCGTAATGTTCAACAGTGACCAGGCCATCGCCCAGCAAGCTGCGCGGCAGTACGGTCAAGCCGAGGCCGTGGCGGACGGCGTGGCGCAACCCGGTCGTGCTGGCACCGCAATATTGCAGAACGCCATGGAGGCCGGCCCGGGCGAGTGCTCCACTGGCGGCAAGACGAAAAACGCAGTTTTCGCCGAAGAGCGCAAGCGGTAAGGCGCCTTCCACATTGCAGGGCAAGGTATCGCGGTAAGCCTCGCCGACCATCCAGCACAGCGGCTCGCTATGAAGCACTTCGCTGCCATCCGGCAATTCGTCGCCGCAGTGTTTGACAATGGCCGCATCGAGCGCCCCCTCCGTCAGCGCCCGCCGCAACGCCGCCGAGGTGTCGGCTTGGACGAACAGTTGCAGGCGCGGGTAAAGCGCACGAAAACCCGGCATCACGGCAGGAAAAACACTTTCCATCAACTCTTCCGGCAGGCCGATACGCAGACTGCCGACAGCGGTGTTTTGCGCCAGCGCTGCGCACGCTTCGTCGTTGAGACGCAGCATCTGCCGGGCATATGCGAGCAAGGCAGCACCTTCGGCCGTCGGCCCGTCAACTCGCCCCTGCACACGGTGCAGCAAGGTTTGCCCAAGGCTTTGTTCGAGACGCTTTATCTGGAGGCTGACCGCGGATTGCGTGCGTCCGAGCTGCGCGGCGGCACTGGAAAATCCGCCGCTATCGGCAATTGCCGCCAAAGCACGTAGCGCATCGAGTTCAAGATTTCGGGCATTCATAATTTAAATTACAAATTATTAATCGCAATTAATCAATTTATTTAATTTAACTCTAGCGCTTACAGTACTCGGGTCGCAAGCTTTTATTCCCGGAGACCGCCATGCCCCACCACCCCCCAGGCCTCGGCGTGGCTGAACAACAACGCACACTCGCCAGTTCCACGCCACAACGGCTAACTGCCATCGCGTTCGTCCTGCTCTATGGCGCCGGTTTTGTCGGCGCCCGGCTTGGCCTGCCACACGCCGAACCTTTCACCTTTCTCACCTTGCGCTTTGCGCTGGCAGCACTGATTCTGGCCGGGCTGGCGCGGGCATTTTCCGCCCCTTGGCCACGTCGACCGCAGGAGTGGGGGCACATTGCCGCTGCCGGACTGCTGACCGTTGGCGTCTTTTCGGCCGGCGTGTTTTACAGCATTGCCGGTGGACTACCGCCCGCCGCCTCGGCGCTGATCATCGCCCTGCAACCGATCCTGATCGCCCTCGCCGCCCCGGCATTGCTCGGCGAACAGTTGCGGCCGCACCAGTGGCTGGGGCTCCTGCTCGGCTTGGGTGGCGTGTTTCTAGTGCTCCAACAGGGCTTCGATGGCCGTGCAGTGAGCCTCCTGCCCGTGTTGTTCTCGGTCGTTGGCCTGATCGGCCTCGCCACCGGAAATCTCTACCAGAAGGCGCGCTGCTCAGCGATGCACCCGTTTTCCGGCGGCGCTATCCAGTGCGCGCTCTGCGCGCTGGTCTGCGGCCTTGGAATGCTGTTGTTCGAACGTGGTGATATCGCCTGGACCGGCGAATTTGTCATCGCCCTGCTATGGATGGCGGTGGTAGTGTCGGTCGGCGCCGTCAGCCTGCTTGTGGTGCTGATCCGCCATGGCGAAGTCAGTCGCGTTGCCGGATTATTTTATCTCGTGCCGGTATCGGCAGCTTTAGCCGCTTGGCTCCTCTTTGACCAGCGCATTGCTCCAGCGCAGTGGCTGGGTATCGCCATCGCGGGCTGGGGCGTGACGCTCGCCACACGTAGGAGTTGAAACGGCATTGAGGATACGCACGACCGAAACGCAAGACAGTTCAGCGTTTCAGGTTGCCCACCAGCGTGCGCGTCCGCGTTCCACATTCTTCGGCGATCGCGAGAACCTGATTATAGAAACCCGTTCCGCCGAGAGTATCCCAGTAGTCTCTGCCAATCAGCACAACTGCATCATGGTTAAAGTCAAATATTCCCTTGGGTGGCGACCAGGCATAGTCCTCCCGATTTTCGCCATAAGGGTTGTAATACAGCCCGTAGTAGACCTTGCACTCCGGGTCGTTAAGCTGCAGTTTCAACAGGTCGCGCTTGGCCTCGGCAGATTGATCGATGTTCGGCTTGACCGTCTTGATGCTCATGTAGTTATTGACGCCGTCTTTGACCCACCAGAGGTCAGAGATGACTCGAACGCTGTGCTGAACGCCTTCGCTACCACCGGCCCTAACCGCAGCAATATCTGCGGGCCACGAAGGCGAGCGCCCGAGACGCCTGCCGCGCAGGTCGCCAATGTGGTTTTCGATGGCTGCCAATTGCCCCTCGGTCAGGCGTGCAATTGTTTCCTTCTGGTTCTCCGCTTCGGTTGCGCCACCGGCAAGCGCGGCTACCTTGGAAATTTGCTCAATGACGCGTTGCCCAAACGAGGTAGAAAACGAACGCTCGAACCTGCTCCAGAATAATGCTTCCTGTGAGAGCAATGCAGCGTGGAATGGGCGATGCGTTTCCTCATTGTCGAGGCGTCGAATTGTTCCGCCTATGCACGCCTCAAACTCTGACGCAATAATTCTTCTATATTTCTCTTCCACTTCGCTTCCTTCGCGTTAAGCGCAGAAGGTAGCACAGCAGCTGATTTCATCAAGCCGCTGAAGGCAGCCGCCGTTATGCGGCCTCGGTGGAAAAAAGGGCCATCTGCAGATGGTCGGCCTTGTCCCTTGGCCTGCGCGGAGCACTAGCCCCGGATTTCGCTTTTTGCCGCTCTTCCGGCACACCGTCAAGACCCATTGCAACACGCGTTCTGGCCTCCCACGATACTTCATCGGTGCCCTTGTAGCGGCTGAACGGGAAGCCGGCCGGCGGCCTCTCGTCCTTGCCGGCCATGTGAGCCAGTATTGCGCGTCCGACTGCCTCGCCCAGGCCCACCGGTACGGCGTTGCCTATCTGCTTGTAGCGGTCGGTCAGCGAGCCGCAAACAATCCAGTCATCAGGGAATTGCTGGATTCGGGCGTATTCCTGCACGGACAGGGGCCTGTCTTCGACGGGGTGACAGATGTCGGTCGCCGGCATGGTCGGCGACGTAACGAGCGTGCATGAAGGCTTGTCCCAGTCGAGTCGGCGCAGGAAACCTGTCTTGCCTCCGCCGGCGTCAAGTGAACCGCCGAGAGCCTCGCGGTGGAGATCTTTGGGAAGGTGCTTCCAATACTGTCCTGATCCGAGCATTCGATAGAAGCGCAGTCGATCCTCAGGAAATTCTTCGTGGTCACCGGCCTTGGGATCAACCCCTTCAAGTGCCTCGCGCAGCGTCCTCCATTTCGGGAGTCCGAAGGAACCGTCCTGAGAGTGCGTAGGGACAAGGTGCGGCAGTTTCTCGCCATCCCGGGAGCAGAGCATGATGACGCGCTCACGGGACTGTGGGACACCGAAATTCGCGGCGTTATACAGATTGAACGAAACGCCGTATCCACCGGCCCGGAGCAGTCCCAGAACGTGCATGAGCGCGCCGCCAGGGCGCTCCTCGGGTTCTGGCTTCCAGTCACCCACACGCGCCGCGTGCGGTGTGTGTGCCATTGGTGCTGAGAGCAGGCCCCGCACATTTTCGATGACGGCGAAGCGGGGACGCATCTCGAGAATGAGATCGACGTAGCGCAGGAACGCATTTCCGCGTTCGTCGTGGAAGCCCCGTCGTGCCCCTGCGGTCGAGAAAGCCTGACAGGGCGGGCCGCCCACCATGACGTCGATCTCGTCATCCTGGCCCAGTCCTGCAGCCAGGCGAATTTGCGCTGAGTCATACTTCCAGATATCTCCGAGCAGCGCGATGTCTGGTCGATTCGCGATGATCGTGCGCCTGCACGTCTTGTCGAATTCGCAGGCGAGAAGCAAATGAATTCCGGCCTTCTCCAAGCCTTGATCCAGCCCCATGGCGCCGGAAAAAAAAGACAGCGCTTTGAGTTTTGGAAGATTGCCCGGCTGGCGCGACCGATCCTCGGGTGGCTTGGTGGCGCCTTCATTCTGGTAGGTCTTGATAGCAGACTCAGTGGTGAGCCACTGTTTGCCAAATTGTCGGCCCTCGATTGCGCCGGCACGCAGGAGTGTTCTCACCCGCTGTTCGGAAACACCGATCATGTCAGCAGCCTGCTTCGCTGTTAGCGCATCCGGTAATGTTTTCATTTCGATCTCGAAACCAAATATATACCCGGAAACTTTAACACATCGAACTTTGAAAACAGTGGCTCACCGCGCCATGGATTGCGCATGGATGGCGCGCATCCAATCAACAAAGACGCTGACGCGCAACGACGTGTAATGGCGCGCCGGCAACACGGCCGCCATCGGCAATGGCGGAGGCGTGGCGGCGGACAGCACTTCGACCAGTTCGCCGCGCGCGACGTGCCCGGCCGCATCGTAAGCCGGGATCTGGATCAGACCGAGCCCGGCAACGCAGGCGGCAATGTAGCTCTCCGCGCAATTGACCGTCACCCGGCCGGGCATGAGCAGCGCCTGCCGCTTGCCATCGACCTGATACTCCCATTCGAGCACCCCGCCGCTGCCGGGGGAAGCATAGTTCACCGCCAGATGCCCGGCGAGATCGTCAACCGTCAGCGGCGTCCCGTATTGCGCGAGATAGGCCGGACTGGCGAAATTCCCCTGGCGCAGCATGCCTATCGGCCGGCTCACGAGCTGCGATTCGCGCACCTGCCCGACGCGGATCGCACAATCGATGCTCTCGCCGACCAGATCGACCGAACGATCGGTAACGCTGATATCGATCTCGATTTCCGGGTAGGTTGCCAGGAAATCCGGCAGCGCCGGCACGATCAGCAGACGGGCGATGCGCCCCGGCAGGCTGACGCGGAGCAGGCCACGCGGCTGCTTCTCGCCGGAGCGGAAACGCTGCTCGGTTTCCGCGATGTCGGCCAGCAGCCGCTGACACCACGCCAGATAATCCGAACCATCGGCGGTGAGCTGCATCTTGCGCGTGGTGCGGTGGATCAGGCGCGTCCGCATCCGGCTTTCCAACGCCTGCACGGCGGCGGAAACCGTCGACCGGGGCAATTGCAGAAGGTCGGCCGCGCGCGTGAAACTGCCGGCTTCGGCGACCCGGACGAAGATTTCGAGGGTTTGCAGACGATCCATGCGCCGGCCTTGATTGTTCGTTGAATCTGGCGAGTCTATTCGGTTGACAGCGGTTTATCCATCACTGCAGTTCAACCATACTGATCGCTCGCGCTTTGCCGCCTTCCCGGCACCGCCGGAGCCCCCGTTCCCAACCCCACAGGAGACCCATTCATGGCCGACCATTCTCTCACCGGCAAGATCGCCCTCATCGCCGGGGGCGCCAAGAACCTTGGCGGGCTGATCGCCCGCGACCTTGCCGCGCACGGCATCGGCGGCATCGCCATCCATTACAACAGCGACGCCACGCGCAGCGCCGCCGACGAAACCCTGGCCGCACTCCGGGCGCTCGGCGTCGAAGCCATCGCCCTGCAGGCCGACCTGACCGGCGCCGCCGCCATCGACCGGCTGTTCGCGGACACCGTGGCGAAATTCGGCCGCCTCGACATCGCCATCAACACGGTCGGCAAGGTGCTGAAGAAGCCCATTGTCGACATCAGCGAAGCGGAATACGACGAGATGTTCGCGGTCAACGCCAAGAGCGCCTTCTTTTTCCTGCAAGCGGCCGGCAAGCATGTCGCCGACCACGGCAAGGTATGCACCCTGGTAACGTCGCTGCTGGGCGCCTTCACGCCCTTCTATGCCAGCTATGCCGGGGCCAAGGCACCGGTGGAGCACTTCACCCGTGCTGCCTCGAAGGAATTCGGCAGCCGCGGCATCTCGGTCACTGCCGTCGGTCCGGGGCCGATGGATACTCCCTTCTTCTATGGCCAGGAGGGCGCCGATGCCGTGGCCTATCACAAGACGGCGGCGGCGCTCTCGCCTTTCAGCAAGACCGGCCTCACCGACATCGAGGACATCGTGCCGCTGATCCGCTTCCTGGTTTCCGATGGCTGGTGGATCACCGGGCAGACGATCCTGGCCAACGGCGGCTACACCACCAAGTAGGGGAGCGGCGATGCGGACGTCGATCATCATTCTGGGCGGATTTGCGCTGTGGGGCCTTTGCCTCGGCGGCGCCAGGTTGCTGCTCAAACCCGGCGCCGCAACGTCGATGGCGGCTACCGCTGTATTTCTCGTGCTCTGGTTGCTTGCCGCCGCCACCAACATGTGGTTCGGGGTTGCCCAGGCGGGTTATTCCTTGCGCGAGGAACTACCCGTTTTCCTGCTGATTTTCCTGATACCTTCCCTATTCGCGCTATTCGTGAAATGGCGGTTTCTGTGAAGGCGGAGGGAAACAAAATGGGCAAGAACCGGCTTGAAGCATTCAGCGATGGCGTCATCGCAATCATCATCACCATCATGGTGCTGGAACTGAAAGTGCCTCACGGTGAAGACATCGCTGCCTTGGCGTCGCTCTTCCCGATATTCCTGAGCTATGTCCTCAGCTTCATTTACCTGGGCATCTACTGGAACAACCACCACCACATGGTCAACACCGTGCACACGGTCACAGGGCCGATGCTGTGGGCCAACCTGCATTTATTGTTCTGGTTGTCGCTGATTCCCTTCACCACGGGATGGATGGGCGAAAATCATTTCGCTGCGGCACCTTCGGCGCTCTATGGCGTGGTGCTGCTGATGTCGGCAATCGCCTACTGGATACTCCAGCAAGTCATCATCGGCGTGCAAGGCACCGCTTCGCTGCTCGGGAAAGCGGTGGGCAGCGACTGGAAGGGCAAGATGTCGCCGGTACTCTACGCCGTGGCCATTCCGCTGGCCTTCCGGTCGTCATGGCTTTCCCTCGGAATCTACGTCCTGGTAGCCGGCATCTGGCTGATCCCGGATCGCCGCGTCGAAAAGGCACTGCTGGAAAAACCCTGAATCGCGGCGACGCGGGTGCGCCGTCCGCTTCACTCATCAAACGCATGAATGAAATCCCGCAGCCGCGGGTAAATCTGCCGTTCCCAGCGCTTGCCGTTGAAAACGCCATAATGGCCGACGGTCGCCTGCAGGTGGTGCTGCTTGCGGTAGGGGGCGAGCTTGGCGCACAGGTCGTGGGCGGCCAGGGTCTGGCCGATCGAGCAGATGTCGTCGCGCTCGCCTTCGACGGTGAATAGTGCGGTGCGCCGGATCAGCTCGGGCCGCACCAGGCGGCCCCGGTATTCGAGCTTGCCCTGCGGCAGGTGGTATTCCTGGAAGACCTTGCGCACCGTCTGCAAGTAGAACTCGGCGGGCAGGTCCATCATCGCCAGGTATTCGTCATAGAACTCCTTGATGCCGATGGCGCGGTCGGTTTCGCCGGCCGCGTAGTGCGCGTACATCTTGCGGAAGGACTCCTTGTGGCGGTCGAGATTCATGCTCATGAACGCCGAAATCTGCAGGAAGCCCGGGTAGACCTTGCGCAGGGCGCCCTTGTAGCGCAGCGGCACGGTGCCGATCAGGTTGCGCTCGAACCATTCGATGGGCTTCTCGGTGGCCAGGCGGTTGACCTCGGTCGGGTTGATCCGGCAATCGATGGGCCCGGCCATCAGCGTCATGCTGCGCGGCTGGTGCGGGTGATTCTCCTCGGCCATGATGGAAACCGCGGCCAGGGTCGGCACCGTCGGCTGGCAGACGGCGACCAGGTGGGTATGCGGGCCGAGGTGGTCGACGAAGCCGATGATCTGGTCGATGAAGGCATCGAGGTCGAACTGGCCGGCGACCAGCGGGATGTCGCGCACGTTGTGCCAGTCGGTCACATAGACATCGTGATCGCGCAGCAGGGTCTGCACCGTGCCGCGCAGCAGCGTCGCGAAGTGGCCCGAGGCCGGTGCCACCAGCAGCACCTTGGGCTCGCCTTCGGGTGCCCCGTCCTTGCGGAAACGCTGCAGGGTGCAGAACGGCGTCGCGAACACCGCCTCCTCGCTCACCGAAACGGTGCCATTTTCGGTTTCCACCTTGTCGATGCTGAACGGCGGCCGCGCGTGGGTCAGCCCGGCCAGCGCCAGCACCTCGCAGGCCCCGGCGGCCTTGCGCAGCATCTGGCTCTCGGGGAACCAGAACAGGCTGTGATGCAGCCACGGCGCCAGATGCCGGGCCACCGAGCGCATCGGCGTCGAAAGGTCGGCCAGGGTCTGGTAGGCCTGGTAATGCAGGGCGGGGCTGAAGGCGGTCATGGTCATTTTCTCTGGCGGGTGAGCGACGGTCGACATAAGCAATACGCATGCCGCCGCCTGCGCGTCGATTGGCATGTGGTTTGCTAAGAAACAGGCATGCAGCGCTCGATCGCAGCGCCTCATCCCTTTCGTGGAGACTGAATCCGATGCCCGTCGCAACCCTTACCCTGAGCAGCAAGAACTACTCGTCCTGGTCGCTGCGCGGCTGGCTGATGGCCCGCTTCGCCGGACTCGATTTCGCCGAGGAAATGGTCGAACAGGACGATGCCAGTGCCCGTGCCGAACTGCTCCTGCTCGCCCCCTCGGTGCGTGTGCCGCGCCTGACGCACGGCGACATTTCGGTATGGGACACCCTGGCCATCGGCGAATATCTCAACGAAATCAAGCCCAAGGCCGGCCTGCTGCCGGCTGATGCCGCGGCGCGTGCCCACTGCCGCTCGGTGTGCGGCGAGATGCATTCCGGCTTCGGCGCGCTGCGCTCGGCGCTGCCGATGAACCTCAAGGCGCGCTTCCCCAATTTCACCGTCTGGTCGCGCGCCAAGGGCGATATCGAGCGCGTCATGGAGATCTGGGACGACTGCCTGCAACGCTACGGTGGCCCCTTCCTTTTCGGCAAGACGCCGACCCTCGCCGACGCCATGTACGCGCCGGTCGCCACCCGCTTCGTGACCTATGACGTCGCCCTCGACGACGCCTGCGCCGGCTATTGCCAGACCATCATGGCGCTGCCGGTGATGCAGGAATGGATAGACGCCGCCAAGGGTGAACCGGACGACATCGAGGAACTGGAAATGGAATTCTGAG
>Ga0209310_1002117_pt1 | contig 13209 bp, 16 predicted proteins | sample AD_UKC030_MetaG_FD_184415 | JGI IMG/M metagenome (GOLD analysis project Ga0209310, IMG submission 184415) | Active sludge microbial communities of municipal wastewater-treating anaerobic digesters from USA - AD_UKC030_MetaG (SPAdes) (version 2) | ecosystem: Engineered > Bioreactor > Anaerobic >... | reverse complement strand
GAAGATACATAATCGGCGACATATTCAATATCGCAATCCATCCGCCCCCATTGGTTCGACTTGACGTTATAGACAACGCATTTATCGAGTTGCGCCCCTGTGGAATTATTCGATACAAACCACCAGTAAATCCGCTGATTTATATAATCGAATGTCCCGCATGTCTTATAGAGATAAGTCTGATTGACGTTGTTGAAGAACCAGTTACGACACGGCGAATTCAGAGGCTCAGGCCGTGAGCCATCAAAGACGTAAAAATCATCTGGCCCAATGAAGTAATGAGCAGTTCCTGTCTTTATAACCGCCTCATTGCATGGCGCCCCAATATCCCCAGGCACCCGGCGAATATTCCAGATCAACGGCGCCCCGACATACTCCGCCACATACATCGCCTTGGCTTTGTACATGACCATGATATCGCCCAACCGCTTCCCGGCGGTGATTGGCCCTGGCGAATCAAGCAACTGGCCCGATGTGCATTGCGTTGAAACGGCAGGCGTCCAATCGGTATAGGAACCTAATGCAGAACATGCCCACCGCGTCACGTCATCGCCAAAGCCCATGCCGTTAATATCGCAGACAAAGACCTGATTGTTGATTGTCTCAACGATTGCCGCCTTGGGTGCTGACCCGGAGCAATCAAGGAATGTTGCGCCGCCGTCGATATATTGCAGCGTTGCCCCCTTGGCGGCAGCAATCGAGATATTGCCGAACTGTGCGAATCTCCAACGGTCGTCAGGCCCGAGCGTGTAGTTTCCTGATTTCGACTTGTCAGACCACGAACCACCCGACTGCTCATAGATCTTCGTGTCAGACCCGCAGAACACCCGCGCCGAACTATCCAGCTTTCGAGTAACCGCAAATCCGCGTGCTGCGCCAGAGATAGCGCCTAGCCCGCAATCAATCGGCGTAGGAGCAGCAACGAACATCCCGATAGATGGAATGATGTTTTTGCAGTCCGTGAAAATGCCCGGCGTTTCCGGTGGCACATCGGGCGCGAATCCAACGAACTGAATCATGCCGCCACCACATACAAAGGACCGGCTAGAGCCACCTTGTTTTTCTGGTTCGCCGTCGCCAAGAATGTATCAAGTGATCCTTGAGCAATCTGCGCCTTTGGCGTGTCCCTGACATACGAGAATGCGAACTTTAGCGCCCCTTCAAGATAGGCGGTGTAATAGTTGTCCAGAATGGTATTGGTTGCCGTAGTCGCCAATGGGTCAGGCATCGCGTAATAGACAAGCTTCAGATCATTGCTTACACCAGTCGGCAGGCGAATCTCATTGCCAACGATGGTGAAATATCCACTAGACGACGGTTTCCATCGTTCAGGCGGGAAATAATAGAGCGTGTCTCGAGTAGAGTTATCCAACTTGATATATCGCGCATCAAGGAAGTTGGCAGGAAGCGCAGCGGCAAGACTGGTCACAGTCAATGTCGCCTCAGTTTCCATTTCTCGCACCCGCAACGGCGTTACATGCGCCCGGAAAATTTCTTCCTCTGCCAGCGCGATGAAAGATGGAATCACCGAGGTAAGGTCACTGCGCCTAGCCCACGTCGCAATATCATCCTGCAATGTCGTATAAGTTGCCATCAGAGAGAACCTTTAATAATTAAATGTGCGCCCATTTTTTTGACTTTCCGATGTTGATTACATATCCGCAAGTTATTTTAAATTCCCTAGATAGATTCATTGGCCCTTCGCCAGATAAATACCTTTTGCGAATTTCACCGGCCTGCTCTTTAGTTAATCTTTGGTGCGAATGACGACCTTTTTTAGACGCGTCAATTTGATTTGTCGAGTTGTTTCCCTCTGACAAATGATACGGGCTTACACATGACGTGTTATCGCATGAGTGCATGATGCAAATATCTTTGCTAAGTGTTTTCCCGCTATACACTTCATAAGAAACCCTGTGCGCCCTCCGGAGCTTTCCGGAGACTTGAACTAATCCATATCCGTTTTTGTCGTAAGCGCCAACCCAATTCCAACATCCCGTGTTTGCCTCTGGAACTGACTTCTGCTCAATACTTGATTTAATAGATTGTCCAACATTTGCTTTTGAAGGAAAAACAAAGAATTTATTTTTCATTTAAATAACCTTTTGGCTCAACGATAACCCAAAAACCATTGTCCCCTTTTTCAAACGCTACTAATGAAAAGCGAGATAATATTTTAGGCAACCACCAATCTGGAGATTCTTGTATTAAATGTGCGTTTCTACCATCTGGAAGAATTGCAATTGCCTTTCCAGTGTGGATAGCAAAGAATCCAACTTTTCTAGTAACTCTCTGTAAATCATCAAATACAGAATCAAGATATTCAGGCTCAACGTGTTCCATTACATCAGTGCAAACAACCAAATCTTCTGGATAAGGAATGTTTGAAAATTCTGGAATTGCTGGATCATATCCAACGTATAGATTTCCATTCAGGCCAAGAGCAGTTTTTAATGCTTGTTTTCCGCAACCTACATCAAGCAAGCGCGACGGCTTGTATCTTGAAATTATGCCTTTGACGATAGGCGCGTACATGACCGAGGACGTACCGAAGTCAGGCCGTGCCTTGTGGAGTTGCGTGAGTTGTGCGCGGTAGGAATCAGAGATTAGCGTCATTTGTCATTCATCAGCGAATACCCACCAAGCCCGAGCAATACACCGCCAGCGACGTTATCAAGCAAGCCCATGTTTAACCTCCTTCGCTACCTCTGCAATCACATCTTTCCAGCTTCTACCGGACTGCATGACGAAATGTTGATTAGGAAGCAGCGGCATGGCACCGGAAAACCTGAAATTATGCTTGTCCGGGACCAGTGTCCAAGTCGGCACGCCCAAGGCATCCGCACAGTGCAATGCGGTCGTGCAGATTCCTACCACGGCATCCAGTTCGGAAATCATTGCTGCGGTATCGTCGTAGTCATTGGAGCGCGTAGCAAACGGGAATGACTTCAGTTCTTCCGGGTCTTCGCCTTTGTATTCCAACGAGACAAAGACGGCATCAATCGTTCTCAACAGCGGGTAGAACTCGCCAATGTCGATCTCCCTACCAACGGCGTTATTCTTCTTTGTTCCAGACTTCAGCGCGATCCCGATGACCGGCTTTTGATACGAGTCAAATAATGAGCGCCACATGTGACGACGTTCAGGGTCAGCCACAAGCCAAGGACTACGAGCAAAGTCAGCATCATCAGCACGGAATAGATGGAAAAGAGAGCCAGCCGCACAGCGATAGTCAGGACTAACCTGATTGAGCCAGTCAGGATGTTCTTCCCGCCGTGTCCCATAAACCTGTGCCAGCGGGAAAGAGCGCCTAAACAGGTTTTGTAGCTTCGGGTCGCAATCGACAACAACATTTGCTCTAGCCGTTGCGTCATTGATTGCCTGAGCGTAGAAAATTTCATCACCTAGCCCCTGTTCGCCATAGATGACCACAGTACCCGGTTCGCCAGACCAACGCCCTTTGTCGTCATAGGTCCATTCACGGCGGAATTTGCCACCGAGTCCGAGTTCAAAGTTACGGAAGCCATCCACCCATTCACCTTTGGCGAGTTGGGCATGACCGAGATTGACCATTGCATTGATGTTGCTCGGGTCGCACTCCAAAGCCATTTCCGCCATTGCCTTCGCATCGTCCCATCGGCTCATTTGCACCAGCGTGGCGCTGGCATTGGCATAAGGCATTGCGTGGTCAGGCTGGCACTCCGCAGCTTTCAGAAAGTACGGAATCGCTTCGGAGTGCTTGCCCATCTCGTCCAAGACCTTGCCGAGATTGGTCAAATTGCCGCAGTTTGGCGACAGATCAACAGAGCGTTTTAGAAACTGGTAGGCGGTCGCCTCGTCTTCCAATAGAAGATGCGCGTAACCACGGAAATTCAACGCGACCGGATCATTTACGTTGTCTTCCATCATCTCGATAATCAGCGGCAATGCCTCTTCCAGCCGTTCGGCTTCAAGCAGTTCCTTGACCAGCAATTGATTATCAATCATACGTGCGCCCATGATTTACGCTTAATAATGCTCCAAACATTAGTAGTTGTAACATCAAACGCTTTTGCAATTTCGCAATTAGCCAATCCGTACTGGTGTAGTTTTCTAATTTCCAGAACACTATCAACAGTTAGCTTTGATATTTTCGTACCAAGGCATCGAATAGCGTGTTTCATGTTGTACGAACGGGAACATATCTCTAGGTTTTCAACGCGGTTATCAGACTTGTTGCCGTTAATATGGTTAATGTCTTTTCCTGCAATGTCGCCCAAAAAAGCATGAGCAACAATTCTATGTACTAGCTTTGTTGGAAAGCCTCTAGCCATAATTCTGACGTATCCTTCTTTGCCTAGCTGCGGAGCCATAACAAGCCCAACAACAGCACCCTTGGCTGGTTTTGATCTACGAATACGACCTGCGCTTGAAACTTCGTATTTGTCGCAACCAACAACAGGTTTCCACATTTCACTCATGGGTTTTATGATCCACCGTTTTTAAGTATTTGTAATTACGGTTTATTTCGCGCAACATCTTTTTTTCATCATCTGGATTAAAAACGTCTATTCCCTTGTTTTTAAGCTCAATGATTACTACAGAAGGAATTGATGCGTAATGTAACCAAGATTCTTTAACGCCTTTATTCCATCTCTCAGATGAATCACGGCGCATCTGTTTCATGCGCTCAAGGAATCCTGTCAAATCCTGCTCTGTCGTGATCTGAATGGTTCCGGTCAATTCATCCATACCGAAATAGGTTTTGGTATCGCCGCTTTGGTCTAGGAGTCGCATAAAAAAAGCCCGCTGTTTAGACGGGCTTATTATACGCTTTTGGGTAACTATTCAATATGTCGCCATGTCCGGCCTATTCGCACACCTCGTATGCAGTTAGGTGACAGGCCAAACATATCGGCAATGGACTTGTGTCCAAGTTCAGGATGCGATTTGATGAATCTGACTTGTTCTTCAGTTAGCTTCGACTTTGGGCTATTTTCTCCATAGGCAACAGGGACGAACTTTCTACGCTTGGCGATCGCCTCTTTGATGTTCTCGCTTTGAGTTCCTTTTCTAAGGTGCGCAGGATTTGTGCATTGCGGGTTGTCGCAAGAATGAAGAACGCAATCATCAGGCCCAAGGTCGCCATTGTGTAATTGATAGCTAACCCTATGAGCAAGTATAGTTTTGCCCCTCTTTTGTCCTTTTATTGGAGCGCCCTGCATAAGCCCATATCCTTTGGCGTTTTTTGAACCATTCCAGACCCAACACGATTCGGTTTTATCAACAAACTTCCAAAACCTTTCCTCTACAGTTCCTTGTGAGTAGCGATGCCTTTCAGTGGAACCATATTTCCGCAACCATGCTAAGTGCTTACGGCAATACTTAAGCGTATTCTCATCGCTACCTTTTAATGGGCGCTCACCCTGTGAGAAAGCAGGGCGACAGCAACCTTCAACTTGACACAGCTTCATAGAAAATCTCCTAGTGCGAATTAACACACTAGGAGATTAACAGAGATTGCTACGAGTTACAATACGTCAGTAACTCACGCGCCCACCCCACTGCACTTAGCATGAGCATCAAGGTTGTTAACAACCAGGCAGAATTCAGCAAGAATCTGACGTTTCTCGCTATCGCCCGTCTTCGCCAGTTCTTCCTGCTGAATCGGGCGCAGGGTAGCGACCGAGACATAATCCGGGTCGATACACAGCACGGCGTTGTCGCGCATGTAACGATTCAGAACCACCTTGTGATTGCCGAAGCTGGAAACGTACACGTCAGCCGCGGCGATGATGTCGGCCTGGGTCGCGGATTTCACCTCGTTGTACTTGGTGGCGATACCGGAGAACGCATCGAAACGCGCCTTGTTGGTGACGCTCATCATGACCACGGACGGGTCGCCGCCATCGGTCCATGCAGCAGCAAGAGCCAACTTGAGGTCGGCTTCGAGGAACGTGGTTGCAGTGCCGTCAGTCGGCGCAGTGACGATTCCAGACGAGAAGCCCGGAGTCGTCTGACCCGCGTTCGACTTGATGTTATTGCCCTTGATCCACGACTCGAAACCAGCCGAAGCGCGAGCCGTGCCAGCAGAACCATCATCAGACGCCTGATTGCGGACAAGTGCGTATTCCATATCACGACGTAGTTCCTTGCCGCGCTTGGTCAGTTGGTAGGCAAGTTCAGACTTGCGACCGTATTTCTTGACTGCATCGTAAGTGCCGGAGATTTGAACGGTTTTGCGGGCGATCTGGCAGTAGTTGCCGAGAACGGTAGTCGCGGCAGCGGTAGCGAAAGTTGCGTCGTCGCCTTCAAGCTGCTTGTTGGCAGCGGCGGCGGCCAGCGCATCGGTTTGCCACTGGTGATATTTTGCGGTTGCCTTGGTCTTTTTAGCCAGCGAATAGAGGGGAGTGTCAGACGGCGAGACATTGTTGATAATGTCTTCGAAGTCTTCGGCCAGGCCAGCGCCGGTATAAGTGTTGGTTGCAGAAACAGCCATGATGTTTATCCTTTACAACAGTCGTTCGATAGCGGATGCGGCATACTCTTCGCGGCCAGTTCTCTTGAGCTGGTCGCGGGTTTTCTGGTATGCCTCGCCCTTCGGATTGCGTTGCTGAGTCGCGCCAGGCTTAACCGGCTTCGGAGCCTCTGCAACACGCTTTTGTACTTCCGGCTTCTTGCTCATGAGCTGATCGTAAAGCATTGCCTTTCGAGCAATGACAACCGATCTATGGTCAGATAGACCAGAGATTTCCTGCTCAGAGAATCCAGCCTTTTGCAGCGCGGCCTTGATCTCATTACGCTCTGCCGTCGCCTTTGCCGTATCGCGCCATTCAGGGATTGCTTCAATCATGGATTGTTTCTCGCGGGCGAGAAGTTCCTGCGTGAAGACCTGCTGGCGTTCAGCAACTTGCTGACGGGTCGTGTTGATATCGCTAACCTTCTGCGAATATGCTTGTTGCAATTCACGATACTGACGGTCAAGCTTCATTGCCTGAATCGGGTCAGAGTCGACCAACGCATTCCAGTCGATCCCCTGATATTGCTTTAGCTGAGCTTCAATACTCTTGGCTTCGGCAACGGTTTCGATGACTGCTTCCCGCAGACGGAATTCCTCAGACTTGGCATTGATTTCAGCCTGTGCCTGACGGCGCTGCTCTGCGAGTAGTTGGGTTTTCTGGGTGTAGTCAATACCCTTCTGCGCCAGTTCGGCAACTTCAGCTTTCGTCTTCTTGACTTGCTCGCCATTTACAACGAGGTCAATGAACTCGGCTTCCGGCTCTTCCGGAGCGACTTCTTTGGATTCGGCTTCTGCCTCTTCCGGTTCTTCAATCGGCTGCTCTTCTTCCTCTTCACCGCCAAGGAATTCAAGCATGCGATCATTCGATTCGACTTCCGTTGCGGATTGGTCGATTTCTTCCATTTAGGAATACTCCAGTCTTAACTTTCCCCCACTCCGTCAGGGAGAGTTTCGGGATACCTTCACAGGCATTGCCCAATTAACCAGACGGCTGGTTATTTGAAACTATTTGAATCTTGAGAATAACCCTTGTTTCTCGATTTGCATTTTAACCATTTTCCCGGTTTCCGCAACTTCCTTGATATTCTTTTCTATTTTATTCAGTAACTGAAGTGCAATTACCAGACGATTATGGGTCGATTCATCTCCCAATGCCGATTGCTCCATGCTGGAAACAATGCCGTCCTTTACCTTTTGAATTGATTCCTTGAATATAGGATTATTCAAAATCATATTGGCATCTTCGCCGCGAATCATTTCTTCATGCTCAGTCATTTCTAAATATTTTCCCTGCGCAGCCAGTAAATGTTATTCGCCAGCAGCGCCGAAAACGGCAGACGTATAATTTGTGTGGTCATGCGCTGATTGCGCCAAATGTCTTCCACGTACCAGGCGTTCCGCCTTCGACACAAACCCACCCTGCGTTACCGCCCGCCGCAGGCGACTCGTTCCACAGCACGTCACCATGTAGCCATTCCCCATCAACTGGAATCGCAGAAGCCTCACCGCGATACCTCATGCCTTTTCCATAATAGCCCTTTAACAGGCCGATGCCGCCGTTAGACGACGACAAATCGCGCTGATAACCATTTTTCTTTGTTGCAGAGCGCGTGAAAAAAGACAGGATTTCTCCGCCGTCGAGATTTGCCCACAGCCAGCGCCAACGACCAGTGATCCACTTGAGCACAATCGGCCAATAGTCATGTTCTGGGTCAGTCAATGATAAAACAGACGATCTATCACCCGAAACCACTGCGCCAGTACCAATACCGACCTGAGGATTTCCTGATCCGTTATTGCTTTTAAGTTTGTCAAATCCGCCATCAAGCGCAAACACGCCGGAGCCTTTTACGCCCGCTCCGTGAAGCCCGCCAATAACCATCGATGGGAACTTAATCTCTGACGGATTCTGCCCGCCTTCTGAGTAGCACCCAAGGAATAAGGTCCTAGCGTTCGGGTCATCGGTTTTATATGGACCTAGGCCATTTCCGGCAGCGTGGCACCCAACAAACGTATTTCCGAGAAATGAAGAATCATAGATACCCCATCCGCCGTTTTCCGTAACGTCGAGTGCCTTGACGTTTCCGGCGTTTGCATCTCCGCCGTCAATAAACAGTCCGTGCCCCTTGCAGCCAGTGACACGCGCCGTGTCAATCTCGAAGCAATTTGCGTTTCCGTGGTTTGGCCCCTGATTTACATCAGCAACCACATTTATTCCATTGCCGCCAAAGCCCCTGACCTGAACGCTGCGAACCGCTATTTTCCCGCGCATCCATATGCCGTGCGCCGATGGGTTGCTGCCTGACCCGTGCAGACTAATTCCCTCAATAATCGAACCATCTGCCGAAGTCGTAGGAACATCCTGGGTTCCTGCTTCGTCGGTATCATAACGATGGGCGACTATTCCGGCAGTGTCAGACGCAAAAACCCAGATTGCCTGATCTCCGTCAGCTAGTCCTGATCCATCCCCATATAAGCGGACTCGCTTTTTAAGGTGGACGGTTTTTTTGAAGAAGTATTTTCCATTTGGTGAATAGACTGCCGCTGCGGATACATACCACCCGCTGCCGGTTGTTACTAGCGCCAAAGCCTCCATAAGCGCAGGATGACAATCAAAGTCGCTTGTTCCGTTAAATATGGCCTCATGTTCAGATTCAGGAACAAAATCCAGAATTGATACCCGCTCTTGTAGCTTCTTATAAATATTTGGGGTATTCATCAATACGCGCCCGTCTTTCCGTTGACCCACGTTTCTGTATCCGTGATTTCCTGTGCGGTGCTGAGTGCGCCACGGACGATGATGGAATAAACCTTTCCATTGAAGTATAAGGAGGTGCCTGCTCTGGCCCCAACATATATCGGATAATTTCCAAAGGTTCCTGCTGCTATGCCTGTTGTCTTTGTATTATAGGCTCCAACATTTCTACGAATATAGTTTTGTTTGGAAGCTGAAATATTCCCAGTAAAAGTCAACACCGCTTTATCTGGAGCTATAAATCCATTAATCCCAACTGTTTCTGCACCAGTAGAGGCGCCAGAACCATGTGCTTGAAACGAATATGAATCAAATCCAGAGTCATTCCCGGAAACAATATAGAAAGAACCTGAACTAGCAGCACCTGTCGATAATTCGACTATAATTTTCACTAAAGTTGAACTATTATAAATACCAACCCACCCCGACATCTTATCGGTAGCAGTGAAGTTAATTTCCGCCGTACTCAGCGAGTCATCCACCCCGTCGAATTGCAGCCAGTGATACGTGCCATCAGTTTTGTACAGTGGGCGGGATGCAGCGGTGGCTTGCGTGGCGTGGTTTCCGCGCCCGGACTTGTCGAGGATTTTTCCGACGGGTTGCCCGTCTCCGGTAACTGGAATGGTGCCTGCGCTGTCTTGGAACATCGTCGAGAAGTCGGACGGGTCGAACCATGCGCCGACTTCAGATGCTGCGAAGAGCGACAGCGGCGAGAAAGTCGCATTGTCGTAAAAGTAACCAAAAATCCGACCTTTCGCAGAAAGGCGGGATGGATTTACTCCGGGATTGGCTAATGACCACGTTACATATTCAGCATACATCGCGTGTATATATCCTGACGCAGCAATCCTGCTTGGATTAACCGACGCGGTTGCGGTATTTGCTGCTGCGTATTGCAACGCGCCTAATTCTGCTAGACGATCAACCATATTCTGCCTTTGTGATTGAGTGTTTCTGCTGTATCAGCGGAAATATGCGGGAAGCCGGAGGTTCGGAACGTGGTCATTTCGCCGCCTTTTTGTCAAAGCTGCGCATTGCACCGAGGCCAAGGATGCCGAGCAATATCTGCATGGTCAGGGTCGTATCAATGACTGGAAATTCTCCGTTATAGCCAAACCATACCTTTGCGCCGAAGCGTAGCAGCGGCTCAAAGATTGCCGCGTAGGCGAATGCAAGCCCGCATATCCAGCCGATGAATGGACGCCATCCGGCAATAAAGTTACTGGCGTTTGCCGCTTCGACCTTGTTGACTTCGACCTGACCATTCATCCGGCTGGTTTCGGCTGCATAGGCGTCAAGTTCGGCCTTCATGCGCTCTTCGTCGGACGTGAATAGATCATCAGCAACCTTGCCGACCGTCCCGATGATTCCGCCCACTACCGCGTCAAGTATTGGGTTCATACTGCCTCGCGCAAGGTGCGATTGATCCAGCCGAGCAGAAACTTGGATTGGCTGCGATCCTTGGTCACAATGTCCCGATAACGCGTGATCTTCGCCAGCGCGTAATAGGCAACGAACATTGATCGATCGATACTGTTCAGTGCGTTCAGAGTTCTATTGCCGATTACTCCGTCAGGCGTTACACCAACAACGATCTGCGCCAGCTTGATGGCCGTCTTTGGACCAGCATTTACCGCGAAGTCGAACAGGTTGGAAGCGATGGCCTGTGCATCGATATGGTCGCCATGAATGGGGAACCAAAAGTTTTGTTTGTAGAATGCCCTGACCAATTCACTTGCAGGCGTCAGCCCTTGGTCAATGTCTTTCCAGCCATCCCAGTCCGGCCAGCGGTTGCGGGAAATACCGGCATAGGTTTGCCCGCCGCGATCATTCGCCACGTTGGTCAGCTTGTAGCCGCCCTCGTTTGAAATCATGCGCTCGTAAGCAATAGCGAAGTTGCTCATTGGTCAATCACCAGGGTTGCGGATTGGCCGTCTTGTTCGGCGCGTTCAAGTTGGTGGAGAAGGCCGCTCGTACAAGTTTGTGATGGCAGGAGAGCATTCCGCCCGCGTACGCTGCCCAGAACGAGGTCGCAACCCGGAAAATGTCCAAGCCAACCGAGGCCATCTGCATAGGGAAGTACGGGATTGCCGTCAAGGTGGAACGCGGTCCCAATCGTGACCGGAAACTTTCCATTTGGTAAATCGTCGCGTCCATTTCCAGCCTCACATCGGCAAAAATGCCGTTGATTGATAAACAGTGTTCCGTCGTCGGCTTCAATCTTCATTATTCATCAACAATCAGATTGGGGAACGGCATCCTATTTACCTTTTCCTCAATCAGCTTTAGATGCTTATGCTTGTAATACCAGTTGATACAGAAGGTGACGAAGGCGAAGAACAAACCGGACAGCACCGCGAAGTCATTGGAGGTCAGGCCGAACAGGATCAAGGAACCGCTTGCCGTGTAGCTTGCGATGGATGTTTTTGGGTCGGTCATTGCGCACTCTGCAAGCCAATTGCCCGCCCGTCTGCATCGCGGACAATGTATTTAGGCGCTGATAGGGCAGACGCCACCCCCTGAATGCCTTGCATGATCTGACGGAGCGTGTCCATATTCGGATCAATGGCGCCCGCCTGATCGACCTTGGTCGTATCGTCGGAATTTGGCGCACCCGAGACATGAGAAGAAAGAATCCCAGCCGCCAGTTCCATCAGCTTGATTTCCTTATCTGCTTCGATTTCTGCGGCCTTAATTCGCTCGGAACTGATGATGTGCATCTGTTCAAGATCGCGTTTCTGCTGATACTCGATAGCTGATTTCTGCTTTTCCAGTTCGGTTTCGGCCATGAACTTTTGTTGATCGGCTTGCAGTTCGATCTGCTTGGCCTGAATCTGGCCTTGTTGCTTGGCCTGTTCGACCTCAAGCAATGGATTGGCCTGCTGCTGCTTTGGAGGTTGTTCGCTCGGGTCAGTGAAGAACTCGTTACCATCCGAGAAACCGGCGTTCTCTGCCAGTCTCTTGGCGGCAGAGTAGATGTTCTTCGGCGTCGATACGCCGATTTGCATTGCTTCGCGCTGCACCTGCAAGATAGACATGAGGTGCTGCAACTGCATATCCTTGTTGCCAGTGCCAAGACCTACGGCAATGGTCATGTCCGTGCGGGTTTGCCACTGACGCGGATCGACAGGAACCCACTTGTTGTTCAGGCGGAAGATGGTCGCTTTGTCGGCGTGCTTCTTCAGCAGTTCGTGGGTAAGTTGGAACAGACGCTTGACGCCGGATTCAGCGAAGATTCGCGCCACCAGTTCCATGCGCTGCTGTGCCGCGCCCATGATCTGATTGATGCCCGAGGCCGTCTTGTTCAGCGAATTGGCATCAAGCCCTTGATTGTACTTGGTAATGCCGGTGCGGTTTTCTTTCTGCGTGTCGAGATAGGCCAAACCTTCAATCGCAGAAGCGCCGGTATTCGGATGGACTAGCGGCATGATGGCCGACATTGGGTCGCCCTGCACGCGAACGATTCCGCCAGGTCTTGAAACAAGCATGTCGTCAAGATTGACACGATCTGAAATGGCATAACGGCCATTGTTCGCCAGATACAAGCCATCAAGGTATTGGCGCATGACCGTAGAGCGAATTAGCTGCACATCCTGCACCAGATCGGCCAGCGAAAGCCCTACGTGCCGATGCGGCATCGGCAGCGGACAAAGCGCGGCGTAATAGACGTTTTCAGCCTTGCCTGAGTAAATGATTTCCGAACCAACGATGTAATAGCGCATCAGTTCGGCAATGCCGTCGCCATCGGCATCAATGCGCATCGTTACATCACGGAACCAGACGAGGCGCGTGGAAGGATCGGCGCCTTCGTAACCTTGATCGTCCTCGTCGTATTGATTGCGGGAAGAAGAAATTCCGTCATCGTTCGAGGACTCGTCCCAATCGCCAATCTCATCCGATACATCGAAACCCATCAGGCGAATATCAGAGATCGTCTTGCGCGTGCGATGTTCCA
>Ga0209310_1002114_pt1 | contig 13219 bp, 15 predicted proteins | sample AD_UKC030_MetaG_FD_184415 | JGI IMG/M metagenome (GOLD analysis project Ga0209310, IMG submission 184415) | Active sludge microbial communities of municipal wastewater-treating anaerobic digesters from USA - AD_UKC030_MetaG (SPAdes) (version 2) | ecosystem: Engineered > Bioreactor > Anaerobic >... | reverse complement strand
TTATTGCTCCGGCCCGATGAAGTCTTAAGCGGCATACTTGACGCGCCGGTCTTGGAAGTAACTCATGACGCGCTCAGGGTTTTGTTCCAGCATCCTCATATGAGCGCTGGTTGCGTCGCGTAATTTGGCTTTGGTACGAACGGGTACATGCTTCCCCATCTCTTGTTTGAGATCCGCATTGAGGCGCTCCTCTGGATTGAGCTGAGGGCTATAGCTGGGCAGGTAGAACAACTCGATCTGATCCTTCCGCTCAGCGATCCAGGCCTTCACGATCTTGCTGTGGTGCACCCGCAGATTATCCAGAATCAGGAACACCTTTTTTCCGGCATCCTTGATCAGAGCAGCCAAGAACTCAATCAGCTTTGCCGCATCAAATGCGTCATCAATGATCATCCAGCGTGTCTTGCCTTGATTGGTCACGGTGGCAATCATGGAAAGCTTTTCTCTGGTGCCCCCTACGGTCATCGCCACAGGGGTCTTGCCCGCGGGAGCAAAGCTTCTGCCGCGCACATCGGTATTGACCAGCGCCGTTTCGTCTCCCCAATGGATTTCGGCGCCTTCTTGCCTGGCACGCTGCTCAATCCCTGGATATTCCCCTTCAAGCCACGCCTGCACGGCCTCAGGATTTTGTTCATAGGCACGCTTGATCGGCTTTTGCGGGGTGAAGCCCCAGCGTGCCAGGTATTTGCCCACACTGCGAATGTGCAGCTTGATGCCGTATTCCTGTTCGATGAGCTGACCTACGGCTGCACGGCTCCAAAGGAAGAAATCCATCTTGAGTTGTTCGGGTCGTTTATCAATGATGGTGCGACGAATCGCATCTTCTTGAATCTCGCTCAGACAACGTCCATCGCCACGTGCGCGCCCCCGGCTTGTCGGGCGAATCGCCGCCCAGCCGCCTGCCACAAATAGATCAATCGTGGCGCGCACAGCCGGGTAGCTCAACCCTGTCATCGAGACAATTTGCATGATCTTGATGGCCTTCTTGTGCAATCGCACAACTTGCTTGCGCCGCTCATGAAGTTGTTCCAGCATTTGTTTTCTTGCGTTCTCTTTTTCCATCGAAATCAGACACCAAAAAATACAATAAGTTCATATTTCATCGGGCCTTATCTATATTCAGCCCAATGTCGATATGGCCCTGAATGCGCCGTTCGGTGTTCCACTCGGTTTCACCATGGCGCACCATGCAGATGCGGGTATTAGGGATTTCCACCATAGGCGATCAAGAACCTTTGCTGTAAGTTTTGCCCGGCAGCATTTTCAATCAACCGCGGCCAATTTCAGAAGCCCGGCATTTTACCAACCGAGGAGGAAGTTTCGTGTCCCTTCTGCTCAAGCTCTCGCATTTGATCGACTGGATCAATGAGCGTATCGGCAAAGGCGCGTTTTGGCTGATTCTGGTCATGACCCTGATCAGCGCCGGTAACGCCAGTTTCCGATTTGTTTTCAACGACAGCTCCAACGGCCTGCTGGAAATCCAGTGGTACCTGTTCGCCGCCGTCTTCCTGCTCTGCTCGCCCTACACGCTGCAGAAGAACGAACATGTCCGCATCGACGTACTTTCGAGCAAATTGTCGCCGCGCGGCCTGGCAATCATCGACGTGATCGGCACCGTGTTCTTCCTGATGCCGATGGTCGTTCTGATTCTCTGGATGTCGATTCCGCTGGTCGCCGAGTCCTACCGGATCGATGAATACTCGGCCAATGCCGGCGGGCTGCTGCGCTGGCCGGTAAAGATCCTGCTGCCGATCGGCTTCGCGCTGCTCGCCCTGCAGGGCATCTCCGAACTGATCAAGCGCATCGCCTTCCTGGCCGGGATGATCGACGACCCGAACACCAAGGCCAAAGGTCTGAGCCCCGACGAAGACCTGGTCGCTGCGATCAGCGGCGCCAAGGCACAGGAGGGCAAATAATGGAATGGGTCATCGCCAACATGGCACCGCTGATGTTCGGCGGCCTCGTCGTCTTCCTGCTGTTCGGCTATCCGGTCGCCTTCGCACTGGCCGCCAACGGCATCCTCTTCGGACTGCTCGGCATCGAACTCGGGCTGCTCCAGCCTGCACTGCTTCAGGCGCTGCCGGAACGCATCTTCGGCATCATGGCCAACGACACGTTGCTGGCCATCCCCTTCTTCACCTTCATGGGCTTGATCCTCGAACGATCGGGCATGGCCGAAGATCTGCTCGACACCATCGGCCAGCTGTTCGGCCCGATGCGCGGCGGTCTCGCCTTCGCGGTGATCTTCGTCGGTGCCCTGCTCGCCGCGACGACCGGCGTCGTCGCCGCCTCGGTGATCTCGATGGGCCTGATCTCGCTGCCGATCATGCTGCGCTACGGCTACGACAAACGCCTGGCCACCGGCGTCATCGCCGCCTCCGGCACGCTGGCCCAGATCATCCCGCCGTCACTGGTCCTGATCATCATGGCCGACCAGCTCGGCAAATCAGTTGGCGACATGTACGAGGGCGCGATCCTCCCCGGTCTGATCCTCACCGGTCTCTACGTCGGCTACGTCGTCCTGCTGACCATCATCACCCCCAGCCGGGCACCGGCCCTGCCACCCGAAGCACGCACCCTGCGCGGCATCAAGCTGATGACCCGCGTCATCACCACCATGGTGCCGCCGCTACTGCTGATTTTCCTCGTTCTCGGCACCATCTTCCTCGGCATCGCGACGCCAACCGAAGGCGGCGCCATGGGCGCCACCGGCGCCCTGATCCTCGCCATCGCCCGTCGTCGCCTGTCGTTCAAGCTGCTCAAGCAGGCGATGGAAACCACCGGCAAGCTGTCGTCGTTCGTCATTTTCATCCTGGTCGGCTCGACCGTCTTCGGTCTCGTCTTCCGGGCGGTCAACGGGGATCTCTGGGTCGAGCACCTGCTGCTCTCATTGCCCGGCGGCCAGATGGGTTTCCTGATCGTCGTGAACATCCTGGTCTTCTTCCTGGCCTTCTTCCTCGACTTCTTCGAGCTGTCTTTCATCATCGTGCCGTTGCTGGCGCCGGTGGCCGACAAACTAGGCATCGACCTGATCTGGTTCGGCATCCTGCTCGCGGTCAACATGCAAACCTCGTTCATGCACCCGCCGTTCGGCTTTGCACTGTTCTACCTGCGCTCGGTCGCGCCGCCGTCGATCAAGACAACCGACATCTACTGGGGTGCCATTCCCTTCGTCTGCATCCAGATCATCATGGTCGCGCTGATCGTCGCCGTTCCGGGCATCGTTAGCTACGGCGAGCCGATCAGCAAGACCAAGGGGCCGGGCGACGGTTCCGATCTCGGGGCGCTGATGCAGCAACAGGGCGCGGAAGGCGCCAGTGGCGCGGTTACCGATCCGGGTGCCGAATTACTCAAGCAATTGCAAGGCAAATAGACCGGGCATCCGCCCGACAATGATCGACGGGGCTGCGGCCCCGTTTTTGATAGTCAGTACAAATGGCCGCAATAGTACTTTGCAACTTGAAAACACATTGCCGGAAGTCCAGAATATTCTTACAGTAACTAATCCCAAGAGGAGATCGACATGGATATCGGCATCAACAAGAAAGAACGCGAAAAGATCGCCAACGGGCTGTCTCACCTGCTGGCCGACTCCTACACCCTGTACCTGAAGACGCACAATTTTCACTGGAACGTCACCGGCCCGATGTTCAACACATTGCATGTGATGTTCATGGATCAATACACCGAACTGTGGAATGCGCTGGACATGATCGCCGAGCGAATTCGCGCGCTCGGCTTTCCGGCGCCTGGCACCTATCGCGAATTTTCCAAGCTGACCGTGATCAAGGAAAGCGAAGGGGTGCCCAACGCGACCGAGATGATCAAGCAGTTGGTCGCTGGTCAGGAAGCTGTCGTCAAGACGGCGCGCAGCATTTTCCCGGCAGTCGGCAAGGTCGGCGACGAACCAACCGCCGATCTGCTGACCCAGCGCATGCAGATCCATGAAAAGAACGCCTGGATGTTGCGCAGTCTGCTCGAAGCGTAAGCCGCAAACCCGGCACCGGAAAAAATAAAACCCGCGAATTTCGCGGGTTTTTTGTCGTCGACCGTAACAGTTACCGATGGCGCTGCAGGAAGCCGTCCATGCGGTATTCGGCAACACTGAACCACGCATTCTGCGTCTTGCGGTACTTGTCCCATTCCGTGTAGATTTTTTTGAACGCCGGGTTCTTGGCCGATTCGTCAGCGTAGAGCTGCTGCGCGGCCTTGTAGGCGGCTTCCAGGATCTCGTCGGGATAGGAGTTCAGCTTGACGCCGTTCTGCAGCAGGCGCGACAGGGATGCCGGATTTTTGTGGTCATATTCGGCCATCATCGTCACGTTGGCTTCATAGGCGGCCGCCTGGAATGCTTCCTTGTATTCTTTCGGCAGCTTTTCCCACTCCTTCTTGTTCACGAAGAAGTTGATCATCGGACCCGGCTCCCACCAGCCCGGGTAGTAGTAGTGCTTGGCGACCTTGAAGAAGCCGAGCTTTTCATCATCGTAGGGGCCAACCCACTCTGCGGCGTCGATCGTGCCCTTCTCTAGTGCCGGGTAGATGTCGCCACCGGCAATCTGCTGCGGCACAGCGCCAAGTGCGGCAAAGACGTTGCCGCCGAGACCGGCGATCCGAATTTTCAGCCCCTTGATCTCGTCAAGGCTCTTGACCTCCTTGCGGAACCAGCCGCCCATCTGGGTGCCCGTATTGCCGCCGGCAAAATGGATGACGTCGTAATTTGCATAGAAATCATTGAGCAGCTTGTCGCCGCCGCCATAATAAACCCAGGCGTTCATCTGGCGGTCATTCATGCCGAAGGGCATCGCGGTACCGAAGCCAAAAGTCTTGTCCTTGCCGACATAGTAGTACGAGCAGGTATGGCAGCACTCGACGGTGCCCTGCTGCACGGCGTCGAGCGCCTGCAGGCCGGGAACGATTTCGCCGCCGGGAAAAACACGGATGTCGAACTTGCCGCCGGTCAGGGCGCGCACCCGGTTGGCCAGCGTATCGGCGCCACCGTAGATGGTATCCAAGCTCTTCGGGAAGCTGGAGGTCAGACGCCACTTGATGGTGGGCTGCGACTGGGCGATGGCCGGCGCGGCCACGGTCGCTGCGGCACCGGCAGCGGCGCCGACGGAGGCTTTCTTGAGAAAATCACGACGTTGCATCTATTGTCTCCTTGGGATTGTTGGTAACGTCAGGCTGTGTAGCGCACTTATTCTAACCAAAACTATCGGTGTGTTGCGTCGTGGAAAACCCGTAGCCCTCCACTTTATTGGCCCGAAGGCTTAGACTGAAAACACTCCCGCCATGCCACGCGAAGAATTCCATGCATTCAGAACTGGCCGAAGTACGCGATTTTCTCGCCGATTGTCCACCTTTCGACAGTCTCGACGTCACCTCTCTGGAGGCGCTGACCCCGCGTTTCGTCATTCGCTATCTGCGCCGCGGCGCGTCCTTCCCGCCGGATGGCGACACCTGCCTGTGGCTGATCCGCCAGGGGGCGATCGAATTGCGCACGGCCGACGGACAACTGGCGCGCCGCATGAGCGAAGGCGATGTCCATGACGCCGACTGCCTGCCCGACTCACCCGAGCGCGAGTGGCTCGGCCACGCCACCGAGGACACACTGCTCTATGGGCTGCCGCGCCCTGCTCTCGAAGCCCTGTGGACGCAACACCCGGCGCTGCGCCAGCAGGCAGTGAACGACCTCGGCGAGCGCCTGCGCAATGCGCGCGGCAGCTCAACCGTTCCGCCGGACAAGGATCTTGGCACCTTGCCGCTGGCCACACTGATCAGCCGTCCACCGGTTTGCGCCGGGTCGGAGGAAACAATCCGCGCGGCGGCGCAACGGATGACGCAGCAGCGCGTCTCGGCGCTCCTCGTCGTCGATGACGGCCAGCTCTGCGGAATCGTCACCGACCGCGACCTGCGCAGCCGCTGCCTGGCGATCGGCCGTCCCGACAGCGCCGCGCTGGCTACGGTCATGACGGCGAACCCGTGCACCCTGCCGCCCGACGCAACGAGCTTCGAGGCGCTGCTCGAAATGACGCGGCGCGGCATCCATCATCTGCCGGTCGCCAGCCGCGACAAGCTGCATGGCCTGGTCAGCAGCACCGACCTGTTGCGCGCCCAGGGGGTCAGCAGCGTCTATCTGGCCGACCGCATCCGCCGCGCAGCCGATCTCGGCGAGCTGGTGCATCATGCCGGCGCCCTTGGCGAACTGTGGCTGAATCTGGCCCGCCGTGGCGAATCTCCGGCAATCCTCGGGCGCATCGTTTCCGGCATCGGCGACGCCCTGGCCAGCCGCCTGCTGGCGCTCGCCGAAGCCCGCCTCGGCCCTCCGCCGGTGTCCTACGCATGGATCGCCTATGGCTCGCAGGGACGCCAGGAGCTGACCCTGCGTTCGGACCAGGACAACGCCATGATCCTCGCCGACAGTTTCGACCCCGGCCACGATGCCGACTACTTCACCGAACTCGCGCGCGACGTCTGCGACGGACTGGCAGCCTGCAGCTTCATCCATTGCCCCGGCGACATGATGGCGAGCAACCCACGCTGGCGAACGACGCTGGGCGACTGGCAACGCGAATTCACCGACTGGATCACCCGCACCGACCCTCAGAAGGCGCGGCTGGCCGCCAACCTGTTCGACTTCCGCGTCGTCCATGGCGACGACAACCTGGCCCGCCCGCTGCGCGAACTGATCACCCGCGAATGTCCGCGCCACGAATCGTTTCTCGCCCATCTGGTTGCCAACACCTGCAGCACGCCGCCGCCACTCGGTTTTTTCCGGAATTTCGTCGTCGACCGCGATGGTGAACACGAGGGCCAGCTCGATCTCAAGCGCTACGGCATCCTGCCGATTGTCGATCTGGCGCGCATCCATGCGCTGGCCGGCGGGATTGCCGAGGTCGGCACGACAGCCCGTTTACTTGCCGCCGCCGGCAACCAACGCCTGAGCCGCGATGGTGGCGGCACGCTGGCCGCCGCCTTCGAGTTCCTGCTCGCCCTGCGTACCCGCCACCATGTCGCCGCATTGAGCGCCGGACTCGCGCCGGACAACTTCATCGACCCCGGCCAACTGACGGCGCAGGACAGACAGAACCTGCGCGACGTCTTTCTCGCCATCGCCACCCAGCAGCAGGTGCTGCTGCACGCCTTTCCCTCGTCGCTGACCCGATGATGCGCCTGTTCGACCGCTTCCTGAGTCTCGCCACGCGCCGCCGCTGGCAGGCGAAATCGTTGCGTGACAAGCCGGCCAGCGCCCCCTTGCTGGCTTACCTGAACAGCCCGCTTCCCGCGCGCGACACCGACTGGCACACAGCAAAGTATCTCGCGCTCGATCTCGAAACTACCGGCGGCGACCCGGCGCGCGACGATATCCTGAGTTTCGGCTGGGTCTGCCTCGAAGGTAGCGAAATTCGCCTGGCCTCGGCGCGTCACCGGCTGGTCCTGCCGCGCCGAGCGCTCAATGAAAGCAGCGTTACCATCCACCGCATCACCGACGATCGCGCGGCCGCCGGAGAGGAACTACGCAGCGTGCTGGGCGATTTCCTGAACGACCTGCAGGGCCGGGTGCTGATCGCCCATTACTCGCCGACCGAGGTCGGTTTCATCAACGCCGCCTGCCGGAACTGTTTCGGCGGCGCGTTTTTGCCGCCGGTCATCGACACGCTGATTCTCGCACGCCGTGCCAGTGCCCAGCACGCGCCGGGCAGTCTGCGCCTGGCGGCGCTGCGTGCCCGCCATCACCTGCCGCGCTACCCGATGCATCACGCGCTATCCGATGCGCTGGCCGCCGCCGAACTGTTTCTGGCCCAGGCCGAAGCGGCCACTGCGCGTGGCCGAACAACACTCGACGCCTTGCTGCTCGACTGACGCCGCTAGTCGCCGGCGACTGTCATCCGGTCGACCAAAATCGAGCCGGTCTGTTTCGAGCCGCGCACCTGAACGTCGTTGCCGACCGCGACGATGCCTGCCAACATGGCCTTGAGATTACCGGCGATGGTGATTTCCTCGACCGGATAGGCGATGACGCCGTTCTCGACCCAGTAACCGGCGGCGCCACGCGAATAGTCGCCGGTCACGTAATTGATGCCATGACCGAGCAGTTCGGTGACCAGCAGACCACGCCCCATCAGCTTGAGGAGGCCGACGAGGTCGTGCTGACCAGGCTCGATGATCAGGTTGTGGCTGCCGCCGGCGTTGCCGGTGCTCTGCATGCCCAGCTTGCGCGCCGTGTAGGCGCTCAGGAAATAGCCTTGCAGGATGCCGCCAGTGACGATTTCGCGATCGCTGGTCGCCACGCCATCGCTGTCGAAAGCCGACGAGCCGAGGCCGCGCCGGATGTGCGGCCGCTCGCTGATATTGACGAATTCCGGCATCACGCGCTTGCCGAGTTGGTCAACCAGAAATGAGGACTTGCGATACAACGCACCCCCACTGGCGGCATGGACGAGACTGCCGAGCAGGCCGGCGGCGAGCGGCGCCTCGAACAGTACCGGGAATTCGCCGGTCTTGATCTTGCGCCCCCCGAGCCGCGCCACGGCGCGCTCTGCTGCGATGCGTCCGACGCTCGCCGGATCGTCGAGTTCATCGGCACTACGGCGGGTCGTATACCAGTCGTCGCGCTGCATCGCATCGTGCTCGCCGGCAATGACCGAGCACGAAATGTAGTGGCGCGAAGTCGGGTAGCCACCCATGAAACCGAGGCTGTTGGCCGAAACGAAATGCGCCTGCTGGGTCGACACCGAGGCGCCTTCCGAATTGCTGACCAGCGGGCTGGCGGCGAACGCCGCCTGCTCGCAGCGCAGCGCCGTCGCAATCGCATCTTCCACGGTCAACGCCCATGGATGGTACAAATCCAGATCGGGATAGTTTTTTGCCATCAATGCCGCATCGGCGAGGCCGGCACAATCGTCTGCGGCAGTGAACCGGGCGATGTCGAGCGCCGCTTCTACGGTTTCGCGCAGGGCCTGCGGAGAAAAATCGGAGGTGCTGGCGTAGCCCTTGCGCTGACCAGCGTAGACGGTGATCCCGATGCCCTTGTCGCGATTGAACTCGATGGTTTCCACCTCGTTGCAGCGGACGCCCACCGACTGCCCGAAGCCCTCGGAAACATCGACCTCGCAGGCCGTCGCACCCTTGTCGCGGGCATGTTTCAGGACATCCTCGGCCAACTGCTGCAGCGTGGCGAAGGGATAGGAAAAGTGGGCGACTTCGGGCATGGATGAAGCTTTCAGGCGGGAAAGCCTCAATCATAGCAGTCTCGCACTAACCGCCCGGGTCCTGCCGGACGAACAATTTGGTCTTGGCGACTATTCCGATTAATGGAAACATTTTTTTTATTGCTTTGCAGCAATATCTGCGTCCCGACTTCAGGTATCACTTTAACTTCGAAGCCCAATCCCCAAATCCGTTACGAAGTTTTCGAAGTATCCACAAAATCTGTGGATAAGTATGTGGATGAATCATGAGGGGCGCCACTAAGTCACGGTCGCGCAAGGATTTTCTTTACTCCGCTTGCACTTTAGGCAACCATGCAAGTCATTGAAATAAAACAATATTTATGCGATCGCTGCATTTTGCCTAAACGCTGTCATCTAACCCATGGATAGAATTCAAGCAAGCAGTATTTCTGTGAATAAGCAACAACGACAAGCCGCGTTGTCAACAGTTTTTTTACGCTCAAACCGTGGAAACACATCAAGTCATGGTGGCTGCTAACGCCAGATTTCGGGATAGCGGCGTGATTCCGGAATATTGTTCACCACCAAGCCGACGGCAAGAAGTATCAGGGGACCCACTGTGGCCGGGATCAACACATAAAGAAAACCAAGCTCGTGGATGCGCGGTGAACCGATGACGGCGATCAGTGCCGTGGCGCCACCCGGCGGATGTAGCGTACGCGTGGCGTGCATAACGGCGATGGCTGTGGCGACAGCCAGCGCCTCGGCAAGCCACAGATGATCGTGCAGCAGTTTCCAGCAAATCACTCCAATCACCGCCGAAACGACATGTCCACCGACCAGATTGCGTGGTTGGGCGAGCGGGCTGCGTACGGCGCCATAAACAAGCACCGCGGAAGCACCGAACGAGCCGATCAGTAACGGTAGATCATGCTTGTCGAAGTAGAGCTGGCCAAGCAAGGCGATTGCGGAAATGCCCAGAAATGCGCCGATCCACGACCAAAAAATTTCCGAATTGCTGACCCGGGGCGGACTACCGCGGGTGGTGCCCCGCATTTTTTTAAAATATGGCAACAAGCTCATAGCAAATCATCTTGGTTAAAGGCCGCCATAAAATCCTTGCGCAACAACAATCCACACACACGGTGATTGTCATCAACTACCGGCAGGCTGCGCCCCGGGTGGCTACGAAATGCCGTCATGATCTTCCAGAATCCCGCATCCGGCTTGACGGTAACGATCTCTGTCGTCATGGCGGCGCTGACCGGCGTATCGTGGCAGCGGTGGCTTAGCTCGCAGGAACCATCGATAAGCCCCAGCAGCAATTCGAGAAAGGTCCTCGCCTTGAGGCGAACGAGAAAGTCGGTTTCCGTCAACATGCCGATCAACTGCCCTGATTCGCCGGCGACCGGCAATCCCTTGTAACGGCTTGCCACAATCGCTCTGGCCGCCTGATCAAGCTTCATTTCCGGAGACAGCAAAGGTATCTCAAGACGCATCAGGTTGCGTGCCCGGATTTTGTTAAGCGAGCGCTCGACGGCGTGACGGTGTGCAAGATGATAAATGGTACGAAAATCCTCGGTACTGATATCGAGGTAGCCCGGAATATGCTGCATGGCATCGATGATGTCTTCATCGGACAGCTCCAGTTCCTTGTAGTCACTTTCGAGTTCTTCGTTGGCGGCTTTATTCATGTTTTCTCAATCCATTGCCATTGATGTCCGGATAGTAGTATTCCAGGTTCACGGTGTCGATTCGGCTTTGGTAGTAGATAGGATTTTCGACAAACATATATCCAGCGTTGCGCGAATGCAGCCAAAGACAATTCTTCAGAAGACATCTGACGACTGGCTCGCACCACGCAGCTCTATAATGGGCGCCATATGCTCTCGACCATACGCCCGCCCCGCCCCCGGCTCACCGGCCGCATCTTCGCCTATGCGCTGGCTGACGTGTTCGGCCTGACCTGTGTCGCCCTTGGCGCCAGCTGGTTCGCCGCTGGCAAGGGCGCCATTTTTCCGGGATTTCCGGCGTCGACCTCGGAAGCTGTCGCCAGCTCGGTCGGCGGCATCGTGGTCATGATCTGGGCAGTCTCGCGCATCCTGCGCGAAATCTCCCGCCAGGCACCGGAAATGCAGGCCAGATACGACGCCTATATCGCCGCGCATCACCCGGACAAGATCAGAACCAGGACTGATGACGAGGAAAAACCCTCGTCCTGACCGGACCCCCGGATACCGAACCTACTGGCAACTCGCCCGGCAGCCCACCGGATTGCCCGGACAACTGCCGTCGCCCTCGGCACGACAACTCAGCTTCGTCCGATGCGAAAGCATCACGCCATCGCCGTAGGTACACACGACCCGGGTCATGTTGCCCCTGCGCGTTACGGCAAGTGCCGCAAGCGGCGCAGCCTTGACTTTCGCCGCCTGCAGATCGCAGGAAAGATAGCCGCTGAAGGCACCATCGCCGGATTCCCACAACACCACGTTTTTCAGCTTCCGGTAGTTGGCGAAACTGGAGCAGACATCGTCCTTCATGTCGTACATGCGGGCGTTGTCACTGCAATAGCCGGTATAGGTGTAGCGCAGCTCCTCCTCCGACGGACAGGCACCCACTTGCACAGCCTGCGCGAGGTCGGGGCAGCTGATGGTCTCGGCAAAGGCGGCATTCATCGGCAGTCCGGACAAGAGCAGCAAGGTCAGGCAGAGAGAACGCATGAAGTGAGACTCCGGTAGATGTTGAACGAGAATTTTTCAGTTGCCAATCTTAGTACAAGCCGGTTGCCTGTGTCCGAACTTGCGAAGTTACTTACCGCAGTCAGGCGAAACGGCGCGCCAACGCCTCTTCGCGCCGAACGATATCCGCCTCGACGGCCAAGACCTTCTGCATGTAGGCTAGTGCGGCAGGCGTCAGCGAGCGATCCTTCAGGTAAATGAATCCGTAGGCCGCCTGGAAACTGATCCCGGTCGTCGGCACCAGCGCCACTGTGCCGGCTTCCAGATCCTGTTCCATCAACGCCAGCGAGGCGATTGCCAGCGCTTCGCTGTTCGCCAGAAGATCGCCAAGGGCAAACGGTACATCGATCTCGATTGCCGGCACGAAATCGCCGCTGATCGCATCGATCCGTCCGGCCCCACAGACCGACTGCGGCAGGTTCGCCGCGATACGCGACGGCAGACGCGGAGCGGCCCAGGGAAATTCGAGCAGCCCGGCCATTTCCACCGGAGCGCGCTGCAGAACAGGATGCCCGGGACGGCAAAAGAAGCGGCCGCGATGCTGCCCGACCAAGGCCGTCACGAACTGATCGTCCGCCTGCAAGCCGCCGAGTTCCGCCAGGCCGAGGTCAACTTCGCGGGCCGTCACCTGGCGCACCACGTCGCGCCAACTGGCGACATGTACCGCAATGCTGATTTTCGGGCGCTGGGCCAGCAGGCGTGCCAGCGCGGGGTAACCCGAAATGACGCTAGGATATGGGCCCAAGACTACCCTGAGCGAACCGATCTCGAGGCCATCAAGCAACGCAATCTCGTGTATCAGATCCTCTTCGGCGTTGAGCAAGGCCTTGCCGCGTTGGACCACCAGTTCTCCAAACACGGTCAGCGTCACCGCACCCCGCTTGCGGTCGAGCAGGGTGACGCCCAACTCCGCCTCCAGCGCTTGAATGCTCTTGGTGAGCGCCGGTTGCGAGATATTCAGCGCTGCCGCGGCCCGCCCGAAATGCCCATAGCTGACAAGCGTCAGCAGATGATTAAGGCGTCGCTGGATGATCATGATAACAAAAGGTTATCACAACTCAATAAAATACCATTAGAGGAAATCGACTCCGTATGCTATTTTTTTATCGAGCCGTAACAGGCGCCCGAAGTCCGAAGGAGCGAGTTCCTTTTGACCATGCCGGACGCAGTGTGTTGTTCAATATCACTACTGTCCGGTTAAATGAAGCCCCGAACCGCCGAACGCCATGACTGACGTGACTTTCCGAGCAATGAGAGGTGGTGTCGATTTGAAATTGGCGAAAAATGGCCCTTCGAAATTTTCGGAGGGTT
>Ga0209310_1002112_pt1 | contig 13227 bp, 9 predicted proteins | sample AD_UKC030_MetaG_FD_184415 | JGI IMG/M metagenome (GOLD analysis project Ga0209310, IMG submission 184415) | Active sludge microbial communities of municipal wastewater-treating anaerobic digesters from USA - AD_UKC030_MetaG (SPAdes) (version 2) | ecosystem: Engineered > Bioreactor > Anaerobic >... | reverse complement strand
TCTAAACCAGGCCCTGCAAATCACCCCGCAACAAATTGAGGTTCAACTCAGAGCAGAAGAGTTAGGCTATGTATGACTTTTCATCGCCAAATTTATCGCCAAAATGTCAGATCTAAATGCCCAATTTGCCTCTGTAGGATAGTGAGGCGGCTGACCGAGTCGCCAAAACAGTTATGCCGAAGAATCGAACCTGTCCCGAATGTGGGCAGCGGTTGCCCGAGGACGCTCTGGAGGGTGTGTGCCCGGCGTGTTCACTACGCAGCGCGCTCAAGCCAAGCCCGGTGGTCACCCCGGCTGAATCCCAGGTTCCACCTTCCGCTTCCCGTCCACCCTTTGTCCGCGACTTCGGCGATTACGAGTTGCTGGAGGAGATCGCGCGCGGCGGGATGGGCGTCGTCTATAAGGCCCGCCAGAAAAGCCTCGACCGCATCGTGGCGCTCAAGATGCTCCTGTTCGGACGGCAGGCCACACCGGAGTTCACCAAACGGTTCCGCGCCGAAGCCGTCCTCGCCGCCAGCCTGCAACATCCCAACATCGTCGCCATCCACGAAGTCGGCGTCCACGAGAGCCAGCAGTTCTTCGTCATGGAACATGTGGAGGGACCGAGTCTGGCCCGGCTGGTCGGGCACCAGCCCTTGCCCACCCGGCGCGCGGCCGGCTATTTGAAGACCGTTGCCGAAGCGGTTCACTACGCCCACGAACGCGGCATTCTGCATCGGGATCTTAAGCCATCCAATGTGCTGATTGATCCGATGGACGAGCCGCGGTTGACGGACTTTGGGTTGGCGAAACGTTTTGGCGCGCCGGATGCTCGTCATAGTGCCCCAGATGAAGCCGGAACCCCGAACGAATTGACGCTTTCCGGCCAAGTGATGGGCACTCCCAACTACCTCGCTCCCGAGCAAGCATTGGGGCAACGGGCGGCCGTCGGGCCCGCCAGTGATGTGTATGGGCTGGGGGCGATTCTCTACTTTCTGCTCAGCGCGCGTCCGCCGGTTATGGGGGAGAGCCTGGAGACGACGTTAGACCAGGTGTTGCACCAAGAGCCGGTATCTCCGCGGTTATTGAATGGGAGTGTGCCGCGGGACCTGGAGACGATTTGCCTGAAGTGTTTGGAGAAAGAGCCCTCGCGGCGTTATGGCACGGCACAGGCGCTGGTAGAGGAGTTAGTGCGGTTTCAAAAAGGCGAGCCCATTCTGGCCCGTCCTATTGGCCTGACGGGCAAGGTCTGGCGGTGGTGCGAGCGGAAACCAGTTGTGGCCGGTCTTACTGCGGGTTTGGCCCTGGCCTTTGTTTTGGGCTTTACCGGGATTCTCTGGCAATGGCAGGTGGCGGAAAGTGAGCGCCAACTACAGCGGCGGTATGCCTATGCCTCGGCCATGAAGGCGGCCCAGGTGGCCCTGCAACAAAACAACCGAGGCCTAGCTATGACCCTGTTGCGGCGGTATCACCCGAAACCAGGCGAAGAGGACCTGCGTGGCATCGAATGGCGCTACCTTTGGCAGGAGAGTCGCAGCGACGCGCTGCAGAGCTTCAATCACGCCGAGCCGTGGATCCATGATGTGGCGTTGTCGTCCAATGGGCAATATTTGGCCACGTCAGTTATGGAGAAGATCCGGATCTGGGATACCGTCTCCGGGAAGGTCCCCAAACAATTTCCCCGTGGCGGCACTCTCCCCTTCAAGAAATCACTTGGATTTTCGGCTGATGCGAATTGGCTGGCCATACGGGGACCGAAAGGGATTGAAATCCGAGAGACAACCGGTTGGAGTGTGGTGAAGGAACTGGGACCTCTCAGCGACTTTTCTCCGCTCGTGATGTCGGCCGATGGCCGAAAAGTGGTGGCCTGCAACCTCGACGGCCTGCAAGTTTGGGACTGGGCCTCAGGAAACTGTCGTGTGCTGACCAACTCGTTCGCCTGGTGTAACAATTTAGCCGTTTCACAGGACGGTTCCCGGGTGGCCTTCAGTTCGGCAATACCTCTCTACGATGTCTGGGGTTCGAATGTGGTCTGGGATCTCGAGCGGGGCGCAAGCGACACCATCGCCTCACACCAAGACACGACGTCGCTGGCGATTTCACCCGATGGAGATTGGCTGGCCTCGGGCCACTACTCGGGGAAGGTTTGCTACTATCGGTTGTCCACTCGGGAGCTGATCGGGCCTTTTTCCGCCCATCGCGGGATGGTATATGGCCTGGCCTTTTCACCGAACGGAACCTTGCTCGCATCGGGGGGAAATGATCAGTTGCTGCATCTCTGGCGAACCGGCACGACGAATCAGTTGCGCACCTTGCGCGGCCATGAGAGCGAGGTCTATTGCCTGGCCTTTTCCCGTGACGGCCAAACACTCATATCGGGGGGCAAGGATGGCACAGCCAGGCTGTGGAGCGTCGAACCCGACACGGTTCGCGCCTGTGCTTTTGAACTGCCCACCAACACGGTGCCCGTCGGCCCAATTCCGGACGGAAGCGCGCTACTAACCGTCGATGCGGCTGGGAAAGAAACCCGGCTTTGGCGTCTGCCGCGCGGTGAACTGATGCGAGCTCAGTCCTGGGAGGAGGCCGAGCGCCGAGGTTGTGCATCCCTGCGGTTTTTTCCCAAGAGCCAATTGGCAATCGGGATCACGACCAACGGAACAGCGCATCTCTGGAACCTGGCCACGGGCAGCCATCAGAAGGCGGTTCCATTCGGAGGCGGTGGATTTGACCCGCAACATCTTTCCTCGGACCAGCGATGGTTGCTAGGAACGATGCACGGGGAAGAGGCGGTCTTTGTCCTGGGGGATCTGCAAAAGGGCACAAGAATCGGGAATTTCGCTTTCGGATGGAGGTTCTGCCATGCGGCCGCGTTTTCGCCGGATAACCGCTCGCTGGCCTTCTCCACCTTCGATCGCGGCGAGGCAATCAAGGTTTGGGATTTGGCGGCCCACCGGCTCAAGCAGAACCTCGCAAGGTTGAGCGCGATCGATCCCTTTGGTGTTATGGCCATGGCCTATTCTCCCGATGGCCAATTGCTTGCCTGCGGCGGCTATGCCGGCGAAATCCAAATCTGGTTGGCCAAGACGGGGAAGCCTATTGAGCCAAGGCTCAAAGGGCACATCGTGGCCGTGGGATGCCTGGCCTTTTCTGCCGACGGCAAGACGCTGGTCAGCAGCGGAGGGGATCAGAGTATTCGATTGTGGAACGTTCCGACGAGACAGGAGACACTCCTTTTCCCCGAGGCCTTGATGACCACCGGTGAAGACCGTCTAATCATGGGCATACACGACGCGGGCCAGGCAGAATTAACACCGGGCGACCGGTGGATGTTGTGGCGTCAACCAGGAGGGCGAGTCCGGGTTGCCGAACTACCCTCTCGGGAAGAGATCGACGCGGGAGCCAAGGGTTTGAGCCAAGAACCGGCGGTGATTCCGTGTCCGGATTAGTAAACGATGTTGCCTGTGTCGGTATAGCTGGACGTGATGATTAGATAGGTGCGGAATTGACCTGGAATTAACTCAACGATCACTATCTCCTCGCTTAGGGTAACGGTGGTTTCAATGAAAGACCCAGTAGCGTTTTGGAACTTGCCCGTCCCCCCGGTAATCTCATAGTAGAAAGCATCGTCGGATATCGGAGTCGGTCTGAAGAACAGTTGTTCTTGATTATACGGTTTCTGGGTGGCTGTCGTAATCCAGCACTCTCCCGTGATTTCACCGGTCCAGAGGTTGAGGGTATGCACTCCCCCGGACGTATAGCGACCGACGTGCGTACCCTCTCCGGAGCCATCTGCCCAGAAATCACAAACTGGATCACCTGTGTCCAAGTATCCGGTCAAATCGAGGATCAAGGTTGTGATGCCGTGCGCTTTCCATGGTCTCTGCAACGGCGCTTTTGCGTTGACGGTCGTGGCCGTTACGAGTGCACATACCGCCAAGCCCAATACCAACTGCCAATTCGGTCTTTTCATGCATTAATACCTTGTTGATAAGTTTTCGGCCAGTCATGCTCCACGCCGCCAAGGCCTCATGTGCAGGCATTCGCCCTTCCAACTTGGGCTATGTCCGGAAACCCCGGGATCACGCGTGGTGCATCCAGCTGTCACTCTCTGCTGAAGGGAAAAACGGGGAAAGTTGCAGAAAAAATCGGGGATATGTGAAACAAGATCCTGCCTACGGAGATTCTCCTGCAACTCTTTTCCAGGTTTCCTTCAGTAATCCAGTGCCGACTCAATCATCAAGACCAACAACCTATGAAAACCACGAAAACCCGATCTCTGGGATCTGTGAACGGGGGTGTGCCATCCCTTCTGTTGCACGTGGCTGCCGGCCTCGGGATTGCCGTTATCGGAAATGCCCAACCCACCATTACCCAGCAACCGACAAATCAGTCTGTAAGCCTGGGGGCTGCGGCGTTCTTCCGCGTTACGGCCAAAAGCGCGGGTCCGATTGCGTACCAATGGTGCCACCAAGGTACCCCACTCCTCTGGGCAACGAATGCAGGCCTGGCTCTGACCAACATCCAAGTGACGGATGCCGGCCCTTACACCGTCGCGTTGACCGATGCGACCGGCATTACCAATAGCAAACCGGCGATGCTCGAGGTTAATCCCACGTTCACCAAGATCGCTTCCGGCGACATCGTCACCAACAAGGGCCATTGGCATGGCGCGGCGCGACGAAGGAAAATATCCCTGACCTTGAAAGTTGGTGGAGCCGACAGGGATCGAACCTGCGACCCCCACAATGCCATTGTACTTCCTCCCCTTAATTATCAATTACTTATGACAGCGTTCAGAAACATCGACAGGTTTATCGACAGTTTTTTCTCATGTTTACACCCCATCGCGGTGGAAGCCAGAAATTCTACCAAGATCCCCTTAAGGTTGAAATCCTCGACGTGCCTGACACGCCGGAATGATAACGTCTACCCCATGAGATGAATCGGCGAAACCAGCTCGATCCGTAGGCCGTCGAGTTCCAGCGGGGTGGGATCGGCGAGTTGTGGCACGACCACGAAGTTGCGGCCTGCCGGATAGGCGGCGCGGAAGGCACGCAGGTTCCTGGTCTCCGGCTGCAACGCGCTCCATTTGCACTCATAGGCATCCACAACCTCCCGCATCCGCGGCACCACGAAATCCACCTCGCGTTGCTGGTGGTCGCGCCAAAACCGCACGCGGGCCGGATCCTCCACGCTGAGTAACGTATCCAGAACCAGGTGTTCCCAGAGCCCGCCACAGTCTTCCGGACGCAGATGATCCCAGCCGCGGGCATGACAAATGAAGCCCGTGTCAAAGGTGTAGGCCTTGGGTTGATGCGTCCACTCGCGCGCCTTGCCGGCGTGATAAGGACGCACCAAGCGCACCGTCAGGGTCGTCTCGGCCACCTCCAGGTAATGCATCGCGGTGGGACGCGACAGGCCCGTGTCACGCGCGAGTCGGGTCACATCGAGCAACCCGCCGCTTTGGCGCAAAAGAATCTGCAGGAGCGCCAGGTAGCTGGCGCGCTTGGCCACCCCAAAGAGCTCCTGCACATCGCGGGCAAAGTGCGAGTCCAGCCACTCGCTGTAGAATTCCGGATCGGACCGGTCCGCCAACAAGATGGAGGGGAGGCCACCCCGAACCAAGCGATGCTCCAGCGGCGGATTCCCGAATGCCACCAACTCCGAGTGCAGCACCGGCCGCAGGCTGACCGTGCGCTTACGCCCGGTCAGCGCATCCCGGAATTTCCGCGCCGCCGCCAGCGTGCTGGAGCCCGTGGCAAGGACCTTGAGCTTGGGAAACTCGTCCGCTGCAATCTTCAGCACACGGGCCGGATCCGGAAGTTGGTGGATTTCATCAAAGACCACAATCGGCCGGCGCACCTGGCTGTAGAAAAACTCAGGATCCGCGACCGACTGAGCGACACGCGGTGAATCGCAGTTGAGGAACAGGCAATCTTCGGCCGGCAGGGATCGGGCGAGGGTGGTTTTGCCGATCCGGCGGACGCCGGCGAGCCAGACGATGGGCGCGTGGGTCCAAACCCGCTGCAGCCGCTGACGCCAGAATTCACGGTCGATCATGGGCCGATTTTACGTTTATCATGATAAATGTAAAGTCCATCTTCAGGTTTCCGGGCTGCTACTCCGGCCACAGGGGCACAGCGGCTCAACACGATCCGAGGGACTGCCATCCGGACTTCCAACCGCCCGCCAAGCGTCCCGGCCTACCGTGATGGCCATTGCGACCGAGGGAGCACAAGCGTTGGACAAGCGGGAAGCTGCCTATGGCAAACGCAAAGCGCGGTGAGATTTGGGCTCCTTACCTGCCCGGCCTCCGGTTTTCTTTTCACCGTGCTTTGTTCTGTCCGTGGAGTAATGTTAGGTCATGGCTCCTTTAGGCAAGGAGGTCGAAAAACCTGAAACGCCAAGAGGTGTGTTCGCCACCACACACTGGAGCGTCGTGCTAGCCGCGGGTAACTCGGAATCGCCGCCTGCAGCCGAAGCCTTGGAGCAACTGTGCCGCACCTACTGGTATCCGCTTTACGCCTATGTTCGGCGGCGCGGTTACAGCGTTGAGGATGCCCAGGACCTGACTCAGGAGTTCTTCGCGCGCGTTATGAAGAAAGGAAGCTTCGGCTTGGCCAATCCGGCGCGGGGCAAGTTCCGCACGTTCCTGCTCCACTCGCTGCAGAATTTCCTGGCCAACGATTGGAAAAGTGCTCAGCGCCTCAAGCGCGGTGGGGGGACTCCCTGCCTTTCCCTGGACGTCGCGGACGCCGAGCGTCGTTATGCGAACGAACCTGCGGCGATGCTGACGCCCGAGCGCGCGTACGAGAAGCGCTGGGCCCTGACCTTGCTGGAAGGGGTGCTGGTGAACTTGCAGCAGGAATACGCTCAGGCTGGCAACGGCCGTGTGTTCGAGGAGTTGGCCGACTTGCTCTGGGGCAAGGACACCTCGAGGTCCTACGCCCATATCGGCGAACACCTGGGCATGACCGAGGGCGCCACCCGTGGGGCGATGCACCGCCTGCGCGAGCGTTTCCGGGAACGGCTGCGCGCCGAAGTCGCTCAGACGGTCGCGGACTTCCGCGAGGTGGACGATGAGCTGCGCCACCTGATCGCTGTGGTCGGCAGAAGGGCTTAGCCGTCGCATTTGCAGTGGCGTCCGGCGTAACGCCGAACGTTTTTCGTTGTAGAACGACGGCGAGTGCCTGAATCGAAGACCGGACTGTTTATGACCGTCAGCCCAGTATGCCAGCGCTGCGGGGCGGAGTTGACTGAACCCACGGCCCGAGGCCTGTGTCCGAGTTGTCTCTTCCGCGAGGGCTTGGCCGGGGCGGTGGATCAGCGGCCCGAGGTCGGAGAGGAGAAGCCAATGGGCGGCGAGGCCGCGGCGTCCGAAATCGCAAATCGCAAATTGGGGATCGCAAATCCCTTCGGCGACTACGAACTGCTGGAAGAGATCGCACGCGGCGGGATGGGCATCGTCTATAGGGCCCGGCAGAAGAGCCTCAATCGCATCGTCGCGCTCAAGATGCTCCTATTCGGACCGCAGGCCAGCCCGGAGTTCGCCAAACGGTTCCGCGCTGAAGCTGTCCTGGCTGCCAGCCTGGGACATCCCAACATCGTCGCCATCCACGAAGTCGGGGTGCACGAGGGCCAGCCGTTCTTCGTCATGGACTACATCAAGGGGCCGAGCCTGGCCCAGCGGATTTCGGATTTGCGATTTCGGATTTCGGATTTCAAACAGTCGGCCCGGTGGATGAAAACGGTGGCCGAAGCGGTTCACTACGCCCACGAACGTGGCATCCTCCATCGCGACTTAAAGCCGTCCAACGTCCTCATCGACGCCCAGGACCAGCCGCGTGTGACGGACTTCGGCCTGGCCAAACGGTTTGAAGGCGACTCGCAGGTAACCTTCACCGGCCAGGTGCTTGGCTCGCCGAACTACATTCCGCCGGAACAGGCGCTGGGCAAGCGCGGCAAGGTCTCGCGGCAAAGCGACGTGTATGCGTTGGGGGCTATCTTGTATCACCTGCTGACGGGGCGGCCGCCGTTCCAGGGCAAAACGCTCACGGACACGCTGCAGCAGGTGCTGAACACGGAGCCGCTGGTGCCGCGGTTGTTGAATCCCAGCGCGCCACGCGACTTAGAGACGATTTGCCTGAAGTGTCTCGAGAAGGAGCTGGCGCGCCGGTATGTGACGGCCCAGGCGCTGGCCGATGAACTGGGGCGGTTTCTAAATGGCCAGCCAGTGCTTGCCCGGCCCATCGGCCCCGCAGGCAAGGCGTGGCGCTGGTGTCGGCGGCAGCCGGTGCGTGCGGGCTTGACCGGCGCGTTGGCGCTGGTCCTGGTGCTGGGGATGGTCGGAATCTCCTGGCAGTGGCGCCGGGCCGAGCGGGAGCGGGGCACCGCGGTCGCCAACGAAATGTTGCGTCAGCAGAACGCCTACGCGGCAGATATGAACCTGGCCCAGGCCGCACTGGAGAAGGGCGACCTGGGAGCAGCCGTGGCATTGCTGGATGACCACGGGCCCGCGCCGGGCCACCGCGACCTGCGCGGCTGGGAATGGCGGTACCTTTGGCAGCGCTGCCGCAGCGACGAACTGTTCGAGCTCACCCGCTCTCAGTCAACCGTGGAACGAGTCGCCTTCTCGCCGCACGGCCGCTTGCTGGCCGCGCGCGATGATCAATCCACCCTGGCTCTCTGGGATATTCACTCCCCGCAGCGGATTGCCTCCTTCGAGATGCACGGCGACCTCAGCCCTTTCGCCTTCTCCCAGCAACGCAACCTGCTCGGTTATTGCGCCTCCGGCGCGCAGGCGGTGAGTATTGTCAGCCTCGACACGCGACAGGAAATAACCCGCCTCCCCAACGCCACCAACGTGGCGTATTTGGCATTCTCCGCCGATGCCACCCGACTTCTCACCTTGAGCGAAGTCGGCACCTTAACCGAGTGGGACATCGCCTCAAGACAACCGCTTCGCAACTCCAAATTCCCCGGGACAGATTTCACGACAGACTTCCGCAGGCTGGTGTTCTCCCCGGACGGCGACGTGGTGGCCTTCGGAACCGCGAACGGCCTCGGTCTCTGGGAGTTGAACTCCGGCAGGCAGACGCTGGTCAGGCTTGCGGGAACGGCCAGTTCCCCGACCGTTCTGCGCTTCTCGCCGGACGGCAAGTGGCTGGCCGCCGGCGTTGAGGAATCTGACAGCGAAGTCTATGTGTGGGCCGTCGAGAGTCTCTGGCGAAGCGCCCAGGCCACGCCGCCACCCCGCGGGAGATTCGGCAGGCACAGGGATTGGATTTGTGATGTCGCCTTCTCTCCGGACAGCCGTGCCCTGGTCTCCGCCAGCGCGGACTCCGTGCTGCGGGTTTGGGAACTCGACCATCCCGAGGCGTGCCGGCGCTACCAAGGCCACCGGCACCAAGTGCTCTCAGTGGCATGGTCTCCGGATGGGCAACGCATCGCCAGCAGCGGTAAAGATGGTTCCGTGCGGGTTTGGGATCCCTGGCGCGAACCGGCGCCCTGCGGGCCGCGCGTTCTTCCGGTCTCCTCCTATCTCTGGTGTTTTGGCATCTCGCCCGACGGCGAGCGCGCCCTGACGCTGGATCCAACCAACGGCACGGCGGTCCTTTGGGACACCGTCAAGCTGCAGCCCACGGAAACCCTCACATTCGCCGGCACGAATAACACCGCTGTTGCCTGGTCGCCGGATGGCACAATCCTGGCCACGGGTGACAAACTCGGGAACGTCAGAATCTGGGACCTGGCCAGCCGGCGAGAGGTCACCAATGCGCTAATCCCGGGTCATTGGATTGGCCATTTCCACTTCTCCTATGATGGGCGGTTCCTGGCTTGCGGTGCCTTTCGTCCGGGGCCACCTGAGCACCGCCTGGCCAAGTTATGGCAGGTGGATGGATGGCACGAGATTCGCCTGCCGCGCGAGGCTGTAGATAATTTCCTTTTTGGGGACTTCTCACCTAAGTCTGGCCTCCTGGTTGTCCTGCATTGGGGAGGAGCCTTGGACGTCTGGGACATTCACAGCGGCCATTGCCGAGCCCGCCTTTCACAACCTCTGGCCAGCCCGAACGAATTAGGGGTTGTGTGGTTTTCACCCAACGGGCGAACCTGGGCTTCCTTAACGCATAAGGGCGTGGTGTGTTTGTGGGATGGCGCAAAACAACGCCCGCCCTTCGTCATCCCTCGTAGCACCCAGGAGCTGTGGAATCTCGCCTTTGCAGCGGATGGCACACGGCTTCTGGTCAGCGGGAAACGCTCCTCGGACGTGGTTAGGCTATTCGATCTTGGCAGCCGTCGTTGTGTGATCGCTCTCCCAGGGCAGTCTGACGTCTATTGGAAGGTCGGGATGTCGGCCGACAACAGCACCGTGTTCGCGGTTGGATCGGAAAGGGTCCTGCTCTGGCACGCGCCTTCCTGGGCGGAGATTGACGCCGCCGACAAAGGTCAAGTGGCTCAGTGAATTCTTACAAAAGACGCAGCCGGTTCGCAGAAACGACAGAAAGTCCATAACGTTCCCCGCGATTCGTTGTAGAAGGAGGGTGAAGCCAACCCGGTGCTCCGCCGGTGATCGCGGGAGTGTCCGCTCCAGGCCGCAACTCTGACGGCGCGAGGCCCCGGATGGCCGCCTAACCAAGGCAGACGAAAGGTCCAGACGAATGAAAACACGACCCGATCCATCGGCTGGCCGCCGCGCGAACTGCCCCGAAATGAGATCCTGGACGCTCGGCCAGGCCATCCGGCTGGCCGTGCTGTGCTTGGCCGTTTGGGCGGTGGGGCCACGGGCCTCTGCCCAGACGTCGGCGGGGCTCGACCTTCAACTGTATGCGGGGCTGACCATCACGGGACCGGTCGACACCGTGTACTCGATTGAGTGCGTCACGGACCTGGCCCTGACGAACAACGCAAGCGCTTGGCGCTGTCTGGAATTCCTGCAACTGCCCGCCAGCCCCTATTCGTGGGCCGACAAGTCCACCCCCGTGACGGGCCAGCGATTCTACCGGGCGGTGGTGTTTGCAGCGCCCACGAACATGGTGTTCATCCCGCCGGGCACGTTCCGCATGGGCAGCCCGACGAACGAGGTGGACCGCTGGGAGAATGAAGGTCCACAGACGGCGGTGACGATCAGCCGGGGGTTTTGGATGGGGAAGTATGAGGTGACCCAAGGAGAGTATCTGTCACTGATGAACACCAATCCGAGCCCGTTTTCCGGCTACACCAACTTTCCGGTAGAGATAGTGAATTGGCACGAGGCCACGAATTACTGTGCGACGCTCACGCAGCGGGAGCGGACTGCGGGACGGATTGCGACCAACAGTGTGTATCGGCTGCCGACGGAGGCGGAGTGGGAATATGCGTGCCGGGGGTGGACCTCGACACGGTTCAGTTATGGGGACGACCCGGGATACACCAACCTGACGAACTACGCGTGGTACTGGAACAACAGCGGTTTCATGGCACATCCAGTGGGGCAGAAGCTGCCCAACCCGTGGGGCTTGTATGACATGCACGGGAATGTCTACGAATGGTGTCAGGACTGGTGGTCGCTCGGCCTTCCCAGCGGGATTGCCCTGGATCCCTTGGGGCCTGCCACGGGCTCGTACCGCGTGTTCCGCGGCGGCGGCTGGGGCCTCTGGCCCGACTTCGACCTCGGGACCTCGAACTGCCGGTCCGCGTTCCGCGGCAGCCTCGATCCGGCCCAAGGGTTCATCTTCCTCGGATTCCGGGTTGTGCTGGCTCCAGGTCTGCCCTGAGCGGATGAACAAGAACCCTGTTCAAACCAAGCTGCACTTCATGACACTAAAGAACCTGTTCCTGATCGGGCTGGGACTTGTGCTCCCGATCCAGCCAAATCTCTGGGCCCAACCTGTACCGCACCATTTCAGCGGCATTGCACCGTCGCCGGACAGAACCGTGGCGCTGAGCCAGGATGGCAGCGTCTCGAACATGTTCAACCTGACCGGCACGATCTCCAACCAGTTCATGCAAATGTTCGACCTCTACGCGGTCGAAGCCTCCACCAATCTGATGGACTGGAGTCCCCTGGCTTTGCTGCTGCGGACGAACAACAATCCCAATCCGCTGATCGTTCAGGACACCAACGCCACCGGCCTGAACCAGCGCTTCTATCGTACCTTCACCAATCACCTGCTCACGGCCTTCCCCAAGCCCAGCGGGCCGTTCGCCGTGGGTACGGTCGATCGGGTGATGATCGATCCAGAGCGGACCAACTCCTACCGGTACAGGCCCGCGACGAACGCCTTCATGGTCACGTTCTGGTATCCGGCGGATCCGCCAGGGGCCGGAGTGGTGCCGACTGCCGCGTGGGGCAAACGCTTCGCGGCAGATTTGAGTTTCTATTCAGCCATCGGCATAGACACCCGGTGGGCATGGATCCTTCCGAAACTGGTGGGACATCGCTTTCGCGGCGTGCCTCTGGCGGCCGGCGCCGCCAAATATCCGGTGGTCCTCCATTCGCATGGGAGCGGGGCGACTCGCACCACATCGTCGCAGACCGCTGAAGAGTTGGCGAGCAACGGGTATGTGGTCGTCGCGATGGATCACACCGATTGCTGGGCCACTGAGTTTCCCGACGGCCGGTATCTGACCGGCAGCAGCTCGGGCGATTTGTCGGGCCGGCTCAAAGATATGCAGTTCTTGCTTGATGAGTTGGCCCGATTGAACAGCGGCGACGCCCTGTTTGCCGACCGGCTGGACCTGGACCGCATCGGCGTCCGCGGCGGCGGATACGCAGGCATGGTGGTTGAGACTTGCCGCAGCGACAGCCGGGTGAAGTGCGCACAGCTCTGGGACGCCACGAATGTTCAGTTAACCAGCGGCGGGCTCCAAAAACCGTTCCTGGTCGCATTGGGGGAGAGCAATGCGTATTACTCCCAAGGCCAATGGCTCTTCAGCAAGGGGACCACCAATGCCATCCTGGTCCAGCTCCGGGGCGCCGAGCACCTGACCGGTGACGACGCTGCTTGGATCTTCCAGACACCCTGGGGCCGGGGACCGGCGCTAGCCTTCGACGCTTGTGTGGTATGGTTTTTCGACACCTACCTCAAAGGCGAAACGCCGCCGTTTCCGACAAATCCCGAAATCTACAACGTGCAAAGGAAATGAGTCTCCGCCATGGCCGGCCAACGCAACTCTCGGGTGCTTTTCTCCCTGCTTCCGCTGAACATGGGTGCAAGCCAAGACGCAAGTTGCCGGCTCATCCTGCCGCAGTGGCGGACTCAACTTCAA
>Ga0209310_1002111_pt1 | contig 13230 bp, 6 predicted proteins | sample AD_UKC030_MetaG_FD_184415 | JGI IMG/M metagenome (GOLD analysis project Ga0209310, IMG submission 184415) | Active sludge microbial communities of municipal wastewater-treating anaerobic digesters from USA - AD_UKC030_MetaG (SPAdes) (version 2) | ecosystem: Engineered > Bioreactor > Anaerobic >... | reverse complement strand
TGTAACGGGCCTTTCCCCCGTCGTCCTTGGTGTCGAAGTTGTACGACCCGCAGAAGTAATCCTCCGTGCCGGTCCCGCAGATCGTCGGCCACTCCTTGTCGCCGTCCATGTAGAACTTGATCTCGCCTTCGCCCCACCAGCCTGGGCTGTGCACTTCCCAGGCCATGTAGGTGCCCACGTAATGACCCTTGCCCTTGATGCCATCGATGATGGTGAAGAGCCCTTTTTGTTTGAGCGGATCTTCGCGGCGGAACTGGGCATGCAGGTAAGCGGAATCCTCCGGCACCGCCCCAAGCGCGTAGTTGACCTGGTAATAGAGCACCATGTCCTTGTCGTCGAGATTCTCCATCGTGATGCGCGCCCGCTTGCGGAATGGCATCGTCCAGTAGCAATTGAAGGCGCTCCCCGGGTTCACGCACACGGCCAGGGAATTGATCTGGGCGTACTTCCCCCAGCCGCACGCGAAGAAGTCGCTCATCGGGCACTCGATCGACGGCTCCTTTTCGTCATCCCAGTAGAACCGCAGAATGTACCAGCGGGTCTTGTCGAGCGGCGCCGGCGTCATCCAAATCTGTTGAATGGCCCCAGGCCCCGCGATGTCCGCCATGGTGAAGGTGCTCCGCGCGGGAATGCGGACCGAGGGCGAGACCTTCCAGCCCTGACCGAGATCGCGCGAGGCGTTCTTGCCGGTGCCTTCGGTCGCCATGCCCGCCTTCCCTTTTTCGCCGGTGAAGTTCTCCGGCGAAATCGAACGCGTCTTGGCGTCCGACATGCGGAACAGGTTGCCCAGATTCACTTCGATGCCGTTGAAGGCCGATTCGGCAGCGATGCACGGAGACCAGGAGAGTGCGCCGGCCATCAGGGCCGCCGCCCAGAACACGGGAATACGCTTCATAGGAAGTCTGAGGTTTTTGCGTCAGCACACATGATTCGCGTGAGAACCTATCAGCCGACCAGCGGCGGTGTCCAGACCGGCGATGGGGTCGCCAACTCGCAGCCGTGCACCGCGTTGTTGTCGGTGTTGTGTCCCCCGGCATGGGCACCCCGGGCCTACATCGGATGGAAAGTCCCGCTGTCGGGCGCGTGCCCCGACGCGGCGCACCTCACATTCTTCGCTCTGGCATTCCCGGAATCGTCGTCGTAATCGTAGAGCATGATTGGCATCGAGGTATCGAGAGTGGCTGGCGTTGCGGCGATCCTCGCGGCGGCGGCCTGCTGTGCAGTTTCCGAGGATGGCCGCGGACTCGACGCGTTCGGACTGGAGTATCGACTCGAGGAGCGCACTGAGCCGCGTCCAAACCGGGTGCACATCGTGCGCGCGGATCTTGGGAAGGGTCGAGTGCGCCCGGCGGTTGTTCTGGCGCCCGACCCGGACGGGGACGGCCCGGCCGAGGCGGCTCTCACCCATCCGCTCAAGCTCGCGAGCGACCGGTCGGTGCTGGCGTTCGTCAACACCAATCCGTGGGACAGTTTCCCCGATGCCGCCAGCAAGAGGAATCGAAGCTGGTTCGAAGGGCAACGGGTCGATATCCACGGATTGGCAGCGTCCGGCGGGGCCGTCCGAAGTCCAGCCCTGCCTGGCGGCGCGTCGGTTTGGTTCGACAAGGAAGGCCGTGTTGTGTTGGACGACGTTCCGCGGGGCGAGGCGGTGGGCGAAGGGATGTGCGGATTCCAGCCCGTTGTGAAGGATGGGGTTGTTGCCGCCGGGCCGGGCGGGCCGCAGCATCCGCGCACGGCCATCGGCACGGATCGCACCGGGACGGTTGTGTGGCTGGTCGTGGTTGACGGGCGGCAGGCGAAGTACAGCGAGGGGATGACACTGAACGAATTGGGGGGCGTCATGCAGGGCCTCGGCTGCTGGAATGCGATCAACATGGACGGAGGCGGCAGCAGCATCATGGGATTGGCGGATGCCGATGGACAACTTCGGGTCGTCAATCGGCCGTCCGGCGGCCTCTCGGGAATCCGCCCGCTGCCTGCAATCCTCACCCTCCGGCGGATTGCGGACGGTTCTTAGGGTCTGTGCAAAAGTTAATTCCGATTTTGCTGGAGGGGATTTGGCTCGCTGGCGAGGCGCGACGAAGGAGCATAGCCTTGACCTCTGTGACTGAGGAGCAACGAAGCCAGCGAGCCAAAGCCCCCCAGCCCTGCGGGGCGGGGCGGCACCGGGCCATCTGCTTCGTTCCTCGGTCGGTCGAGTATCTCAGCGGATACACTCCCTCCCTCGAGCCTCGCATCTGGCCCGGTGGCGCTCCCGCCAAAACCGGAAGTAATTTTTGCACAGACCCTTAGCCCGGCTGTTTGATGAGGCTTCGCGGGGTCTCACATCCGGGCTCTGGCAAGACCGCGCCCCGAAAGCGATCCACAGGCATCCTGTTGGTTCTGGGGGCGTTCTGCCATGGGAACAGTGTGTCGCATTGTTCGATCTTTCGGACCTGGCGCGGTCTTGCTTTTCTAACCCGCATTGCAGTCCTCTTGCGAAGTCTGACTGCGCTGTGCACTGAAGGGGTGTGAAAAATGCGGGCCAGGCGAAGCCCTCGTGTGGTTGCTGGCCTGCGCTCAGGATTAGCCCGCTGGCGCGATCGAGCCGTCGCCGACCCCGTCACAGGCGCAGTCGCCACACTGCTCGGCATGGAAGATGGGGGGGTCGGGTACTCTCTGTGGGACAGCATGGCGTCCGCTCATCGCCGATCCTTCGTACTACTATGCCCCAGAATCTGCCGAGCGGCCGCGGGATCGGCCCTCCGACCTTTGGTTGCGGCTGTGCCGCTTCAGGTTCTTCGCTTCCTGGTGGTGAATTCCAGTCATTTCCAAAACCCAAGGCGATGGTCGAAGCGGCCACAATCGACGGCCGCAATCGACTTGACAACCTGCTGGCAGAAACAGAGAGTTCGCCAACAGCCCTCCTGAAAGCCATATGAGGACCCTACCGTCGACGATACCCCGTTTGCTGACCTATCTTGCGTGTTTGAGTTGCCTCGATGTGACCGTGCTTGGTGCGTGCAACATACCGGTTGCTTCGTAGGGAACATCTCCGGCTCACGCAGGTTTTGGCGTTCTCTCGTTGTGTCAAGAGCGACGGTCGCCCGCCTAGGTTGGGGCGGCTCGTCATGGGCCACCCCAATGCCATTCCCACTCTATTCTCCCCCGCCTCGCTGGCGTGACTGGGGCGTCCCACACAGCGCGCGGAGGGCTGCGTGCAACCGGAGAGCGGTTTCGGGGCCGAGCGAGTTGATTTCGCCGTAGACGGGCCGGCTCGAATTGTAGAGGTAGGGCGGTTTGCGGTCCCATTGGCTCTTGGGGATGATGTAGCCGATTTCGTCGTTGGCGAGGCCGAACACGAACTTGACCTTGCCCGGCATGAGGGCGCGGATGGGAGGCACCTCGACCGGGTCGATTTCGAAGTCGGCGCCTGGGGCCCGCTCGATGCCGCCGTTGACGATCTCCGGATAGACCTCGCCTGGCAGGCAGGCGATGCTGGCGTCGCCGACCGTGATCAGTGCCACCTCGGTGCGCAATGTCCGCCATCGGACATGCCCGCGATCGAGAACGCCCAGGACGGGGGCCAGGAGGAAGATGGCATTGTCGATTGGCAGCTCGATGGTGCGGGCGCAGACGCCGATGGGGGCGTGGTTGGTTGCGGCCGGATTGGGGGCGCGCAACACGGGCAAGAGGCGCGACGCGAGCTGGTGTCCGAGCGCGCGCGCCTTGCCGTGGGACGGTTTCTCAAACTCCTGGTCGAGGTACGGGTCGCGGACGATGACGGACGGGGATGTGGTCATGAGGCCGCCGAGGGCGGCGGTGACATAGACATGGACGCCGCCCAATCCGGCCGCGTGTGTCTGGCCGTCGATCGTGACGCCCTTTTCGAGGGCTTCGCGCACGTAGCCGCAGAAGTCGGACGTGATTTCCGTGTTTTTGCTCCAGACCGTTTCGGGGTGGTTGCCCCAGGCCACGAGCGTGCCGAGCGTGCCGCCCCCCTCGGGCGAGGTGAAATGCATCACGCGCAGGTCGGCGTCAAAGACAATCGGTTCGCGCGAGTCGTGCACCAGACCGTCCGTGGGCATTTGGATCTCGTGAAACGCGACGCATGCGGGTGTGAGCGTTTCGATGGCCTGGCCCAAGGCCTGGGTCGTGGCTGTCAGGACTTGGGCGCGATACCGCGGGTCGACGCCGGTCCTGAGCGGATGCGGCCCCCACAGGCCCATGAGATCGGGTGTCGAGTGGTTGTGGGTCGAGCAGACGATTGCGTAATCGAGGCGCCAATCCGGATCGAGGTGGCGCCGCACCTCGATGACATCGTCGTGGAACAGGCCGATCGCATCGAGCGACACGATGCCCAGACGCGTGTAGCCGTCATCGAGGACGCAGGCATGGGCCCACAAGTTGTCATGCAGCGCGGTCGCGGCACGGTTCTGACTGAACCCGGCCAGCCAGACCGGGCGTTTGGGATCCGAGAGATTGGGGTTGATCAGGACGCGTCCGAAGCCGACCTGCAGAGGTGTCGGCGCGGCAATGGAACGGGCGGGGTCGGCGTCCATCGTGAGCGTGTAGCCCGGATTCCGGTCGCGGAAGGCGTACCAGGACCGCAGAGCGACCAGCGCGGCGATCAGGAGCAGGATCCGAAAGGCCCACACCAGGAGGCGGCGCCACCAGGGGCGCCGGGGAGTGCCGGTGTTCATGGGCGGCAGGCATACACGGAAGCGTCGGCGGTGGCAAGTCGCGGACGCGAGTCAGCGCCAACTGGCTCCGTCAAAGACCGTGATCAGCGCCGTCTCACGACGGCGGCTACGGCGGCTACGGCGGCTCTTTGGCCGCGGGCGGTGAGAGTGGACACGAGAGTGGACAAGAGAATTCTTGAAACAGGCGAGCGACAGGGGCCAAACTGCGGGCAATTGCATTGCGTTTTGGGTTTCAAGGATTTGTGAACACTATGGACCAGCAGTCCTCCAACACGGCCGCCTCACCGACGGGTGGCGCGGGGGCAGCCGCCGGATTCACCCCAGTGCCGGAGTGGCTGGCCGCACACGAACAACTGCTTGGACTGGCGCTCCAGGGCGAGCGTCCGGATCGTGTCCGCCGTTTTCTGAACGGGATGTTAGGGCGCTTGCGGGAGCGGGGTTTGGCCGCGCCCCGAACCACGAGCACGCCTTACGTGAACACGATTCCGCCGGATCGTCAGCCGGCGTTGCCCGGGGATCGGGCGCTCGAGAAGAGGATCAAGAGCCACATCCGTTGGAATGCCATGGCCATGGTGGTCAATGCCAACCGCCAACACGGCGGGTTGGGCGGGCACATCTCGACCTACGCCTCGAGCGCGACGCTCTACGAAGTCGGGTTCAACCACTTCTTTCACGGCGCCGGTCCGGACCGTGCGGCAGACCTGGTTTTTTTCCAGGGGCACGCGTCCCCCGGGATCTACGCGCGGGCCTTTCTGGAACGGCGTCTCGATGAGCATCACCTGCAGCATTTCCGGCAGGAACTGGCCGAGGGCGGCGGGTTGTCGTCGTATCCGCATCCCTATTTGATGCCGGAGTTCTGGCAGTTCCCCACGGTGTCAATGGGGCTGGGGCCGATCCTGTCGATCTACCAGGCGCGGTTCAACCGCTATCTCGAGGCGCGCGGGCTTGTGCAGGGGCCCGAGCCCAAGGTCTGGTGTTTTGTCGGCGACGGCGAGACGGACGAGCCGGAGACCCTCGGCTCGCTCACGCTCGCGGCGCGCGAGAATCTCGACAATCTCATCTGGGTGGTGAACTGCAATCTGCAGCGTCTCGATGGCCCCGTGCGCGGCAACGGCAAGATCATCCAGGAGCTCGAAGCCGCGTTTCGGGGGGCGGGCTGGAATGTCATCAAGGTGATTTGGGGTTCGGATTGGGACCCGCTGCTTGCGGCGGACAAGACGGGGCTTTTGGTCAAGCGGATGGAAGAGGCGCTGGACGGCGATTACCAGAAGTACTCGGTCGAACCGGGCAGCTACACACGGCGCCACTTCTTCGGCAAGTATCCCGAGCTGCTCGAACTGGTGAATCATCTGACCGACAGCCAGATTCACCGCCTGCTTCGCGGAGGGCACGATCCGGTCAAGGTGTACGCCGCCTACCAGGCTGCCGTCACGCATCGCGGGGCGCCGTCCGTCATTCTCGCCAAGACGATCAAGGGCTACGGGCTGGGGGAGGCGGGCGAGGGCCGCAACATCTCGCATCAGCAGAAGAAAATGAACGAGAAGGAACTCCGCGAGTTCCGCGCCCGATTCGCCGTGCCGATTCGGGACGAAGAGATCGCCGAGACGCCGTTCTACCGCCCGCCAGCCGACAGTCCGGAGACCATTTACCTTCTGGAGCGTCGGGAGGCCCTGGGCGGCTTTGTTCCCGAGCGCAAGGTCAGCGCGACGCCACTCGACGCCCCGCCGCGGGAGTTCTACGCCGAGTTTGCCAAGGGCTCGGGCAAGATGGCCGTCTCCACCACCATGGCCTTCGTGCGTCTGCTCAGCCTCCTCTTGCGCCACAAAGGAATCGGTCCGCGCATCGTTCCGATCATACCCGATGAGGCCCGCACCTTCGGCATGGACGCGCTGTTCCGCGAGATCGGCATTTACTCGCCCAAAGGCCAGCTCTATGAGCCGGTCGATGTGAAATCGCTGTTGTATTATCACGAGTCTCAGAAAGGCCAGATCCTCGAAGAGGGGATTACCGAGGCCGGATCGATGGCGTCGTTCATCGCCGCCGGGACGGCCTACGCCACGCATGGGGTAAATCTTGTCCCCTTCTACACATACTATTCGATGTTTGGCCCGCAGCGGATCGGCGATCTCATCTGGCTGGCCGGCGACATCAAGGCCAAGGGCTTTCTGATGGCGGCAACGGCCGGGCGCACGACGCTCAACGGCGAAGGATTGCAGCATCAGGACGGCCATAGCCTGCTGCTGACAAGCACGGTCCCGTCGCTGGTGACCTACGACCCGGCATTCGCCTACGAGCTGGCGGTGATCGTTCGGGACGGGGTGCGGCGGATGTACGAGGAGGGGGAGGCGCTCTGCTATTACCTTTGTCTGTACAATGAGAACCAGGTGATGCCCCCCATGCCGGACGACGTCGAGGACGGGATCCTCAAGGGGCTCTATCGCTTCAAGCCCGGGATGGCGGGACGCCGCCCCAAGGCCCACATCTTCGGCAGCGGCCCGATCCTGAGCGAGGCGCTCCGGGCCCAGGAGATCCTCGCCGAACGCTACAAGGTGTCGGCGGATGTCTGGAGCGCGACCAGCTACAAGCTCCTCCGCCACGACGCCCTGCGCGTCCGGCGTTGGAACATGCTCCACCCGACCGAGCCGCGCAGAAAACCCTACCTCGAATCGCTTCTCGCAAAGGAGAAGGGCGTGTTTGTGGCCGTGTCGGACAACATGAAGGCCGTGCCCGACATGATCGCCCCCTGGGTGCCGGGCGGGCTGACCACGCTGGGCACCGACGGATTCGGTCGCAGCGACACCCGCGAGAAACTGCGCCGGTTTTTCGAGATCGACGCCGAGACGACTGTGGTGGCGACGCTCTACAGCCTGGCCGAGAAGGGAACGGTCGGACGCCATCTCGTCGCCCGCGCCATCAAGGATCTGGGTGTGGATCCGGACAAGGTCCATCCGCGGATCGTTTGAGATCAGTCGATGCCGGCGCTTGTTTTTTCAATTAGCGGTCCCCGAGGGCCGGTCGTAGAAAAGCGCCATGAACAAGACGATTGGCGCGGATCGCGGGGCGATGCTGGCGCGGGCGAGCGAGGCGATGCGGCTGGGGCGGTCACCGGCATATTTGGCGGCTGGGGGGCCGTTCCAGGGCGATCACGCTGTGCCGGGCTTGGCGCCTTCGGCTGAGGCGCAGCTTGCAGAGGGGGCCCAGACGCGTGGCGACCGGTTCTTTGCCCGGATCGCCAGGGAGGCGCCGTTCACCAGGATGCACCCGAGGGTAGCGGCGTTCTTCAAGGACTATCTGGCGAAGGAGAAGGCCGTGGCGTTCGAAGGCCGGTCCGTGGTGAACACGCACTTCCCGCCGTATCCGAGCGCGGCGTTCGATCGGTTGGCCGAGCAGTTCGGGGAGATCGGCACCGCGGCCGCGCGCCGCCTGTACTCGGTGACTCTGGCGGTGACCAATCGGTGTCCGTTCCGGTGCTGGCACTGTTACAATGCGGGGCGCAGCCAGCAGGACCTGCCGCTTCCTGTGTTGCGCGATCTGGCGGCCCAACTGCAGGACCGGGGCGCCGTCATGGTGACCCTGACGGGGGGCGAACCCTTGCTGCGCGAGGATCTGCCTGAGATTGCCGCGGCGTTCGACGCGCGTTCGTGCCTGATCCTGGGGACGACGGGCGAGGGCCTGTCGCCCGAGCGCGCCGTCGAGTTGAAGCGCCGAGGCGTGTTCGCCGTGGGCATCAGCCTCGACTCGCACCTCGCGGTCGAACACGACCGGCTCAGGGGACGTCCGGGGGCGTTCGAGTCCGCCCTGCGCGCCCTTGGTGTGGCGCGGAGCGCGGGCTTGTATCCGTACGTCGTGTCGGTGGCGACCCGCGAGTTTCTTGCGCGGGAGCGTTTCATGCCCTTTCTGCGCTTTGCCGCGGCGGCTGGCGCGTGCGAGGTGCATCTGCTCGAACCGAGCGCCACGGGCCGGCTGGCCGCGCAGGCCGGGGTGCTGCTCACCGCGGCGGAGCGGCGCCAGATCTTCGAATACCAGGCCGAAGTGGCTCAGGACAGCACGTTGCCGATCCTGTCGAGCTTCGCCTACCTCGAGTCTCCCGAGGCGTTCGGCTGCGGCGCGGGTCTCACGCATCTCTACATCGACGGCAGCGGCGAGGTCTGTCCGTGCAACCTGGTGCCGCTCTCCTTTGGCAATGTGGCGCGCGAACCGCTCGACACGATCCTCGAGCGCATGGGGCGCTGTTTTTGCCGGCCGCGCACCGTGTGTGTGGGCCGGATCCTGGCCGGGCGGATCCCGTCGACCGCCCTGCCCCTGGGACCTGAACAGTCTCTGGCCGTTTGCGAACAGCACTTGCCCCAGGCCCACGCCCTGCCGCGATTTTTCAGAATCCGGGATGCTGCGGGCGGTGCGGACGTGGGGGCGGCCGAGCTGCGCAAGGCGTATGACCGGGTGCGGGACGACTACGACGAGTTTTGGGTGACGTCCGCCGGGGCGCCGGTGGAACGTCTGATTGCGGACCTGGCCCTCAGGGGCGGCGAACGTGTGTTCGAGGCGGGCTGCGGCACGGGATTCGCCACGGCCCAACTCGCGCGTCACGCCCGGGACGTGCTGGCCGTCGACCTTTCGGAAGGCATGTTGACGCGCGCACGAAGGCGTCTGGAGGAGTCGGGTGTCAGGAACGTTCGGTTTCAGGCCGGGGATGCGCTTGCTGCGTTGGGCGCTGGCGGGTTGTTCGACCTGGTGTTTTCGAGTTGGGTCCTGGGTTACATCCCGATGGCGCCATTTTTTGCGGCGGCGCATCGGGCCCTGGCGGGCGGCGGGCGTCTGGCGTTCATTGTGCACAAGGAGCAGTCGCCGCGAGAGCCGCTCGAGATCTTTGGCGAGCTCGTGGCTGCGGATCCGACCGTCCTTCTCAAGCGGGTGGCGTTCGATTTCCCGCGCAACGCGGACCACGTTCGCACACTTGTGTCGGCGGCCGGGTTCGGAATCCAAACCGTCGGCGGGGGCGAGGTTGTCTTTCGGTATCCGACGGCGCGGCATGTGCTTGATCATCTGCTCAAGTCCGGCGCCGGAACCGCCTTTTACGATGCGATTGACCCGGACCGTCGTGAGGCGCTCACCGGGCGTTTTCTCGAGCGCCTGGCGCGGCGCCATACGCCCGGGGCCGGGTTCGAGGTCCGGCACGAGTACGTGGCATGCGTGGCCGTCACACCGTGATGTTCGGAATGGAACAACGCGCCGGGATCAGCGCGATTGCGGCGTGTCGGTGGCGGAGGCTGGCGCGGCCGGGTGCGGCTCGGTGCGGAGCCGGAGTTGACCGCAGGCGGCGTCGATGTCGTCACCCCGCTCGCGGCGGAGCGTGGCCTTGGCGCCCTCCCGTTCGATGGCGGCGAGGAAGAGTTCCTGGCGGGATTGGGGGGGCCTTTCCCAGGAGAGACCGTCGACGCGATTGTACGGGATGAGATTGACCTTTGCGTGGAGGCGTCGGGCGAGGGCGGCAAGAGGCCGCGTCTGGTCGAGGCCGTCATTGACTCCGCTGATGAGAATGTACTCGAAGGTGATGAGGCGTCCTTTGACCGTCTGGTAGGCCTCGCAGGCGGCGATGAGATCGCGGAGGGGGTGCTTGCGGTTGATCGGCATCAGGCGATTGCGCACGGCGTCGGTGGCGCCGTGGAGGGAGATGGCGAGCCGGAACTGGTGGGGCTCGCCGGCCAGGCGTCGGATCTGGGGGCAGAGGCCGCTGGTGGAGACAGTGATTCTGCGGGCGCCGATGCTGGCGCCCCAGGGCGCATTGAGGATGCGGAGGGCGCGGATGAGGTTGTCGTAGTTGGCCAGCGGCTCGCCCATGCCCATGACAACGAGGTTGTCGATGCGGCCGCGGCGTTGGGCGGCCAGGACCTGCTCGACGATCTCGTCGGCACCGAGGTTGCGTTTGAAGCCGCCGAGTCCGCTGGCGCAGAACGCGCAGCCGTACGCGCATCCGACCTGGGTGGAGATGCAGAGCGTGTGGCGGCTGGCGTCCTCGTCGGCGCCGGGTGCGGTTGGGCGGGCGGGGATGAGGACGCTTTCGATGAGGGTCCGATCCTCGAGACGCCAGAGGAATTTCTGAGTGGCGTCGGCCGATCCTTGCTGGGCGACGAGTTCGAGCGTGGTGAGTGCGTAGTGTTGCGCCAGGCGCTCGCGCAGGCGCCGCGGCAGATTGGTCATGGCGTCCCAGCCCGGCACCCGCCGGGCGTAGAGCCACTCGACCACCTGGGTGGCGCGGTAGCCGGGCTCGCCCCAGTCGTGCAGTTGGGCCTGCAGATCCTCGAGCGATTGGGACTTGATGGGGCAGAGCGGCACGGATCACTGTTTCGCGGGGCGCAGGTAGTACTTTTGAGTGTACTCCTGCACCATGCGCCAGGTGTTGAACTGGGGCGTGAGGGTGGCCATGGCGCGGCGAATCCTCTGGATCCACGCGCGCGGGATGCCGTTGGCCGAGCGGTTGTAGTAGCAGGGAATGACTTCCTCGGTCAGGACCTGGAAGAGGTTCTCGCTGTCGCGCCGGTCCTGTTCCTCGATGCTGTCGGGATGGGAATCGTCGCCGATGGCGAATCCGTTGGTGCCGTCGTAGCCTTCGCGCCACCAGCCATCGAGGATGCTCAGGTTCAGGCAGCCGTGAGTGCATGTCTTCATGCCGCTGGTGCCGCTGGCTTCGAGCGGGCGACGCGGGTTGTTGAGCCAGACATCGCAGCCGGACACCATCTGGCGGGCGACATGGATGTCGTAATTGCTCATGAAGATGAGGCGCCCGCTCAACTCGCTGAACCGGCTCAGGTGAATGATGCGCTGAATGAGCTTCTTGCCCTCGTCATCGCGCGGATGGGCCTTGCCGGCGAAGACGAACTGGATCGGACGCGCCCTGTCCTTGACCAGTTCGACGATGCGCTCGAACTGCTGGAAGATGAGCGGGGCGCGCTTGTAGGTGGCGAAGCGGCGGGCGAAGCCGATCGTCAGGGCGTCGACGCTCAGCAGGTGATCGAACGCGATGAAATCGCCGGGTCCGAGGCGTTCTCCCTGGAGCAGGAGGCGGCGCCGGCTGAACTCGATCATCTCACGCTTGAGCTTGTGGCGCATGGCCCAGATCTCTTCGTCGCTGATGAACTCCGGATCGAGCACGCGCGTCCAGAACTCGGGCGTGTTGAGCCCCTTCTCCCAGTCGCACCCGAGCTTTCTCTTCCAAAAGGTGCGCACCGTGCCCTTCATCCAGCCAGGCAGGTGGACCCCGTTGGTGATGTGGCCGATCGGGACTTCGTCAACGGGGCGGTCGGGGTAGAGGGGGTGCCACATCGCGCGGCTGACCTTGCCGTGCAGCGCGCTGACGGCGTTGGCGGCGCGGGAGGCCTTGAGCGCCAGGACGGTCATGCAGAACGGCTCGTGCTCGTCGCCGGGCCGGATGCGTCCGAGCCCCATCAACTCGGCGGCGGGAGTCCTGATGTGGCGGAACAGGCGGTGCATGGTGAAATGCATGAGGTCGTTGCTGAAGCGATCATGCCCCGCCTCGACCGGCGTGTGGGTGGTGAAGAGGCACTCCTCACGCGTGGCGGCCAGCGCGTTGGCGAATGTCATCCCTTCGGCCATCTTCTCGCGGATCAGCTCGAAGATCAGGAAAGCGGCGTGGCCCTCGTTCATGTGGTAAACCGAGGGCTGCACGCCCAGGGCGCGCAGCAAACGGACCCCACCCACGCCGAGCACGACTTCCTGCATGATGCGTGTGGCGGTGTCCCCCCCGTAGACATGGAGGGTCAGGTCCCGGTAGAGCTGCTCGTTCTCCGGCAGATCGGTGTCGAGCAGGTAGACGGGATTGCGGCCCACGTTGGCTCGCCAGGCCTTGAACAGGACCTGGCTCGTGGCGATGCCGACCGAACAGATCAACGGGTCGCCCTTCGGATCGAGGACCGGCTCGATCGGGAGGTTCTTGGGGTGGAGCAGCGTGTAGTACTCCGTCTGCCAGTTCTCCTGGTTGATCGCCTGCATGAAGTACCCCTCCCGATAGAAGAGGCTGATGCCGACGAACCCGATGCCGAGGTCGCTGGCGGACTTGGCGTGGTCGCCCGCCAAAACGCCCAGACCGCCTGCGGCAATCGGCAGGGTCTCGTGAAAGCCAAACTCCGCGCTGAAATAGGCCACCGGACGCTCCCGCAGCTCGGGGGCGTTCGTGTGGCCCCAGGTGTCCGTGCTCCGCATGTACTGGTCGAAATTGCGCAGCACGAATTGCACGTGCTGGGCGAATCTCCGATCCTGCAGCCGCATCCGCAGCTCGTAGTCGGAGACTTCGTGCAGGACGGCGACGGCATTGTGGTAGAGATTGCGCCAGCCGCGCTGAGACAATTCCTGAAAGAGGTCCTGGGCTTCCTGATCCCACGTCCACCAGAGATTTCGGGCAAGGCGGTTGAGCCCCACCGCCATTTCATTGATTTCGTTCGCTGTGAATGGTTTCTGCGTCATATCGGAGTTGCGCCGGCGCCGCCCTGCACCCAGGCCGACAGCCAAAGTGCGCGAACGCTAGACACCACCG